>Ga0209550_10000268_pt1 | contig 46927 bp, 55 predicted proteins | sample LauGreSuBDMM15SN_2_FD_187567 | JGI IMG/M metagenome (GOLD analysis project Ga0209550, IMG submission 187567) | Freshwater lake microbial communities from Lake Michigan, USA - Su13.BD.MM15.SN (SPAdes) (version 5) | ecosystem: Environmental > Aquatic > Freshwater > Lake | place: Lake Michigan...
ATCAGCCCAATCGCTATGGAAGAAGGCCTCAGATTCGCTATCCGTGAAGGTGGCAGAACTGTTGGTGCTGGAGTTGTGGCTAAGGTTATTAAGTAATAATACATGAAAAAAGAAAACATAAAAATCACTCTTGAATCTTTCGATAACGTTGTGCTTGATAAAGCCATGTTCGAAATAATCAGCACCGTAAGAAGAACTGGTGCTGCTATTAAAGGACCAGTTCCTTTGCCAACTAAGATTCAAAAGTTTACAGTTATCAGAGGACCTCACGTTGACAAAGACTCGCGTGAACAATTTGAGATCAGATCATCAAAAAGATTGTTGATTATCACTCCTACTGCGCAAACGGTTGACGCTCTAATGAAGCTTAGCCTATCAGCAGGTGTAAATATTAAAATTGCCCTTAACGGCGCAAAGAATTAAGAGATAAAATGTTGGAATTAATCGGACAAAAAATTGGCATGAGCCACCTCTTCGGTGAAGATGGAGCTCTTTCTCCAATTACATTTGTAAAACTTTACGAAAATTGCGTTCTTGATCTTGCTGTTAATGAAGGTAAAGAATTTGACAGTCTAGTTGTCGCTTTTGATAAAGTTACAAATCCAAAAAAACTAAACAAATCAGAGGTTGGATTTTTCAACAAAAAATCAACTGCAATGTTTCGTAGAGTGAAGCAATCAAAGATCAAAAAAGGTTCGCAATACAAAACTAACGATACAATTTCAGCAGAATCAATCATTGAAATAGGCGATCTAGTAAGTGTTACTGGCATCTCTATGGGTAAAGGTTTTGCTGGTGTAATGAAGCGTCATGGTTTTGCTGGTTTAGAAGCGTCTCACGGTGTATCTGTTTCTCACCGTTCACATGGTTCAACAGGTCAAAGACAAGATCCGGGCAAAGTATTCAAAGGCAAAAAAATGGCCGGCCATATGGGTGTTGATAAAATCACTGTAAAAAACTTACAAGTTCTAGTGATTGACAAAGAAAAATCAGTCCTTGGTATCAAAGGCGCTATCCCTGGTAATACAGGCGGCGATGTAATCATTAAGATTGCTAAAATATAATTAATATGACTTCAATCGCTCTAAAAACACTAAATTTCAGTCAAGTAGCTGGCAAACAAGATAACAAGGCTACAGAATTCAAGCTTATCGTAAGCCTAGATTCAATTAGCCCAAAATCTGTAGCTTATGCAGTTAGATGGCAGCTAGCCGCAAGACGTGCTGGCACTGCCAAGGTAAAAACAATGGCTGAAATTTCTGGCACAACCGCAAAGCCTCACAAGCAAAAAGGTACTGGCCGTGCTCGTCAAGGTTCTAAAAGATCAGTACAATTTGTTGGCGGCAGAACTTGCCACGGTCCAACTCCTCGTTCTTTCGATTTTTCTATGCCAAAGAAAATTGTTAAAGTTGCTTTATCTGATGCTATAAAGGCAAAATTAAAAGATAATAAAGTTATGCTTTTTTCAGATGTTGAATCTGACAAAATCAAAACTACTCAAATTAATTCAATTTTAGCGAGCAGCAAAATCAGCAGCGCCCTAATCTTGTTTGACGGTTCATCAAAAAATAGTCTTTTGCTGGCAAAATCAGCTCAAAACATCAAACATGTAAAAGCTTTGGATGTAAAAGCGGTTAACGTTTACGACTTATTAAAATTTGATCAACTAATCGTTGAAAGCAAAGTTTTTGAAAACAGCATTTTAGGAGTATTACAATAATGACAGCTCTAACTAAACCTTTTTCAGGTTACGATAAAATTATTGGTCTTATTTACACCGAAAAGTCAAACAAACAGTTGGCTGACGGCAATAAATATTCTTTCGAAGTTGATTCTTCTGTTGATAAAAAAGAAGTGGCTTCTTTGATTAAAAAGTTTTTTAACGTTGAAGTTATAAAAGTTAATATCGCTAATTTGCGTTCTGAAGCTACCAAATTCAAAGGTGTTTCTGGCCAAACCAAAGCACGTAAAAAAGCAATTGTGACTTTAAAAGCAGGTCAATCAATTAATTTCAATTAGGATTTTAAATGTCTCTTAAACATTATAAAGCAGTTACTCCCGCTTTAAGAAAGCTGATAACGATCGATAGAAGTGAACTATGGAAAGATGGTCCACTAAAAATGCTTACAACCACAGTCAAAGAGCACTCTGGACGTAACAATATGGGTCATATTACTGTTCGCCATAAGTCGGCGGGTCATAAAAAATCTTATCGTATTATCGACTTCAAAAGAGATAGACACGATGTAGAAGCAGTGGTAGAGCGTATCGAATACGATCCGAACCGTACTGCATTTATTGCTCTAGTAAAATATAGCGACGGTATTTATACTTATATTTTAGCCCCGCACAAATTAGCGGTTGGTGATAAAATTTTGTCATCAAAAAAGTTAATCGATATTAAAATCGGAAACTCAATGCCTTTGGCAGTGATTCCAATTGGTACAATTATTCACAATATTGAGTTAAAGCCGGGTTGTGGTGGCGCAGTTTCTAGATCAGCGGGAACATATGCTCAATTAGTCGGAAAAGATGGTGGTTACGCTCTTGTAAAAATGCAATCAGGCGAAATCAGATTATTCTTGCTTGACTGTATGGCAACAATTGGCTCAGTTTCAAACTTTGATAACAAAAATATTGTTATTGGGAAGGCTGGGCGCTCTAGATGGTTAGGAATACGTCCTACTGTCCGTGGTGTTGTAATGAACCCTGTAGATCACCCGCATGGTGGTGGTGAAGGTAAAACTTCTGGAGGTAGACATCCTGTTTCTCCTACTGGTAAATCTGCTAAAGGCAAGATTACCAGAGCTAGAAACAAGCCGTCAAACCGTTTTATTGTTAAATCAAGACGTTCTAAATAATTATGCCTAGATCAAGTTGGAAAGTACCTTTTGTTGATGGATATCTGCTTAAAAAAGCCAGAGAATACATCAATTCGTCAAAAAAACAAATGATCAAAACTTGGTCGAGAAGATCAACTATTTTGCCTCAATTTGTAGGAATTAATTTCGCCGTCCATAATGGCAAAAAGTTCGTGTCTGTCGCGGTTACAGAAGGAATGGTAGGCCATAAATTTGGTGAATTTGCTCCAACCAGAACCTTCTACGGTCACGGTGGTGATAAAACAGTTAAAAAATCGTAATTATGAGTGAAAAAATTGCTGTAGCATATCTTAAAGCGGTAAAATCAAGCCCCCTGAAGGTTCAAAAGATTACAGGTGGTTTAACTGGCGCGCCAGTTTCTAAGGTTTTAGACGTCTTGAAATTTTCGAAGCTTAAACTTGCTCCGATCGTTCGTGGATTGGTTTATTCGGCTATGTCAAATGCCGAAAATAATCACAACTTGGATGTTGATAGTCTTGTCATTCAAAGAATCGATGTTGGTCGCGCGTTTGCTCTTAAGAGATTTTCGGCAAGAGGCCGTGGTAAGTCAAGTCGCATTCTTAAAACTTTCAGCAATATTCGCGTTGTTTTAGCGGAAAAGAAAGAAGAGAAAAAAGCTACCGAAAAAAAAGTAGCAAAAAAAAATACTAAAGTTCAATCTAAAGCGTAACAAATATGGGTCAGAAAGTTAATCCGGTTGGTTTCAGGCTTCTCAATAATAAGAATTGGGAATCAATCTGGTATGATAAGAAAAATTATGCTAAAAAACTGATCAACGATATCGCGATCAGGGCTTTTATCAAAAAGAATTATGCTCATTGCGGCATTGGATCTGTTGTTATTGAAAGACCTTCTGATAAGGTAAATCTTATCATAAAAACTTCAAAACCAGGCGTTCTTATTGGTAAAAAAGGCCTTGATATTGAAAAAATCAATCAAGCTGTAGAAAAAATTGCTGGCGCTAAAGTAGAAGTTAAGATTGTTGAAATTGATAAGCCCGACATGAATGCTTCTTTGGTTGCTCAAAGTATTGCAAAGCAACTAGAAGGACGTGCTGCTTTCAAAAAAGTAATGAAGAAATCAATGCAGTCTGCAATGAAGTTTGGTGCTCTTGGTATCAAAATCTCGGTTGCAGGAAGATTGGGTGGTGCAGAAATTGCTAGAACAGAATGGTATAAAGAAGGCTCTGTTCCGTTGCACACTTTGCGTTGCAATATCGACTTTGCTCATGCTAATGCTTACACAACTTATGGCGTAATTGGCGTTAAAGTTTGGATCTATAAAGGTTTTATTGAAAAGAAAAAATAGAATATGTTAACTCCTGCAAAAACAAAATATCGTAAGGCCCAAAAGGGCGGCAAAAAAATCCTAGGATTTTCTGCTGTTGGTCATGAATTAGCCTATGGCTCTTTCGGTCTTAAGGCTCTTGAGCCAGGCAAATTGAACTCAAAACAAATTGAGTCAGCTAGAAAGGTTGTTACTCGCTACATGAAGCGTGCTGGCAAGCTTTGGATTATGGTTTTTCCACATACTCCTGTCACTAAGAAGCCGGCTGAGGTAAGGATGGGTTCTGGTAAAGGTAACGTCGAATATTACATTGCCAAAATCAAGCCGGGTAGAATTATTTTTGAAATTGACGGCATTGACGGGGCTTCAGCTGCAATAGCTTTGCAAAAAGCTGCTGCTAAATTACCGTTCACAACTAAAATTGTTGGTTTAGTTTAATATAAATAGTCGGGGCAATTTTGCCCATTTAAATAAAGTTATGAAAAAAGAAGAAAAACAGTCACTTTTAACTGACATTTCTGCCATAAAAAAAGACCTTATGATGATGAGAATCAGGGCTTCTTCTGGCGAAACCGTTATCGTTAAAGAATTCAAGGAAAAGAAAAAAGCAGTCGCAAGATTGTTCACTAAAATGAATAATAAACAAACTAATAAAGCCTAAAAGCAATGAAAGTAAAGGTTCTAAACATAATTGATGACAAAACTTTTAAAGCAATTTCTACTGTTTATAAAAAGCATCCGAAATATGGTAAATATGTCACGATGCACAAAAAATACCTAGTTGATTCTACTGGTAAAGCAGCAGTAAAAGTTGGTGATGAGGTTGAAATTGTTAGCTCGCGACCAATTTCTAAATTAAAAAGATGGGCTTTAAGTGCTTAGTTTGTAAATTTAGAGACGCAGAACATTTTAAGTTTTGACAGCTGTTTATTAAGTTACGGCTTTGATGGAAAAATAAGAATAAAGTATTTATTCCAAAAGTAAATATAAAGAGTATTATTAAAAGTAAGTAAGAATTATATGATTCAAATGAGAACCGCCCTAGTAGTGGCTGATAATTCAGGCGCGAAGATGGCAAAATGTATTAAGGTTTTGGGTGGTAGTGACCACATGATTACTGGAGTTGGTACAATTGTGGTTGTTTCAATCATAAGTGTAATTCCTGGCTCAAAAGTTAAAAAAGGATCAGTTGCTAAGGGTGTAATCGTTAGAACTAAAAGCAAAATCGTTAGAGCTGACGGAAGCTTTGTAAAGTTTGACGATAATGCTATTGTTTTGGTTGATAAAGATGGCGAGCCGCTTGCGACTCGTGTATTTGGTCCTGTGGCGCGTGAAGTTAGACAAAATAACTTCTTAAAAATTGCGTCATTAGCTTCAGAGGTTCTTTAGTTTTAACTTATGCTGCATGTGCAGCGACCTGCATCGCAGGGATTCCCGATATTAAATCTGAAAAGATTAATATTGAATTGATTTGGTATATATGAAAAAATTTAAAAAAGGCGATCAAGTTATTATAATTTCTGGTTCTAGTAAAAATAAAATCGGAAAAATCACTGCTGTTATGGGTGATAAAGTGGTTGTAGAAGGTGTGAATATCGCAACTGTTCACCAAAAACCTACGTCACAAGCTCCGGGACAAATAATTAAGGTTGAAAAACCAGTCCATATCTCAAATGTTTCGCATGTTGAGAATGGTAAAGCGGTAAAAATTAAATTTGTCATTGAGGCTGGTGAAGGTAAAGCTTTTACTAGAAAAAGCCGCGTTTCAAGAAAATCTGGCAAAAAAATTGGATAATAAAAAATGCAGACACTAACAGAAAAATTATACAAAGATTCGCTAGCGGATTTTAAACAAAAGTATTCATATACCAATAATTTGGCCGTTCCTCGCTTGACTATGGTCAGTGTAAACGTTGGAATTAAAGCTACGGATAGCGACAATAAATACTTAGCTTATTTGGCAACTCAGGTTTCTAATCTTACTGGTCAAAAAGCGGTTTTGACTAAATCGCGTAAGGCGATTTCAACTTTTAAGTTAAGAAAAGACCTTCCAATCGGTTGTCGCGTTACTCTTCGCGGTAAAAAAATGTATCAATTTTTAGATAAGTTGATTCATATTGCATTGCCTCGCGTTAGAGATTTTCGTGGTCTTTCTTCGAAGGGCTTAAACCAAAGTAATCACTACTCTTTTGGATTAAAAGAACATACAGTATTTCTTGAAGTTGATCTTGACAATGTAATGAAGGTTTTTGGCCTAAACGTTACTATCGCAACAACTGCAAAAACAAAGGAAGAAGCTTTGTACTTATTAAAGGCAATTAAACTTCCACTTAAATAATTTGAGATATGGCAAAAAAGTGCTTAAAAATTAGAAACGAAAGAAGAAAAAAATTGTCAGTTTTGCATAAAGCAAAAAGACAAAAATTTGCAGATACCGCAAAAGACGAATCACTTTCTTTTGAAGAAAGGTTGATGGCTCAAGCAGCTCTTGCTAAAATGCCGAGAGATGGCGCTGTTGTTAGATATAGAAACAGATGCAGCCTTACTTCTCGTCCAAGAGGTAACTTTAGAAAATTTGGTCTATCAAGGATTGCTCTTAGAGAACTAGCTTCTTGGGGACAAATTCCTGGCTTAGTTAAATCAAGTTGGTAATAAATTTAAATAGAAAAAAATGTTTGTTAATCATCCAGTTTCAGATCTAGTAGTAAGAATTAAAAATGGCTATCTTGCTAAAAGAACCATCGTTAGCTCGCCGGTTTCTAAATTACGCGAAAATATCTTGCATTTGCTTAAGGCAGAAGGTTTTATTCTGAATTACAGCAAAATCAAAGAAGAAGGTTCTGCAGAAAAGTTTGATATACACTTAAGGTATCATTCTTCTATGCCAGTTGTTAGCGAAATCGAAGTTATTTCAAAGCCAGGAAAAAGAGTTTATACTAATTCTGATAAAATTCCAGTTATTAAAAATGGTCTCGGAATGGTTATTCTATCAACTTCGCAGGGCGTTATATCTGACTACGAAGCTAGAGAGAAAAAGCTTGGTGGCGAAGTTTTATTAAAAATCTTTTAGTTAAACAACAATGTCTAGAGTAGGAAAGCTACCAGTTCAAATTCCTGATAATATTAAAGTTGCAATTAGCGGCAATATTATCACTTTTGATAATGGTAAAGTGAAAAAAAATTACGAAGTTACCAAGGGTGTAAAGGTTTTGTTTGAAAATAAACAAATCCAACTTGCTGCTGTTGATAAAAATACTCCAAGCATTTCTATGTTTGTTGGTATGGATCGCAGTAATATTAAAAATATTGTGCAGGGCCTTGTAACTCCATTCAAGACGGTTCTTGAAATTAATGGTGTTGGATATAAAGCGGCGGTAGATAAAAATCTACTAACTCTTACCTTGGGATATAGTCATGAAATTGTTTATGCTTTACCGAAGGGCATTACAGCAGCTTTTGAGAAGCCGAACCTGGTTATTATTACGGGTGATGACAAAGTTATGGTTGGACAAACTGCTTCAGAAATTATTTCTTTTAGAAAGCCTGAACCTTATAAGGGTAAAGGTGTAAAAGTTTCTGGTAAAGCGATTTTACGTAAAGAAGGCAAGAAAAAATAATTAAAATATGTTAACGACTTACAAAAGAAGACAATTACGCGTTAGAGGCAAAATTGCTGCCAATAATAAATCTATGAGGCCGAGAATTGTCGTCACTAGATCAAATAAAAATCTTGGAATGCAATTGATTAATCTTGAAGGTCAGGTTTTAAAAGCCTACTCAACCGTCAATTTTAAAGAATCTAAAAAAATTAGTGGCATTGAAAAAGCAAAACTAGTTGGTGCAGAGTTTGCTAAGCTATGCTTAAAAGATGGCTTCAAAGAAGTTGTTTTTGATAAAGGTGCTTATATTTATAACGGTCGAGTTAAGGCGGTTGCCGAAGCTTGTCGTGAAGCAGGATTACAGTTCTAATTAAAATTTTTTAAGATGCAAAAACAAGGCAAACATAACGCTCAATCTGAAATTGTTGAAATTATCGTTTCAATAAACAAGGTTTCTAAAACCGTTAAGGGTGGTAAAAACCTTTCATTCGCTGCTTTAGCGATTGTTGGCGATAAAAATGGTAAAGTCGGCTTCGGAAAAGGAAACGCAACTGAAGTATCGGACGCAAAAAACAAAGCTTTCGAAGCTGCAAAAAAAGCGATGATGAAAATAGCTCTTAAAGAAGGCAGAACTATTCACCATGATTCTGGAGCTACTTTTTGCTCGGCCAAAGTTTATCTAAGAGCTGCTCCTGCCGGTACCGGAGTTATTGCTGGTGGACCTATGCGCGCTATCTTTGAATGCGCAGGTATTCACGATATCGTAGCTAAATCAGTTGGAACTTCTAACCCTTATAACATGGTTGGAGCAACATTCTTGGCTCTTAAAAAACTAGTTTCGCCAAAAATTATTTCAGAAAGAAGATCGAAAGAAATTTCTGATATTGTTAAAAGAAGAAATTCTGCTGTTAAGCAACAAAATACTAAACAACAAGCCGCTGAATAAGCAGGTTTTAAGTAATAATTGAATTTTATGTCACAAAGCGAATTGCTAAATAAAAAGATCATCGTTACTCAAGTTAAGGGTGGATCAAAGCTTAATGTAAGGCAAAAAGGCAACCTGATCGGATTAGGTTTGCGTGGTATTGGTACTAAAGCTACGCTTTCTGGCACCCCAAGTATTTTAGGGATGATTAAAAAAGTTGAGCATATTGTTAAAGTTGCCGTAGTTTAATCGGTTTAATTAATTGGTGCGTTAAATAGCGCGCCTTCATAAGTATATTTGTATATGTCTAATCCTCTTAATGAATTAAAAAAAATCAAAACACAGGGCCGCAAAAGAGTTGGTCGTGGTATTGGTTCTGGTAAAGGTAAAACTTCTGGTCGCGGTGTAAAGGGTCAAAAAGCGCGTACTGGACACTCGAGCGTTAAGGGTTTTGAAGGTGGTCAAACGCCAATTCATATGCGCTTGCCAAAGAGAGGATTTACTAATACTTTGCGACAAGAGATTGAGGTTGTTAATATTAAAGATGTGGTGAATTTGCTTGCTTCAAAAGCGATTGCAGAATCTGATGTTTTAACAAAAGAAAAATTGCAAGAGCTTGGCTTGATTTGCGATGCAAAATCTGTGGTTAAGTTAATCATGGGATATAAGGACACCGTATCTCCAAAGATCAAAATTGTTGTAGATAAATATTCTGCTGGCGCAAAAGTCTTTGCTTAAATAATTTACTTAATCGATCCCGTCTCTAAAAAAAGTTTTAGAGACTTGCCCTAAATTTATTATTGATTTGAGGTAGGGGTTTTTATCGAGTCAAAAATATTAATATTAGGAGTGAATGTGCACTCCGTCGAAAGAAATGCTTCATTATCTTTCAAACTTATTTTTAACGATTTTACGTTAGAAAAAGAAAACACATGAAGGTGATTAAAACACTTTCAGCATTGGTTTTGGCCAAGCGCTAAATTTTTAAAAATCAAAAAGTGGCTGTTCAAACTTCAGATCTTAAAAGACGAATTCTATTTACGATATTCATTTTGCTTGTCTATCGTTTTGGTACTTTTGTGCCAATTCCTGGAATTGATGTTGAGATTTTAAAAAAATTTTTTAGCAGTGAGAAAGCTAATTTTTTTGGCATGATCAATCTTTTTTCAGGTGGCGCGCTTGAGAGGATGAGTATTTTTGCATTAAACATTATGCCTTATATTACCTCATCTATTATTATGCAGTTGATGACGTCAATGTATAAAGGTTTAGCTGATTTAAAGAAAGACGGTGAATATGGGCGCGCTAAAATCAATCAATATACTCGCTATTTAACCATTGTTTTGGCATTTTTTCAGTCGCTCGGAGTTTATTATGCTTTGGCTAACACTGATCATTCGGCCTTTATTTCGGATTCTCCGATTTTTCTTTATACAACTTGTGTGAGTTTGGTTGGAGGTACGGTAATGTTGATGTGGTTCGGTGAAAGAATTACAACTTCTGGTATAGGTAACGGTATTTCGTTGATTATTTTTGTGGGAATAGTGTCTTCTCTTCCATCTAGTATTGCACAGGTTTTTGACCTATCTCGTACGGGAGTGTATTCTTGGATTGCGGTGATCGCTTTTTTCATCGGTCTCGGCTTATTCTTGATGTTGATTTGCTTTGTTGAAAAGACTCATAAGAGAATCAAGATTCAATACCCAAATGCTTCATTGATAAAATCTTCTGGAATGAGCGACTCATCATTTTTGCCATTAAAAATTAATGTTTCGGGTGTAATTCCGCCAATTTTTGCCAGTTCAATCTTAATGTTTCCAACTGCTTTCGTGCAATTTACTGGAGGCGAAGGTGGGGCCTTAACGGCATCTTTGGCTCGTGGAGGATCGCTCTACTTGATTCTTTTTGCGGCTTTGATTTTGTTTTTCTCTTATTTTTATTCATCGATTATTTTTAATACCGAAGAGGTGGCAAATAATTTGAAAAAAAGCAATTGTTTTATTTTGGGAGTGAGGCCAGGCGTAAATACTGCAACTTATCTTGACAAGGTTGTTTCTCGCTTAACATTGATTGGTGCTGTCTATCTAATTTTTATTTGTGTATTGCCAGAAATTCTGGTTACTAAATATGCTATTCCTTTAACGGTAGGCGGAACCGGAGTTTTAATTATGGTTAACGTGGTTTTAGATTTGGTTAACCAAGTTCAATCTCACTTATTTTCGTCAAAATACGGCTCACAAAATAAGCGTAGAAGAGTAAAAATAAGAGGCTAGGCATGATTAATTTGGTTTTACTTGGTGCGCCAGGATCTGGCAAAGGAACTCAGGCAGCAATGCTTGCAAAGGAATTGGATATTACAGCTATTTCAACTGGAGACGCATTGCGCAAAGAGGTTGAGGCGCAAAGTGAAATTGGTAAATTAGCCAAATCATTTATGGAATCTGGTAAGTTGGTTCCGGATGAGGTAGTTATTGATATCGTCAAGAATAGGGTTGGACAAGAAGATTGTAAAAAAGGTTTTATTTTAGATGGATTTCCACGAAATTTAAATCAGGCTAATATGCTTGAAAAGACGTTGGATTCGATAGGTAAAAAGATTTTGCTCGCCATTGATTTTCAAGTGGAGGATGAGATTGTAATAAAAAGAATTTCTGGTCGTTATTTTTGCAAAAAATGCGGTACGATTTATAATCATCATTTTAAGCATCCAAAAAATGCTGGTATTTGTGATGAATGTAATTCAACTGAATTTGATAGCAGAAATGACGACAAGGAGGAAACCGTGAGAAATAGATTAAAAGTTTATCACGAAACTACTGCTGGATTAGTTGAGTTTTATAGAAAAAATAACTTGATTTATTCGCTAGATGCTTTAAAAAATAGCGCCCTTCTTTTTGAAGAAGTGTTAGCAGTAGTGCAAAATACTAACAAAACAAAATTATAAAACGTGGCTAGAATCGCTGGTGTCAACATTCCTAAAGAAAAAAGGTTCGTTATTTCTTTAACATATATTTATGGTATTGGCAGAACAACTGCTGAAAAAATTTGCCAAAAATTAAAAATTAATGAAAAGCTAAGAACTCATGAAGTTCCTGAAGACAAATTGGCTCAGGTTAGAACTTTGCTTGAAAAAGAATATCCTGCTCTTGAGGGTGACCTAAGAAGAAAGGTTTCTGCAAATATTAAAAGATTGATTGATATCGGATGTTATCGCGGTATTCGTCATGTCAAAAAATTACCGGTTCGTGGTCAAAGAACTCACACAAACGCTAGAACTCGTAAGGGTCGTGGCGTGGCAATTGCCGGTAAGAAAAAAGCAGTTAAGTAATTTACACTAAAAGACAAATATGACAAAATATAGCGGCAAAAAAACTGTTAGCAAAAAAAAGAAAAGCCTTACAAATGGCGTGGTTCATGTATTTGCTAGCTTTAACAATACTATCATTTCTATCACTGATGCACAAGGCAATTTGGTTTGCTGGTCTTCGGCTGGGAAGCATGGTTTTAAAGGATCTAGAAAAGCTACTCCTTATGCGGCTCAGGTTGCTACTCAACATGCGGTTACTACTGCAAAAAATCACGGTCTTCAAAGCGTAACCGTTGAAATTACTGGACCGGGAGTTGGTCGTGAGGCTTCGCTTCGCGCCATTCAAGCAGCTGGCCTTACAACTACTGCAATTGTTGACAAAACTTACCATCCACATAATGGATGCAGACCTGCTAAAAGAAGAAGAGTCTAGTTTTATTAGGGGGCCCTTGGGCTTTAAGAATTCTCGCAAAGCGAGGCGCACCATTAGGTGTAGTTAATTTTGCATTAACCGTTATTATTTAACAAAAAATATGGCAATTCTAAAAGAAAGTTGGCAGACACTAACAAAGCCTGCATCAATCATCACTAAAGATGGTCATGATAATACCAAGAAATCGGTTATCGTGATGGAGCCTTTTGAAAGAAGCTTTGGCGCTACTTTAGGTAATGCTTTGAGAAGAGTTTTGTTGTCTTCAATTACTGGTTTTGCAGTTACTTCTGTGAAAATAGAAAACGTTCCTCATGAATATAGTGCCATCGAGGGCGTAAAAGAAGACGTGCTTGATATTATCATGAACGTTAAATCTCTTGCTATTACTAAAGATAGTTCGTCTTCTTGTGTTTTAAAACTTGTGGCTAATCAAGCTGGTCCAGTTTATGCTGGTTCAATTGAAACTCCGGCTGGAGTTAACATTGTTAACAAAGATCTATTGATTTGCACTTTGAGCAAGGGAGCGAAAATCAACATGCAGATGAATGTTGATTGTGGAAAAGGATACTCTACTTCTGAAAATAATCGCAAAAGCGATCATCCTGTCGGAACTATTGTTGTAGATGCAATGTTTTCGCCAGTTAAGCGTGTTGCTTATAAAATTGAAAATGCTCGTGTTGGTCAAATTACCGACTTCGACAAATTGATTATGGAAATTGACACTAACGGCTCAATTACTCCACGTGATTCTCTGGCTGTTGCAGCTAAGATTTTGCAAGATCAGTTAGAAGTTTTTATCAATTTTGATGTTGCTAAAATCGATGTTCCGGTAAAAAAAGAATTTGATTCTGAGCCGAAATTTAATAAAAATCTTCTTAAAACAATCGATGAGTTAGAGCTTTCGGTTCGTTCTTACAATTGTTTGAAGAATGAAAATATCATTTATGTTGGTGATTTAGTTACTAAAACTGAAGCAGAAATGCTTAAAACTGCTAATTTTGGTAGAAAATCTCTGAATGAATTGAAGGAAAATCTAAAAAATATGGGGCTTGGTTTTGGCATGAAATTGCCTGATTGGCCGCCACAAAATTTAGATGATTTGCTTAAAATGAAAAACAAAGAATTCTAAATTTAAGAGGAGGTTTCTCGAAATCTGGTTTTTGCAGAGCGTCTCTATTTGAGAGTGATTTGCTTTTATTTTACTAGATTCGAGGTTGCGTCGCTTGAAAGGTTTAAAGTGTGATCCCAAGGGGATTTTATAATTTATAATTTATGATACACGGAAATAAAGGAAGAAAATTAAACAGAAACACTGCCCATAGAAAGGCTTTGTTGCGCAATTTGGCACTGGCTTTTTTGCAGCATGAGTTCATCAAAACCACTTTGCCAAAAGCAAAAGAAGTGCGTCCATTTGTTGAAAAAATTATCACTTTAACCAAGAAAGATACTTTAACCAATCGTCGTCGTATTGCGTCTTTGTTGGCTAATCAAGAGATTGTTGATCGCCTTTTTAAAAGCGTTGGACCTAGAGTTGCATCGCGTAATGGCGGTTATATTCGTATCTTGAAATGTGGTTTTAGAACTGGCGATAAAGCTCCTATGGCAATCGTGGAAATGGTTGACAGAGTTGTGGTTGAAGCTGCTGCGGCAGAATAATTTTAAATATTTTATGAAGAATTTTATTCACAATTTCGAACAAGCGCAAATAGAAACAATCTCTAAAAATAGAGATTTGCCATCATTTAAAGTAGGCGATACTGTAAGCGTGAAGTATAAAATTACCGAAGGTACGAATACTCGTATTCAAGCTTTTAATGGCATTGTAATTGCTAAAAGCAAGGGAACTAAGCATTATGGCGCAACATTTACTGTTCGTAAAATGAGCAGTGGAGTTGGTGTTGAAAGAAAATTTACCGTTTTCTCTCCACTACTTGCTGGTGTTGAAGTTATGAAGCAAGGCGTTGTAAGAAGAGCCAAGCTTTATTACTTAAGAGCTCTTACTGGTAAGGCTTCTCGCATTAAAGAAAAGCTTGATTTTTTTGTTGAATCTGGCGCGGTTACTACAGAAGAAACCAGCAAAAATAATGATAAAAATTCTTAATAGAGTTACAATTATCGGGGCACTTGTTTTTATGGCAAGTGCCTGCATCACCAATCCCTCTCGTTATGGCAAGGTTCGCCAATATAACGCTGCTGATAAAAAATCCTTTGTTTTTTCGATTGATGAAGAATTCGTTCGCAAGTACGATAAATCATCTAAAGATGAAAATTATCCAATAATGACTGCTGCAGAAGTTAGGCTGCTTAGAGCTCTTCTAATGGAGAATAAATACTGTTTGAATGGCAGTAACCCAGGTTTTAAAATTAATTCACGTCAAGAAAGAATTTATGATGTAACTTTTGCGCATTTGATTGAGCAAAGCTATAACGCAAGAGCTGTTGCGCCGCGGATGTATTTTGGCGAATGTCAGTAGTTTTTGAATAATTGTTGTTGATTGAAACTGGCGTCATCAATTACAGATTTAGAGGCGCGGCAAGTAGATCGCGTATTAAACTAAGCTGCGAGGCATCTCTGAGATAGCGGCTAAGATTGCAGTATTTCTAAAAACATTTCCCCATATTTTTTAAACTTTTCTTCTCCAACGCCGCTAATTTGCTGCATATCTTCTAGTTTTTTTGGTTTAGCATTTACTAGAGCGATTAAGGTTTTGTCGTGAAAAATTAGGTAAGGGGGTAGGTTATTTTTTTTGGCGATTTCTAACCTCTTGGCTTTGAGTTTTGTGAATAATTCGTTGTCTTCGTCGCTTGATAGGGCGATGATTGATGATTTTTTGGCTTTCTCTTTTACCTTTTTTTCTTTCGTTGTTGTGATTATTTTGCGCAAATTTATTTTTTCTTTGTTGCGCAAGAATTTATGTCCTTCGTTGGTAATGCTTAGTCCGCCATATCCTGCAATATCTGTTTTAAGAAAATTCATCGCAACTAATTGGCGAAAAATTGTTTGCCATTCTTGCTTGGTGAATTCTTTTCCAATGCCGTAAACACTGAGCTGGTGATGGTTAAAGTTTTTGATGCGCTGGTCTTCAACTCCAAGTAAAACGTCGACGAGGTATGCGACGCCAAAGCGCTGCTCGGTGCGATATACTGTGGAGAGGGCTTTTTGCGCGGCTATAGTGCCGTCAAAGCTTTCGGGAGGGTTGAGGCAGATGTCGCAATTGCCGCAAGGCTCGTGAGTGTCGCCGAAATAATTTAGTAGGATTTGGCGACGACAACTTGAGGCTTCGCATAAGCCAAGTAGGGCGTTGAGCTTTTGGATTTCGATGCGTTTTTGGTTGTCGGAGGCGTTGCCTTCTTCGATGAAGCTGCGCTGCATGACGATGTCGCCGATGCTGTAAGCCATCCAGGCGTTGGCGGCGAGGCCATCGCGACCGGCGCGGCCAGTTTCTTGATAATAGGCCTCGATGTTGCGCGGCACGTTTAAATGCGCCACGAAGCGAACATCGGGCTTGTCAATTCCCATGCCAAAAGCGATGGTGGCAACCATGATTACGGTATCGTTGAGCAAGAATTTCTCGAGATTTTTCTGGCGCGTTTTGTTGTCCATTCCAGCGTGATAAGGAAAGGTATTGAAGCCTTCTTCTTTTAGCCATTTCGCGGTCTCTTCGACTTTTTTGCGCGAGATACAATAAACGATGCCACTATCATTTTGGTGAGTTTTTTTGATGAAATCGAGTAGCTGTTTTTTAGGATTTTTACTTTCGCAAATTGTGTAATTTATATTAGGGCGATCGAAGCTGGAGATAAAAATTCTGCTATCTTGCAGATCTAGTTTTTCGATGATGTCTTTGCGGGTTGGAACGTCTGCTGTGGCGGTTAGAGCGAGTCTTGGTATTGTTGGAAAATTTTGCGCAAGAATTTTTAACTCGGTGTAAACCGGACGAAAATCGTGGCCCCATTGCGAAACGCAGTGAGCTTCATCGATGGCAAAAAGTGAAATTTTTATTTCAGAAAGAAAGCAGAGGAAGTCAACAGAGAGAAGTCTTTCTGGCGCGACGTAAATTAAATCGAGCTTATTATTTTTGAGAAGATTTTTTGTTTCGTAAATATCTTGCGCAGAGATGCTAGAATTTATTGCTGCGGCCTTTACTCCCGCCTGGTTTAGCGCTGCAACTTGGTCTTGCATTAGGGCAATTAGAGGCGAAACAACAACCGCAACCCCGTTTAAACATAAAGCGGGAATTTGATAGCATAAAGATTTTCCTCCACCAGTTGGCATCAATACCAGAGCGCTTTCTCCGCCAATAATGTGGTTGATGATTTCTTCTTGTTGTCCACGAAAATTATCGTAACCGAAAATTTTTTTGAGTATTTGTTTTGGCGATTTCGGCATTTTGCGGTGTTAATTTTTTGGTAATTTTTTTTCTAAATCAGAAATTATATCGATTAGTTTTTTGATTTCTTTCTCGCGTAATTCATCTATTTTTTTGTGAAGTAATTCGATTTCTAATTCGGCTTTAATATTTATATCGTAATCATTTTTTGTGCGCAATCGATCTATTTGGCTTTGGCGATTTTTTTTGCAATAATTTTTGCCAATTCGTTTTTGCTAATTTTTTCTAAATCTTGAATTGAGTTTTTTTCAACCAAATAGGCTTTGCTTGTTGCGGCGCCAAAGATTAGACCGTTTTCAATATCGTTGACAATAACTAAATCACAGTTTTTTTTGAGGAGTTTTTTCTTGGCGTTTTCAATTAAGTTTTCGCTTTCTGCGGCAAAGCCAATTACTAGAGTGGGGCGGCTTGAAGAGTGGCCAACAAAATCTAGAATATCTTGATTTTGCACTAATTCTAGAGTGAGATTTGCGGTATTTTCTTTTTTAATTTTTTGCGATGAAAAATTTTTTACTTTGTAATCGGATACTGCTGCGCAACCAATAAAGGCGTGAATCGCCGATGAATCAGATTCTGCGAATGAGCTTTGCGTTGCAACTTTTTTAGTTGTTGTTGATTTTTGTTCTGATGATTTGTTGTTATTTTCGAGATGGTTTTTTACTGCCAAAAACATTTCGTCGGCACTTTTGACATGCTTGATTTTGTTGGCTGGAAGTGGAATTTTCATGAAGATATTTGCTGCAATAAATTCAACATCGGCACCCATTTCGGTTAAAGATTTGACTAGTGCAATTGCTTGTTTGCCAGAAGAGTCGTTGCCGATAAATCTTACGGGGTCAATATATTCCCGGGTTCCGCCGCCAGTGATTAAAATCTTTTTTCCAGCCAAGATATTTTGATTGGCAAAAAAATCTTCTACTATTGCCAAAATTTCAGCTGGTTCGCGCATTTTTCCGACGCCAATTTCGCCGCAAGCAAGAATATCTGATGCGGGCTCGATCATTGATACACCTGATTCTATCAGGGTTGCAATATTTTGTTGGGTGGCGCTATTTTCCCACATTTTTTCATTCATTGCGGGTGCGATCATAATTTTTTTATTGGCTGCTAAAATTACTGTGGAAGCAAGATCGTCGGCGTAACCATTGGCCATTTTGGCAATAAAATCGGCTGAAGCGGGTGCTACAATAATTAAATCGTGATCGCGCGAGAGCTTGATGTGAGTCATTCCATCGACGTCATCAGCAGAAAATAATTCGGTGTAAATTTTATGTTTAGCAATTGAAGAAACCAATAAAGGCGTAACAAATTCTTGCGCTGCTTTGGTTAGAATTACCGAAACTTCGTAAGATTTTTTTTGCAATAGGCGCAGCAGATCAACGGCTTTGTAAGCTGCGATGCTGCCGGTAATTATTAGTAAAATTTTTTTATTCATGACTAAATTTCTTGGTTACTCTAGATTTCTAAAAATAAAAATTCTTCTGTAATTCAAATTTTAGAGGTTGCCTTAAAATAAATCTCCTTCATTTTTAATTGGCTTTAAACCTAGATGTTTCCAGGCTTCTGCAGTTAGAATTCTTCCGCGTGGAGTTTTTTCGATAAAGCCTTTTTGAATTAAAAATGGTTCGATTGCATCTTCTACGGTGTCTCGTTCTTCGCTAATTGCGGCGGCGATGGTGTCGATGCCAACGGGGCCGCCGCGATAATTTTTGGCGATAAAATTTAAGTAACGATAATCAGAAGAATCGAGGCCGGCGTGATCAATTTCTAGGCGCTGCAGAGATTTATCGGCAATTTGTTGAGTGATAATTTCGGCCATATCGGCGGCGGCAAAATCTCGTACGCGCTTGAGTAGGCGAATGGCAATGCGGGGCGTGCCACGAGAGCGTCTGGCGATTTCGGCGGCACCTTCATCGATAATTTTTATACCGAGAATTTTTGCGTCGCGCAGCACGATTTGCCTGAGCTCGTCGTTGTTGTAAAAATCTATGCGCGTTAAAATTCCGAAGCGGTCACGCAGTGGGTTGGCGATTAGGCCGATGCGTGTAGTAGCGCCAACCAGAGTAAATTTTGGCAAATCGATTTTAATGGCGCGTGCGGCAACGCCTTCTCCGATAATGATGTCGAGTTTAAAATCTTCCATCGCCGAATATAAAACTTCTTCAACATTTTTGTTAAGCCGGTGAATTTCGTCGATGAACAAAACATCTCCCGCCTGCAAATTTGTAAGAATTGCAGCAAGGTCGCCAGACTTAGAGATTACTGGCCCGGATGTGCCCTTAAAACCAACTCCCATTTCGTGAGCAATAATTTGCGCCAAAGTAGTTTTGCCAAGACCTGGAGGGCCGTAGAATAAGGCGTGATCTAAAACATCGCCACGGTTTTTTGCTGAAGAAATAAAAATTGCTAAATTTTCTTTGAGTTTAGCTTGGCCAAGAAAGTCTTGTAGATAAAGGGGCCGAAGCACATTTTCGTTGCGCTCCTCTTCTTTTTGTAGTGGGTTTAAATTTTCGTTAAGCATTTTTAATTATTTTAAGAAGAGTGGCTAATTTGGATTTTTTTAATTAGTTTTTTTCGATAAATTAGAATGAAGCTTTCTATAAGAAGAGTTATAAAAAGAAGCTCTGTAAAGTTAGGCATGAATAAGGCGCAAAATTCTTGCCAGAATATTTTTGCATCATATCCGGTTAAAATTATGTAAGGATATTTTTTGATATCTAGGCTGTAGATGTAATTAATATTTTGAAAATTAATTGAATTACTTAACGCGCCACTAGGATTGATAGGTTTGATTTGAAGTTGCTTTGTCAGCTCTTTTATATCTTTTGAGTCTTTATCTAGACCTAAATCTAACGAGCCCAAAATAAAATTAAATTGATCAGAGCCTATTAAAATAAACTGGTCGCCAAGATTAAGATGTGCATTAATCTTGCTGGTAAGATTGTTGATATCAATGCCTACCGCAATTAATCCTAAGTAGTTTTTATTTTGATTAATAATTCCAACTCCGGCAGGAATTACATAAACATTGCTTGGATAACCAAAAACTGGCTCAACAAATTTTAATTTCCACGGATCGAGCCTGGCTTCTCTGGTGTAGGTTCTGGGCGACATATCGTGAGGATTGTCTTTTTCTATGCCGGTTGCCAAATTTACTGTTTGTTGATTATTTTTATCGACCCAATCAAATTTACTCCAAGAAAATAAATTGTCGCGCGCAAGCTCTAGTTGCGATATATTGAGAAACATTTTGTGGATAAAATCTAGATCTTGCGCCTTATCGTGCCTAGCGATTTGCTTTCCCATAAAAACCATGAGTTGCTCGGTGTAATCAAAGTTTTCGGTAATTACTGAATAAATTTTGCGAGAGTTTTTTTCTGCCTGATTCTTTTTTATGTTAAGTAGCGAATTATATTGAAGACAAAAAAGGATTGAGGTACAAAAAATAAATATCAGAAGCGTGGCAATGAAGAGTTTAGAGAGTAGTTTTGGTGACATAATTATGCTGGTAAATTTAAAACCTATTGATCTATAGTTATGGTATTGCATCTTTTAGCATTATTTCAACCAGTTTTTCACCATGTCACGTTTATTAAGCCAGGCGCAAATTGCGGCGTCACAAGTTTTTAATATATCACACAGGCCTTTTTCGGCTTCAGCTCATCTTGCTGCAGGGGCAGCAAATCCGCTAAAATACTATTACGAATCTGATGCAGACAATCCTTATGCATCTCGCTTAAAAAAATCAAAAAAAGAATTTCGAAGTATCAAGGCAGAGCTAGATGTAAAATATCCTATAGATAACAATCCTTTTTTTGATTACGCTCTTGGCCTTTCTCGTGGGGTGGGAGTAAATGCTGCCCAGTTTGATTCTTTGCGGGCTAATTATTTTTATCGAACTCTTTACACCATTGTTTCTGTAGCGCAGTCGGTGGCAAAGTTAGTGGCTGCCGGTGATTTTGTTTCGGTTGCTAAGGCTGCAAAAAATATGTATGAAGAAGGTGGTTCTGGCAATGTTAACGATGTTCATTTGAAGCTTTTGGAGGAGTCTTTTAATATTCACGGACAAACAATTTTTGGGCTTTTATCGTTGCGGGCGAAGGACGCGCAGCATTCTCCTTATTTACTTGAGGCAACCAAAAAATTTCGTCAGCTACAAGAAAAAATCTTGCTTCCAGAATATCCGTATCCAGAAATGATGGGTCGTTTTTGGGCTCACGAAAAGGCTGCCGATAGAATGTTGCAGGTTCTTGCTGAAGCTTTTTTTGAGTCTTTTAAGGGGCATTATCCAGATGAAAAATCTTACAAAAGTGTGATGCGCTATTTCGAAGTGCATCGCGATGATTCAAAAGAGGGCGGCGATATCGAGGCTCGTCACGCGCGAGACGCCGAAGATATTGCGGCTGCAGCTATTGCATCTGATCCTAAGGGTGGCGCTAAGTTGTTTAGAAATGGCGCGGAAGACTTTTTTAAGAGTCAGGCAAAAATGTGGGAATCTTTGTTAGAAAATATGCGGGCACTAGAAAAGCACGGGGTTAGGATTGTGCCAAATAAATTGATTTTACCATCTGTTGAGAGGGCTAAGCCTGTTGATTTGGAAGGGGCGCCTAAGAAGAAGGCTGGGGTTCCGTCAGCTTCTGCTGCGTTGCGCGATGATTTTTTGGCACTAAGTCTTGCTGGTAAAAAAGGGTCAGAAATTACTCGATAGCGCGCGATCTTATTTTGTTGGCGGCGCTAGCGGTCAACTTCTCCAAATACAATATCTTGTGTTGAGATAATAGTTACAACGTCTGCCAGCATGTGTCCCTTAACCATAAAATCTAGGGCTTGCAAATGTGCAAAGCCTGGCGCCCTTACGCGGCAGCGGTGTGGCTTGCTTGAGCCGTCAGAAATTAAATAAACCCCAAATTCTCCTTTTGGCGCTTCAACCGCGGCGTAAGCTTCTCCGGCGGGCACTTTATAGCCCTCGGTGTAAAGCTTGAAATGATGAATTAGCGCTTCCATCGAGTGCTTCATTTCAGAGCGTTTTGGCGGCGTAATTTTATTATCTTGAACTGAAACGGGGCCAAGAGGCATGCGCTCGCAGCATTGTTTGATAATTTTAATTGATTCGTGCATTTCGGCGACGCGAATTAAATAGCGATCGTAAGAGTCGCCGTGTTTGCCAACAGGAATATCGAAATCCATTTCGCCGTAAACCTCGTAAGGTTGCGATTTGCGCAAATCCCAAGCGATGCCAGAGCCGCGAATCATTGGGCCAGAGAAGCCCCAATCTAGAGCTTGTTGCTTGCTAACGATGCCAATTTCAACCATGCGTTGCTTGAAAATACGGTTTTCGGTTAAAAGATTTTCCATATCGTGAAGCAGGCGAGGGAAATTTTCGGCGAAATCCATGATTTCTTCTAGCAAGCCTGCCGGCATATCTTGATGCACTCCACCTGGTCGTATGTAGGCTGCATGCATGCGCGAGCCGCTAACTTTTTCGTAAAATCCCATCATTTTTTCGCGCTCTTCAAATAGCCATAAAAGTGGAGTCATTGCTCCAACGTCAAGAGCCTGTGTGGTTACGGCCATGATGTGATTTAAGATGCGAGTAATCTCAGAAAATAAAACGCGAATATATTGCGCGCGCAAAGGCACTTTGCAGCCGAGAAGTTTTTCTACCGACAAAGCAAAGGCGTGCTCTTGACACATTGGCGATACGTAATCTAGACGATCGAAATAGGGAACGGCTTGCAAATAAGTTTTATGCTCGATTAGTTTTTCGGTGCCGCGATGAAGTAGGCCGATATGTGGGTCGGCGCGGGTGATGATTTCGCCATCCATTTCAAGAATTAAGCGCAATACGCCATGAGCAGCGGGGTGTTGCGGACCAAAGTTGATGGTCATTGTTTTGTGTTCAGTCGCTTGTGTGGACATGTTTTATCGAGAAAAATTTGGGATAACTTCAATTGGTTTGGTTAAAAAATGAATATAGATTATTTTTTAAAAAATACAAACTGATTTCTGGAAGATATTGTGGTGAAGAATAGCTGCTGCATTAAATCTCGATAAATTTTCTAACTCCGTGGCCATCCTGCTTAGGACGCTTGCTGTGGCGGCGCCAGGTAAGAAGCTGCTGGCAATCTTAACAGCGGTGTTGCCAAGAATTTCTTTGGCAGCGGAGGCCATTTCTTTGGTTGAGTTTGCTGGAGAATCATCTCTAGGTTGCGTATCTTTGCGACTTCCTCTTCGTGACATAATTTATTATTTTTATAGGGCTAAAATAGATTACAAGACTACCTGAATAATGGTTGCAAATTAAGAGTCTAGTAATTAATTCTGAGAGTTCGTGCTGGATATTTTTCTATTACCAACTGTCGCAATTTTTATTATAATTAAGCATTAATATGACAAAATCTGAAAATAAAAAAGATTGGTGGCGGGTTCTTAAAAAAGGTGATTTGGTGGATGTTGTAAGCCCGGCTAGCTCGATTACAAAAAATGAATTAGCAAAAATAAAATTATTCTTAGAAGAAAACGGCCTGCGAGCCAGATTTTATCTAGATCACGAGCTTTTATTGACAAAAAAACAATCGCATAATTTTTCTTCTTTTTTGGCAAAAAAACGTTTTGAGCAGCTGCATTTTGCTTTAACAAATAAAGAGTCGCAGGCTATTTGGTGTGTGCGTGGCGGCTATGGCAGCGCTGATCTGATTGCGCTATTGCAAGAAACAAAAAAAATCGCGCAAACCAAACTATTTATAGGTTTTAGCGACATAACTTCTTTGGGAATTTTTCTTCAACAAAAATGGAATTGGAAAATAATTTATGGCCCAATGCTGAACCAGCTTGCTTTTGATAAGGTTACTGCGCAATCAAAAAAATCAATTTTAGATTTTATTTTTGGCAAAAAAATCGAATTAAAATATCGGTTAGAAGTAAAAAACTCTGCAAAAAAAATTGAAGGCGAGGTTGTTGGGGGCTGTCTTAGCGTGATTGCGTCGCAATTTGCAACTAGCAATCAACTTGATTTTGAAAATAAAATTTTATTTCTTGAAGATATTGACGAAAGTGGCGAAAAGATTGATCGTTATTTTTGTCAATTTGTGCAAAATATGTTAAGAGCAAAATCTTATCCAAGTGCAATTCTATTGGGCAATTATTGTTTTGGAATGACAATAAAGAAAAAACAAAATGTTGCGCTAGCAATTAAAAAACTAAGCGAAAGGTTGCAAGAAAATAAAATTGATATTGCTGTTTTTGAGGAAAAAACAAAATGCCTTGGGCATGCGAAAAATATGATGCCGCTGGTTATTGGGGCAAGAGCAATTATTGTCGAAAATAGCTTGGTGCAAAGTTTTTGAATTTTTTTGTTATGCTAAAATCATGTTTTGGGCGCGATCAATTTGCTTCGCACAGATTTTGCAAACGCTATATTAAAATCTCTGCAAAGCGGGCGCGCAACCAATGTTGTGTATAAAATTTGTACAATCTTTATTTGCAAATAAACCGCCTTTAGTCATAATTATCGCTTCTAAAAATTTCCAACAAATTCTTTAAATGCCGAAAGAAAAAATCATAATTTTTGATACAACATTGCGCGATGGCGAGCAAGCGCCCGGCGCTACGATGAACCTAGAAGAAAAACTTCTTATTGCAAAAACTCTAGAAAAAATGGGTGTTGATGTTATTGAGGCTGGCTTTCCTGCTGCTTCTAATGGTGATTTTGCAGCGGTGAATCAGATTGCTAAACTTATTAAAAAATCTACAATTTGCGGATTAGCGCGGGCCAAAAAATCAGATATTGAAAGAACGGCTGAAGCCATTAAACCAGCTGCTAAACCGCGTATTCATACTTTTATTGCCACCAGCCCGATTCACATGAAATTTAAGTTGAAGATGGATGAAAAACAAGTGCTTGAGGCAATTAAAGAAAGTGTTACATTGGCGCGTGGCTTGTGCCCTGAAGTTGATTGGTCGCCTGAAGATGCAACCCGCTCTGAGCATAGTTTTTTGTTTAAGGCAATTGAAGTTGCAATTGCGGCTGGAGCCACAACAATCAATATTCCAGATACTGTTGGCTATACTACTCCAGATGAATATTTTGCACTAATTTCTGCGATCAAAAACAATGTTTCAAACATTGATAAAGCCATAATTTCTGCGCATTGCCACGATGACCTTGGCATGGCGGTAGCAAATTCTTTGGCGGCGATGCGCGCTGGTGCAAGGCAAATTGAATGCACTATCAATGGCATTGGAGAGCGCGCCGGCAATGCGGCCCTTGAAGAAATTGTTATGGCGATAAAAACTCGCGGCGATTTTTATGGCGTTGAAACTGGCGTTGATACTACAATGATCACACGAATCTCTAAGTTGGTTTCGAGCATCACTGGTTTTGCAGTGCAATATAACAAGGCAATTGTAGGCGCCAACGCATTTGCGCATGAAAGCGGTATTCATCAGGATGGAATTTTAAAAAACCGCGAAACCTACGAAATCATGACTCCGGCCTCGGTTGGTTTAGAAAAAACTTCATTGGTTTTGGGTAAGCTTTCTGGTCGCGCAGCCTTTAAAGACCGTTTGCAGCAAATTGGCTATGATTTAAGTGAAGAAAAGCTACAAGAAACTTTTGCTAAATTTAAAGATTTAGCCGACAAGAAAAAAGAAATTCTTGATGAAGATTTAATCTCTTTGGTTGATGACTCTCTCACCAACAGCAAAGCGGGTTACCAACTTGTTGCACTTGACATTAAATGCGGCACTTTTGATGAGGCAAAAGTAAATATTGAAATAAAAATTGACAATCACGTCGGCAAAACTAGCTTCGCTTCAAAGGATGGTCCGGTTGATGCAATTTTTGGTGCGATTAAAAAATTAATCCCTCATGAAGCAACACTCGAATTATATCAGGTAAACGCAGTTACTGCGGGCACCGATGCTCAAGGCACTACCACTGTCAGACTTAAAGATAATAATAAAATTTTTAGCGCTAATGGTTCAGACACTGATGTTTTGGTAGCTTCGGCCCTGGCTTATATTAACTGTTTAGAAAAACTTAATAATTCGAAAATATAGCATTTATTTCTAATTTTTAGTTCTTATTCTGTAGTAAAATTTTCTAACTCATAAATCACTTTTTCATGTTTAAATTTTTCTCTTTCTCTTCAAAAGACATCGCAATTGATCTTGGAACGGCCAATACTTTGGTTTACGTTCGCGAGCAAGGTGTTGTTTTAAACGAGCCTTCGGTTGTTGCGGTTATTAATGAGAATGGCAAATTAATTCCTTGTGCTTTTGGCACGACTGCAAAAATGATGTTGGGCAGAACGCCCGCTAAAATTGAAGCCATTCGCCCTTTAAAAGACGGTGTAATCGCCGATTTTAAAGTTGCCGCCGAGATGATCAAGCACTTCATTCGCGAGGTTAATCAAACTAAAAGCTGGATTGGGCCACTTATCATTATTTGTGTACCATCGGGATCTACCCCGGTTGAAAGGCGCGCCATTCAAGATGCGGCAGAAGGTGCTGGTGCCAACGAAGTTTACCTGATTGAAGAGCCAATGGCCGCTGCAATCGGCGCTAATTTGCCAGTTACCGAGCCTACAGGTTCAATGATTGTTGATATTGGTGGGGGCACAACCGAGGTTGGAATTTTATCACTTGGAGGCATTGTTTACTCTCGCTCTGTAAGGGTTGGTGGCGATAAAATGGATAGCGCAATTATCTCTTACATCAGAAGATATCACAACCTGCTTATAGGCGAATCAACGGCCGAGCGTATTAAAAAATCAATCGGTGCAGCTTGCCCACCTGAAGAAGGAGACGGCGCAACCATTGAAGTTAAAGGCCGCGACTTAGCAAATGGCATTCCAAAAGAAATGATTTTAACCGAGCGTCAAATTGCCGAAAGCTTGATGGAGCCAGTTGAGCAAATTATCGATGCTATTAAAGTAGCTCTAGAATGCACTCCACCAGAGCTTTCAAGCGATATTGTTGAAAAGGGCATCGTGCTTTCTGGTGGTGGAGCGTTGTTGAAAAACCTTGATTTTGTAGTGCGTCAAGCCACTGGCTTGCCTGTTTTTGTTGCAGAAGATCCTTTGCTTTGCGTTGTAAATGGCTGTGGCAAAGTATTAGAAAACATGAAAATGTTTCGCGCAGTTTTATTCAGACAAGATTAATTTTTTATCGCGCCAAGCTATATTTGGCGCTACTTCATAACTTATCTAAACAATTCTGCAAAGTTTTATTTTGAAGTCAGACAGCTATTAATAAATGAAACAATATCTTAATTTCAACTATAACAACATAAGCAATTACAGCCTGCAGCATCATTTTGGGCAATTGTTTAAAAAAGTTGAATTGATATTTTTTGTGGTACTTTCGATTGTTTTTTTAGTTACTTCTAAGGTAAATAAAAATATTACTAACGATGTCTCTTTTGCCTTTGTTGGCGTGTCTTTGCCGGTGGTAAAAATTGCCGCTTTTCCCTTCAATACCGTCATTAATTTATTGGTAAATTTTCAAGAATTAATTGACGCCAAAAAAGAAAATATCACTCTTAAAGAAGAGAATGCCAAGATGCGCAAACTTTTTGCAACGGCGATCAATCTTAAAAATGAAAATCAAGAATTAAAAAACTTGCTACAATTCGTTATTCCTAAAAGCACGCATTATGCTGTAGCTAAGATTGTAGGGCGTTCGCACGGTTTATTTAATCAAAATCTTTTTATAAATATTGGCACAAATCGTAAAATTAGCGAAGGTAATATTGTTACCGGAGCCATTGGTATGATTGGTCGCGTTGTTGATGTTGCTGAAGATAAATCGCGATTAATGCTAGTAACCGATCCTAGTTCGCGTATTCCGGTAATTGCTTCTAAGGCTAGAGCGCGAGGCATTTTGGTTGGTGTGAATAATAATTTAATGGAAGTTTTATACCTAAGTAAAAATCATCAGATTAAAGTTGGTGATATGATTTTTACTTCTGGAGACGGCGATAACTTGCCGCCGGGAATTCTTATCGGAGTAGTGCGCAAGGTTGATAAATCTTATGTTGGTGTTGAGATGATTGAAGATATTAATAATGCTGATATAGTTACGGTTATGGAGTATTAATTCTTGAGGGCGGAAATTTTAACAAAGTAAATCCGTAAATTTTTTAGAATTATAATTTCTCTCTTGCCTTGTATCAAAACTAGGTCACGTTATGTCCCTGAAGGGACACGCTGACCTATTTTGATACAAGGCAAGAGAGAAATTATAATTCTAAAAAATTTACGGATTTACTTTGTTAAAATTTCCTTTTTCAAGTAATTAATAAAGGCGGTGTGTGGGGAGCGCATTATAAAATAATTATGAAAAAATACGAAACCCAAAGATTGATTTTGCGGCAATGGCAAGAATCTGATATTGCGCCATTTGCAGAAATGAACTCTGACCCTGAGGTGATGAAGTATTTTCCCAAAACTCTTAGTTTTGATGAAACTTTAGAAATGTATGATCGTTGCAAAGGCAATAAAAAAGGTTTTGGGTTATATCCAGCTGAAGAAAAAATTAGTGGCAAATTTATTGGGTTTGTTGGTTTAAATAATCCAAGTTATATGCCTGGCTGTGTAGAGATTGGCTGGCGATTGCGAAAAGAATTTTGGGGAAAGGGCTATGCTACCGAAGCAGCAAAAAAGTGGCTTTCAATCGGGTTTGGTGAGTATGGGCTAGATGAAATAATTTCATTTACAACGCCGCAAAACATAAAATCGCAAGAGGTGATGAAAAGAATAGGCATGAAACGCGATGAGCAAAGGGATTTTTTTCATCCAAAAATTCTCAAGGAGCATCCGCTGGCGTTCCATGTGTTTTATGCGTTACAAAATATTGAAGGAAAATAGATCTTTTTTGTAGCTTTTGTAGTTTATAGTTTTATTCATTGGAGTTGGTGTTTTTAGATGGTGTTTTTGTTTAAAAATTGCTGGCGCACTAAGAATTAAACCTTAAAAGAAGAAAAAGTCAGTATATTTTGTAAGAAAGAATTTTACGAATTTAATTATGCTAGAAATTTAGCCTTACCTTGTGTCAAAATAGGTCAGCGTGTCCCTTCAGGGACATAACGTGACCTAGTTTTGATACAAGGTAAGGCTAAATTTCTAGCATAATTAAATTCGTAAAATTCTTTCTTACAAAATATACACAATCTACATTTGCACATATGAAATCTGCCGTAATTACTTTTCCTGCTTCTAACTGCGATCGCGATGCTGTAACTGCCTTAGAAAGCCTAGGCTCTAAGGTGCAGAGAGTTTGGCATCAAGATACAACTTTGGATGATAATCTCGATTTAATTGTTTTGCCGGGTGGGTTTTCTTATGGAGATTATTTGCGTAGTGGCGCGATGGCTTCGATTTCGCCGATTATGAATGAGATTAAAAGGCTTGCCGATAAAGGTGTAAAAATTTTAGGAATTTGCAATGGTTTTCAAATTTTAACCGAGGCCGGACTCTTGCCTGGCGTGCTTATGCGTAATAAGCAGATGAAGTTTTCTTGTCGCGATGTTTATTTGCGCACAGAAAATATCGATAATCCCTTTACCAAAAATTACAAAAAAAATCAGGTGATAAAAATTCCTATCGCTCATGCTGATGGCAATTATTTTGCACCTTCAGAGCTTTTAAAAAAGTTAGAAGATGGCGGAAATATTGCTTTTCGTTATGTTGATAAAACGGGCAATGTTACTGACGATAGCAATCCAAATGGCTCGTTGCTTAATATTGCTGGCATTATTAATGATAAGAAAAATATTTTAGGAATGATGCCTCATCCAGAAAGAGCTTTTGAAGAAGATAATGGTTATGGTGATGGCGTGGCTCTATTTAAGGCTTTGTTTTAGTTTTTCTTTTCCACAAAACTTTATTGATATTTATTATTTAAGTTAACTATGAAGAGTGAGACAAAAAGAGAGAGAGATGGTAAGTCTTGGTGGCAGGTAGAGCGCCCACAGCTCGAAAACTTGGCAAAAGTGGCAAGGAGTTATTCGGAGGAGAGTAATGCATTTCCAGCTCCAGCTCCATTTCCAGCGCAGGCCCCAGTGTCATTTCCAGCTCCATTTCCAGCGCAGGCCCCAGTGCCACCAGAATCTTTTTCTCATTACGATCCTAGGGGGGCGTATTATTTTGCTCCACCCTTTCAGCCGCCAGTATTTATGCCAAGCGACCAACCATATGGTTCGCAAATTGGAGCGGGGCCAGAGCATGATAGTAGATCTAAGATAGAATCTTTGTTGCAAGAGCGACATTTGTTATCGCAGCAATTAAGGCAGATGAGTGATAAAGTTCAACATATCGAGCAAGAGTTACGAAGAGAAAAAGATTCGAGGAAGTCAATAGATCTTGATCGGGCAGCTATGAGAAAGACCGAAGAAGAGCATCAGAGAGACATAAAGCTTTATAAGGCGCAAGCAAAGAAAGCGCTAGATAAGGCAAGAGCCCTTGAAGAGCAGATGCAGCAAGAAAAAATACAAAGCGAGATAGTTCATGAATCGAAAGTGGCGACAATAGAAGGATCTTTAGAGGTTGCTAAAAAAGAAATAGAGGAATTAAAGCAACAGCAGTCTTCTTTGAGGGCGCAGCTAAGTAAAGTCAAAGATTTGCAAGACGAGCTTCAGCAAGAACGAGAGTTAAGGCAAGACTTAGAGCAGCAAATTGCGCCAGTTATGAATGAAGTAGAAAAGCTTGAGGAGGAAAGAAAAAAATTAAAATCTGATCTAAAAGGGTTGAAATCTAATCTAAAAGATGAGGTGAGGAAGAGAAAAGCCACGTTTGGTGATTTGAATGAAGAGCGTAGAGCAAAAATATATTTAGAGCGGCAATTGGCAACCTTAAGGAGAGATGTTGATGAAAATCTAGAGCGAGAGAGAGAGTCTTCTTGTGCTCGAAATTTGGATGCAGATGATTTATTGTTTAATGTTCCGCGGGATGGATTAGAAAATTATTTTGATGAAGAGATGCCTGCTATGGGATCTGAAGATAGAGCTGTGCTTGAAGAGGGGCCGAAAGCAGAAGAGCCTAATTCTGCTGTTATGTCTGTCAAAGGCGATCCGACAACTTTTTTTGGCAGTAATATTGATTTTGGGATACGCAAATAAAAAATATCCCATTTATTAATCAAAATTAAGAATTTATGTCAAAGCGCACAAAGGATGGTGATCTAAAAGAGGCAAAAAAACCCAGGAGTGGCAGAAGTTTTTGGTTTGAGCATGCCGCAGATTTAGAGGCGGCAGCCGATGCCGCTAAGGCGCCTGTGCCCTTGATGCCCGCGCCACTACCAATATTGCCGGTGTCGTCGCCTTTTGTAACGTCTATTTCGCAGAGCTTGATGCTTCATGTGGCAGTGCTAGAGCAAGAACGAATGGCTCTGTTAGCTCAAGTTCATCAACTGTCTGAATCTAGGAAGCATGATCAAGTATATCAAATAAAGTTATTAGAAGATCTAGAAGAAGAGCGCGGTATAAGAAGGGGTTTAGAAAAAGAATTAACAGAATTAAAAAAAGAATTGGCAGAAGCGCAAAAGCCTTCTATCTCGCCCTTACAGCCTGAAGCTGTTGTGGCACCTGGCAAAAAAGCGCCTGTTTTAAATCCAAGATAGGCAAATGAAAAACATCCTCGCAGAAATTTATCAAAATAAACTAATCGAAGTTCGTGAGTGCAAAAAAAATATGCGCCTCGAAGAAATTTGCAAAAAACTAAAATGCTCGGAAGGCTTGCAAACAAAGAGTTTTACCGCTGCGTTACAAGAAAAAATCTCGCAAAATAAAATTGCGTTAATTTGCGAAATTAAAAAAGCCTCTCCTTCTAAAGGAATAATTCGCCAAAATTTTAACGCCGAAGAAATCGCGCGCACCTACGAAGAAGCTGGCGCGGCTTGCATTTCGGTTTTAACTGATCAAAAATATTTTCAAGGTGATAATAAATATCTGCTGCAAACGCGCGCTGCTGTAAGCTTGCCAATTTTGCGTAAAGATTTTATGGTTGATCAATATCAAATTTACGAAGCAAAAATGTTGGGCGCTAATTGCATTTTGCTTATTGTTGCCATGCTAGACGATTCTAAGCTGCAAGAGCTTGAAGAGTGCGCGATAAGTCTTGGATTGTCGGTGTTAATCGAGGTGCATAACGAAGAAGAATTGCGTCGCGCCTTAAAGCTTAAAAGCAAGTTAATTGGCATTAATAATCGTAATTTAAAAACACTGGAAGTTGATCTTAACACATCGCTGCAACTAGCGCCATTAGTGCCTTTGGGCTATATATTGGTTGGTGAAAGTGGCATAAAAAACATAGACGACATTAAAAAGCTGAAAGCCGCTAACATCAACTGCTTCTTAATTGGCGAGCATTTTATGGCGCAAGAAAATTTTGCGCAAGAAGTTAAAAAATTTGCTAGCTGTTAGCCCTCACATGTTGGGGTTGTTTGTTTCGCGAGGCTATGCTATTCTAAATAAAATCAAAACTAAACAGTAGCTCACATGTTCAAAATTGCCATTATCGGCCGCCCCAATGTAGGAAAATCAACGCTTTTCAACAAGTTAGTGGGTAAGGCTTTTGCTATCACCGACGATTTGCCTGGCGTTACGCGCGACCGCAAAGAAGCTTATGCCCAAATTGGCCCAATTCAATTTTTAGCAATTGATACTGCGGGCCTAGAAAATGAAAACGCCAACGATTCTCTCGAAAAGCGCATGTTCGAGCAAACCGCTCTGGGCGTTGATGACGCCGATTTGTGCCTGTTTGTAGTTGATGCAAAATCGGGCGTTACTAATAAAGATTTTTATTTTGCGCAATGGCTGCGCAAGCAAGAAAAAAAAGTAGTACTCGTTGCTAATAAATGTGAAAATTCGCAAGCAGATGCAGAAAATTCTTGGGGTACAGAATATTTTCGCTTAGGGTTTGGCGCGCCAATAGGCATCTCGGCCGAACACAAGTTAGGCTTTGGCGATTTATACGAAAAAATCGAGCCTCATTACGAAGAATACGAAAAAAACTTCAGCCATTTGCAATCTGCTCAAGACGAAGCAGATTCTGAAAATGCCGATTTGCAAGTTGCTATTATTGGTCGCCCCAATGCAGGAAAATCAACGCTTCTCAACCAAATTCTTGGCGAAGAAAGATTAATCACCGGCCCCGAAGCCGGAATTACGCGCGATTCAATTGCAATTGATCACACTTATCGCGGCAAAAAAATTCGCTTTATCGATACTGCGGGTATTCGCAAAAAAACGCAAATCACCAAAAAACTCGAAAAACTTTCAACGGCAGATAGCTTACGCGCTCTAAGGTTTGCGCAAGTTGCAATTTTGTTGCTTGACGCAAATTCGCTGCTAGATCATCAAGATATGGCATTGGCCGGCGAAGTTCTAAAAGAAGGACGCGCGATTGTTTTTGCCATCAATAAAATTGATATGGTAAAAGGCGATAAAGAAGTTTTCTTGCGCAAAGTGCGCGTGCAATTGCAGCAGCTTTTTGCCGAAGTTGACGGCGCGGCAATTCTTGGAATTTCTGCTAAAAGCGGCTATCACGTTGAAAATTTGCTAGATTTTGTGCTAAAAAGTTATGAACAATGGCAAAAGCATATAGCCACCAACAAGCTAAACGATTGGCTGCGCGTGGCAGAGGCAAATCATGCGCCAAAGATGATGAAGGGCAAAGTTACGAAACTAAAATATATCACGCAAATTAAAAAACGTCCGCCAACTTTTGCGGTGTTTACCAATCATATTAAGGCGGTGGAGGGTGATTATCAGCGCTATTTGGTTAATGCATTGCGGCAAAATTTTGGGCTAGAGATGACCCCAGTGCGCATGGTGGTGCGTAAATCAGAGAACCCATTTGCGCCAAAGAAGTAACGAGGCAACATTATTTGTTGTTTTAAATTATTGATTATATATGGTGAAATCTCTACATAAGTTTATGTGTATGCAATGTTTTTAAAACTTAATTAAAATTATATGGATAATGTTGTTAATCCTAGTAAGTTGCGGTTGATGGGAGAAGATTCTGCGCAGAAGCCAAGGTTGAGTAGTCGAGAGAGAAGTGCTTTAGAGATTAAGGTGCAAAAAGCGGTTGATGACCATCCTGGATTTTCTTCTAAAGCAGAGCAGAGACAATTCGAAACTGCAATGATATGCGAAGAAATTTATGGTGAAAAAAGCCATCTTTACGATCCACAAGGTTGGGTAAGGTTTCATTCAGAAGATGGAATGCGTATACCGCTAGAGCAATTAAAAATATGGGCATCAAGAAGAAACATAGACAATATTTCTGAAGAAGTCTTTGAAGAAGCGCTAAAACTTGCAAATCTTGGCCATGAGGACAGAAAGCAATTTTGCAGAGAGCTATTAAGTACATTGCATCCACGTCAAATTCGAGAAAGAACGAATCTTGTTAAAATAGCGTATGAAGAAATGTACGATGAAAAAGTCTTGAGTCATGATTATGCTGCATGGGTAAAATTTCATACAGACAATGGCTTTAGAATACCGCCAGATCAATTAGAAATATGGGCATTAGGAAACATAGACAAGATTCATGAAACAGCCTTTGAAAAAGCACTAGAAATTACAAAGTTTGGTGGCCCCGAAGACAAAAAACAATTTTGCAAAAAACTGCTAACTAAATTGTCTAAAGAACAAATTTTAGGTAGACCAAATCTTTTGCATCAGTTGCATAAAGATAAAATAATAACTGATAAGGAATATTTAGGTTTTATTCCAGTTGAGTTATTTGCAAAATGTCAAAAAGAACGCCAAAGATCAATTGAAGAGTATTATTTTGATTTACCAGAGGATTATTTTACAACACAAAATATTATTATAAGAAATTTTGTTCAAGCGTGGGAAAATACCATAGATGTAAAAACCGACGATGTGCAAGGTGCAATATCGCATCTAGAAGGGCTTAACAAGATGCTTGAGGAAAAAAAATGGCAGAAAGTAAGCGAGGCAGATGATATGGCGCCTTTTTTACAGGACTTTTTAGGTAAAGTAGACGCTTTTTTAACCGAAACTTTTGCAAGAGTGAATAGCCGGGTTGAGAAAGCAAGAGCGCCCATTGCAGTAGAACCGGGCGAGGCGCAGTGCGCAGAAGCTGCCGCGCCAGTACCCGCACCCGTACCCGCACCATCTGCACCGAGCAGTAGTGGAATGTCTTCTGTTATTCACAAAAGCTCTATTTACAGTGCGCAATAAATCTTATTAAAACTATTTTAAACAGAGCCTATGTTTCAATCTATAAAAAAACTTATCAGTAATACACAAGATAAAATTAATGATAGCCAAGGAGAAGAATATTTTAGCTTAAAAGATCGTTTAAAAACAATCTGGACAGCGCCAATTGCTGCCACATACGGATTACTAAGAGCCTCCGCCGGGGCCGCATTTTTTGCAGCTGGGGCGCCTATTGCCTTGACTTCTGGGTTAGTTTATGCAGCAACTAAAAACGAATTTATAGGAAAAATTGCTAATACGTCAGCGTTGTTAGCTTTTGGAGGTGCTACTACATTATATCGCGACACAAAAGTTGTTTTAACAGAAATAGCATCTAATGTTGCCGCTCCATTTGCAGCATCTTATCATGCCTTGCGCGGAAGAGATATTGGCCAAATTTCTGGAAATGATTTATCAACAGTGACGTCGGGAAATCTAGACGATGTATATGGCAGAAGATGCGCCAATCGTCAGACAACTACAAAAGTAAAGGGTAGTGGTAATAAGGTTGCTCCAGATTTAACGGGCGTAGCGCCTAGCGCTGTAGAAGATGGTGGAATAAGTCCGCAAGGGTCTGCACAACTTCAAGGCGAGGGAAGAGGCGCCAGATCTAAATAATATGTTCTTCTTAAGTTTTTAGAATGAAATTTTGATTTTTGTGTAAATCCCGCCAAGAAATTATTCTTGGCGGGATTTTTTTTAGTGAGCCGCAACCATTGAGCGAAGTGCTTCTAGTTTGGCTACGTTAAAAGATTCTAAGACTTTATCTCTTTCTGGAGAGCGCGGTCTTGTTGGGCTTGGGCTTGGTGGTTCTGAGCTCGTTACCTCGGATCTTTTTTCGTCTCTTATCCATTTATTAATTCTTTCTGTGCCAATTTTTTCTGGATCGCCAAGAATATTAAGAGATTCGTTAACAAGTGTTTTTAATTCTTTGCTATTAGAGCACGAGTCTTTCATCGAAACTTTTTTTAGGCGGCTTTTAATGTCTTCTGCCGAAGATCCGTTAGCAGCTAAAGACATTGCAATTAAACATGATTTATCGGCAGTGGTTAGTGCGTCTGACGATTTACTATCCCACATTTCTGCTATTAGTTTATCTCTGAAGTCGGGTGAACTAATTTCACCTTCATGATTTTGTAAATAGTTGCTAAGCTTGGTGCAAGCTCTGGTAAATGCTTTGAAGGCAGCATTTTTTTTGCCGGATTCTCTTTCTGCTTTGCGAGAATCTTCGTTTGCGTCGCGTTTATAAACAGTATCCTCATTTTTTGCGAGCGCATCTTCATGCGTGTCTTCGCTGACAAATATAACGGGAATAACGATTTCTAGGGCGCTGTTTAATGCCACGAAGGCCCTTTTCGTTGTTGCGGTGAGGGGTCTTGTGCCTGGGGTAGGTGTGGATGGCGCTCTTGTAGTTGGTGATTCTGCTTCTGAAGATAGTGATTCTTCGTCGTCAGAAGTTGCAGTGTCTTCGGATGCAGATCTTGATCTTGCGCCTCTTCCGCGCTCAGCACCTTCTTCTTCTTCTGAATCAGAGTCTGCAGATGTGCCTGAGCCTGTAAATGAAGATCTTTTTCTGAAAGTTTTGTTTCTTGTTGGTTGAACAGCACTTGCTTGAGCGTCATCTTCTGATAATGAGTCGCCTTCTAAATCGAACTCAAGTACATTGTCTTTCTTTATATCTTCTTGTGCTTTATTAATGCCATCTTGCATTTCTTGCAATAGACCTTCGATTTTTTTAGAAATTTCTTCTAGTTTTTCTTCGTGCTTTTTGTATGCAACCTCTGAATTCGACTCAGAATCAGATGCATCTTCTCCATCACTCTCTTCAGCGCCAGAAGCTTTGCTAGAAGAGGTTAGTTGCTCCCTCTTTGTTCTAATGAACGCCGCAACTTCCTCAAGGCTTGCTTTGTGCGCCTGATATTCTGCAATTAGTTTAGCTACTGTATCAGCTGATTCTTGCAGAGAAGTATCTTGCTGTACACCAAGCCCATCATACTCTTCCTCACGAGACGAGTCTTGTGGATTAATTTCAGTAATAGTCTTTTGTAATTGTTTTAAAGTCTTGAATGGTTGTTGTAACTTACTAAAAGATTTCGCTACTGTATTTGTTTTTTGTATTAATTGGCGCAATCTAGCAAGATCTTCGTTTGCTTCCACAACTTCATCGCCTGATTCAATTTCGGGCATATCATCAATTTCCTGCTTTATAGCAGCGATTGCTGCTTCGCTATCCTCCTGCGCCCTAGTTCTTGCTTTCTCTAGAGCAGCGATTGCTGCTGCGCGCTCATTCTGTGCTGCACCTTTTTGTTGTTGGGCTCTTTGAAGTGCGGCTGCAAGGTTTGCTCGCAACTCTTCCAAATGCACTATCCCCGCCGCTTCTTCTGCTGAGCCTTCCTCAATAACAATTTTTATTTCACGCTCCAGAGCATCTTTTTGTGCCGTCAAATCAGTATTTTCTTGATCTATTCTTGCTCTAGCAGCTGTGACTGCAGCGCCCTGATCTTGGTGCGCTGTTCGAAGGCGACCTTGCAACTCTTGCAACTCTGCCAGGCCTCTATCCTTCGCTGCGGCGATTTCTGCATTCACTCTAGCTAATTCATCACTTGCATTGGCTTCAGCCTCAGACAAAGCTGCTCTAGCTGCCACCAAAGCTGCTTCTTGTGCAGCCTTTTGTGCTGCTAAATCTCTTGTAGCAGCCTCATGTTGTGCGGCTAGCTCCGCTCTTCGTTTTTCAGCTTCTTGTGTATTGGCTTGTTGCGCATCTCGTAAGCGAGCTAACTCTGTATCATTTAATATCTTTTGTTGGGCCAGCGCAGCATTAGTTTCTGCCAATTCTTGCTCCGCTCTAACTCTTTCTGCTTCAAGCTCTCGCTGTTGCGTGGCTAGAGCATCTGCGCTTTGCTGCTGTTGCCTAGCTAGTTGCGCTCTAGTGCTAGCTAGCTGTTCTTGCAATGTGCCCTGTTCTTGTCTAAGTCTAATAAGATCTGCCTGCGCACTATCATCTTGCGCCGCTCTTGCGGGCGTTGCTGCTTGCAATTCCGCTAATTGACTCCTCAGTTGAGCCACTCTCTCGCCTTGCTCTCGCAAAGTTTTCGCTGCTTTTTCTTGCTGTTCTCGTCGAGCTCGCTCTAATTCTTCATCAGCTCTTGCCTTAGAGGCTTGTTTCTCCCTAATCTCTGCCGCGAGCCTAGTCGCTTCTTGAGCTAAGTGCGTTTGTTGTTCACTAGTTGTGGTTTGAGCCCCTTTAAGTCTTTCTGATTCTTCCTCTAGTCTTATTAATGCTGCTTGTAATGTAGCGTCTGCCTCCGTTCTGCGAATTCTTTCTTGATCTAAAACCAAAATTTTTGCCAACGCTTCTTTTTCTAAAACTTCTCTTGCGGCGATTGCTCTTGCTGTTTCCGCTTCAATCTCTTTTTGTTTAGCATCAAGTTCAGCTTTCGCTCTTGTTGCACGCTCTTCTGGGCCAAGACCATACTTCTCTTTTAGCTTTTCTAGTCTTGCTTTTTGTTCTTCAGCGCCATCAAGCTCTTTTTCGGCTAATTCCAATTTACCACCTTTTTTTTGTGCAAGATAAGAAATCATTCTTTGCTTATCTTGTGTAGCGGTGTTTGCTTTCACTTGTTTAACAAAGTCATCATTTCCCACGCTAGAAAACACACTAACAACCGTTTTGCTTTTATCTTTATCGCGAGAGCGCCCAATTGCTTGCACGCAACTATCTTGCGTTTTTGTGCTTCCAGGATCAAATTGAAGAAGAACGGCGCCTACATCTAAAGAAAGACCATCAGCATCTCCGCCAACATAATTTCTTTGATCGTATAACGTCACTCGCGCGCGCGGCGTGTTTGTGCTGGAAGGTGATACTGCATCTAGTCTTTTGCAGGCCTCAAGCAATCCACCCTCTGCTGCTGTTTCAGATTTTACCGCGCCTTCTGCAGTTTTATACCAAATTTTAAAAGTAAACTTGCCATCATCTCTTATTTCAAATGGCGTAACTACAAAGAAACTATCCCGGTTTGCTTCATTGCCGCAAACGGTAGCAAAATCTGTTTCAGAGAATTCTTTTGTAGACACATCTGGCAAAACGTATAAGGTGTTCTTATCGCCATCTGCAAGTTTGCCATCCAAGCTTTGATACTGCCCCATAGCGCCTTCTTCAACTTTTACAAATTTTGCGCTTCTTATTGCACCTTCACCCAACTCTGTTCTTTTGGCGTTCATTCTTGCCATTACAGAATCTTCTACGTGAGTTATTTTTGCTTCTCTTTCGGCTATAGAAGCCGTTTTTTCATCGATAGTACTTTGTAGGGCACCTTTCTGTTCATCTGTTAGCGTCGAATCTCCTGCGTACAAAGTATCTTCTAGTTGTATTAATTCTGCATAACTGTCGGCCATTTTTCTCCTGTTTCTTGCTGCTACAATTGCAACAATATCTGGAGTTTCGCTGGCGCCAACCAATGCAACTATTATTCCCTTGTTCCTTAGTTTGCTTATAAAGGCGGCTTTATTTTTCTCAACATCTTCTGGCGAAAGTTCTGCTTCAGCGCCATCGCTCATCAGCTTTGCAAATCTTTCGCTATAAAAAAACACCTCATCAAAAAATACGAAATTTGGTTTACCATCTTTTTTTGGTAGCAAATCTTTTAGTTTTGCTAGTTTTTCATCGCTGCTATTAAGGTCATACATTAAAACATTGATTTTGTCGGCATAAAGGTCTCTGATTTTTTTTACCAAATGGCTTTTACCTTCACCAGTGCCGGCATTAAATTTAATTGCGCGTCCCCTTAGTTTATCTCCGCTGCTTTGCGATAAAATTGCTTTTTCAAGATCTACTAAAGCCAGGCGCTGACCATTTGAAAAAACCTCTTCATCTAATTTTCTTCTAGCTTCAGTTCCGGGTAGTAGAACTTTTGAGTCAAATGGCACAGATGATGGCGCAAGTAGGGCAAAAGGCATTTCTTCTGCACCAGAAGCTTTTTTTTGCGCAACCCAAACTCGTTTGGCATATAGTAGTTCTGGGTGTTGATCTAGAGATTCTTGGTGTGCTCTAACTACTGCCGGATCTGATTTTGCTTGTGCCATTACTGTAGGAGTATCTGCGGCTCCATTTCCAGTTTGCCCTGCATAGCTTGAATATTGTTTAACTAACTCAGATATAAGACGCAATTGAGTTTTAAGAAATATTCTTGCGGCAGCTTTTGGCGTATCTGACAGTTTAATGCCTTTGTGCTCAATGGTTTTTTTCAATAAGAAGAGGGCGACATACTGAATGTCAAAAATATCATCTTTTAAAGCCTGTGCGGCTTCTAAAGCATTTGTATGAGTCGCTACATTTTCTATTTCAGTTACTTTTTCTGACACCGCTTTGCCTTCTGGACTAGTGTCTTCAAGCAGATACTCAATGTAATTTTCTGACATCGCTCTAAAATGACCTTTGTCGGAGGACAAAATATCGGGTGTTTGTTTTGGTCGACCAGAGTCACCGGAAGGAAATCTGCGATGCAAAAAATCGCCCTGCCTTCCAGAGCCCTTAGTAAATAATATACCTACTAAATCTGCAGAATCTGGCTGCACAAGTTTTATGTCAAATGGGGTATCGTCTACTGTGGCACTATCCACACCTTTGGCCTTATATTTTGTGCCCCTAAAAGATTCTTTGTATCCAGTATTTTCGTCTGAATAATGAAAATCGTTAGGTTGCAATAAGCGAGAGCTGCCAATTGCGCCAACCCTAAAGGCTCCAAATTGCTTCACGCCTTTCGCTACGGTTCCTGCTTTTACAGTGCTAGCCGCTTCTTTTTGTGCCAATCCCGGTGTTGGCGTTGCAGATGTTGGTCTTGAAGCGGAGGGGGTGCTTAAAGGTGCCTGCTGCCAATGTTGAGCGGGAGGAATAGATGATAGGGGCGCCGGGGCAAATGGTGCTCTAGGTGGTATGGGCGCCGGGGCAAATGGTGCGCTGGGTCTAGATGAAGTCCTTTGTGTGCCTAAGACTCTAGGAGGTGAACTTTGAGTTGAGTTGCCAAAATCGGTTTTTTGAACCGTTTGAACTATGGCATTGCCATCTTTTATAGCGCCAGGGACAGGAGGAAGAACGGGTACTCTGCTTTCTTTGGAAGCCGGTTTGGCGGGAGCAGCAGTGACGACTGAAGTCGATGATTTACCGTTTCTTGGATGAGGCATAAATTCTAAATTTCAATTAAGAATCATTAATAATTGCGGATAGTTCCGCTTAATCCACCACTATACACCATTTTACACTCTCGATCAAGCTTTTTTTACAAAATTCACCAAAATTATACAAAACCATCACAAAATCACAAACCCCCATCGCCAAACAACCATTCAACTCAGAAACCGATTCTGCTTGCAGGCCTGTTAAATCGTGATTAGCATCAACTAAATTAAGAAACTCACAAATCTTCTGATCGCACCAAAATTGAACCATTTGCTTCAAATTTATCGCAAAGATATTTTTTATTTGCCTCGTGATAAATGCGATCTTGATTGGCAATAAAGGTTTTAAGATAGTCTTTATTATTTTCAAAATAATTGTCTAGCGCTTCAAAGCTAATGGCGCACTCGATCTCTTTTTTGTTGTTATCGTGCCCCAAAAAAATAATAGCCATTTGCAAATTATCAGAGCGCGCTTTTGTATTTGAAAAATTAAGATAACGAGAATCGTTCATGCCTAGCACCGCTAAGATAGCCATAATCGAGGACAATCTTAAATTATTTTCGCCACTTTCAAAGTGAGAAACCGTTAGAGTGCTTATTTTAGCAAGCTTAGCCAGTTTTTGTTGGGTAATTTTTAACTCTTTTCTTCTTTGTTTTGCCTCTTCAACGATAGCTTTCCAATTGATTTGAAACCTCCATTCCATCTTGCCTCCATTATTGTGATTAATCGTTTGCGTAATTGCTTTGAGCCAACATTTGAACTTTCAATTGATGACAACGCTTTGGGTAAATTATTTTCTAAAGTTTTTACAGCATCTAAAATAATGTCATTATCAAATCCAAATTTTTGTCCCATTATAGACAGATGTTTAGATTTTAAAGCACCAATATCTAAATCTTTAATATTTGCGATTTCTATGGCAATTGAGCGATATTGTGGATAAAACATTGATCCTACTAAGTCGTAAGACGGAGTAAGGCGCAAACCATCTTTTGTATGAAACATAGCAAAATTTTTAAGATGTGCGTCGGTGTTTCCAATTAATAAACTTGCTAATATTCTTTGAAATAAGCGTTCAGATTCTGCAGGAATGCACCCCGGCGTGTTATTGATAAATTGTCCCATTTCTTCGTAAGACCCGCTATATTTATCTTTTGAATAGCGATTAAGCAATTGATTGAATTCTTCAAAATGTAAACGTTTTTTACTTTTTGTTCTATCGAAACGAGATATTACAAGGGCTCTTTCTTTTAGAGAGGGAATGTCGAAGATTTCTAGATCGGCCACTTTATCGCTTGGCAATAAATTTTTAATTGCTTTGGTGGTAAGATATTCTAGTTCGATCAACTCGTTTAGTTCTCCTGACGGCAATTTTGCGATATGGGTGCTTAATTCGCTGCCCTTAACCGGACGAAAACTTGCGCCATCTTTAACCACCAAAAGTTTACGTTGAACGCCAGAAAGAGAGGCTCTGCTTAAAGAGGCGGCAAAAAGCGCTTCATCGGCATGGCTTAAAGATCTGTATTTTTGAGGCTCTGGATCGATAACAGAAACTGCTCCTGCGAGGTCGTGCCCAAAGCCTAGCAGTAGGGCAAACCTATGGTTAGGATTGATATCCAGGGTTTTGGCTTGAGCTTTTTGAAACCATCCTTCTGCAACCAGATTGTCAAAGAATGGGTGGAGACCTCTTTCGTTTTTGTAGGGATTTTTGGTTAGAGGCATTGTGTAAGATATCGCTGGATGCCTAGCTTCTATGTAAGATTCGTCGTAAGTAAAAACGCATCTTCCGCCAATTTCTTCTTGCAATATTCCTGCATAGATTTCTTGGTAATATACCTTTCCCCAAAGAGTTTTAGCCATGTAAATTAGTATTTAATGCGTTAAAAATAAAAATTATATATATTGGTTTGTATAAGTCTATATTTCTTTATAAATACATATTATAGTTTATATTAGATTGGGGAGTGGCAAGGCTACCGCATTATATTTGCAGTTATGTTGTTGCTAAAACTATAGTCTTTAATTGATTCAACTATCAAAAAACCTCTTTTTTTCTAAAAGAGTTACTAAATTAGTATTTTAGTTAAAATATACTTGTATTAAAAGTTATATTTAGTTTAAAATGCTCAAATAAAGGCAACCTAAATCAATATTTATGAAAATTGCAAAAGCAGAATTAGCAACAATTTTAGCAAAATTTAACCCTTGGTGGCGTGGTGATCAAATTCCTGATTTACCGACATGGAAGAGGGCTGCTTTTGGCGAACTTTATAAATGGGTAAAAAATCCACCAGTGGCACGAGCAACATTTCTTTCTGGTGCAAGGCAAATTGGTAAAACAACCCTGATTATGCAAGCAATTGATAATCTCATTAAAGACGGCGTACCAGTCAGCAATATATTTTATGCAACATTTGATCACCCGCTTTTAAAGCTTGCTGGAATTGATGATGCGATAGAGGCTTGGCGTCAACGCGAAGCAAAACAAGAAGGTATAGAATATATTTTTTTAGATGAAGCGCAATTTATTCGTGACTGGGGAACTTGGGTAAAGCACCAAGTTGATTTTAACAAGCGGCGCAGAATTATTTTTACAGGATCGGCAACTCCAATATTACAAGTCGATCAAGAATCTGGTGTCGGTCGCTGGCACACTATTCGTTTAACTACTCTATCTTTTTATGAGTATGTTAAATTAAAAGAATTGAGCTTACCGGAATTGCCAAAAATCAAGTCGTTAAAAGAAATTTTTGAATGGGATCAAAGTGAGATTAATCGTACTAACGAGATTGCCTCTTCTTATATAGCTCATTTTCATGATTATTTGGTACGGGGTGGATTTCCTCAAACTGCATTGGTTGATAGTGTAAACCAAGCCCAGAAGCTTTTGCGTGAAGATATAATTGATAAGGCTTTGAAGCGTGATATGACTGCGATGTTTGGAGTGCGTAGAGTATTAGAGCTTGAGCAAACCTTTCTCTATTTGTGTTTGCATGACGGCGCTATATTGGATATGATAACTTTGTGTAGCAACCTTGGCGTTAGGCGTCAAACCGCAGAAAATTTTATTGATCTACTCGAAGCTGCGCATCTTGTTTATAAATTGAGACCTTTTGGTTATGGTAAAGAAATCTTAAGGGCCAAATATAAAGTTTATTTATCTGACCCAGCAATTGCGCCAGCCGTGATGTTAAAAGGTAGGGACATTATTGATAATCCAGAAGCTTTAAGTATTTCTGCTGAGTCTGCGGTATTAAAGCATCTATTCGCCCGTTATTATGCGCAAAATGTTCTCTTTAGCTATTGGCGAGGAAAGAAGGATTTGGAGGTTGATTTAGTCGCTGAAATTGGCGCAGAAGTCATTCCGTTTGAAGTAAAATATAGATCTCAACACACATCTCTTTCTGATTGCAAGGGGCTTGTTGAATTCTGCTCGAAGCGTGATATAAAACGAGGCTATATTGTTACTAAGGCAATAGATGATTTTGGTGTTATTGAGCAACAGAAATCTAGCCCCACAGCAATTCTAAAAATTCCCGCAACTCTTTTGTGCTACTTTATGGGAGAGATGGAAATTAATCAGAAAATTTAAATCAAGGTTCGAGACTATGCACTGTTAGCTAATTATTTTAGCATGTTACCGCGGATGAAACTGCTGATAAGCACTAAGCAGCCGCGCCTTATCCACCTTAGTATAGCGCTGGGTTGTCGAGAGGCTTTCGTGGCCTAGTAATTCTTGAATTGTGCGCAAATCGCCGCCGCCAGCCAGCAAATGCGTAGCAAAAGAGTGGCGAAAGGCGTGCGGCGTAATAGTTTGCGGCAAATTTAAATGTTGGCGAATATTTTGCAGCAATCGGCTAAAAACCCGCGCCAAATAAGGCTTGCCCTGCGCGCCAAAAAAAATAGATTGCGCTTGCAGCGGCTTGTAGGGGCACTTGGCGAGATAATCGTTAATGCGTTTGCGCACAATTGGCAGCATCGGAACCATGCGCTGCTTGTTTCCTTTGCCGTTAATAATAATAGAATCGCCATTGGCAAGAGATTTTGGTGTTAGGCTCAAAGCCTCTGAAATACGCAGCCCGCAACCATAAATTAGGGTGAGCAAAGCAAGATCGCGCTTAATTTGCCATTCGGGTTTGTGCCTGTGTAGCTTTGCTGCGCTTGCTATCGTGCCATTTGCCAAACCTGAATTTTTTGTACTATTTTCTGCTAAATTTAAGCTTTTTGCATCACTTCGCTCGGCATTATCCATCTGAATAGCCGCCATAATCTTATCAATATCAATTTCATCCACCGCTTTTGGCACCGATTTGGCAATTTTTGGTGTTTTTATTTTTTCGATATCAACATTTTGTAATAAATTATTTTTGTGCAAATAGCGAAAAAAACTGCGTAAAGACGAGAGCCCGCGCGCATTTGAAGCATTGATGTGATTTTCTAATCTTGCAGAAAGCCAGCGTCGAAAATCGTGCAAATTTAAATTTTGTAAAATATCTTTTGTGATGACTTTTTCTTTTATCTGAAATAAAAAATTAAGAAAATAAAATAAATCGGTGCGATAAGAAATTAGCGTATGTGCTGAATATTTTTTTTCTACCTGCAAAAAAAGCAGAAATTTTTTAAGCAGTTCTTTTACCTCGTCAGAGCACTGATTATCAACTTCTAAGGCGTTTGTCATGTTAAAATATTTGACTATAATTTTGGTAGGTTCTTGGCGTTTTTTTGTTTTGATAAATTTTTTTTATAAAACTTTTTTGTCACAAATTTTTAATACCAGAATCTTTCACATAATTTTGTTATCGACGTTTTTTTCTTACGGCGCCAATGCTTACGAAAATATTTCGAAATCGCAAATTATTTCGCCAAATATCGAAAATATTTTATTAAAATGGAATTCTGACCAAGGATTAGTGCGTTTTGAGCGGGCAAAATACAAAAATGATTTTTATCAATTAGCTAATTTTTATCAACCGCAAATTAATCCTCTTTATTGCGCTGTTGCAAGCTCGGTGATTGTTTTAAATGCCTTGCGAAATGGCGAAATTTCTAGCCAAAAAGAATTAGAAATTGCTAAGCCAAAAAGCCAGGGCGGCGGGTTTGCAGAGTTTCGTTCTTATTCGCAATTAACTTTTTTAAACAAAGAAACCGATAAAATAAAGCAGCGCGAAATTATTGAATTTAAAAAACCAAAAGAAGTAAAAAACGGCCAAGAAATTTTTGACGCAGGCCTTTCTCTTGGCGATTTGCACGATATTTTAAGCAAAGTTTATAAACTAAAAATTTCGATAAATTATGCCAATAAAGACAGCGCAAAATCTATTAATAATTTTCGCGCCGATTTAAAAAAATATTTGGCGGATAACAAAAATTATATCATTGCAAATTTTGATGGTGCGGTGCTTGGCGCAAGGGTCGGTGGCCATATTTCGCCAATTGCTGCTTATGACGAAGAAAGTGATTCGGTGCTAGTTTTAGATGTGGCGCTGCACAAAGAAACTTGGTATTTTGCGCCTTTGCCGAAGTTGTATGAAGCTATGCATACCAAGGATGGCGAGCATTATCGTGGATATTTGGTAGTTAGCAAATAAGTGAGGAGAAAATTTAGGTGTAAATCTTATCAAAGAAATAAATTCAAAATATTTTAACCTGAATTATAAAATTAACTAAATTTCCTCAATAAATTTTAACTCCTTTAC
>Ga0209550_10000269_pt1 | contig 46878 bp, 51 predicted proteins | sample LauGreSuBDMM15SN_2_FD_187567 | JGI IMG/M metagenome (GOLD analysis project Ga0209550, IMG submission 187567) | Freshwater lake microbial communities from Lake Michigan, USA - Su13.BD.MM15.SN (SPAdes) (version 5) | ecosystem: Environmental > Aquatic > Freshwater > Lake | place: Lake Michigan...
ATCAACCCGGCACCAAGATTTGGGATTTGCTGAACCAGAACACCGACCCCAGCACGACGTTGAAGGTGAACAAGTATATATGGGCGGCGTCGCTGGATGTGCTGAACTTCTTGCCTATTCAGTCGGTTGACCCCTTTACCGGCGTGATCGTGACAGGGTACGGCACCCCGCCCGGCGGATCGCGCAGCTACCGCGCCACGATTTATGTGCAAGATCCGGCACTGGATGCGCGGTCGTTGAAGCTGTCGCTGCAAGGGGCGAATGGCGGGGCTGTGGCACCGGAAACCATCTCGGCCGTCGAAGACGCCATTTTGAACCGCGCCCGTCAGTTGCGGATTGCCGACGCCGGTCTGTAATCAGCCCCGTCAGGCTGGACCTTGCGCTGCGCGCAGGGTAGGTCATGCCCAAATGATCTTAAGAACATGGGCTGATGATGTCGCGCTACGACCCTTCTGATATTGAACCGAAATGGCAGCAGGCTTGGGACGCAGCGCGCGTCTTTGAAGCGCGGCGTGATCCAGCCAAGCCCAAGTATTATGTGCTAGAGATGTTCCCCTATCCGTCAGGGCGCATCCACATGGGCCATGTGCGCAACTATACGATGGGCGATGTTGTGGCGCGCACCAAAGCGGCGCAGGGCTATTCGGTGCTGCATCCGATGGGATGGGATGCCTTTGGGATGCCCGCCGAAAACGCCGCGATGGAGCGGGGCGGCCATCCGCGCGATTGGACCGAAGGCAATATCGCGGAAATGAAGGCCCAGATGAAGCCTTTGGGTCTGTCGATTGATTGGAGCCGTGAACTGGCGACGTGCCGTCCGGAATACTACGGCCAGCAGCAAGCGATGTTCATCGATATGATGGAAAAGGGCTTGGTCTACCGCAAAGCCGCTGTTGTGAACTGGGATCCGGTCGATATGACCGTGCTGGCGAACGAACAGGTGATCGACGGGCGGGGCTGGCGGTCAAACGCCTTGGTGGAACGGCGCGAGCTGACGCAGTGGTTCTTCAAGATCAGCGATTATTCGGGCGAGTTGTTGGCCGCGCTGGACGGCTTGAAAGATTGGCCGGAAAAGGTGCGCCTGATGCAGGCGAACTGGATCGGGCAAAGCAAGGGCCTGCAGTTTGCCTTTGACACCGTGGGCGCGCCTGCGGGGTTTGACAAGCTAGAGGTCTACACCACCCGCCCCGACACGCTTTTGGGCGCATCGTTTGCCGCGATTTCGGCAGATCACCCGCTGGCTAAGGCGCTGGAATCTGATCCGAAGGTGGCGGAATTTGTGGCCTTGTGCCGCAAGGGTGGCACGTCGGCTGTGGAAATTGAGACGGCAGAGAAGATCGGGATCGATACCGGCCTGCGGGTGAAACATCCGTTGGACCCCTCGGTCGAATTGCCGGTGTGGATCGCCAACTTCATCCTCATGGATTACGGCACGGGCGCTATCTTTGGCTGCCCCGCCCATGACGCGCGCGATTTCGAATTTGCCACCAAATATGGCCTGCCGATCAAGTCGGTCTTCGTGGCGGATGGGGCCGAAGAGGCCGTGCTGACCGAACCCTTTGTGCCGATGAAATCCGAACCCGTCCGCTATATTCGCGGCTTTGCTGGCCCCGCCTTGCAAACCGGTGAAGCGGCGGTGACCGCCGCCATTGCCCACGCCGAAGCTGCAGGCTTTGGCCACGGTGTCACCAACTACCGTCTGCGCGACTGGGGCATTTCGCGCCAACGCTATTGGGGCTGCCCTATTCCCGTGGTGCATTGCGATGCCTGCGGGGTTGTGGCGGAAAAGAAAGCGAACCTGCCGGTTGAGTTGCCCTATGACGTGACGTTCGACATCCCCGGCAACCCGCTGGACCGCCACCCGACATGGCGCAATTGCACCTGCCCAACCTGTGGCGCACCTGCGCGGCGCGAAACCGACACGATGGACACGTTTGTTGATTCGTCATGGTACTTCGCCCGCTTCACATCCCCCCATGCTACCACCCCCACGGTGGCCGAGGATGCCGCCTATTGGATGAATGTTGACCAATATATCGGCGGCATTGAACACGCGATTTTGCACCTGCTTTACTCGCGCTTTTTCGCCCGTGCGATGCACAAAACGGGCCACTTGCCCGCGAAAGCGATTGAACCCTTCAACGCGCTGTTCACCCAAGGCATGGTGACGCACGAGATTTACAAGAGCACCGATGCCAATGGCAGGCCGGTCTATCACCTGCCCGAAGACATTGTGCGCTCTGACGCTGGGGCCACTTTGGCGGATGGCACTGTGGTGGAGGTGATCCCCTCGGCCAAGATGTCGAAGTCGAAGAAGAACGTCGTCGACCCGATGAACATCATCAGCGCCTTTGGCGCAGATACGGCGCGGTGGTTTGTGATGTCTGACTCTCCGCCTGAGCGGGATGTGGAATGGACATCCTCTGGCGCGGAAGCCACGTTCAAACACTTGTCGCGGGTCTGGGCCTTGTCGGTGCGCGTGGCGGAAATGCCCTTGGATCATCGCGGCGAAGGCGACGCCGACCTGCTGCACGCCACCCACCGCGCCATTGCCGAAGTGACGGCGGGGATCGAAGGCTTTGCCTTTAACAAGGCCATCGCCAAGTTGTATGAATTCACCAACGCGATCGGGCGGGCCTCTGCCTCGACCCTTGCCATGAAAGATGCGCTGCGGGTTCTGGCGCAACTGATGCAGCCCATGACGCCGCATTTGGCCGAAGAGGTTTGGGCCGCCCAAGGCGGTGTGGGTTTGGTTGCCCAAGCGGCTTGGCCAAAGGCTGATCCGGCGCTGCTGGAAGATGACACGGTGATCTTGCCCATTCAGATCAACGGCAAGCGGCGGGCGGAAATCAGCGTACCCAAGGCCATGCCCGCATCCGAGGTTGAAAAACTGGCCCTTGCCAACGAAGATGTGCTGCGCTTCTTAGCGGGGCAACCCATCAAGAAGCTCATCGTGGTTCCGGGGCGCATCATCAATGTCGTGGTCTAGGCGCAGCCTCCTTTTGACCTTGCCCGCAGCCCTTGCGGCTTGCGGCTTTCAGCCCGCCTATGGGCCCAAAGGCAGGGCAGAGGGCTTGATGGGCGCTGTGCGCGCCAGTGATCCGACCGACAAGAACAGCTTTGACTTCGTGCAGCACTTGGAAGAGCGTTTAGGTCGCCCGACCAAGCCTGCCTACAACCTTGCCTATACGATCACCACCGCGGCCATCGGCGCGGGCATCACGCCCGATGGGGCCATCACCCGCTACACTGTAACCGGCGGGCTGGATTGGACCCTGACGCGCTTGGCAGATCAGACGCGCATGGCGGACGGGCATATTGACGCCTTCACCTCGTATTCCGCCACGGGCTCTACCGTTGCGGGTCAAACGGCGCAATCGGATGCCTATCTGCGCCTGATGCGGTTGCTGGGCGATGATCTTTTGATGCGTTTGATCGCCGCCTCGGCCAGTTTTGCGCCATGAAACTGGCGGGGGCCGAAGCGCGGCGCTATCTGGCCAAACCTGATCCGGCCAAGGCAGCGCTTGTGATTTTTGGCGAAGATGCCATGCGCGTTGCGTTAAAGCGGGCCGAGGCTGTGGTGGCCTTGGGCGGGCCCAACGCTGATGCCGAAATGCGCTTGACCCGCATTCCCGCAGCCGATTTGCGCAAAGACGGTGCGGCCTTGTTGGATGCCATCAAGGCCAGCAGCTTTTTCCCCGGTGCGCGGGTGGTGGTGGTCGAAGATGCCACGGATGGGCTGTCGGCCACCTTGCAAACCAGCTTTGATGCGTGGCGTCCGGGAGATGCGAATATCGTTGTCACGGCTGGCAACCTGACGGGCAAATCTACGCTCAAGACTATGGCGGAAAAGCATTTTGCCGTCATGTGCATCGGCCTTTATGACGACCCGCCAACCCGCGAAGAGATTGAGGCCGAACTGACCCGTGCGGGCCTGTCCAAAGTTCCAAGCGATGCGATGGGAGAGTTGTTGACCCTGTCGCGCGCCCTTGATCCAGGGGATTTTCGCCAAACCTTGGAGAAAATCGCGCTGTATAAGTACCAAGACCCGCAGCCCTTGACCCCTGCCGAAATAGCCGCCCTTGCGCCGGCCACGATGGAAACCGAAGCGGAAGAGTTGCTGGACGCTGTGGCCGAATTGCAAATGGGCTCTATCGGCCCGATCCTGCGGCGGTTGGAAGGCCAAGGCGTTCTGCCCGTAACGCTTTGCATCGCGGGCTTGCGCCATTTCACCACGCTGCACTTGATGGCGACCGACCCCGAAGGCCCCGCCTCTGGCTTTGCCAAAGCGCGGGGGTTTTTCAAACGGCGCGACCGCATGATGAAACAAGCGGGCAGTTGGACATCACGACAGATCGAAAAGGCCCTGTCTTTGTTGGTGGAAACCGACATGACCCTGCGGTCCACCTCGCGCGCGCCAGCTATGGCCGTGATGGAACGCACGTTGATCCGCATTGCGCGGCGCGAGCGTTAGGGCGCAGCGCAACCGTTGTATTCGACGGCCTTCCCTTCGGCCAGAACCGTGATCGTCACATCCGACCTATCCAGCGTAAAGGGCGCGCCTGACGGCAACACAAGGTCTGTTGTCGCAGATAAAACTGCCCCCTGCCGCGACGTTTGCGCCTCGGCCACCCACACCTGCGGGTCGTTGGTTTCAAAGACCACGGTTTCTTCAGGGCCAAGGGCTGGCAGTTTCAGGTCACCCTGCAAGCGCAGGCCATCAGTGATCGGTTCGATCTTGCAAGTGGCCCCTTTGGCTTGCTGGGGCATATCGGCCAAGGCCGCCGCAATCTTGCTGTCTTTCTCCCCCGCCCCCTGCAAGGCTGCGGCAAAGGTTAGGTGGGCGGGCATACAGATGTCATGACAAATGCCAAGATCCATTGCCAAGGCCAGTGTCACAGGCTGCGTGGGGTCTTGTGCCACCACTTCGACCGGCAGGATCAGTTCGTTCAAATAGCCGATACTTTTCATCCCGTTCAGCGCAATCACCTGCGGCTTGGGCCAATGAAACTGCACGCTTTTAAGGTTGGTTGACCCCGCCCAATCGAAGGTCGGCGGAATGCCCGCCTCACCAGGAGCGCGCCAATAGGTTTTCCAATCGGGGGCAAGGCGCAGATCAAGCGCTGCCATGTAATGCCCATTGGGCAGTTGCCAGCCCGACAGAAAATCTGCCTGAACGAGGTCGTCTTGATCTTGCGCCAGAGCAGGGCTGGCAAGACAAAGGGCAAGAAGGGCATAGCGGATCATGGGGACACTTTACGAAAGCGAAGGCCGCTTAGAAAGCCCGTCCCGTTCACTTTGCAGCGATAGTCTGTGATTGAGGGTTGAGCGTGGGGCCGCTTCGTCCCATCTTGGGGGTTGGAGAACCAGATGAACCTGACCGGCCAAGTGATCATCGCCATGCCCGACATGGGCGATCCGCGCTTTGAACGTGCGGTGGTTTTGATCTGCGCGCATTCTCCCAGCGGGGCCATGGGGCTGATCTTGAACCAGCCCGTGCCAGAGTTGCGCTTTCAGGATCTGTTGGTGCAATTGAAAATCCCGCGCGGTGATCAGGCCCGCGACATTCGGCTGCTGATCGGCGGGCCGGTAGAACGGGGGCGCGGCTTTGTGCTGCATTCCTCCGATTACCACAGCGCCAAAGCCACCATGGCCGTGGGTGAAACCTATGGCATGACCACCACGTTGGATGTGCTTGAAGCTTTAAGCGTTGGCTCTGGGCCTCTTCAGGCGGTGATGGCCTTTGGCTATTCCGGCTGGGGCGCTGGCCAGCTAGAGGCCGAGATTGCACGCAACGATTGGTTGATTGGCGATGCGTCTGATGGGCTGATCTTTGGGGCCGAACCGGCGCGCAAATGGGCCTTGGCCTTGGCGGGCATGGGTGTGGACGCCATGGCCCTATCGCCCAGCGGCGGGCGGGCGTAATAGGGCGCAAGTTTCACGGCAAGGGATCATCGCCATGCGCCAAGATAGCCGCCCCAAGCGCTGGGTAGCAGCCCATGCTTGACGCCTTGGTTATAGGGGCAGGTCCTGCTGGGCTGATGGCCGCGGAAGAACTGGCCAAGGCCGGTCGCCGTGTGGTGATCTGCGAGGGCAAATCCTCGCCCGCGCGCAAGTTTCTGATGGCGGGAAAATCGGGGTTGAACGTCACGAAGGCCCAAGCCTTGCCCGCCTTTATTGCTGCCTATCAAAGCCCCCACATGGCGCCTTTTCTGGCTGAATTTGGGCCAGAGGCTGTGATGGATTGGTGCAATCATCTGGGAGCGGATGTTTTTACAGGCTCCTCTGGCCGTGTGTTTCCCAAGGCCATGAAAGCCTCTCCGCTGGTGCGGGCATGGATGGCGCGCTTGGCGGGGATGGGGGTAGAGCTGCGCAGTCGGTGGCGGTGGGTGGGTTTTGACGACGGCTTTGCCTTTGACACGCCGCAGGGCCGCACGGTTTTGCACCCAGCCGTCACGGTCTTGGCGCTGGGCGGGGCCAGTTGGGCGCGGCTGGGGTCGGATGCGGCATGGGTGCCTTGGTTGGCAGAAAAAGGGGTGCGGATCACCCCATTTCAGCCCGCCAACATGGGCTTTCATGTCGATTGGTCACCGCATATGGCCAAGGTTTTTGGTCAAGCCGTCAAAGGCGCAGCCCTTTGCGTGAACAAACGCCGCGAGCGGGGGGAGTTTATCATCTCTTCCAAAGGGGTGGAGGGCGGCGGCATTTATGCCGTCTCCCGCGATCTGCGCCAAGGGGCTGCGTTACAGCTAGACCTGATGCCAGACGTCTCTGTGGACGAGGTGGCGCAGCGCCTATCCGCGATGCGGTCCAGCGAAACGCTGGTCAACCGATTGCGCAAGTTGGGCCTGTCAGCCCCCGCCTTGGCCTTGGTGATGGAGTTTGGCCGCGCTTTATCCCCGCTTCAAGCGGTCAAAGCCCTGCCCATCCCCCTCGGCCTGCCCCGCCCGATGGACGAGGCGATCTCGGTCGCGGGCGGCGTAAGTTTCGCCAGTGTGACGCCAGACTTGGAACTGCGCGCCCTGCCAAAAACTTTCGTTTGCGGGGAAATGCTGGATTGGGAGGCCCCGACAGGCGGTTATCTTCTGACAGGATGCTGGGCCTCGGGCCGATGGGCCGGACGGGCGGCCGCAGCGGCGTAAGCTGCCACGAAACGCCCTAGGTCGGGTCTGCAACCCGACCTAGGGCTTTGTTTTGTTAGGCCTAAGACAGCAGCGTCACAACACCGGTTTCCAGATTGTACAGGGCGCCCACAATCTTCAACGCGCCCGAATCAACCAAGCCTTTCAAAACGGGGCTTTTCTCGGTCAAAGCGGCTACGTTCATCCGCACATTCGCTTCGGCCACAGCCTCGACAAACTCGTGGTTGTGCGAGGAGCGTTCGCCTGTCAGCGGTGTTGCGGCGACAGCGGGTTCAATCTCGTTCAGCAGGGTGGTCAAAGCGTCGCCAACGACCGCCTTGTCGACAGCACCTTTGACGGCCCCGCAATGGTTGTGGCCCAAGACCATGATGGCCTTTGCACCAGCCACTGCGGTTCCGTATTCAAAACTGCCGATAACTTCGGTTGTGGCTACGTTGCCCGCAACACGGGCCACAAACACATCGCCAATCTGCTGGTCTAGCACTTGTTCGGGTGCCGAGCGCGAATCCATGCAGGCCAGAACGCAGGCGAAGGGGGTCTGCTTTTCGGCCGTTGCTTGGCCAAGGGCGACAAGATCGCAGTTCAAAGATCCGCCCGCCACAAAACGCGCGTTGCCGTCCATCAGCATTTGAATGGCTTGATCGGGCGAAGCGGATTTGAGCGCTTCGGAATCAAAATGCGCGCAGTCATCGGCCCGCGCCATGCCCGTCGACAGGGCGGCGGCGGCGGCAGCAAGGCCAAAGAAATGGCGGCGTCCGAAGACGGGACCCGCTTGGGTGGTTTCGCAATCAGTGCACATTTGGCATCTCCTTGATGTTTGAATGGCAATCTCTTGCCCCAACTTTGAGTGTAATTCGCGATTGGCATAAGAATATGACTAGAAAATGCTGTCCTATACCAAAGATAGAATTTTTAAACTTAAGGCGGAGCGAAGTGCCTTTTGGGGGTGACGATCTTTCTAGGACATGGCATCCAAAAGGGCAGCGTGGTGGCGGGTGATCAGGCTGGCATAGTCCGCCAGCCTTTCAGAGGTGAAGTGGTGTTCCTCGGCCAAAAGGTTGACCGTGCCCAGCACAGCGCCTCTGGCCGGAAAAATTGGCACGTTGATGCACGATCCAAGACCCAAAGAGGTGATCAGCGCATGGTCAAAGAAATAGCGCGCGAATTCTGGCGTGGTGTTGGCAACAAAGATCTGCCGCCCTGCGATACACTGGTCATACCAACCGTCCCGCTTGACGGGTTTGGTGCCCGACACGGGATATTCCACCGGATGCGACGTATAGGCGCGGTGGGTAATAAGGTTGGCCTCGTCCATCACGGTGACGGTGAACAGGCGCGTGCCCAAAGCCGCGCAAGCCTTGTGGAGGGCGGCAAAGGTCGCAAGGGCTTGGGGTGTGGGATGTGGCATGGCGGCGTCTTCCAGATGCGAGAGCAAGGGTTAGGTCAAAGAAGGATAGGGTTTGTCAAAGGTGCGATGATAGGCCACCCCAAAGGCAACCAGCAAGGCAGAGCCCGCAAAGACCGTTAGGCACAGCCAGATCAAGCTGGCCCCAATTCCCGCAGGGGCTGCTAGAACCGTGGCCAAGGCCACAGCCCCGCCCGGCGGGTGCAAGCAGCGCGCCCAAGCCATGCCGATCAGGCTGGCAAAGACCGCAAGGGCCAAGGTCACCATGGGCGGCAAGCCCAATTGCAGCGCCATCAGCGCAAGGGCTGCTGCCAGCGTGTTGCCCACCACCACCGACCAAGGCTGCGCCAAAGGGCTGGCGGGCACGGCATAGATCAGCACGGCTGAGGCCCCAAGCGGTGCCATAAGCAATGGATGCGCCAAAAGCCCAAGATCGGACAAGCCAAACAGGCGGCCAAGGCCCCAAAGCGCGGCTTGCGTGAATAAAAGCCCCGCCATCGCCCCAAAAGCGGCGCGTAGGGCTTGCGTCTGGTTGGGGGCAGACTGTGTTGGCCCAAAGGCGCGCAGGGTCAGACGGGTCATGGGCAAAGCCTTGTCACGGCGAGGGCGCTCCGTCCCATCGGCCGCTGTCCAACAGGACCCAGCCCTCGGCGGGGGACGGGGCAGGCGGCGGGGGTGTGCCAGCCTCCCAGACCATGACCAGCACATGATCAGGATCACGCCGCCCCTCGCCGGCTTCGGCCATAACCTGCCAGATCAAGCCAAAGCCTTCGACCAGCAGACCTTCGATGTAAACGGGGATCTCTTCGGCATCCAGCATATCGGCGGTGTCATCTTGCACCTGCCAGCCTTCATCCACCTCAGCCGCCCAAAGCACCTGCCCCTCGACCCCGGGGTGGCGGGCAGCCAACCGCTTCAGCGGGGCCAGAAAAGCTTGAATGGCAAGGGTATCGCTCATGCCTAGGGTGTGGCCCATGGCGAAGACTGTGGCAAGGGGGATGACGATAGGTGGATATGTCCCTTCCCTTTGCCCATACCCCTTCCCATATAAGGTGCGTAACAGGAGGCGTTGATGCAAGTCGTATTGCTTTTGATCGTGGGCGCTGCCGCGGGCTTTTTGGCCACGCGGATGATGAAGATGCAGACCGATATCCCCACAACCATCGCCATTGGCGTGGGCGGGGCGATCGTGGGCGCATTGGTGATCCGCGGCTTGGCAGAGCTTGCCGGCTGGATGGCCGGCTTTGTCGGCGCTGTCTTGGGCGCCTTGGTGCTTTTGTGGATATGGAAGACCTATATCGCCAAGCGGTAGGGGCCTAGCCCAGCTTTTTGACCAAATCCTTCAGGCGGAAGCTTTTCGTCTCTAGCCCTTCCCACAGCACCTGCCCCTGCCATGCGGCAAAGACCATCGCGGCTGCATCGTGGTCACGCAGGTGGCGGGCGATCAACCCCTCGACCTTATCCTTCCATGCTGCAGCGCGCGGGCGCAGATGCGGATGACGTAGGCTGGCGGCCAAAAGGGCGCCCATGGGCAAGGCCCCAACCAAATCGGTCAATCCTTTGAGAAAAGCCTGAGCGCCCTTTGGCCCCAAGGTCTCTGCGCCATCAGCGCCGCCTGCGGCTGCAACACTCATCCGGTCCAACTCGTCCCAACCCCAATTCAGGGCCGCCTCGACCATCTGGGCCAAACTGCCATAACGCTGCACCAGCGAAGCCCCCGCCAACCCCGTCGCGCGGGATATCGCTGAAAACGCCACAGATTTTTCGCCCTCAGCCGCAATCCGCTGCAAAATCACAGCGAAAACGTCAGAATCGGGCAGGGTTCTTGGGCGGGACATGGCGCAATTGTAAACGCGCGGTCACAAACCGCAACAGGCAATGCCCTTTCATCTTGGCCCATCTAGCCATTCTGCCCAAGCCCGTTGGCCCTTGGGCCAAAGGCGCGAAAAAGGAATGCGCTGAAAGCGCGCTTTTGGATCAAGGCTTGGAAATGGCCCTTAGCCCGCCTTGAACGGCGCCATCCCTGCGCGGGCCAAAGCATCGGCGCGTTCATTTTCGGCATGGCCGGCATGGCCCTTGATCCAGCGCCATGTCACCTCATGCGCAGCGCGCGCGGCATCCAGCCTTTGCCACAGGTCGACGTTCTTCACCGGAGGCCCGCCCGCCGTGCGCCAGCCTTTGCGTTTCCAATTGTCCATCCATTCGGTGATGCCATTTTTGACATAGGCCGAATCGGTGATGATGGTGATCGCCACAGGTTTGGCCAGGGCTTCTAGGGCTGAAATGGCGGCCAGAAGTTCCATCCTGTTGTTGGTCGTCATGGCCTCGCCGCCCTGCAAGGTGCGCTCTTTGACCACTTGCGCGCCGTCGCGGGCGATCATCAACACACCCCAACCACCGGGGCCCGGGTTGCCCGAACAGGCCCCGTCGGTATAGGCAAAAAGATCAGGCATGGGTCGGCTTTCCTTGGGGATTGGCCGTTACATATAGGTGCCGATGCCCAAAGTTACCATCACCACCGCCGTCAAAGGCAAGCGCAGGCGCAGCCACCATGGCGGGGCCAAACCCGCGCGCCAAAAGTAATAATCCAGCGCCAAAAGCCCGTAAAACCCCGGAATCAAAGCCCCAAGCGCCTGTGGCGTTGGCCCAACGGCGGTAAAAAACGCCCAAAGGGCAGGCAGCACCGACAGGCCATAAGCCACCGCCGCCATTTTTCCGCTGGCATTGGTGGCAAAGCCCCACAAAACCCCCGACATGAACGCCAAGATGATGATGCCGTAGCGCAGCATAATCTCATCTTCCGCGCCGCGCAGCACCACTTGGTTGCCCGAAAGAGCCACGCCAGCGCAGACCAGAAACGGAACAAGGCCCCCAAGGGCCAAATACAGGGCAGTTCTTGGGATCATGCAGGCTCTCGCAGCAGGCGGGGCACTTTGAATTCGATGTTTTCTTGGGCAGTTTCCACCAATTCCACCGTCACGGCAAAGCGGGCGCGAAAGGCGTCGATCACTTCGTTGACCAACTCTTCCGGCGCGGAAGCCCCCGCCGTCACCCCAAGGCTGCGAATGCCCTCAAGGGCACGCCAGTCAATCTCACTCGCGCGTTGCACCAATTGGGCATAGGCGCAGCCCGCAGCCCGCCCCACTTCGACCAAGCGCAGCGAATTGGACGAGTTTGGTGCGCCGATCACCAGCAAAGCGTCAATCTTGCCCGCAATTGCCTTAACCGCTGCCTGCCGGTTGGTGGTGGCATAGCAAATGTCTTCCTTATGTGGGCCAAGGATATTGGGGAAGCGGGTGTTAAGAGCAGCCACGATGCCCGCCGTATCATCGACCGACAGGGTGGTTTGGGTGATATAGGCCAGCTTGGCCGGATCGCGCACGTTTAAGGCGGCTACATCCTCGACCGTTTCTACCAGCAGAACCTCGCCTTCTGGCAGTTGGCCCATCGTGCCCACGGTTTCGGGGTGCCCCGCATGGCCGATCATCACCATTTGTAACCCCGCTTCGGAATGGCGCGCGGCTTCGTTATGCACTTTGGTCACTAGCGGGCAGGTGGCATCGACAGCGATCATCTGGCGGGCCTCTGCCGCCGCTGGCACCGATTTTGGCACGCCGTGGGCGGAAAAGATCACGGGGCGGTCAACGGGGCACTCATCTAGCTCTTCAACAAAGATGGCACCCTTGGCGCGTAACCCGTCGACCACGTATTTGTTATGCACAATTTCATGGCGCACATAGACCGGCGCGCCCCATTTTTGTAGGGCAAGTTCCACGATTTTGATGGCACGGTCCACACCGGCGCAAAAGCCGCGCGGGGCGGCAAGGTATAGGGTCAATGGGGTCATTTCGCGCTCCTTGAACAGACTTTAGCAAAGGTCATGCTCAAAGAAAACCGCAGGATGGGCCGCGGTCAGGCGAAACGCAAAAAGGCCAATGCAGCGGACTGCATTGGCCTTTTGGATGATGGAACGCGCTGTTTTAGCTTAAGCTGGCTTCGGCAGGGGCGTCCATCGGGTCCATCTGGCGCGGATCGCGCGGCGGGCGGCCGATCACGTCGCGCAATTCATCCAGCTCGATGAAATTGTCGGCCTGACGGCGCAATTCATCTGCGATCATCGGCGGTTGGCTGCGGATGGTCGATACAACCGAAACCCGCACGCCTTGACGCTGCAAGCTTTCGATCAAAGGCCGGAAGTCCCCGTCGCCCGAGAAGATCACGATATGATCCACACGCGGCGCAAGCTCCATCGCATCGACGGCCAGTTCGATGTCCATGTTGCCCTTGACCTTGCGACGACCTTGGCTGTCGGTGTATTCCTTGGCGGGCTTGGTCACCATGGTAAAGCCGTTGTAATTCAACCAGTCGACCAAGGGGCGAATGGGGGAATATTCGTCATTTTCCAGAAGGGCCGTGTAGTAGAAAGCGCGCAGCAGACGTCCGCGGCGCATGAATTCCTGACGCAAGAGCTTGTAATCGATATCAAATCCCAGCGCTTTTGCCGCAGCATAAAGATTGGAACCGTCGATGAAAAGCGCGAGACGTTCATCTTTGTAAAACATCGTGTATCCCTTTAATTCACGATACCGCCATAAACTTTGGCGCGTAAAATGCAACTGTGGTATTATACCACACCTTTGACCTAAGCCCACGCATCGGCAGTAACAAGCCGACCTATCCGTAAGTGTGAATATGATACCAAATGACCAAACTTTCGCACTTTTGGCTTTGGGCAGCAATTTGCCCAAGGGCGACTCTACGCCTGTCGCTGTCTTGCAGCAAGCCCTTCAAGCCTTGGCAAACTTGGGTTTTCCGGCCTTGAAAACCAGCCGTTTTTACCAAACGCCGTGCTTTCCTGCAGGGGCCGGTCCAGACTATGTCAACGCCGCAGCCCTGCTTCAGACCAGCCTGCCCGCCGCACAGGTCTTGGCCCTATTGCACGAGGTCGAAGCGCAGTTCGGGCGGGCCAGAACCACCCGCTGGGCAGGGCGGACGCTGGATCTTGACCTTTTGGCGATGGGCGACAGCGTCCTGCCCAATCCAAAGGTTTGGCAACATTGGGCCGATCTTGCCCCCGACCAGCAAAGCAAAATCGCCCCCGATCAGCTGATTCTTCCCCATCCGCGCCTGCAAGACCGCGCCTTTGTTCTGGTGCCTTTGGCCGACATCGCCCCCGATTGGCGCCACCCGATGCGCGGCCAAACCGTTCTGCAGATGCTGCACGCGTGCCCTCAAAGCGAAATAGACGCCGTTCGCCCGCTTTGATTGGCCCCATCCCGCCATTTGCCGCTTGTCAAGAGAATTTCCCAAGACTATCTAGGCGCTTCCCGAGCCCCCACCTAATGGAGCATCCATGGCCCGCGTGACGGTTGAAGACTGCGTTGACAAGGTTCCGAACCGGTTTGAACTGGTAATGCTGGCCGCACATCGTGCGCGCGAGATCCAGTCTGGCTCTGCCGTGACGGTTGACCGCGACAATGACAAGAACCCGGTCGTCGCCCTGCGCGAGATCGCGGACGAGACCCAGATTGCTTCGGTCCTGCGGGAACGGATGATCGAAAGCTATCAAACTCAGATCGAGGTTGATGAGCCTGAAGAAGATCAAATGGCGCTTTTGATGTCTGGCGAGATGGATCGCCCGATGCAGGACGATATGTCTGAAGAAAAGCTGCTGCGCGCGTTGATGGAAGCGCAAGGCGACAACTGACCCTAAGCGGTCGGAAATGGCAGGACGAGGATGATCGATGTCGAAGACCTGATCGCCCTCGTCCGCAACTACAACCCGCGCACCAACGCTGACTTGATCCGACAGGCCTATGCCTACGGCATGAAAATGCACGAAGGGCAGATGCGCAAATCGGGTGAACCCTATTTCACCCATCCGGTGGCGGTTGCGGCCATTCTCACCGAACAGATGCTGGATGACGCCACCATCGTCACAGCCCTGCTGCACGACACGATCGAAGACACAAAATCCACCTATACCGAGGTGGAGCGCCTGTTTGGCCATGAGATCGCCGAACTGGTCGATGGCGTGACCAAGCTGACCAACCTACAGCTCTCTTCGGGTGCTGCTGAACAGGCCGACAACTTCCGCAAACTTTTTATGGCGATGTCCAAAGACCTGCGGGTGATCTTGGTCAAGCTGGCTGACCGTTTGCACAATATGCGCACGATCAAAAGCATGTCGCCCGAAAAGCAGGCCCGCAAAAGCCGTGAGACGATGGATATCTTTGCCCCCCTTGCTGGCCGCATGGGCATGCAGTGGATGCGCGAAGAGTTGGAAGACTTGGGCTTTCGCGTTCTGAACCCCGAAGCGCGCAATTCCATCATCCGCCGATTTCTAACGCTGCAAAAAGAATCCGGCGATGTGGTGCACCAGATCACAGCCGACATCCGCACCGAACTGGAACGCGGCAAGATCGAGGCTGACGTCTATGGTCGCGCCAAAAAGCCCTTTTCCATCTGGCGCAAGATGCAGGAAAAAGATCTGGCCTTCTCGCGCCTGTCAGACATCTATGGCTTTCGTATCATCTGCCAAGATATGGGCGATTGTTACCGCATCTTGGGGCTCATCCACCAACGCTGGCGCGCTGTGCCGGGGCGGTTCAAGGATTATATCAGCCAGCCTAAGACCAACGGCTATCGGTCGATCCACACCTCGGTTTCGGGGCGCGATGGCAAGCGGGTCGAGGTGCAAATCCGCACCCGTGAAATGCACGAAGTGGCCGAAGCGGGCGTTGCCGCCCATTGGGCCTACCGCGAAGGTGTGCGCGCCAAAAACCCCTTTGCCGTCGATCCAGGCAAGTGGATCGCCCAGTTGACCGAACGCCTGAACGAAGGCGACCACGACGAGTTCATGGAAAACGTCAAGCTCGAGATGTATTCCGACCAAGTCTTTTGCTTTTCGCCCAAGGGCGATGTGGTGCAATTGCCGCGCGGGGCCACGCCGCTTGACTACGCCTATGCCATCCACACCCGCATCGGCAATTCCTGCGTTTCCGCCAAGATTGACGGCATCCGCGTGCCGCTGTGGACCCGTTTGAAAAACGGCCAATCGGTCGAGATCATCACCGCCGAAGGCCAACGCCCACAATCCTCGTGGATCGACATTGTCAGCACGGGCCGCGCCAAGGCCGCCATCCGCCGATCTTTGCGCGAAGAGGATCGCGGCCGCTTTGTGAAGCTGGGCCAAGAACTGGCCCGCGCCGCCTTTGACCATGTTGGGCGCAAAGCCACCGATAAGGCCCTGCGCACCGCTGCCAAAATGCTGGGGCTTGGCGATGAAACCGAACTTCTGGCGCGCCTAGGATCGGCCGAACTGACAGCGCGCAAAGTGCTGGAAACACTTTACCCCGAACTCTCCACCTCGCAAAAAGACGAAGTTGACACCCAGCGCCCCGTCATTGGCCTTGGGGCGGATCAAACTTTTAAACGCGCGCAATGCTGCCAACCCGTTCCGGGCGAACGTATTGTCGGCATCACCTATCCCGGTCGCGGTGTGATCGTGCATGCCATCGACTGCCGCGCTTTGGAAGAGTTGGAAGAGCAGCCCGCCCGCTGGGTTGATCTGCACTGGCAATCGGGCCGCCATGCGCCAGCCTATTCGGTGACGCTGGATGTGGCCATTTCAAACGATGCAGGGGTGCTGGGGCGCATATGCACCGTGATCGGCGAGCAAAAGGCCAATATCTCGGACTTGAAATTCATCGAACGCAAACCAGATTTCTATAGACTGCTGATTGATGTAGACTTGCGCGATGTCGAACATTTTCACATGGTCATGACAGCCCTAGAAGCAGAAACTGACGTGGCGCAGGTTGGGCGGGTCCGTAATGTGACCCGCAAGCCTTAAGCAAAAATGGCAAGGGATTTTCGTGTTTAAGCGCCGCACACCAATGACTTGGGCCAAATGGGCGCTCCATCAGATTTACCCCAAGGGTGGGTTGCGGCGCGCATGGTCCTACCTTTGGCACAGGCTGCGCCGCCTGCCTGATCCGCCCCACAGGATCGCCCGCGGGGTGTTTGTGGGCACGTTTGCCAACTTCCCTCCGATCTTCGGCATTCAGATGCCTGTTGCGGCCCTGTTGGCTTGGGCTGTCCGTGGCAATGTGTGGGCGGCTTTATTGGGCACGTTTTTGTCCAACCCCATTACAACGCCGCTGATTGCGCTGGTGTCGTTGAACCTTGGGCACTGGATGCTGGGCACGCCCGAACAAATCAGCCTGAACGGGGTTTTCGCGGCTTTTGCGGCGGCGGGCCAAGATCTGTGGCACAATATGGGGGCGGCCTTTACATCCCAAACGGCGCATTGGGATGGGCTGATCCTGTTTTGGCACAGGATCTATTTCCCCTATCTCATAGGGTCCATCCTGCCCGGCTTGGCCACTTCAGCGCTGTTTGCGTGGGTCACTGTGCCCATCGTTTCCGCAGCCCAAGCCCTGCGCCGCAAACGCTTGCACAACCGCATTCTCGCCCGCAAAACGCGTCCTTGATCCCTTTTCCCTGCGCCCAAATATCCCCCGGGGCTCTGGGGGTGGGACACCCCCAACGCGTGCACCCCCAGCCCCTCTTTCCAGAACCCGTCAACCGGTCTAAGTAAAGGCCATGCAATTGGGGTGAGAGCCATGAAATACCTTGGAAAGTTACGCCTTGGCGTGAACATTGACCATGTGGCCACCGTGCGCAACGCGCGTGGCTCGGCTTGGCCTGATCCCTTGCGCGCCGCCCTTTTGGCCGAAGCGGCCGGTGCGGATGGCATCACCGCCCACCTGCGTGAAGACCGCCGCCATATCCGCGACAGCGACATCGCTGCGCTGAAAGCGGGCCTTGGCATCCCGTTGAATTTCGAATGCGCCGCTACGGATGAGATGCAGGCGATAGCACTTGCCACCCGACCCCACGCCGTCTGCCTTGTGCCCGAAAAGCGCACCGAGCGCACCACCGAAGGCGGGCTTGATGTGGCAGGTGATGAAAACCGTCTGGCCCATTTCATCGCCCCGCTCAAAGCCGCGGGCGCGCGGGTGTCGATGTTTATTGGCCACGATCCCCGCCAAATCGAAGCCTCGGCCCGCATCGGCGCGGCGGTGGTTGAACTGCACACAGGCCACTATTCCGACCTGCACGCCGAAGGCCGCTTGGCCGAGACCGAAGCCGAATTGCACGCTTTGCAACGGGGTGCTGCCCTTGCTCATGCCTTGGGGCTAGAGGTCCATGCCGGCCATGGCCTGACCTACGACAACGTCGGCCCCATCGCCGCCATCCCCGAAGTGGTGGAGTTGAACATTGGCCATTTTCTGATTGGAGAGGCGATTTTCTTGGGTCTGGAAGACGCCTTAGCCGAAATGCGCCACCGCATGGATTTGGCACGGAACCACCCCTGATCTTCAGCGAAAAATGACAGCCCCGCAGCCGCGCTCGACACAAAAGCGCCCAGCTTGTATCACATCTCTCACGACGACAGGCACAGGCGGCTAAGATATGATCCTCGGCATCGGAAGCGACCTTGCCAATATTGATCGCATCGAAGGCACGATTGCCCGCTTTGGCCCGCGCTTTTTGAACCGTGTGTTCACTCCCCTAGAACAGGCCAAAGCCTCTAGCCGTCCGCGCAACATCGCCGCCACCTATGCCAAACGCTGGGCGGCGAAAGAGGCCTGTTCCAAGGCTTTGGGAACCGGATTGCGCATGGGAATCGCTTGGCGCGACATGGCCGTGTCCAACCTGTGGACAGGCCAACCCGTCATGCATTTGACCGGTTGGGCGGCCGAGCGTCTGGCGCAGATGACCCCCCCGGGCCACCGCGCCGTGGTCCATGTGACCCTGACCGACGATCACCCTTGGGCCCAAGCCTTTGTCGTAATCGAGGCTTTGCCCCTGTCCAATCCGTTTACCCCGCCACTTCCCACCGATGTGACCCCGCAAGACCCGCCTTCTTCTTGACTCTTAGGGTTCGCCCGCGCATCTAGCGCCAAACCTTTCAGGAAAGCGTATCCCATGGCCAAGAAGCAGCAGGCAGACGGCGGTATCGTCGAAACCATCAAGACCGTGGTCTATGCTCTGCTGATCGCCGGTGCGTTTCGCACGCTGCTGTTTCAGCCCTTCTGGATCCCGTCAGAATCCATGAAAGACTCGCTGCTGATCGGCGACTTTGTCTTCGTCAATAAGATGGCTTACGGCTATTCGCGCTATTCCTGCCCCTTTGCTGCCTGCCCGATCCCCGGCCGCATCAACGTGCCCTTCCTGTCGGGTGATCCGCAGCAAGGCGACGTGGTTGTGTTCCGCCATCCTGTCAACGGCGAGGATTACATCAAACGTTTGATCGGTCTGCCCGGCGACAAGGTTCAGGTCAAAAACGGGTTGGTCTACATCAACGGCACCGAACTGCCGCAAGTTGACGCCGGCATTTTTACCGAGATTTACGAAGCTCAAGGGTCTATGGGCAATTCGCCGCGCTGTTCTAACGCACCGGTGGGCAATGGCGGCACCTGCGAAAAGATCCGCAGCGTTGAAACCCTGCCCAACGGCGTCAAGCACGATGTCTTGAACATCGACACCAACGGCTATGCCGACAACACCGATGTCTTCACCGTGCCCGAAGGCAATTACTTCTTCATGGGCGACAACCGTGACAATTCGATGGACAGCCGCTTTGCCCAGACGGTTGGCGGCGTGGGCATGGTTCCGGCCGAATATCTCGTGGGTCGGGCGGATCGGATCATGTTCTCTTCTGCAGGATCGTCGCTGTTCCAATTCTGGACTTGGCGCTCGGATCGCTTCTTTAAGGCGGTTGAGTGAAGCTTTCCGCCGACATTCAGGCCTTTACGGCCGCCATAGGCTACGCTTTCCGCGCCCCTGAGTTTTTGGTGCAGGCGCTGACCCATGCGTCGATGTCGTCCACCACACGGGCAGATAATCAGCGGTTGGAGTTTCTTGGCGACCGTGTTTTGGGCCTTGTGATGGCCGAAGCCCTGCTGTCAGCCGATACCGCCGCCGCCGAAGGCCAACTTGCGCCGCGCTTTAACGCCCTTGTGCGCAAGGAAACCTGCGCCGATGTCGCCCGCGCTTATGGTTTGGGCGAGGTGCTGAAACTGGGCCGGTCCGAGATGATCTCGGGTGGGCGGCGCAAAGAGGCGCTGTTGGGCGATGCGTTGGAAGCGGTGATTGCCGCTGTTTACCTTGACGGGGGCTTTGACGCCGCGCGCGATTTGATCTTGCGCCTTTGGGGCGAGCGCATCAGTGCCGTCGATGCCGATGCGCGCGATGCCAAGACCAGCTTGCAAGAATGGGCCCAAGGGCGCGGCATGGCCCCGCCCGCCTATATCGAAGACGCCCGCGAAGGGCCCGATCATCAGCCTGTCTTTACCGTCCGCGTGACGCTGGACGATGGCGCAACCGAAACCGCCCGCGCCGGATCAAAGCGGCAGGCCGAACAACTGGCAGCGCGCACGCTTTTGGCGCGGATCACAAAGGGACAGGCATGACGCAGGATGCAACCACGGGCACTGAAGGCCCGCACCGCGCGGGCTTTGTCGCCCTGATCGGCGAGCCGAATGCCGGCAAGTCTACCCTGATCAACAAGATGGTCGGGGCCAAGGTGTCTATCGTCACCCACAAGGTGCAAACCACCCGCACCCGCATTCGCGGCATCGCGATGCAGGGGGCATCCCAGATCGTGTTCGTTGACACCCCCGGCATCTTCCGCCCGCGCCGCCGCCTTGACCGCTCCATGGTCGCCGCCGCTTGGGGGGGTGCTGCGGATGCCGATGTCATCGTTTTGCTGATCGAAGCCAACCGTGGCCTGACCGAAGGGGCCAAGGCCATCATTGCCGGCCTGCGCGACCGCTTTCCTTCGGGCGGGCAGGTGGCGCTGGCCATCAACAAGATCGACAAGGTCAAGGCCGAAGCCTTGCTGTCTTTGGCCGAAGAGGCGAACATCGCCTTTCCCTTCACCAACACGTTCATGATCAGCGCCGAACGGGGCCACGGGGTGGATCGTTTGAAATCATGGCTGGCCGAGATCGTTCCCCAAGGCCATTGGTTCTACCCCGAAGACCAGTTGGCCGATCTGCCCATGCGCATGATCGCGGCCGAGATGACCCGCGAAAAGCTGACCCTGCGCTTGCACGAAGAACTGCCCTATCAGTTGACAGTCGAAACCGAAAACTGGGAGGATCAGCCCGATGGTTCGGCCAAGATCAACCAGATCATCTATGTCGCGCGCGACGGCCATAAGGGCATTGTTCTGGGCAATAAGGGCGAGACGATCAAATCAATCGGCACCGCCGCGCGCGCCGAAATCTCGGCCTTTCTGGAACGCACAGTGCATTTGTTCCTTGAGGTTAAGGTCCGCCCGAACTGGCTGGAAGAACCCGAACGCTACACCGAGATGGGCCTTGATTTCAAAGACGGCAACCTGCCGAAATAGGGGCTGATATGTCAGCACGCCTTGCCAGTGGCCTTTGGGTTTCAGCCTATCTGACCCGCCTGCGCTTGGCCGAAATTGCGGCCTATGTCACGCAAAAGGGCGATGCGACGGCTGGGGCGGTTGTGGTGAAAGTCGCCACCCTAGACGGCCAAGCCCGTGCCTTTCAGCGCAGCTTTGATATGGCGGCGAATGCGCGCATCTGGGTTCCCCTGACCGAAGGGGCCGAGGTTGATGTTGATGCGCTTTTGGCGCGGCAAAAATCGCGCGACCGCGACCTGTGGGTGATTGAATTGGAAGACCGACAGGGGCGCACGCTATTGGATGAAGACGGGCTTTCAACCTAACCCTGTGGCGCAGATCAGGCCAGCGCGCCCCGCAGCAGCGCATAAAGCCCATAGATCGCAGGCCATGCGATAAGTTGGGGCAGGTCGCGACCTTTCACTGTCTTATCGCCAAACCCCCACCACCAAAGACCCACGGCCAAGGGTACGCCCATATGCAGGGCGTAATCCGCCCAACCAGACGCTATCGCTGCGGAAGCCCAAAACCGCGCGGCATAAGCCGCCGTCACAAGGACCACAGCGCCCAGCATCGCGGCAGCAACGGCCCCGCTCATCCGCCAGCCCTTTGCCACAGCAAACATCATCCCTGCCACGCCAAGAGTGGTCAGAACGGTATAATACCCTGCCATCGCCCACAGTCTGTCGGCCAAGGGCGCATAGGGCAAGGCGTCAAACTGCCCGCGCAAAGCGGCCAGTGCCAAAGTTCCGATCAACAGGGCAACAAAACGCGACACCATCGCGCAACCCTGCCAGATTGCAAAGCCACCGCAAGCCCCGTCTTGCCCCGCCCCGTCACCTGCGCGATACTCCCCCCATGGAATGGCGAGACGAGGGGGCCCTTTTGTCCGTGCGCCCGCACGGTGAAAGTGCTGCGATCATAGAGGTTTTGACAGCGGCGCATGGCCGCCACCTTGGCGTGGTGCGCGGCGGCGGCTCTCGGCGCATGGCTGGCGTGCTGCAACCGGGGGCGCAGTTGGCGGTGCAGTGGCACGCGCGGCTGGATGATCAGTTGGGCAACTTTCGCGCCGAACCCCTGCACGCCCGCGCCGCCCTGATGGGCAACCGTGGCGCGCTGTCGGCTTTGAACGCCATCTGCGCCCTGCTGCATCTGGCCCTGCCCGAACGTGATCCGCACCCAGCCTTATATGTCCAAACCGTGGCCCTGCTTGACCTGTTGGAAGCCGGCGGGCCTTGGGCTGTGCCCTATCTTCTGTTCGAACTGCGCCTGCTTGAGGATATGGGCTATGGCCTTGATCTCACCTCTTGCGCGCTGACGGGGGTGACACAAGACCTCGCCTATATCTCGCCCCGCACGGGCCGCGCCGTGGCGCGCACAGCGGCGGGCGATTGGGCCCCGCGCTTGCTGCCCTTGCCGTGCGTGCTGACCCTGCAGGATGGCTCGCTTGCAGAAGTGGCGCAGGGCCTTGCCGTAACGGGCCATTTCCTGTCGCGCGCCCTTATGCGCCCCGACACCGCGTCCCCCCTGCCCGAGGCGCGTGGCCGCTTGCTGGATCACCTTTCACAGGCCAAAACCGTCGCAGACTGACCCCTGCGGTCGCTTCAAGGCCAGACGGGTGCCCCGCGTCATGCCACCTGTCCTTATGCCGACAGACCAAATCCCTCTGCCACGCACCCCTGCCATCTGGCATTTCGCTGCCCTCAACGGGCTGGAGTCTTGCGTGCGCGGCGCGCTCATCTCGGTGATGCCGCTGGTGGTGCATGATGCAATGGGCTCGACTGTGGGATCATCCAAGGCCTATTTCATCGTGGGGCTGATCTCGATGATCTGGGGGCTGATGGTGCCTTGGGCCACAAGGCTGGTGCCGCGCCGTTGGATGTATACGGGCGGCTGTTCCTTGTACTTTGTCGGCATGGCTTTGGCTTTTGTGGGCACGCCCTTGTCAGTGACCCTGTCGCTGATGGCCAATGCCATGGCCACGGCCACGACCTTTGTCTGCTTTAATGCCTATATGCTGGATTATGTCGAACGTGAGCAGTTGGGCCGCAGCCAAAGTATGCAGATGTTCTTTTCGGCCGCACCTTGGGCCATTGGGCCAATGCTGGGCGTTTGGCTGCATTCGCTGTGGCGACCCGCGCCATTTTTGATGGCGGGCGCTTTTGCCGTGGCGCTTTTGATCCTGTTCTGGGTGCTGCGGATGGGAAATGGCAAGGCCATCACGCGCGCGCGTGGGCCTGCGGTCAATCCCTTGGCCTATATGAGCCGCTTCTTTGCCCAACCGCGCCTGATTGCGGGTTGGGCCTTTGCGGTGATCCGCTCGACGGGGTGGTGGGTCTATGTGGTCTATCTGCCCTATTTCTGCATCGAGCAGGGCTTGGGCAAAAATGTGGGCGGCACGGCGCTGTCGATCTCCAACGCCCTTTTGTTTTTGGCCCCCGTGCTGCTCAAATTCGCGCGCCGCTCTTCTGTGCGCATTTCGGTGCGGCGGGCCTTTGTGGTGTGTGGCAGCCTGTTCGTGCTGGCCTCGCTGGTGGCTCCTTGGCCTTGGATGACGGTTTTTGCCCTGATGACGGCCTCGACCATGCTCGTCACGCTCGACGTCATCGGCGGCTTGCCGTTTCTGATGTCGGTCAAGCCGTCTGAGCGTACCGAGATGTCGGCCATCTATTCCAGCTTTCGCGATGTCTCCTCGGTCGTCACCCCGGGCATGGCTTGGGCGGTTCTGGCTGTGGCGCCTACGGCCGCCATCTTCACCGCCTCTGGCGCGCTGATGGGGGTGGCTTACCTGATCGGGGGCAAACTGCACCCGCGCTTGGGCACCCCGCGCCCCTCACGGGGTGGCTCTTAACCCTTTCATACGTGCACAAATATCCCGGGGTACGGGGCAGCGCCCCGGGGCCACAGGCGTCAGGGTTTGAAGAACTTGCCCTTGGGCGACAGAGTGAAAATCTCGCAGCCCGTGGCCGTCACACCTACCGAATGTTCGTACTGCGCCGACAGGCTTTTGTCGCGGGTCACAGCGGTCCATTCATCGGCCAGCACTTTGGTCTCGGGTCGGCCAAGGTTGACCATAGGCTCGATGGTAAAGAACATCCCTTCTTCCAGCACCGCCGCAGCCCCCGCGCGGCCATAGTGCAGCACATTGGGCGGTGCGTGGAAGACACGGCCTAGGCCGTGGCCGCAAAAGTCGCGCACCACTGACATGCGGTTCGCTTCGACCAAGGTTTGTATCGCATGCCCGATGTCGCCAAAGGTATTGCCCGGTTTAACCGCCTCAATCCCGCGCATCAGGCCTTCATGTGTCACCTCGATCAGGCGTTCGGCTTTGCGGTTAATCGGGCCTGCGGCGTACATCCGGCTGGTGTCGCCAAACCAGCCATCGACGATCACGGTGACGTCGATGTTTAAAACATCCCCCTCGACCAGCTTTTTCGCCCCTGGAATGCCGTGGCACACCACATGGTTGACCGAGATGCACGAGGCGTGCTGATAGCCCTTATAGCCAATCGTCGCAGAAACCGCGCCGTGCCGTGCGACTTCGGTTCTGATGAAATCGTCCAGGTCCGCCGTCAAAACGCCGGGCTGCACCAAAGCGCCCACATCGTCCAAGATCACCGCCGCAATCCGGCCCGCTTCGCGCATTCCCGCAAAATCGGCATCTTCATAGATGCGAATGCCGTCTTTGGTAACCCGGCCTCTGATATCGTCCACGTGGCAAACCCTTTTGCTTTTGACGACAAATAAAAGAAACCCGCGCCCTTTGCCAGAGGGCGCAAGCCCCTATACTAGGGACAGACCCGATAGGAGAGTGAAATGCCCAACCAAACCGCCGCCATGTTGGTGATTGGCGATGAAATCCTGTCAGGGCGCACCCGTGACAGCAATATGCACCACCTTGCCATGTCCCTGACCGAGCATGGCTTGGTCTTGGCCGAAGCGCGGGTGGTGGCGGATGACCATGCCGCCATCGTGGTGGGCGTGAATGCGCTGCGTGGGGCCTATGACCATGTCTTCACCTCGGGCGGCATTGGCCCAACGCATGATGACATCACGGCCGAAGCTGTAGCTGCTGCCTTTGGCGTGCCCATCACGCAGCGCGCCGATGCCATGGCCTTGCTGAGCGTGCATTACGAACGGCAGGGCGTGCCGTTTAACGAGGCCCGCCAGCGCATGGCGCGCATTCCTGATGGCGCTGTTCTGATCGATAACCCCGTGTCCATCGCCCCCGGTTTTAGCTTGGGCAATGTTCATGTCATGGCGGGCGTGCCCCGCATCTTCGAGGCGATGTTGGCAGGTGTTCTTTCCGGCATTGCGCACGGCAAACCGCTTTTGTCGCGCAGCCTGCGGATGCTGAAGGGTGAGGGCGAGATTGCGACGTCCTTCGCCGCATTTGCGGCCCTTTATCCTGATCTGTCGATGGGCTCTTATCCTTTCAACACCAACGGCGCCTTTGGCACAAACTTGGTGATCCGCGGCACCGATGCCGACCGCCTAGACGCTGCCCTTTTGGCGTTACAGGCGCTTTTGGCATGAACCTGTCCGACTTCGCCGCTGCGATGGAAGCCACTTGGCCCCCCCAAGCCCTGCACCGCGCAGGCCCTTGGGCTGTGCGCCAAGGGGCGGGTGGCGGCAAAAGGGTCAGTGCGGCTTCCCCTGTGGGCGATTGGCGAGCTGACGATATAGCGCTGGCCGAACAGGCGCAGGCGGGCTTGGGGCAGGATAGTTTGTTCGTGATCTGGCCTTGGGACTTGGCCCTTGATGCCGCCCTTGCGGCGCGAGGCTATGCCAAGATTGACCCCGTTATGGGTTATGCGGCCCCAGTATCCGCCTTTGCCCTGCCCCAGCGGATGACAAGCTTCCCCCACTGGCCCCCGTTGCAAATCGCCCACGAAATCTGGGCCGAGGGGCACATATCCTCCGCGCGTTTGGCGGTGATGGACCGCGCCCTTGGCCCCAAGACCGTAATCTTGGGCCGCACCGCCGACAGGCCCTGCGGCGCGGCTTTTGTGGCGCTGCAGGGCACGACCGCCATGATCCACGCCATCGCGGTGCGCCCCGCCCTGCGCCGCAAGGGGGCTGGCCGCCAAATCCTTGCCGCTGCAGCCCAATGGGCGGCTGAACAGGGCGCAGATCGGCTGGCTTTGGCCGTCACACAGGCCAATAGCGGGGCCATCGCGCTCTATACTTCCCTTGGGATGCAGCCTGTGGGAGAGTATCATTATCGCATCAAAGTCTAAGCAGGCCCGCGTCATCGTCTTGGTCAAATCGTTTTCATATGCCTTGGCCTGTGGCCTAACCTTGGCCTTACCCGCCACGGCGGCCGACCTGTTAGACATGCCAGCCCCAGCCACCGTCATCGGCGGCTGGTCGGAAAGCCCCGCAACCCTGCGCCTGCCCATTGGCCCCTTTGCCGATGGCACCCTGCCGCTGCAAGACGTCGCAGGTTCTGTGGCGCAGCGGGCTTATCGCATGGACAATCAACGCCTGACCACGTTGCAACTGGTCTCACCCCTGTTGGCCCAGTTGGAAGCGGCGGGCTATCAGCGGCTTTTTGACTGCGAGGCGCAGGCCTGCGGCGGTTTTGACTTTCGCTATGGCATGGATGTGCTGCCCGAACCGCAGATGCATGTTGATCTGGGCGATTTTCGGTATGTGCTGGTTCAGCGATCTGGGGCGGACGGGGTCGAGGTTGTTGCCCTTTTGGTCAGCAGGTCGGCTGATCAGGGCTTTGTGCAGGTCAGCACAGTCAGCGCGGCGGCGGGCAGCGCGATCGTGATGTCCTCTGGCGCGAAAACCGATGTTGACCCTAATCCTGCGGCAACAGCACCACCGCAGCCCACAGATTTGACGGGGCGGTTGGTGGCAGAGGGCTCGGTGGCGCTGGATGATCTTGTCTTTGCCTCTGGCAAGGCGGCGTTGCAGGGCAAGGACTATGCCTCGCTGACCGAACTTGCCGCTTGGCTTTCCGCCCATCCTGACCGCCGGGTAACGCTGGTTGGGCATACCGATGCATCAGGGGCGCTGCTTGCCAATATCGACCTGTCGCGTCTGCGCGCCCAAAGCGTGCGCTCTGCCTTGTTGAAACAATACGGGGCCACACCAGCCCAGATTGATGCGCAAGGGGCTGGCTATCTGGCCCCCCGCGCCAGCAACGAAACGCCCGAAGGCCGTGCCCTTAATCGGCGGGTGGAGGTTCTGCTGAACCCCTAAGCCCGCGTAACCTTACCAAGTATCCGGCCCTTTATTGGCAAAATGCTGCACCAAAAAGTCGATAAAGACCCGCACCTTTGGCTGCAAAAAGCGGCCCTGTGGGTAGACGGCAAAAATCCCTTGCACCTCGGCCGGAAGGTTTTCCATCGCCTCTTCGACCAAGCCCTGACGCAGGGCATCGGCGTATAAAAACGCCGGCAGATAGGCGATCCCTAGGCCCGCAATCGCAGCGTTCAACAGGCTTTGCCCGTCATTTACCGTCAAACACCCTGCCGAGTGCACTTGGCGCATTTGACCCGACGGGTCTTTGATCTTCCACACCGTGCCCTGCGCATCGGTGGACTGGTGCAGCAAACGGTGGCTGTCGAGATCGTCAATCGTCTCGGGGCGACCGTTGCGCTGAAAATAGGCGGGCGCGCCTACCAATTTGCGCGCCGTATCCGCCAGATGACGTGCACGCAACGCGCTGTCTTCCAGCGCGCCCACGCGGATCGCCATATCAAACCCTTCTGCGATCAATTCAACATAGCGGTGGTTCGTCACCATGTTGACGGTGATGTCGGGGTAGTCTTGCAAGAACTGGCCCAAAATCGGCGCCAAGAGGTTTGCCCCAAAGTCGGCAGCCACGCTCAGCCGCAACAGGCCGGACGGGGCCGATTGCATCGCAATCACCAGCGCATCGGCGTCGCCCGCATCATTTAACACGCGGCGCGCACGGTCGTAATAGGCCAGCCCAATGTCAGTCGGTGCCACCCTGCGCGTGGTGCGGTTCAACAGCCGCGCGCCAAGCCGCGCTTCAAGGGCCGAGACGTGCTTTGACACCGCTGATTTGGAAATGCCCAACTTGCGCGCGGCATCTGTAAAGCCGCCTTGATCCACCACGGTGGCAAAGGCCTCCATTTCTGTCAGTCGGTCCATCCCACGTCCCCTTGGCAGCATTTCAGGTGCTATCCTTCAGGGGTGAGCGCCAATTCAGGCAAGATCGCGGCAGTGCGGCGACTGTTCCGGGGTATTCCTAAGATCGTTCTTGGCACAGAAACGATCGAAACCCGGTAAAACCGGGCAATTGTGGCCGAAATCAGCCTTAGTTTGGCGGATTTGTTCTATGGCTGTCGGGCATCGGCAGGGAATCACCGCAATGCTGCTGCGCTGGCCCCTCAAAAGGCTGCAGGCTTTACGCCGTTGCGCTTTTCCAACAGGGCCATTGTGTCAGTAACCAAGGCCCGCGCTTGCGGAGGTGTCAGTTCCGCACCCGCCACACCAGAGGCGGAAATGGTCACAAGCCGCCCTTTGAGCCCCGTGATGGCCCGCCAATAGTCACCTGCCACGTCATCGTTCAGGTGCAATAATAGCCCGCGCCCGTCGCTTTGCATTTGCACGATTTTAACGTGGTCCGCGTCGCCATCCCGCGCCAAAACCTTGCGGCCGGCGTTAGATGCGAAATATTCCCCCAAGGCTTGCGGTCCGGCTGCAAGAACACCTGCTGAGGCGGGGCCACCGATGGTCAACGTAACCACCGCTGCCGCGACTTGGCCTTGGTCGTTGCAGCGCCCGATCAGCAAGACCGTGGCCGCCCCCCGCGAAACCGAGGCATCTTTGTCGATGCAATAGCCCTTGGAGGCCGCCACGGTGATGGCCCCGTCCAGCACAGCAAGTTCGTGCAGGTTTTGGCCTATTGGGACGGCCTCACAGCCCATCAAAGCCAGACTGACCCCCAAAAAGGCGTGGCTCAGGCGCACAAGAACCGGCATTTGCCCCCCATCTGGGCAGTGATCTGCCCCGTTCACCCCAAAGCCTATCTGACCCTATGGCTTTTGAGCAAGACGGATCCTTGGTTTTGGCAAATGCACGTCCGCCGCACCCTGGGGGTGATTGCAATTCGCCCCCGCCCAGACTATCTCGAACGGGAATTAAGCGACCAAAGGGCCAGCCGATGAACTGGATCTCCAACTACGTGCGTCCCAAGATCAACTCGCTGTTTTCGCGGCGTGAGACCCCCGACAATCTGTGGACCAAGTGCACCGAATGCGGCACGATGCTGTTTCACCGCGAATTGGCCGACAATCTGAACGTTTGCACTTCGTGCGATCATCACATGGCGATCACGCCGCGCGACCGCTTTAAGGCGCTGTTTGACGGCGGCATTTTCACCGAAGTGAAGGTGCCAGAGCCGGTCGTTGACCCGCTGCATTTCCGTGACCAAAAGAAATACCCCGAACGCCTGCGCGCCGCCCAAAAGGCGACCGGAGAGCGTGATGCCATGATCGTGGCCGAGGGCGAGATTTTGCGCACGCCCATCGTGGCTGTGGCGCAGGACTTTGCTTTTATGGCCGGATCGATGGGGATGTTTGTGGGCAATGCCATGATCATCGGTGCCCAAACGGCGGTGAAGCACAAGCGGCCCATGGTTGTCTTTTGCTCGGCCGGTGGCGCGCGGATGCAAGAGGGCATCCTGTCGCTGATGCAAATGCCGCGCACCACAGTGGCGGTGCAAATGCTGCGCGAGGCGGGGTTGCCCTATGTCGTCGTGCTGACCCACCCGACGACCGGCGGCGTGACGGCCAGCTATGCCATGCTGGGCGATGTGCAAATCGCCGAACCCAACGCACTGATCTGCTTTGCAGGCCCACGCGTGATCGAACAAACCATCCGCGAAAAGCTGCCCGAAGGCTTTCAACGCGCCGAATATCTGCTGGATCACGGGATGCTAGACCGCGTCACCCATCGCAAAGAGATGCGCGATGAATTGGCGACGATTGTGCGGATGTTGCAAGGTATGGCTCCGGCGGTGAAGGGGGATCTGCCCTCTCCTGACGGCAAAGTCGCAGCGAAGGCTTAAGGATGGCGACGTCTGACGCCATTTTAGAGCGGATGCTGACCTTTCATCCCAAGGTGATCGACCTCACCTTAGACCGCACCCACCGCCTGCTGGCGGCCTTGGGCAATCCTGAACGATCCCTGCCGCCGGTTGTCCATATCGCGGGCACCAATGGCAAAGGGTCAACCCAAGCGATGATCCGCGCGGGGCTAGAGGTGGGTGGGGCCAGCGTTCATGCCTATACCTCGCCCCATTTGGCATGGTTTCACGAGCGTATTCGGCTGGCAGGAAAGATCATCTCGGAAGCCGCCCTCACCGACCTTTTGGACGAATGCGTGCAAAAGAACGGCGCGGGTGAGATCACGTTTTTTGAAATCACCACCTGTGCCGCTTTGTTGGCCTTTGCCCGCACCCCTGCAGATTACACCCTGCTGGAAGTGGGCTTAGGTGGGCGGTTGGATGCGACCAATGTGGTGGATCACCCTGCGCTGACGATCATCACGCCTGTGTCGATCGACCATCAGCAATATCTGGGCGAGACTTTGGGCGAAATCGCCTTGGAAAAAGCCGGTATCATCAAGCGCGGCGTGCCCGTGATCATCGGCCCGCAACACGATGCAGGTCTAGCCGTGATCGAAGCACGGGCCATGCGGTTGGGCGCGCCGGTTCTGGCCTTTGGCCAACATTGGCATGTGCACGAAGAACATGGCCGCTTGGTTTATCAAGACGAAAAAGGCCTGCTGGACCTTCCCCTGCCCAATCTGCCTGGCCCGCACCAAATCCAAAATGCGGGAGCTGCCCTAACTGCCCTGCGCCATCTGGGGGCAACTGCCGCGCAATGCGAGGCGGCTGTCACCCAAGCCTTCTGGCCCGCCCGTATGCAACGCTTGCGCCAAGGGCCTTTGGTCGACAGTGCGCCGCAGGTGGAACTGTGGCTGGACGGCGGGCATAATCCTGCCGGTGGGCTTGCCGTGGCCGCCACCTTGGCGCGGATGCCTATGCGCGAGACGCACCTGATTTGCGGCATGCTGAACACAAAGGATGTGCGCGGTTATATGGTGCCTTTGGCCAGCCAAACCACTCTGCTTCATGCGGTTGAAATTCCCGGCGAAAAGAACACCCTGCCCGCCACCACCACCCGCGACGCCGCCCTATCTGCTGGCATGAAGGCCGACGTGGCGGGATCGGTGGCAGAAGCGCTGCGCTCCATCGCCGCCAAAACGCCTAACGCCCGTGTGCTGATCTGCGGGTCGCTTTACCTTGCGGGCACGGTTCTGCGCGAGAACGCCTAACGCGCGGCGGATCCTAATGGGGGCGTCATTCCCCCAGACGCCCCGTGCTTATACCAAGATGAAGAGATGAGGGCCGGCATGAACTGGATTGCGCATCAGGTGGCCAAGGGGCGGGGCTTCGGTTTAGCGCTGCTGGTCATGCTGGCCGTGGCGCTGCCGGGATTTTTCAGCCTGCCGCCGATTGACCGTGACGAGGTGCTGTTTTCACAAGCCTCAAAGCAGATGCTCGCCTCGGGCGATTGGGTGGACATTCGGTTTGCGGATGCGCCACGCTATAAAAAGCCCGTAGGGATTTACTGGATGCAGGCCACGGCGGCTGCGGTCACGGGACAGGCGGATCAGATTTGGTCTTATCGCTTGATCAGCCTGCTTGGCTCGCTGTTGGCCGTTGGCTTCACCCATGCCACGGCGCGACTTTATTTGGGGCGCGAGGCGGCGTTTTTGGCCGCAGTGGCCTTGGGGGCCAGCCTGATGCTGGGGGCCGAGGCGCATTTTGCCAAGACAGATGCGATGCTTTTGGCGACTGTGGCTGCGGGGCATTATGTGTTGGCGCGGGGCGGGCGGGATAAAGGTCTGACTTGGGCCATGGCTATGGGGTTTTGGGCGGTTTTGGCGGCCAGCACCCTGATCAAGGGGCCGATTGGGCCTATGTTTCTAGTGCTGACCTTGGCGGGCCAGTGTGTGCTGGCGCGCAGTTTTGTTCCATTACTCCGGCTGCGGCCTTTGCCGGGGCTGGCGCTGTTTGGCGCTTTGGCAGCGCCTTGGTTTATAGCCATCTCTTATGTCAGCGATGGTGCGTTTTGGAACGCCTCTCTCGGCGTGGATATGTTTGAAAAGATGGCCTCGGCGCAAGAAAAGCATGGGGCCCCGCCGGGGTCTTATTTGGCGGCCATCTGGTTGACGTTTTGGCCTGCGGCCATGCCCTTGGCTGCCAGCTTGGCCGCCATTTGGGCAGGGCGGCGCGAGGCTGTGGTGCAGTTTGCTTTGCTAAGCCTGTTGCCCACTTGGCTGATCTTTGAGGCTTTGCCGACCAAGCTGGTGCATTACACCTTGCCCACCTATCCCGCCTTGGCGCTGCTTGTGGCCTATGCCGTGCAAAGCGGTGTCCTTCGCCGTCTTTGGCCGATGGCTTTGGCGGGGCTTTTGCCGATGGGGTTGCTGGCAGCGCTGGTTTGGCAGGCGGGGCTTTTGGGCGTCTCCATGCCCCTGACCTTCTGGATCGGGGCCTTGGCTGTCACCCTAAGCCTTGGGTTGATCTTATATGCGGCGCGGCGCGGGGCTGTACCTTTGGCTGTTGCGCTGGCTTTGGGGGGGATGGCGCTGAATGCCACGATCTACCCGACACTGGCGGGGATTGATGCGCTCTGGCCCTCTCGGCCCTTGGCGGCAATGGCTGCAAACCATCCCGACTGCGGCTTTCGTGTTGCGGGCTATGCCGAGCCATCTTTGGTCTTTTTAACCGATGCGCGTGTGCAGTTTGAACCGCAAGAGCAGATCATGGCGGCCCTTTCAGAGCACGGCTGTCAAGTGATAGCCCTGCCAAGCCCAGATGCGCCCGCAGGAGGGCTGCAGGCCTTGGGGCGCGTGACTGGGCTTGACCTTGGCACTGGCCGTCGTGTCGACCTGTCGGTCTGGCTAAAGCCTTAGCGCCCTGTCAATTCATCGCTGATGTTTACCGCCCCTGCCGTTCCGCGCAGTTTGGCGCGGTAGATCACCACGCCTTCGACCACGCGCATCACATAGGTGCGCGTTTCGGTAAAGGGGATCATCTCGACCCAATCGACCACGTCAGTGCTGGCCAGCCGCGGGTCGCCAAAGGCGTCCACCCAGCCGCGTGGACGCCCCGGCCCTGCATTATAGCCCGAAGCGACCAGTGCCACAGAAGGCCCAAATTGATCGACCAGTTCCTTCAGATAGGCCGCCCCAAGCGTGGCGTTATAGGCCGGATCAGAGGCCAACTTGGCCTTTGAAAACTTTATTCCTTGATCCTTTGCAACCTCGGCGGCCGTTGCAGGCAACATCTGCATCAAGCCCAGCGCCCCCGCAGGGCTGCGCGCTTCGGGGTCAAACTCGCTTTCGCGCCGCGCGATAGAAAGGGCCAGCGCCCGACTGACGGGCAACTCTTCTGGGATCATATCGGGCACGGGAAAATAGGCGCCGGGAAAGACCAAACCACGTTCGGTTGCAGCCTTGGCGATCAAGACCGCCGATCTGTATTGGCCCAAGTCCAAGGCCAAACCCGCCAGCGTGCCCAGTTCGGCATCTGACAGGCTTTCGCCCAGATGCAGCATAAATCGGGCCGAAAGCTGTTCATTGCCCGCCGCCGCCATCCGCACTGCTGCTTCCAGCACCGAAGATTTGGCATAGCCCGCGCCCTTCCAAGAACCAGCGGGCGGGGCGTTGGACAGTAGGCTTTCGTCCAAGGTCAGGCCCAACTTCTCGGCCGCAAGCATCCCGTAGTACGAGGTTTGATAATTGGCCGCTTTGCCATAGGCGCTGCGGGCGGTGGTCTTGTCGCCAGAGGCTTCAAGCGCGCGGCCAAGCCAATACTGCGCGCGCGCTTGGCTGATGGGTGTGGTGGCCCCCGCCAGCCGTTCAAAATGCTGCAAGGCCCGCGCGGGGTCGTTGAGCTTACGCAGGGCGATAAAGCCGCTGAGAAACTCTAAATCGCCCATGTCGCCCAAATCTGTGAGGTGGTGGCTCGAGGCCACCCTATAGGCACTTTTCGGTTCACCCTTGCGCATCAAAATGCGCGCAAGATCGGCCCGCTTGGCGGCCCAAGCCATCGGGTCGCCCAGCCCTTGGGCCGAGGCGGAGCGGTCAACAATCAGAGCTGCAGCGTCGGCGTAATTGTCGTGGCGCATCCGGAATAAGAACCGTTCAAAGGCCAGACCCGGGTCGTCTTTCAGCGCCTTCGGCACGGCATTGACCAAGGCTGAAACGCCGTCTTTGTCTGCCCGCAAAGCAAGTCGGGCTTTGCCAAGGGTGGCCCAATCTTTTGACACCAAAGGCAACATCCGCGCGCCTTCATCGGCGCGATTGCCATCCCACAGGATGCGGTCAAGGCGGAGTTCGTGCGCCACGCGCAGATCGGGGCCATAGGTGTCTAGCAGGTGCGCCTGTTCGTCGGCGGTGAATTTCAGCTTGGTCCAACCGATGGTCGCCGCTTCAACCGCCTCTGCATGGCGGCCCTTGGCCTCTAGCGCCGCCGTCAAGGCCAGAATGCCTGCAGCTTTGGCCGGGGCTTCGCCGCCGAAGTACTGTAAGACACGGTCGGGGTCGGTGGAACGGGCGACCGCCACCTCTCCGGCTGCTTTCAGATAGGGCAGGCCGGGCCAATCGGGGCGGCGGGCCAGAAAGGCTTCATACTCGCCCAAAAGCCCCTCACCCGCGCGCAGGCGTTGCCATTCGATGACATCGGCCCCCACGGCCCCAGCACCTTGGGCGCGGGACGAGGCCTCGGCCCAGTCCTGTTGAATGGCCAGTCCCTGCGCATCGCGCAAGGCGCTGATTTCCTTGGCGTCATAGGCAAGGGCGGGGGTCAGGGCCAAGCCTGTCAGCAGGGCCAAAACGCGAAGGGGGAGGGCGAATTTGATCATGGGACGATTTTGCCTGAAGCGCCTCTACGCCACAACACCAAAGGTCGTGATCGGTGGTCTACCGCCCATGCTTGGCAAAGCCCGCAACTGCCGTTAGGAATGGCCGCGCATCTTAGGGCAGATTGCCCGCCAACCAAGGAGTGCTTGCCATGTTCAAAGGGTCATTCCCCGCCCTAGTCACGCCGTTCAAGAACGGCGCGTTGGATTTGGCAACTTTGAAACGCTTGGTAGAATGGCACATCGCACAAGGCTCGCATGGGTTGGTGCCTGTGGGCACTACGGGCGAAAGCCCCACCCTAAGCCATGCGGAGCATCGCCAAGTGGTCGAAGAGGTCGTGCGCAGTGTCGCGGGCCGCATTCCGGTGATTGCGGGTGCTGGGTCAAACAATACGGCTGAGGGGATTGACCTGATCCGACACGCCGAAAAGGTCGGGGCCAATGCCGCTTTGGTGGTGACGCCCTATTACAACAAGCCCACGCAAGCGGGCCTGATCGCCCACTTCACTGCGCTGCACGATGCCTGCACCCTGCCCATCGTGATCTATAACATCCCCGGCCGTTCGGTTGTGGACATGCTGCCCGACACTATGGGCACGCTGGCCAAACTGCCGCGCATCATCGGCGTCAAGGATGCCACCGGCAAGATTGAACGCGTGCCGATGCAGCGTGCTGCTTGTGGGAAAGAGTTCATCCAATTGTCGGGTGAAGACGCCACGGCATTGGGGTTCAACGCCCATGGCGGCGTGGGCTGCATTTCGGTGACGGCCAACGTGGCCCCCAAGCTTTGTGCCGAATTCCAAGAGGCCACGCTGCGCGGCGATTACGCCACAGCGCTGGAATACCAAGACCGCCTGATGCCCTTGCACGAGGCTATCTTTATTGAACCGGGCCTTGCGGGCGCAAAATATGGCCTGTCGCTGCTTGGGATGTGCGCCGAAGAGGTGCGCTTGCCGCTGCTGACCCTGACCGAGGGCACCAAAGCCAAGATCAAAGCCGCGATGCAGTTTGCGGGCCTTATCTAACGCCTTAGCAGCTACAACCAAAACTCACATCGCAGGAGCAGCGCATGGCCTCGGACAACCTGCGCGGCAGCCTGTGGATGATGGCCTCGATGGCAGGCTTTGCCGCCGAGGATGGATTTCTAAAGCGCGCCGCCTCTGAGATGCCTTTGGGGCAAGTGCTGCTGTTTGAAGGGCTCTTAGGGATTTTGTGGTTCTCAGCCACAGCCCTGCGCGCGGGAAGCCCACCTTTGCCCCGCGTGGCCCTGTCGCGCACCATGGCGGTTCGGTCGGCGTTTGAGGTGGCAGGCCGGCTGTTTTATGCGCTGGCCGTGGCGCTGACGCCGATCTCCACCGCATCGGCCATTTTGCAGGCGACACCTTTGGTCGTTGTGCCCGTGGCGGCGTTTATGTTTGGCGAAAAGGTTGGCCTCTTGCGTGGGGCGCTGATCCTGACGGGCTTTTTGGCGGTGTTGCTTATTCTGCGACCTGGCCTGTCAGGTTTTTCGGCCCTAAGCTTTCTGGCGCTGGCAGGGATGCTGGGCTTTGCGGGCCGTGACCTTGCCACCCGCGCAGCACCCCCTGCGCTATCGAACGCGCAACTGGGGGTCGCGGGCTTTGCGGTGCTGGCCCTCTGTGGGCTTGGGATGCTGCTGGTCACAGGGCGCGTGACACTGCCCAGTCCGCAAGGGCTGGCCCTTATGGCAGGAGCCAGCCTGTTTGGTATCGCGGGCTATGGCGCACTGACCCAAGCGATGCGCACGGGGCAAGTGTCAGCCGTGACGCCCTTTCGCTATACGCGGATTGTCTTTGCCTTGGCGGTTGGTGTTCTGGTCTTTGGCGAGCGGCCCGATGCGCTGACCCTTGCCGGATCAGCCCTGATCGTGGCCTGCGGACTGACCCTGCTGCTGCACCGCTCGCCGCGCTAGGCGCCCCCAACCCCCCCGCGATTTGCGCCGTCTTATGCGCCGCTCTCTGGACTAAAGCCCGCGTCTCGCCTATCTCGAACCGATCATGGTAGAGAAATCCGACCCCAATTCAAAACTCATCGCGGAAAACCGCCGCGCGCGGTTTGACTTCTATATCGAATCCGATCTGGAAGCGGGCATTATGCTGATGGGGTCCGAGGTGAAGTCTTTGCGCCAAGGCGGGTCGAACATTGGCGAAAGCTACGCCTCGGTCGAGGGCGGGGAATTGTGGCTGATCAACGGCTATATCGCCCCCTATCTGCCCGCCAAAACCTTTGGCCATGAAGAGCGCCGCCGCCGTAAGCTGCTGGTGTCGCGCAAAGAGCTTTCGCGGTTGACGAATTCCGTTGGGCGTGAGGGGATGACGATCGTTCCCCTGAAGCTCTATTTCGACGACCGGGGCTTTGTGAAGCTGAAACTGGGCGTGGCCAAGGGCAAGAAACAGGCCGATAAGCGCGAAACTTCGGCCAAGCGCGATTGGGAACGCCAAAAGGCGCGGATTATGAAGAACGGGTTGCGCAGCTAAGGCTTGGCAAAGGGCCAAAGTTGGGGGCAAACTTGCCCCGTCAAAATGGGGGGTGGTGCGGTGGTGGATGATCCAAAAACCTTGGTGTCGACGGGCTGGCTTGGCGCCCATCTGAAAGACCCCGATCTGCGGGTGCTTGATGCCTCGTGGTATTTGCCAACAGCCGGGCGCGATGCCAAGGCTGAATACGCCCAAACCCATATCCCCGGCGCGCGGTTCTTTGACATTGACGAAATCAGCGACAGCCGATCTTCCCTGCCGCATATGGCGCCCCCGCCTGAAAAGTTCATCTCGCGGATGCGCGCTATGGGCGTGGGCGACGGGCATCAGGTGGTGGTTTATGACGGATCGGGCCTGTTTTCTGCCGCGCGCGTTTGGTGGACCTTTCGGCTGATGGGCAAGATGGATGTGGCCGTGCTGGACGGTGGCCTGCCCAAATGGCTGGCCGAAGGGCGCGAGGTTGAGGATATGCCCCCCATCGTCAAAGACCGCCATATGACCACCAGTCGCCAGAACCATCTGGTCAAGGACGTGACGCAAGTGGCCCATGCCGCCAAACTTGGCGAGGCCGCGATCATCGACGCCCGCCCCGTGGCCCGCTTTACCGGCGATGCCCCCGAACCTCGCCCCGGCCTGCGGTTGGGCCATATTCCGGGCGCGCGCAATGTGCCATTTGGCGATGTGCTGAACCCTGACAGCACGATGAAATCCGCCGCCGATCTGCGCGCCGTGTTCCAAGCCGCAGGCGTTGATCTGACCAAGCCTGCCATCACCACCTGCGGATCCGGTGTCACCGCCGCGATCCTGTCGCTGGCGCTGGAGCGTATCGGCCACAAATCCCATGCGCTTTACGATGGGTCGTGGGCCGAATGGGGCATGTACGACGACCTTTCCGTTGAAAAAGGCCCCGCCCGCTAAGGCGCTTGGCTGTTGAAGGAGTGATGATGCTAGAGGCTCTTACCCCGCAGCCGCAGGACAAAATCTTGGTCCTGATGGCGCAGTTTCGCGAAGACCCGCGCAGCACCAAGGTTGATCTTGGCGTTGGCGTCTACAAAGATGCCACCGGGCTGACGCCTGTGATGCGCGCTGTTAAGACGGCAGAAAAGCAGTTGTGGGAACGGGAAGTGACCAAAACCTACACCGGTCTTGCTGGTGAGCCTGCCTTTCACGCCGCCATGACCAACCTGATCCTTGGACCGGGCTTTGCTGACCGCGCGGCCGTGGCCGCTACCCCCGGCGGCACGGGCGCGCTGCATCAGGCGTTAGAGCTGATCAAGATGGCCTCCCCCAAGGCCACGGTGTGGGTTTCGAACCCGACATGGCCCAATCACACCTCGATCATTCGCTATCTGGGTCTGAATATCGCCGAATACCGGTATTTTGACGCAGCAAGCGGCGGCATTGATGAGCCGGGGATTCTGGCTGATCTGGCCAAAGTGGCCAAGGGCGATGTGGTCTTGCTGCACGGCTGCTGCCACAACCCAACGGGGGCCAACCCTTCGCCAGAGCTTTGGGCCAAGGTGGCGGATGTATTATCCATCCGTGGGGCCATTCCATTTGTTGACCTAGCCTATCAAGGGTTTGGCGATGGGCTAGAGGCGGATGCTTTGGCTACTCGCATGATCGCCGCCCGCTTCCCCGAGGTGCTGATTGCGGCCTCGTGTTCCAAAAACTTTGGCATCTACCGCGAACGCACCGGTGTGCTGATCGCGCTGAGCGAGCCATCCCGCAAAGCCGTGGTGCAGGCCAATCTGGCCTATCTGAACCGGCAGAACTTTTCCTTCCCGCCCGACCATGGTGCGCGGCTGGTGACGATGATCTTGGAAGACCCCGTCCTGTGTGCGGATTGGAAGGCCGAATTGGAAGAGGTTCGCCTGAATATGCTGACCCTGCGCCAGTCCTTGGCAGAAGAACTGCGCCGTGCGACCAACTCTGACCGATACGATTTTGTGGCCCATCATCGGGGCATGTTCTCTCGGCTTGGGATCACTCAAGCGCAGGTCGACCAGCTGCGCGACACCCACGGGATTTATATGGTGGGCGACAGCCGTATCAACATTGCCGGCCTGAACGCGCGCACCGTGCCAATCTTGGCGCAGGCCATCGCCGCAGTCGGCGGCTGATTGCAACTTGGTCTAAATACGCGACACGCAAGGAACGGTAGAATGGCGAAAGCGGCCCAAAGGATCACGGCAGAGGCGGCGGCCTTGATGGTGCGGTCGGGGATGTGGTTGGATTACGGGGCAGTGCTGGGCCAGCCCGATGTCTTTGACGCAGCCTTGGCCAAGCGGCTTGGACAAGTCACCAACCTGCGCATCCGCTCTTGCCTGTCGACCCGTGCGCGCGCCGTGCTGGAAGCTGACCCCAAGGGCGATCATGTGTTTTGGTTCTCGACCCATTTCAGCGGCTATGACCGCCGCAAGCATGATCAGGGCATTGCCCATTATCTGCCCGTGCATTTGGGCGAAATCCCCGATTATTACCGCCGCTTCATCGATCCCGTCGATATTGCGGTGTTCAAAACCGCACCGATGGATGCCAACGGGTTCTTCAACTTTGGCCCGTCAAACCTGTGGATGCGCGCCTTGGTGGAACGCGCCAAGGTGGTGATCGTCGAGGAATGCGCCGCTTTGCCCTATGTGATGGGCGAGGGCACGGGGGTGCATATCTCAGAGGTGGATTTCGTTCTGACCGGTGACAACCAGCCCATGGCCGAACTGCCCAAGCCCGTGATCACCGATGTTGACCGCGCCGTGGCCCGCCTGATCGCGGCCGAGATTGAAGACGGGGCTTGCTTGCAAATCGGCATTGGCGGCATGCCCAATGCCGTCTGCGGTCTTTTGGCCGAAAGCAACGTGCAAGATCTGGGCATTCATACCGAGATGATGACGGACGGCATCGTTGACCTTTACCGCGCGGGGCGGATCACGGGGGCGAAAAAGCAGCTGAACACGGGCAAGATGGTCTGCACCTTCTCGCTTGGGGCGCAGTATCTTTACGACTTCCTGCATAAGAACCCGATGGTGGAATTTCACCCCGTCGACTACACCAACATGCCCCATATCATCATGCAAAACGACAATGTGGCCGCGATCAACAACACGACCCAGATGGATTTGCAGGGCCAAGCCGCGTCGGAATCGGATGGCTATCGCCACATCTCGGGCACGGGGGGACAGTCGCAGTTTGTGCGGGGTGCTTACGCGTCAAAGGGGGGCAAAAGCTTTATCTGCTTGGCTTCAACCTTTGAAAAGAAGGGCGAACGCAAAAGCCGCATTGTCACGGCGCTGACCAAGGGCAACATCGTCACCACCCCGCGCAGCGATATGATGTATGTGGTGACCGAATACGGCATGGTGAACCTTAAAGGCCGCACTGTGGCCGAACGGGCGCAATTGCTGATTTCCATAGCCCACCCCGATTTCCGCGAAGATCTGTCGCGCGAAGCGCATGAACTCAAGCTGATCCCGCGCGGTTATTTCTGAAAGCCCGCCACCGGCACAAAAACGGCCCGTGCGCTGACGCACGGGCCGTTTGCCATATCCGGGACGAGGGAGAAAGCCACCCCAGAGGGGCTAGGCTTTAGGTATTGTAAGCGTTTTCGCCGTGCGAGGTTTGGTCCAACCCCTGACGTTCGTCATCGGTCGACGGCCGCAGGCCAAAGACCTTGTCGATGCCCCAGAACAGCACCAACGACACCCCACCCGACCAGACTAGGGTCAGCACCACCGCCTTGATCTGGGTGATCACCTGCGCGCCCATGTCAAAGGTGCCGGCTACGGCTGGGAAGACGGTGTAATCCATCCACCCCTGACCGCCCATCGCCGGATCAGCCAAGATGCCCGTGGCGATGGCCCCAAGAATACCGCCAACGCAGTGCACGCCGAACACATCAAGGCTGTCGTCATAGCCAAACTTGCCCTTCACATAGGACACGAAGCTATAGCACACCGGCGAGACGATTAGGCCCAGCACAATGGCCCCCATCGGGCCGGCATAGCCTGCCGCAGGGGTGACAGCGACCATGCCTGCCACAGCCCCCGTAACAGCCCCCAGTAAAGAGGGGCGGCCATGGATGACTTGTTCGATCACAGTCCAAGACAGTGCTGCTGCAGCGGTGGCCAAAAAGGTGTTCATAAAGGCCAATGCCGCATAGCCGTTGGCTTCAAGGTTCGATCCAGCGTTAAAGCCAAACCAACCCACCCAAAGCATCGACGCGCCGATCATCGTCATGGTCAGCGAATGCGGGGCCATGTTTTCCTTGCCAAAGCCCACGCGCTTGCCGATCACCAAGCAGCCCACCAAACCCGCGATACCGGCGTTGATATGCACCACAGTGCCGCCCGCAAAATCCAACCCGCCCCAGCCCCAGATCAGGCCCATGTCGGTGGGATTGTCAGCCAAAAAGTCTGGGCCGGACCAATACCAAACCATGTGCGCCAGCGGGAAGTAGACGATCGTCACCCACAGACCACAAAACAACATCAGCGGCCAGAACTTGATCCGCTCGGCAAAGGCGCCCACAATCAGCGCGGGCGTAATGCAGGCGAAGGTCATCTGGAAAATCACAAAGGCGTATTCTGGGATGTAAACGTTGTTAGAAAAGGTCGCGGCATAGGTGGAAACGCCGACACCCGACAAGAAGGCCTTTGACAGACCACCCAAGTAGGGCGAGCCAGAGGTGAAGGCCAAGGAATAGCCAAAGGTCACCCACAAGATCGCGACCAAAGACACGATCATAAAGGTCTGCATCAACACGCTGAGCATATTCTTAGACCGCACCAAGCCGCCGTAAAACAGGCCCAAAGCCGGAATGGCCATCAACAGCACCAAAGCCGAAGACACCAGCATCCACGTCGTGTCGCCCTTGTTGACCATGCCTGCCTGTGCCGCAGCATCGGGTGCCTTGATCAAGGCCGTCTGCGCCCAAGCGGGGGCTGCTGCGACAAAAGACGCGGCAAGCGCCCCTGCCTTTGCAAATTTTGACATATTTCGTTGCATCACTGTTCCCCTAGGCCAAGCGCTTACAGCGCATCGTCGTTGGTTTCGCCCGTCCGCACGCGGACCGCGGCCGCCACGTCGAGCACGAAAATCTTGCCGTCACCGATCTTGCCGGTGCGGGCGGTTTTGGTGATGGTTTCAACCACCTGATCGGCCAGACCATCGGCCACGACGATCTCGATGCGCATCTTGGGCACGAAGTTCACCTCGTATTCTGCGCCGCGATAAATCTCGGTGTGGCCCGATTGCAGACCAAACCCTTTGATTTCAGTCACCATCATGCCGCGCACGCCAATTGTGGTCAGCGCCTCGCGCACTTCTTCCAGTTTGAACGGCTTGATGGCCGCAATAATGAGTTTCAAGATGCACCTCTTTTCTGGAGCGGACCGTTGATGTCCTTGCTCGCAGCAACGCCGCTTTCGCAGGTGCAGCACAAGTTCATGTGCGGGTTGCAGCAAAAAACGGTGGGGATTTTGCACAAAAAATATGCGCAGCTGTCATATCGACTAGAATTTGTGCAAAGTATGATCTTGGGTCTGCGCCAACACCCGCTCCACATTCCGGTCAAGACGGGGTAAGCTGCCCGAAACAAGCCCAAAATGGGCGGCGCTGAGGCAGCACAGGCAAGGGGTCACGATGGCATCCACTCCCAAAGGGCGGCCTTTGACGGCAGACAGGCGCTATGCTGCCCCCGTGGGCGGCCGTGGCAAGCCGCCCTCCAAGCCACCTGCGCCTAAGCGCGGCCCAAGCCGAAAGCCTGCGCGCAAGCGCGGGTTCGTGGCGAGCGTCTTGCAATTTCTGTGGCGGATCATCTGGGCCATCTTCTGGCGCGTCTCGGTCGTGGGTGGCACGATCTTGGGTTGCGCGGTTTTATACTTCTACGTGCAATTGCCCCCTGTCTCTGCCCTGATCGACGGGCGCGCGCGCGGGTCTGTGACCATGCTGGACGCCAATAACCAAGTTTTTGCGTGGCGCGGCGAAACCTTTGGTGGGCAAGTGACACCCCAAACCGTATCGCCCAACCTGCTGCACGCCGTGATTGCCACCGAAGATAAGCGCTTTTATCGGCATTTCGGTATCAGTCCGCGCGGCATCATTTCAGCCGTGGCGATCAACCTGCGCGCAGGGCGCGGCGCGTTTGAGGGCAACGGCGGGTCAACCATCACGCAGCAAACGGCCAAGCTGTTGTGCCTTGGTGTGGCCTATGATCCGACCCAGTGGAAGTCTGAAAGCGATTACGAGGATGATTGCCGGTCTGGCGGGCTTAAACGCAAGATCAAAGAAGTCCCCTATGCCTTGGCGATGGAGACGAAGTATTCCAAGGATGAAATCCTGACGATCTACTTCAACCGCGCCTATTTGGGGGCTGGCAGTCGCGGGTTTGAAGCGGCCTCGCAGCGCTATTTTGGCAAATCTGCGGCCAACCTGTCGCCCGCCGAATCGGCGATGCTGGCGGGCCTGTTGAAAGCGCCATCGAAATACGCGCCCACCAACAACCTGCAACGCGCGCGCGACCGCGCGGCGGTGATCATCGCGCTGATGCTGGAACAGGGCTACTTGACCCAAGCTGAGGCGGATGAGGCCTTGGCCCATCCAGCCGAACTGTCACAGGCGGCCGCGCGCAATGCGGGCGGGGCCTTTGCCGATTGGGTTATGGAAAGCACACCGGCCTATCTGGGCAACACCACGACCGAAGATGTCATCATAAAAACCACCCTAGACCCGCGCCTGCAAAAGGCGGCTGAGGATGCGCTGACGGCGGTGTTCAGCTTGAAGCTGAAAGACGGGTCCAACGCCCAAGCGGCGATTGTGGTGATGAGCGCGGATGGTGCTGTGCGCGCTATGGTCGGTGGGCGCGATCTGCCACAGGCAGGGTCGTTCAACCGCGCCACACAGGCGCTGCGGCAGACGGGGTCCAGTTTTAAGCCCTTTGTCTATGCCTCGGCCCTGAATATCGGGTGGAGCCCGATGGATTATGTCGATGATAGCCCGCTGACGTTGAATATCCCGGGGTCTGGGGCTTGGACGCCCAGCAATTATGACAGTGAATTCAAAGGTGTGATCCCGATTTATCAAGCCATGCAGGAAAGCCGCAACATCCCTGCAGTTAAAATCGCCATGGCCGTAGGGTTGGATAGCGTGCGCAATACTGCCCACGGCTTTGGCATCTCGGGCGATCTGGCAGCGGGGCCTGCTTTGGCACTGGGTGCTTCTGAGGCGACATTGTTGCAGATGACGGGGGCCTATGCGGGCATTCTGAATGGTGGTTCGGCAGTGGCGCCCTATGGATTGCGCGATCTGTCTCTCAAGGGCGAAGAGACGCCGCTGATCGGCCAGATCGGCGGGATGGGCGCGCGCGTGATCTCGGACACCGCGGCTAAGGAACTGACGTGGATGATGACCCAAGTCGTGCAAAGCGGCACGGGCCAGCGCGCCCAGTTGGGCGACCGGCCTGTGGCGGGGAAAACCGGCACAACGTCTGAGGCGCGTGACGCGTGGTTCATCGGCTTTACCGCCGATTACGTCACCGGCGTCTGGATGGGCTATGACAACAACACGCCCCTTGCAGGTGTCACAGGCGGCGGCATTCCCGCCGAGATTTGGCACGAGGTGATGGTGCGCGTCGAAGAGGGTCTGCCCATCAAGCCCCTGCCCCTGATCATACCCGAACCGCGCCGGCCTCCAGCACCGGGGACAGACCCAACCCCCATGCCCCCCGCAGATGGAGGTCAGCCCAGCACCGACCCCTTCACAGCCGTGTTGCAGCAATTGTTGGGCAACGGGAACTAAGTGCCAACGAAAAGGCCGGGGAATGCCCCGACCTTGGCCCGCAATCGGAGCCTGTTTAGCTGGCGTTCAGGGCGGCGACCAGCTTGTCGACATCGCCGCCGTTCTGATCAAGGATCGCCCCAATTTCGGTGCGCTCTGACGCCAGCATATTGACGCCTTCGATGATGATGTTGAAGAACAGGCTCCGCCCCGACTTGTCACCCACCCACCAGCGAAGATCAAACGGCGCTGATCCTTGCAAGGTGGCGGTCGAGATGACCTCGTAGTAGCTTTTGTAGGGGCGTGCGTCCATCACCTCGATCTTGCCGCCGATGAACTCGCGGAAGCGGCGACCGTATTTGCGGCTGATATAGCCCTGATAGGCCTTGGTGAAGGCCGCCATTTGCCCCGCACTTGCGGATTTCGACGCAGGCCCCAGCGCCGAACGGGCGATGGTGGCAACATCGGCATAGGTCACAAAGATCTGCTCAAAGTCGCCAAACATCGCCTCTTCAGACTGGCCGGAATTGATCGTGGCATTGATGTCAGCGATCAGCTTGTCGACCAATTGGCGCGCTTGATCCACCGTCAGGGCGCGCACGGGTAGAGCAAAGGCCAAAAAGCCTGTGCCCGCGGCAAGCCCCGCGCCAAACGCGCGGCGGGTCAGGTGCATCGAGGTGGTTTCAGTCTTACTGTGCATAGGGGTCCTCAAAGTCCGACTCGGCGGTGGTCTGGCCCAGAGTGTGGCGGCGGTTCTGAAGATACAAGAGCCGCGCTTGGGCATACCCATCTGCACTGTCATATAGGATCGAATCGACCGTTTCGGAATAGCGGCCACGATCCCCAATGCGGGCGGCGATCTGGGCCACAGTGCCGACCCAGCGCTTGTCTTTTGGAATGAACAGCCGCAGCGGGTCAAAGACCAAATCCACCACAGTCCCCACCGTATCGCGCTGGGTGGATGGCCCATAGGCGGGCAGTTCAACGTAAGCCCCTTCGCCCACGCCCCAAACGCTTAAAGTTTCGCCAAAGTCGGTGTGTTTGGCGGTAGCGCCCATTTTGGAGGCAGGATCAAACAGCCCGCCCAAACCAAGGGTGGAGTTCACCGCAAACCGCAGCGTGTTGTGAACGGCAGGGCCAATCTTGGCTTGCAGCAGATCATTGGCCACAACGCCGGGTAAGCCTAAGTTGTCAGCCACGTTGCTGGCCCCAATAAACACTTCGTCAGGCAGGATGCGCGTGGCATTGTTGGCCACGGGGCGCAAGATGTAGGTGTCGAGCTTAAGGTTCAACGCGTGTGTGGCGCGGTTTTGCTTTTCAAACGGGTCGTTGATGCCCTGCGGTGCCATGGCAGGCGCACAGGCAGACAGGCCAAGCGCCAGCAAGGCTGCGACCATCGGGGCTTTACACCGCTTCACGCTGTAGGGGCGCAGGGAAATCGTCATTCGGGTCAGGCCGTTCCAAATCCGTTGGCAAGTCATTTACTTTTGTGGTGCAAGCCATATGCTGTGCCGCAAGACAAGACAACGGGCAAGCCCTTTGCCCTGACCTACCAAGTCATTTACCGCCAAATTTTTATACTCAAAACAGGATTAGACCGATTGCTTCCATCGACTTCAAGCGTGGCCGTGACGAGCTGACTGCTGCGCGCCGTGATCTGCGTGGCCTTCTTTTTGCTGCATTTTTCTTTTCAATCTTCGTC
>Ga0209550_10000271_pt1 | contig 46726 bp, 39 predicted proteins | sample LauGreSuBDMM15SN_2_FD_187567 | JGI IMG/M metagenome (GOLD analysis project Ga0209550, IMG submission 187567) | Freshwater lake microbial communities from Lake Michigan, USA - Su13.BD.MM15.SN (SPAdes) (version 5) | ecosystem: Environmental > Aquatic > Freshwater > Lake | place: Lake Michigan...
ATACTCATGCCTTTTATTATGTATTATAAATGGCGAAAATTTTGGGGTATTGCCTTTTTTTGGGTAATTGCCGGAACGCTGCAGGCCCTATTTACGCCTTCATTAGAAGAATCCTTTCCTCACCACGAATTTTTTAGATATTGGGCCGTGCACGCCTTTTTACCCTTTGCCGGAGTTTTTGCCATGCAAATTTACGGCTGGCGTATTACCTGGAAAGATATGGTAAACTCCATGATTGGGCTCAATATTTTTGCACTATTGGTAACACCCATTAACTTATTTTTGGGTAGTAATTACCTCTTTTTGATGGCGAAGCCGCAAGTAAAAACCATATTTGATTTGTTAGGGCCATGGCCTTATTACATTCTTTCGTTGGAAGTATTGATGGTTTTTGTGTTCAGCATGTTGGTACTCCTATTTAATGCAGATAAATTGCTAAAACGTGCTAATTAGTCAACGCTTAACAATACGAAAACAGCAGATTTGAATTAAAAAAGGATTTTAAAAAGTATCACTAAAACCCCTCAAACCGCTCCCAAAAACCATCTTGGGGCAAAGAAGCAAAAATGGTTACCGGTTCTTTTTTTACCGGATGTATAAATTGCAATTTTCGGGCGTGTAGGCAAATGCTTTTCAGTAAACTACCTCGGGGGTAGCCGTATTTATTATCGCCCACAATAGGGCAATCGAGCGTAGAAAGCTGTACCCGTATTTGGTGCGGGCGACCTGTAATCGGGTCAACCTCAATTAAATAATAACCATTTAGCTCCCCAATCAATTTATAATTCAATTCGGCACGTTGGCTACCGGCCACTTCCTTATCGTGGGCTTTGGTTACATTTTTCTGCGAATTTTTTACCAACCAATGCACCAAATTCCCTTCGGTTGGTTGTGGGCGATTGCGCACCACCGCCCAATAGGTTTTTTTCATTTCACGGCTCTTGAACATAAGGTTGATACGTTCTAGCGCCTTGCTGGTTTTGGCAAACAAAATTACCCCGCTTACCGGTCGATCTAAACGATGCACCACACCTAAAAAAGCGCCATTGGGTTTGTTATACTTCGCAGCAATGTACTTTTTAACTTGCTCGTCTAAAGGCTCGTCGCCGGTATCGTCTATTTGTACAATATCGCCGGCACGTTTGTTTACAGCAATCAGGTGGTTATCCTCAAATAAAATGTCTTTATCAGTAATGGGCATTAGTATTGTTCCTTTTCGTTCGGAAAATCAACCGCTTTTACATCGCGGATGTAGGATTGTACCGCTCCATTAATTTCGGTGTATAAGTCTAAATACTGGCGTAAAAAGCGTGGGCGGAAGCCCTTAGTCAGGCCAATCATATCATTTATTACCAAAACTTGACCATCGCAAGCCGAGCCTGCACCAATACCTATAGTGGGCACCTGCAAGGTTTTGCTTACTTCGGCGGCCAGTTTGGCTGGAATTTTTTCCAATACAATAGAAAAACAACCCGCCTCTTGCAGCGCTATACAATCTGATTTTAATTTTTCAGCTTCTGCTTCTTCTTTGGCTCGTACGGTATAGGTACCAAATTTATAAATAGATTGAGGCGTTAAACCCAAATGCCCCATAACCGGAATACCTGCCGTTACAATACGCTCAATAGATTCTCTCACCTCGGCACCACCTTCTAATTTTACGGCATGCGCACCCGATTCTTTCATAATGCGAATGGCCGAATTTAAGGCCTCTTTCGAATTTCCTTGATACGAACCAAAAGGCAAATCGACTACCACCAACGCACGTTTTACCGCTCGTACCACCGAAGCGGCGTGGTAAATCATTTGATCGAGGGTAATGGGTAAGGTAGTTTCGTGGCCCGCCATCACGTTCGAAGCAGAATCGCCCACCAAAATCACATCAATACCGGCATCATCCACAATGGTTGCCATCGAAAAATCGTAGGAGGTAAGCATCGCAATTTTTTCGCCACGATCTTTCATTTCTTGCAAGGTATGGGTGGTAATTCGCTTAATTTCTTTGTGTATAGACATGGCGCTTGGGTATTTTAAGGCTTGATTTAAACAAAGGTAAAATTTAAAATGCTAGTGTGGATAAAAATAGCTTAAAAAGCAATTCGTATTTAAGCATAAAACGAAAAAAATAGTATCTTTGTTTCCCGTGAAAGTAAGCATAATTGCACCTCATTGGGCCATTCAACAAGCAGGAAAACTCCTAGCCCATTTCACTTTTTTTTCTTGTAATACACCACAATTTGCTCTAAAAAAATGACAGCACAAACCGCCCTACCGGCTATTTTAGTACTTGCAGATGGCACTGTGTATCACGGAAAAGCTGCAGGAAAAGTTGGCACCACCACCGGCGAAATCTGCTTTAACACCGGAATGACCGGCTACCAAGAAATCTTTACCGATCCATCGTACTTTGGCCAGCTGATGGTTACTACCAATGCACATATTGGAAATTATGGCATCAAAAACGATGAAATTGAATCGGATAGCATAAAAATTGCCGGCCTAGTTTGTAAAAACTTTAGCGTGCCTTACAGCCGAAAAGAAGCCAATCAATCTATTCAAGAATATTTTGAAGGCGATGAAATTGTGGGTATTTCAGATGTAGATACCCGTTCTCTGGTGCGCCATATTCGTAGCAAGGGCGCTATGAATGCCATTATTTCTTCCGAAACACTAGATATTGATGCGCTTAAAAAGAAATTAGCAGACGTACCTTCCATGGACGGGCTCGAACTTTCATCGAAAGTATCAACCAAAACACCCTATTTTGTAGGTAACGAGGAAGCCAAATACAGAGTAGCAGTACTTGATTTAGGTGTAAAGAAAAATATCTTACGCAATTTCGATAGCCGCGATATATACGCCAAGGTATTTCCGGCCAAAACTACTTTCGAAGAAATGGAAACCTTTAAGCCTCACGGCTATTTCATTTCCAACGGTCCCGGCGATCCATCGGCTATGCCCTATGCTATTGCTACCGTGAAAACTATTTTAGCCGCCGATAAACCTTTATTTGGTATTTGTTTGGGGCATCAATTATTAGCCTTAGCCAATGATATACGCACCGTAAAAATGTTTAACGGTCACCGCGGCTTAAACCACCCTGTAAAAAACATCATCATCGATCATTGTGAAGTTACTTCCCAAAACCACGGTTTTGGTGTAGTGCCCGAAGATGTGCGCAATTCAGATAAAGTAGAAATTACCCACATCAACCTAAACGACCAATCTATTGAAGGCATACGGGTAAAAGGTAAAAAAGCTTTTTCGGTACAATATCACCCCGAATCATCGCCCGGCCCACACGACTCCCGCTATTTATTCGATGATTTTATTAAACTAATGAACGTATAAAACCTTATTTTTAGAACAGAAAAATAATATGAGCTTAATTTTAGATGTACACGCCCGCCAAATTTTAGATTCGAGAGGCAACCCTACCATTGAGGTAGACGTAATTACTGAAAATGGAATACTAGGCCGTGCGGCCGTACCTTCTGGTGCCTCTACAGGCATCCACGAGGCGGTAGAACTTCGTGATGAAGACAAGGCTATATATATGGGTAAAGGCGTTTTACAAGCCGTTAAAAACGTAAACGAAATTTTAGCCGAAGAATTAATAGGCGTAGATGTATTTGAACAAAATGCCATCGACAACTTAATGATTCAACTAGACGGCACCGACAATAAAGGTAAAATTGGCGCAAACGCCATTTTGGGTGTTTCTTTAGCTGTTGCTAAAGCCGCTGCACAAGAAAGTCGCCAACCATTATACCGCTACATTGGTGGCGTAAATGCCAATACCTTGCCTATTCCAATGATGAATATTGTAAACGGTGGTTCGCACTCAGATGCGCCTATCGCTTTCCAAGAATTCATGATTATGCCGGCAGGAGCCCCTTCTTTCTCAGAAGCCTTACGCTGGGGTACCGAGGTATTTCACAACTTGAAAAAGATTTTACACGATCGTGGTTTATCTACAGCTGTAGGTGATGAAGGCGGTTTTGCACCAACTTTCGAAGGCACCGAAGATGCCGTAGAAACCATTTTAGAAGCGATTGAAAAAGCTGGTTATAAACCAGGAAAAGATATTTATTTAGCCTTTGACTGTGCCGCTTCAGAATTTTTTAAAGATGGCAAATACGATTATACCAAATTTGAAGGCGCCAAAGGAGCCATTCGTAGCAGTGCAGAGCAAGCAGATTATTTAGCTTCATTGGCTGCTAAATACCCTATCATTTCTATTGAAGATGGTATGGCCGAAGACGATTGGGCAGGCTGGAAATTATTAACCGATAAAATTGGCGATAAAGTACAATTGGTAGGCGATGATTTGTTCGTAACCAATGTAAAACGTTTACAACAAGGTATTGATACCCATACGGCAAACTCTATTTTAGTTAAAGTAAACCAAATTGGCTCTTTAACCGAAACCATAAACGCCGTTTCATTGGCTCAAAACAACGGTTATACTTCAGTAATGAGTCACCGTTCTGGCGAAACTGAAGATGTAACCATTGCCGATTTGGCTGTGGCTTTAAATTGCGGACAAATTAAAACCGGTTCTGCTTCACGCTCTGATAGGGTAGCTAAATACAACCAATTATTACGTATCGAAGAAGAATTAGGTGCATCTGCACGTTTTATAGGTAAAGATTTTAAATATCTAAACAGAAAATAACCAATAAGCTCTTAAAACGGTATGAAAAAGATTTTCAACGTAGTTAGCAATAAGTTCTTCTTAGCTAGCGTAGCCTTTTTAGCATGGATGCTTTTTTTCGATTCAAATGATTTTATCTCACAGTACGAATACCGTACACAAGTAGCTAAACTACGATCAGAAAAAGATTTTTACGCCCATGAAACTAAATTGGTAAAAAGAGATCTTTTGGAGTTAAATACCAAACCGGCCACCATGGAAAAGTTTGCCCGCGAAAAGTATTTAATGAAAAAACCCAACGAAGAAATTTTCGTTATTGTAGAAGAACCCAAAAAAGAGAAGAAGAAAAGGTTCTTTTTCTTTTAAACAAAAAAGCCTCTCCAAATGGAGAGGCTTTTTTTATATACTTATTGAAATTAGTTACAACATTCCTCCACAAACCGACAATACCTGTCCGTTTACATAAGCGCTCATATCCGAAGCCAAGAATACACATACATTGGCTACATCTTCGGTTTCGCCGGCACGTTTTAACGGGATAGCTTGCGCCCACCCTTCTACTACTTTCGGATCTAATACATCGGTCATTTCTGTACGAATAAAACCCGGTGCTACCACATTGGTACGAATATTACGTGAACCCAATTCTTTTGCAATAGACTTCGAAAAACCAATAATTCCGGCTTTTGAGGCAGCATAATTCGCTTGGCCTGCGTTGCCTTGTATGCCCACCACCGAACTCATGTTTACAAACACGCCCTGGCGGTTTTTCATCATAATTTTAGAAGCTGCTTTGGTTATATTAAAAATTGATTTTAAGTTGATATTCAACACGTCGTCCCAATTTTCTTCGGTCATACGCATTAATAAGCCATCTTTAGTAATACCAGCATTGTTTACTACAATATCTAAGGTGCCAAAATCGGCAACAATAGCTTCAATTAATTTTTCTGCTTCAGCAAAATTAGAGGCATCAGAGCGGTAGCCTTTTACTTTAGTCGAACCTTTTTGCAATTCCTTTTCTAAGGCTTCCCCTTTGTCTACCGATGATAAATAGGTAAAGGCCACGTGGGCACCTTGTTCCACAAATTTTTCGGCAATTTTACGACCAATACCTTTAGATGCTCCAGTAATTAAGGCCACTTTTCCTTCTAATAATTTCATGCTTAATAGGTATTTATAAATTGAAAATAGGTATTTTAATTAAAATCGACTCAAATTTACTGCTTTTTGGCCGGCACAAAACTCATCGAAATTGAATTTACACAATGACGGGTATTTTTATCTGTCAGCCCTTCGCCTAAAAAAACATGGCCTAAGTGACCGCCACATTTAGCACAGGTAATTTCGGTACGCATACCATCGATATCGGTTGTGCGCTTTACCGCTCCTTTAATCTCGTCATCAAAACTTGGCCAGCCGCAGTGCGAATCAAACTTATCTTCGGAACGGTACAAAGGCGCATTACACCTACGACAAACATAGGTACCCACATCTTTATTGGCTAAAAGTTTACCAGTATACGGTCGCTCGGTACCTTTATTCAGAATAATATATTCTTCTTCGGGACTTAATTTATTGTATTCCATTTTTTTATTGGTTTGCGTAGTAGCACTTGGCTTTTGCGCACAAGCGCTAAGTTGAATGCTAAAACAAAGTAGTAAAAGGCTGATATATTTTTTCATAATTTGCTGAGTATAAATTAAAAAACCTATGCAGATTAAACGGCACAGGTTTTATCTTAATACAAACTTAAATTAAAATTTGCCTACTTTTTTTAATTCTTCGGCCATAGCCACACCAATTTCTGCAGGTGAGGCTACTACACGAATGCCGCACTCGGCCATGATTTTCATTTTAGCAGCAGCGGTATCATCGGCACCACCTACAATTGCACCAGCATGTCCCATTCTACGTCCGGCTGGAGCTGTTTGGCCGGCAATAAAGCCAACAACAGGTTTGGTACCATTAGCTTTAATCCAACGAGCAGCCTCTGCTTCCATTCCGCCACCAATTTCACCAATCATTATAATGCCTTCAGTTTCCGGATCGTTCATTAACAATTCTACAGCTTCTTTGGTTGGGGTACCAATAATCGGATCACCGCCAATACCAATGGCAGTAGAAATGCCCATACCTGCTTTTACTACCTGGTCTACAGCTTCGTAGGTTAAGGTACCCGATTTAGATACCACACCCACTTTTCCTTTTTTAAAGATAAAGCCCGGCATGATACCAATTTTTGCTTCATCGGCAGTAATAATACCGGGGCAATTGGGGCCAATTAAACGGCAATCTCTATCTGAAATATATTCTTTTACCTGAATCATGTCCTTTGTAGGGATACCTTCAGTAATACAAACAATTACACTAATTCCTGCTTCGGCAGCTTCCATAATGGCATCTGCAGCAAAAGCTGGGGGCACAAAAATAATCGATACATCGGCAGCGGTTTTATCTACCGCATCTTTTACGGTATTAAAAACGGGTTTTTCTAAATGTTGTTGTCCACCTTTGCCTGGAGTTACACCACCAACCACATTTGTTCCGTAGGCAATCATTTGGGTAGCGTGGTAGGTTCCTTCGTTACCGGTAAAACCTTGAACAATAACTTTAGAATTTTTATTTACGAGTACGCTCATTTTGTGTTTTTAATTGTAGCGCAAAGCTACTAGAAAGCAAGTGAGAATCAAAGTAAGTTCAGAAATAAGAAGTTTTTTTTATTGGCATTTCGTTGAGGAGCTACCCTTTTTTAAAATCGGAAAACTGGAGTTGATAAAGGGTTTTATAAAAGCCTTTCAGCTTTAATAATTCTTGATGCGTACCGATTTCTTTAATTTCCCCAGCATCGAGTACTACAATGATATCGGCGTGTTGTATGGTAGATAATCGGTGTGCAATTACTACACAGGTTCTACCTTTCATAAGCTTTAACACCGCATCTTGTATCAAAGTTTCGGTGGCCGTATCTACCGAAGAGGTGGCTTCGTCTAATACCAAAATAGCGGGATTATACACCATTGCACGTATAAAAGATAGCAATTGAGCTTGTCCGGTTGATAAGGTAGCGCCACGTTCCATCACCTCATAATCAAAGCCTCTAGGTAGTTTATCAATAAAAGCTTTGGCACCTACTTGCTCTGCCGCATGCAACATTTGCTCTTTAGTAATGTTTGGATGGTATAAGCTGATATTATTGGCAATGGTATCGGAAAACAAGAACACATCTTGCAAAACCGTAGCCACTTTGGCACGCAAATAGCCCAAGTCGTAGCTACGAATATCTATGCCGTCTACCAAAATACTGCCTTTATTAATTTCGTAAAAGCGATTTAATAAATTAATGATGGATGATTTACCTGCACCAGTAGCTCCTACTAAAGCCAAGGTTTGACCAGGTTCTATGCTAAACGAAATATTCTTAAGCACCCAATCTTCGTCTTGGTAGGCGAACCAAACTTCTTTAAATTCAATTTTTCCGGTAAATACCGTCGGCATATGGGTTCCAGAATTATCGGTACTTTCTTGAGTATCTAAAACCGAGAAAATACGTTCGGCTCCTACCATACCCATTTGTAGGGTGTTAAACTTATCTGCTAGCTCTCTAATAGGCCTAAACAACATATTAATAAACAGTAAAAAAGCTACTATTAAACCTGGACCAGCTTTTTCTACCTTAAAGAACTGCAATAAATTAGTCACATCTGCTTCGCCCAAAATGAGTTTCGCTCCGTACCAAACCAATAAACCCATAGATAGCGCCGATATAATTTCTACAACCGGAAAAAAGACTGAGTACGACCAATTGGAACTGATATGCGCATCGCGATGTTTGGCATTAATGGTTTTAAACTTTTCAAACTCTTGGCTTTCGCGGCCAAAAAACTGAATGATAGACATGCCGGTAATATGCTCTTGCAAAAAGGTGTTTAATTGCGATACTTGCTTGCGAACCTCTTGAAATGCCGTTTTAATAGCCTCTTTAAACACATAGGTAGCCAGTAAAAGTATGGGCATGGGCGCCAATACTACTAGTGTTAATTGCCAGCTATAAATAAGCATGCAGGTAATAATGGTCACGATTTGCAGCACATCGCCTACAATAGAAATTAAGCCTTCGGAAAAAATATCGGCAATGGTTTCTAAATCAGATACCGTTCTGGTAATTAGTTGGCCAATGGGCGTGCGATCGAAATAACGTAAGCGTAGATTAGAAATGTGGGTAAAAATATCCATACGCAAATCGTGAATAACCGATTGGCCGAGCGAATTGGTAATAAAGGTATGGTAATATTGAATGCCTGTTTGCGTCAATAAAAGGCCAACCATGAGCAAAGTCATATCCAACAAACCTTGCGCATCGTTTAACACAATGTATTTATCTATCGTCCTTTCGATTAGTAAAGGACGTAAGGGAGCCAAAACAGCCAATAAAATGGTGCATACTATGGCCCAAAGCAGCCTTTTCTTATAGGGCCTTACATAGGCAAACACTCTGCTTAAGAGCTTAATATCAACTGCTTTTCCGGTAATGGCGGCCATGTTATATATACGAATAATGAACTTCTGTTAACACTAGGCCACAAGCCGGTACCGAGACACCAGCATTTGATCTGTTTTTACTCTCAATAATTTCGCGAATAGCCGATGGTGACAGTTTCCCTTGACCAATATCAACCAATGTGCCCACTATGGCTCTAACCATATTGCGCAAAAAACGATCAGCTGAAATGCGAAAAACAAAACCAAACTCGGTTTCTTGCCAATACGCCGACTCAATGTTGCAATTATTGGTAAATGTTTGGGTATTGGATTTACTAAAGCAAGAAAAATCGGTATACTCTAACAAGGAAGCTGCCGCTTCATTCATCAAGGCTATATCTAGGTTTTCTTTCACCAACCACGAAAAATCGGCTCTAAAGGGGTTTTTCTGTGCATGAATATGGTATTCATATGCTCGTAAAGTCGCATCGAAACGTGCATGCGCCTCGGGAGCTACGGGCAAGAAACGCTTTAGGGCAATATCATCAGGCAAAATGGCATTCAGACTGTGGAGATGGCGTTCATTCAGCTCCAATTCGGTATCTAAATGTACGAAATGCTGGCTGGCATGCACACCTGTATCGGTACGACCGCAACCCATGGTTTCTACTGGATGGCGCAAAATAGTTTCTAAGGCTTGGTTGAGTACGGCTTGTACGGTTAGGGCATTTTCTTGTACTTGCCAACCGTGGTAAGCGGTGCCCTTATAAGCTATTTCTAAAAAATACCGTTGTGCCATATGGGGGCAAAGGTACGCTATGCCGATGGAAAGACCAACGGTATCCCGCTTTCCAAAAAATTAGTTTCTGTTAATTTAAATTATTCAATCAAGATGCCATTTTTGGCTTAAAAAAAATGGGTGGAAGCTCAACAAGATGGTGTTAAAAGAGGTTATAATGTGAGCAATTACTCATTTAACCAATTAGCATCTCTTTTTTCAAAAAATGCAGACATCCCTTCTTTGGCATCCTTTGTTTGTTTTAAGTTTTCCAAAGATTGTAGTAAAAAAGGAATTTTTTCTATTTCAGACAACTCTTTAAGCTTTTTAATTGCTTCAAAACCTGAATAAATTGCTTTTGGGGCATTTACGATGATGCTGCTTATTAATTCATTAATATTACTTTCTTCTAAAAAACCATAAACTATTCCCAAATCCTTTGCTTCGCTGGCCGAGATAACTTTGGCAGTTATACATAAATCAAGAGCTTTATTTTGAGGAATATACTTTATTAATGAAGCCATTACCTGAAATGGGAAAATACCTCTTTTTACTTCAGGCAAAGAAAACTTCGCTTGTATCTTTGCAAAAATATAGGTACATTCTAAAACAATTAAGAAACCACCAGCTATCACGTCACCCTCTACAATGGCTACACTGGGCTTATTTAATTGACTAATAGCTGTTGCTAAAGAAATATTTTGATTCTGAATTTCTGGATTTAAAGTATCAAATTCCGGATTTTCAAAAGTTTTCATATCCATCCCAGCACAAAACACCGGCCCTTCCGCATTTATCAGAACCAAACGCACCATTTTGTTAACGTTAGCTTCGTTAATAGCGTGATTTATTTCATTTACCATTGTTGGGGTAAAGGCATTCCTTTTTTCAGGTCTTGCTAAAGTCAACTTAAAAATATGGTGGTCTATACTTGTTTTGATATAATTGTATTTCATGCTATCATATTTTGAAAACTAGTTTGTAATTCTAAAATTTGCTGTTCACTTCCTCTTTTAAAATAACGTAACAAATCTTCCGTTGGAATATTACCTACCAAATCATTGTTTGCAAAAGGGCAACCTCCAAAGCCTAAAATAGCACCATCAAACTTCCTACAACCCGCTTCAAAAGCAGTTTTGATTTTATCCAAACTACTAGTTTTTTCGGAATGAAAATGAGCTCCAATTCGAATGCTAGGAAATTTTTGAATACAGGCCTCAAACAATTCTTTAATTTGCACTTTATTAGCTTCACCGGTGGTGTCGGCTAATGAAAACTCAACTACACCCAAAGCAGCTATTTTTTTTATCCATTCAAAAACCAATTCTTTGTTCCATATTTCCCCATAAGGATTACCAAAAGCCATCGAAATATACACCACTGGAATCTTAGCACGCTTTTTTGAAATTTCAACTATGCTTTTCAATTTCTCAAACGACTCTTCCATAGTGGATTGTGTATTTCGCTTTTGAAATACTTCTGAAATAGAAAAAGGATAGCCCAAATACGTAATTTTGTCGAAATTACAAGCTTCTAATGCCCCTCTTTCGTTTACTACAATAGCCAAAAGTTTTGTGCTATTAAGTGCTATTTTATCCAATACTTCCTTTGTGTCGGCCATTTGAGGAACCGCTTGTGGCGAAACAAAACTTCCAAAATCTATCCAATCAAAAAGATTACTTTTTAAAAGATTATTAATATGCATAGCTTTTTTTTCAGCCGAAATCATTTCTTTCATGCCTTGAATAGCATCTCTTGGACAATCCACTACAACTATTTCCTCTCTATTTAACATCTTTCTTAATTTCTCTAGAAATCACCATTTTTTGAATGCTCGATGTTCCTTCACCAATCGTACACAACTTAGCATCTCTAAAATATTTTTCAGCAGGAAAGTCTTTAGTAAAGCCATAACCGCCAAAAATTTGAACACTTTCATTCGATACTTCCACTGCGGTTTCTGAAGCAAAAAGTTTGGCCATAGCACCCATCTTTGTTACTTTTTCTCCATTGTCTTTCATCATTCCTGCTTTTCTTGTTAAAAGCTCTGCTGCTTCGATATCGGTGGCCATTTCTGCCAGTTTAAAACCTACTGACTGAAAATCAAATATTTTTTGATTAAATTGTTCTCTTTCGTTGGCATATTTTAATGCACATTCATAAGCTCCTTTTGCAATTCCCAAAGACAAAGCGGCAATTGAAATCCTTCCACCATCCAATAATTTTAAAGCTTGAATAAATCCGTCGCCTTCTTCACCAATTACTTGGTCTTTATGTATTCTACAATTATCAAAAAACAAACAAGCGGTTTCAGAGGCTCTCATGCCCAATTTATTTTCTTTTTTCCCAGAAGAAAAACCAGCAGTTCCTTTTTCAATAATAAAAGTAGTCATCCCATGACTATCTCCTTTTTCTCCAGTTCTTGCTATTACTACAGCCACTTGTGCACTTATGGCATGGGTGATAAAATTCTTAGATCCGTTTAAAATATAATAATCGCCCTCTTTTTGAGCCACTGTTGTCAAGCCTCCTGCGTCAGAACCAGAACCCGTTTCGGTAAGTCCCCAAGCACCAATCCATTCACCTGTTGCCAATCTAGGAAGATATTTCTGCTTTTGTAATTCGTTTGCAAAACTCAATATATGATTGGTGCAAAGTGAGTTATGGGCAGCTACCGACAAACCAATAGAGCCGCAAACTTTAGATATTTCGTCTAAAATGGTTATGTAATCTTGATAGCCCAATCCAGATCCTTGGTACTGCTCTGGCACCAAAATTCCCATAAAGCCTTGCTCTCCTAATTTCTTAAAAAGATCTAATGGAAACGTTTGATCCTCATCCCAAACCATCACCATAGGTTTTATGTGTGTTTCGGCAAAATCTTTAGCACTCTGTCTTATTAAATTCATATCCTGATCCATTGTTACTATTATTAATTGTTGTACTTGTTATTTTTTAAATAAATATCACTTATAATTTTATACTATTTACAATTTTAACCATACTTGAGGAATAATTAGATTAAATAAATACTTTTAATCAGTATAATTTGTAAAATAAAAAATATTCCTTTCCTATGTATTCTAAAATGAGGATTATAGTACAAACGGTTTCACATTTGAAAAAACAAATACCATGAATGAGCTATTAGAACTTTTACACAACAAAACTGAAACGCTGAAACTGGGTGGAGGTATTGAAAAAATAAAAAAACATAAGGAAAAAGGGAAATTAACTGCTTGGGAACGCATATTTTATCTTTTGGATTTAAATACAGAATATGTAGAAATAGGCAAGTTTGCAGGCGATGGCCTTTATGAAGCCGAAGGTGGCTGCCCAAATGGAGGAGCGATTTGCGTTCTTGGGTATGTAAAAGGTAGACTTTGTGTTATTGTTTCTAACGATGCCACTGTAAAGGCCGGTGCATGGTTTCCAATTTCAGGAAAGAAAAATCTAAGAGCCCAAGAAATTGCAATGGAAAATAGACTTCCAATAATTTATTTAGTTGATTCAGCAGGAGTTTATTTACCCATGCAGGATGAAATTTTCCCTGACAAAGAGCACTTTGGACGCATATTCAGGAATAATGCTCGAATGTCTTCCATGGGAATTCCCCAATTGGCAGCAATAATGGGAAGTTGTGTTGCTGGAGGAGCTTATTTGCCGATTATGTCAGATTATGCGTTTATTGTGGAAGGAACTGGCTCAGTTTATTTAGCAGGCCCTTATTTGGTAAAATCATCCATTGGCGAAGACGTGGATGCTGAAACTTTAGGGGGAGCATCTACCCATTCTGAAATATCTGGAGTTACAGACAACAAATATCCAAACGACAAAGCATGTTTAGATGCAATAAAAAATGTAATGGATAAAATTGGGCATAATTTAAAGGCGGGTTTTGATAGAAAAGAAGCGGTTTCTCCCAAATTAAACCCTGAAGAAGTATACAGTATAGTACCCTTGGATAGAACAAAACCATACAATATGCTTTCAGTATTAGAAACTATTGTTGACGAAGGCAGCCTAGAAGAATATAAAAAAGAGTATGGAAAAAGCATTATTTGTGGGCTGGCTCGAATAGACGGTTGGGCCGTGGGTATTATTGCCAACCAAAGAGAAATGGTAAAAGCCAAAAAGCCGGGTGGCAAGCCAGAACTACAAATGGGAGGCGTTATTTATAGTGATTCGGCCGATAAAACGGCTCGATTTATTATGAATTGTAACCAACAGAAAATCCCTTTGGTGTTTTTTCAAGATGTAACAGGCTTTATGGTTGGAAGTAGATCAGAACAAGGCGGAATTATAAAAGACGGGGCTAAAATGGTAAACGCTATGGCCAACTCAGTAGTGCCAAAGTTTACTTTTATTGTTGGCAATAGCTATGGAGCAGGCAACTACGCCATGTGCGGAAAGGCTTATGACCCTAGATTAATTTATGCTTGGCCAACCGCTCAAATGGCCGTGATGAGTGGTGCGGCGGCGGGTAATACCTTACTGCAAATACAAGAAGCCGCATTAAAATCTAAAGGATTCGCAATCGGTGCGGAAGAGAAGAAAGAGCTTTTAGATAAAATTTTGAAGCAATATAACGAACAATTAAGTCCTTATTATGCAGCTGCCAGACTTTGGGTAGATGGTGTTATTGATCCCACCGAAACTCGTAAAATAGTGAGCATGGGAATAGAAGCTGCTAATCATGCTCCTATTACAGAACGGTACAATGTGGGGGTAATCCAGACTTAGTGAAATCATTATTTTTAAAAATGTTTTAACTCTCCATAAATAAATTTGTTATCTGTTAAAACAAGTGAATATTAAATCACCAATAGGATGTAGCTAAGTCGTTTACTGAAAGCATATTTTGAAACAAAACCGTATATTTAAAAAAACTTAAATCCATGCTTCAACGTATTCAAACCATGTGGCTTTTTTTAGCAAGCACTACATTGTTTGCGCTTTTCCTATTTCCAACCGTACAATGGTTGGGCGTAGATGGCAAGGCACATGCCGCCAAAGTAACCGGAGTATACGAAGGGCTGCAACAGCAAGTGGTACAAACCCAACCCTTTACCCTATTAACTATTTTCTGTGTACTATTGGCCGTATTTCCTTTTGTAATTATATTTTTCTACCAAAACCGTCCCTTGCAAATTAAGTTATGTTATTTGGGTATTGTAGCTGTTTTGGGCTTCAGCTTTTGGTTGGCTAAAACCATTCAACAAGTAGCCGATACACCTAGCTTTACGAGCGATAATTACGGCATTGGCGCCATGCTTCCATCCATCGCTGTATTGCTGTTTATTTTGGCCATTAGAGGCATCCGAAAAGATGAAAACCTCATCCGCTCGGCCGACCGTTTGCGCTAAGTACTTAAAAATCCAATAATTAACCATACCTTTGCATCAAATTCGGCAATACAGCTGAATAGTTATAAATTATCATGAACCCATTTAGTACCTTGGGTATCCGTCATGATATTGTTAATGCCATTACTGAACTAGGGTTTGAAAACCCTACACCGATCCAGGAACAAGCCATCCCGGTATTACTTTCAGGCAGCAACGATTTTGTCGGATTAGCTCAAACCGGAACCGGAAAGACCGCAGCATTTGGTCTTCCTTTGTTAGAATTACTGGACTTTTCTCAAAACTACCCTCAGGCATTAATATTATGCCCAACTAGGGAGCTTTGTTTACAAATTACCAACGATTTAAAAAATTACTCTAAAAACGTACCCGATGTACACGTAGTTGCCGTTTACGGTGGCGCCGCCATATCCGATCAATTACGCCAAATTAAACGTGGTGTACAAATTGTAGTGGCTACACCGGGCCGTATGTTAGATATTATTAACCGCAAAGCAGTTGATTTTACCAAAGTAAAATATGTAGTGTTAGATGAGGCTGATGAAATGCTTAATATGGGCTTTCAGGAAGACATCGACCAGATTTTATTTACCACACCAGAAGATAAAAAAACCTGGTTATTTTCGGCTACCATGCCGGGCGAAGTACGTCGTATCGCAAAAAAGTATATGACCGACCCGTTTGAATTAACGATGGGAACGAAAAATACCGGTAACGTAAATATTGAACACGAATATTATGTGGTGAAAGCCCGCGATAAATATGCGGCCTTTAAACGTATTGTAGATTTTAACCCCGAAATTTTTGGTATTGTATTTTGCCGTACCAAAATAGAAACACAAGAAATTGCCGAGGCTTTAATGAAAGATGGCTATAATGCCGATTCATTGCATGGCGATTTATCGCAACAACAACGCGACCGTGTAATGAAACGCTACCGCGACCGTAGTTTGCAGTTATTAATTGCAACCGATGTAGCGGCTCGTGGTATCGACGTAAACGACGTAACTCACGTAATTAATTACTCTTTACCTGATGAGATTGAAAACTATACCCACCGAAGCGGCCGTACGGCTAGAGCCGGTAAATCAGGTATTTCAATTGCCATTATCAATTCGAAAGAATCAGGTAAAATTCGTCAGATTGAACGTGTAATTGGTAAGCAATTTACCAAAGCTGAAATTCCTAGTGGTTTTGATGTATGTGAAAAACAATTGTTTGGCTTGGTACACAAAGTGCATAATGTTGCGGTAAGTGAAGATCAAATAGAACAATACTTACCTCGTATTATGGAGGAATTTAAGGATTTAGATAAAGAAGAAATTATTAAACGCTTTGCTTCTTTAGAGTTCAACCGTTTCTTAGATTACTATAAAAACGCTCCAGATTTAAATGCTTCAGCTGAAGATAGTGGTAGAGGCGAACGTGGCGATAAATTTGGTAGAACCGCATTTAAGAGTGATTTCACTAGATTGTTTATCAACTTAGGTTCGGTAGATGATTTTAGCCGTGGCGATATGCTCGGATTTATTTGCAACCAAGCTAAAATTAGTGGCAAATCAATTGGTAAAATTGATTTGAAGGGTGTTTATACCTTCTTTGAAGTTGAAAACGAATTTGCCGATAAAGTGCAACAAGAATTTAGCAAAAATATAGAATTCCAAGGCCGTCCTGTACGTATAGAACTAGCCGGAGATCGTGGTCTAGAAGGTGGCGGTGGTGGTGGCAATCGTCCTCGTGGCGGTGGCGGCTATGGCGGCAAACGTGATGGTGGTGGCGGAGGTTACCGTGGAAACAGCGGTGGTGGTGGCTATCGTGGAAACAGCGGCGGCAGTGGCGGTGGCGGTGGCGGTTATCGTGGAAACAGTGGCGGCGGTGGTGGAAGACGTGAGGGAGGCAGCAGCTACAGTGGTGGCAATCGCGAAGGCAGCAGCAACAGCGGTGGCAATCGCGAAGGCGGTAGCGGCGGTGGTTTCCGAGATTTCTCTGGTAAAACCCGGGAAGAACGCTCTAGCAGAAAAAGACGCTAATAAAAAATCCCCTCGAAATTCGAGGGGATTTTTTTTGTTTAGTTGGGTAGCAATTTAAAATAAGTGGCTTTAAATCGCCCTTTTACAATTTTTCCTTTTACTTCTGCTTTGCGTATGGCTTGGCAAAACCCATCTTTTGAATGGGAATCGCCATGTTCATCAATAGAAGTACCATCTACAAAATAGGCCTTTCCATTGATTCGTACTGCTAAGTCGCAGCTTTTCCCTTTTAGGCCAAAATTACATTCGCCACAAGAGGCTTCTACAATTATTGGCTTAGGGTTAGACTTTTTTTCTTGTGCTTGTAGCGATAAAGCTGCGGCAAAAAGTAATAGTGTGAAAATATATCTCATAAGTTTAGGTTAATTTTTAAGTAAATTTAAGTTAATTCCTCGGTAAGTAAGCGCATTTCTAAAAAGGCAGAATGTCCTTCGTATAAAATAGCATATACGGCACGGCAAATAGGCATATTTACTTTGTATTGTTTATTAATTTGATGCAAGCAAGTCACAGCATAATAGCCTTCGGCAATCATATTCATTTCTAGTTGGGCCGATTTTACGGTATAACCCTTCCCTATCATGGTACCAAACGTGCGATTACGGCTAAACTGCGAATAGGCTGTTACTAGTAAATCGCCCAAATAAGCCGATTCATTAATATCGCGATTAATGGGATGCACCACATCTACAAAGCGGCTAATTTCTCGAATAGCATTGGCAATTAATACCGCTTGAAAGTTATCTCCATATCCCAAACCATGACAAATGCCACTGGCTATGGCATAAATATTTTTTAATACTGCGGCATATTCGGTACCATAAATATCTTCCGATACATTGGTTTTAATAGAACGTGTAGCCAACATAGCCGCAAATTGTTCAGCTAATGTGATGTTAGGAGAAGCGATGGTAAGGTAGGATAACTTTTCTAGCGCCACCTCTTCGGCATGGCATGGACCACTAATGACCAAAATATCTTGTAAATGTACATGATAGTGTTGGTTCAAAAATTCTGCAATAATTTGGTTCTCCTCTGGCACAATACCTTTAATGGCCGAGATGACTTTTTTGCCTTTAAAATCCTCAGGATTGATATCGCTTAGAGCCTCTTTTAAAAAAGCAGCTGGTACACAGAGTACTACAAAATCTGCTTGTGCTATAGTCGCTTTTAAATTGGTACTTACATTAGCTTCGGGCAACTGAATGGCCACGGAACTTAAATAGCGTGGGTTATGCTTATACTTTTGTACGTGCGCCACGGAATCGGCACAACGCATCCACCAAAAAATTTCTTTCGGCATGGGATTATCCGACAGCATTTTAATAATGGCTGTTGCCCAACTTCCTCCGCCTACGACCGCAATTTTAGGTTTCATGTATCTGTATAAATAAAAATCCCCCTTTAGAAGATATGCTCTGTAAAGGGGGACAAGTTACGTAATTTTTAAAAATTACTCTTTCTTGGTGCCGGTTAGTAGTTTTTCTTTATCTACTTTCTTAACGGTCATTTTATCTTTTAATGTTTTAGAGATAGCTGTAAACGGACGAGAAACAATTTCTTCGCCTGCTTTTAATCCACTCAATACTTGAATGTAGGTATCGTCTTGAATACCTGTTTTCACTTCTACTTGTTTTACCTTACCATCTTTGTACACAAATACATATTCTTTAATTGGTGCATCAAAGCTTGCTTTTTTATCTTCGGTATCGCTAGTACTGCTACTTTCGGCATTCGCTTTTTTCTTATCCTCTTCGCGGGTGGTAACCGATTGTATAGGAACCGTTAGTCCTTTTACCTCATTGGTTTTAATGTCAACTGTTGCCGATAAACCCGGACGAAATGGAGATGCTTTTTGGTTGCCGGCAGCAAGGCTAGCATAAGATTCGGGCAGTATACGCACCTTAACGGTAAAATTGGTTACCTGATCGGCACTTCCACCCAATACATTTGCCGAACTGGCTATCTCCGTTACAACTCCTTTAAATTTCTGCCCTTGAAAGGCATCTACTTCAATATCGGCAGGATCGTTTAAACTTACTCGGTTGATATCACTCTCGTTTACATCCACACTTACTTCCATAGACGAGAGGTTAGAAATACGCATAATTTCGGTACCGGCCATTTGTGCGGTTCCTACTACACGTTCCCCCAACTCTACAGATAGCTTAGATACTACGCCATCCACCGGAGCATAAATGGTGGTTTTAGCCAAGTTGTCGCCGGCTTCTTTTACTATTGCCGATGATTGTTGCACACCATAACCCGAACCAACTACATTTTGACGGGCCGATTCTAAGTTAGCACGTGCACTTTCGTACTCGGCATTGGCTGCATCGAATTCCGATGCAGAAATTACCTTTTTCTGAAATAATTCTTGATTGCGTTTAAAACGAGCTTCAGTGTTTTTAAAGTTGGCTTCTGCTTGTTTTAATTGTTGTTTTACAGATGCTAAACTAGCTTTTTGGCTGTTTAATGAAGCCACTGCACGATCATAGCCCGATTTTAAAATATCGGGACGTACTTTACAAAGCAATTGACCTTTCTTTACCACATCGCCCTCTTTTACCAAAAGTTCTACTACCTCACCCGAAACTTCCGAACTCAGTTTTACTTCAATTTCTGGTTGTACTTTACCACTAGCCGAAACCGTTTCGGTAATAATACGATCTTCTGCTTTGTCTACCGCTACTTCGGTTACATCGCCTTTACCAAAAAAGCCTAATTTATTTCCGGCTACGGCAATTACCAATAAGACCCCAAGGCCTATTAATACATATTTTAACGTGTTTTTTTTCTGTGCCATGTTGTATGGATGTTGGTGTTATTAAAAATTAATGGGTTTACCTAAGTAGAAATCTATAACTTTAGTTTTAAATAGTAAGTCGTATTTAGCCTGAATGACATCAAAAGCTGCTTTGTTTAAATTTACTTGTGTTTGGTAATAATCGAGAGTATTTACCAAGCCCACAGTATAGCGCTGTTCTACTACATTAAAAGCTTCTTTTGATGAATTATAGGCGCTCTGAGTAGACTCGAAACGTTTTTGTGCGGCTTTTAAATCATACAAAGCTTGGTTAATTACTTTATTTAAGTTGTTTTTGGCCAATTGCTCAGAAAGGGTAGCATTTTGATACGAAATTTTAGCTCTATTTACCACACTACGAGCTTGGTTACCATTCCATAGAGGAATACTTAAGCTCATACCTACACCTCGGCTATAGTTGCTACTTAGTTGGTCGTTTAAAGGTATCTTTTCAAATGCAGGAGGATTACTGCCAGATATTAACTGGATTCTTCCGCTAGAATAACCTGTACTTAAATTACCTCCGAAACTGATACGTGGAGAAAATCCACCTCTAGCCACTGAAACTCCTTTTTTGGCAGCTAAGGTTCGGTATTCAGCTAATTTAATATCCGGATAAGTTGCCAAAGCCGTTTGGTAAACCGCATTGGTTTCGTAGGTATTTTCAGATGCTTTAAGTGCATCAACTAGTGGTTTTTCTACCTCAAATGGGCTACCAGGATCACGCTCTAAGAGTTGCGCCAAATTCAAAAACGCTAAATCCGATTGGTTTTGGGCATTGGTTAAGTTCAAATCGGCAGTAGCCAATTGGGCCTTTGCTTGCGATAAATCGGCTAGGGTTTTATTGCCAACATCAAATAATTTTTGTTCGCGATCTAGTTGCATACTGGCAAAGGTTACTTGCTGGGTTGCGGTTTCTACCAAATCTTGTGCATTTAATATTTGCAAATACGTACTTACAACATCCAGCATTAAATCATTTTTGGCCTTTTCGGCACTGCTTTTATCGGCAGCTAATAAATATTTGTTTTGCGAAATTTGGTTGATACGCTGAAAACCCTGAAATAACACCACCGATGAGTTTAAACTTCCGCTACCTGAAGTTATACTCTGATCGAAGGCTTGGCCAGAAAGCTGATCGAAACTACGGCCTAAACTATAATTCAAATTACTATTCGCATTTAAGCTTGGCGTGAGGGCCCACTTAGATTGTTTGTATTCTTCTGCCGTTAAGGCTACATTTAACTTAGCTTGTTTTAATTGGATATTGTTGGTGAGCGCCAAATTTATTGCCTGCTCTAAGGTAATTTTCTCTTGTGCTTGGCTCCTACAAAGCCCGCAGACTAGCATGAAAACCAAAAACAAGGAACTAGATTTTAAATTCATAGTGGGTGCTTCTAAAAAATTAGCAATACATGTTTTATCTTCGTACGCAAATTGAACAAAGAATGTATCCGGTAAAAACACCATCTTGGTTTTCCTATCTCTATCCAAGTTTAACTTGGCATGAAAGCCGTACGGATAAATGCATTTACCTCACCTTTGACGACGGGCCTATACCTATTGTTACACCTTTTGTTTTAAAAACCTTAAAAAAGTTCGAAGCGAAAGCCACATTTTTTTGCATTGGCGATAATGTACGTAAACATCCCGAAGTTTTTGAACAGATACTAGCAGATGGCCATGTTGTGGGTAACCATACTTTTCATCATGTAAATGGCTGGAAAACAGATAGCAAAACCTATTTAGAAGAATTTAAACAATGTGAACAGTTAGTGCCATCTAATTTATTCAGGCCGCCGTATGGCAGAATTACGAACGCTCAAATAAAACAATTACAGGCATACAAACCTGCGCTAAAAATTATTATGTGGGATATCTTAAGCCATGATTATCACCCAAAATTAAAACCTGAAACGTGTTTAAAAAGAGTAATAAAAGCCACCGATAATGGCGCTATTGTGGTATTTCACGATAGTTTAAAGGCTCAAGCACGTTTAGAATATTCCTTACCTCGTGCTTTGGAATACTGGACAAAAAAAGGCTACCGGTTTTGCACCTGGTAGCCTTTATTATCTTTAGAAAATTTACTTAGAAAGTCATGCCTAAACGGGCAAAAAAGCGACGTCCGTTATAATTCATTTGTACCGAATCCCAAGAACCACCGGCTTCGGTAGCACTTTGATTTTGTCTATCTGGATACACATCCAATACATTATCTGCACCTAAATTTAGGCTCAGGCTTTTACTCAACTTATAGCCTAAAGAAACATCGGTAGTGATTTTAGGCGTATAAAACTGAGCTACATCATCATAACCAATAAGCTTAATCTCTCCAAAGCGCACCAAACGCACAGAACCGGTAAAATTTTTGTTCGAATAATCGAAGCTCATATTCATTTTACTAGGTGGAGCCGATGCTTTTACGAAAGCTTGCTCTCTAGGGCCAAAATAAATAGCTTCTTTACCAGCCAACTTGGTATTAGTTTTAATTTTCTGGATATCCATTTTACTGAAGTTGGCAGCGAAAGTGGTTACCAATCTTCCAGTACCTAAGGTGGCATCATGGCTTAGGTTGATATCTATCCCACGGTTACGGCTATCAATGGCATTGGTGAAGAATTGTGCTTGAACTACACCCAAATTCTGCAAATCTAAACCAATGGCAGGATCACTATCCGTAAAATAACCCGTCAATACAATACGGTTCTTCACATCAATTTGATACGCATCTACTGTTAAAGTTAAGTTATTAATTGGTTTCAAGGTAAATCCTAAACTGCTATTTACTGCATTTTCTTGAGTTAATTTAGGAATACCCAAGGTACGGGTTAGGCTACTTAAATTGCCTGCCAACAATACCTCTTTAGGCTGACCAGCCACAAAGTTTGTAAAGGTGGTATTAAAATAGGTTTGCTGTAAAGATGGCGCACGGAAACCCGTACTTACCGATCCACGTAAGTTGAAAGCATCAGAAAATTTATAACGCATGGCCAATTTACCATTGAGCGTACTGCCAAAATCTGAGTAATTCTCAAAACGTACTGCCGCGGTAACCAAATACTGTTTTGTTACGTCCAATTCCACATCGGTATAAGCAGCCAAATTACTACGACTCACATTGACTTCATTACGGGGCTGAAAACCCGGAAAACCCTGAGAGCCTCCTGGAGTATTACCTGCTGGAGTATAATCTTTATATGAGCCCTCTTCTCCAGCAAAAATCTCATACCGATCTATACGGTACTCTGTTCCAAAAGCTACGTTTAAACCCGAAGCCACTTTATCAAAGGGTTTACTAAAGTTTAAACCCGTGGTGTTTTGAGTGAACTGAAAACCACCTGCATCAAAAAAAGTAGGGGTTTGTACACCTAAACTTGCATTGTTAGTACCGTCAACAAAATAGTGCATGCGGTTGCTGCCAAAGGTATTATTGAAATCTATATCCCACCCATTTGACTTGGTACGAATACCTGTTGAAATGGATTTATCATCAATCTGCGATTGAATATGCGGATCGAATCCGTTAGGATAAATGGCATCAACGTTATTAGGAGCACCTGCATAGCGGCTCCAGGCAAAGGCATCGGTAAAACGATTGGTATATCCGCCAAAAGCATAAACCTCCGTCTCTTTGCTCACCGGTAAAGAGGCATTCACAAAGGTGCCAAAATCACGCCCAGAGGCATCGCCAAACTGACGGCGGTAAATATCTGGAGTAGCCGGATCGGGAGTAGGTACTCTTCTGGTTTTTTGCGCATTTAAAAAATTCATAGAGAAATTTACGAAGCCCTTTTCACCAACCTGAATGCCATAATTTCCACCAAATTGAGAACTAATGCCATCAAATTTCTTATCAGCGTATTTAGGTGAACTATAAGCTCCCGTATTTACAAAGCCATTAAACTCATTTACATTCTTTTTTAATACAATATTAATCACGCCAGCAATGGCATCAGAACCATATTGGGCCGAGGCACCATCACGCAATATCTCCACATGATCTATGGTAGAAACCGGAATAGCATTTAAATCGGTACCGGTATTTCCACGGCCACGGGTACCAAATAAATTAATTAATGAAGATTGATGGCGACGTTTCCCGTTGATTAACACCAAAGTTTGATCGGGACCTAAACCGCGAATAGTAGCCGGGTCGATATGATCGGCACCATCAGAACCGGTTTGTTTATTGGCATTAAAAGAAGGAGCCGCATATTCTAACAAGCGGTTTAATTCTAATTTACCGGTTTGTTTAATTACGCTCTTCATGTCGATAATATCCACCGGAACGGCGGTTTCGGTAGCGCTTCTACGTAAATTACGAGAACCTACCACCACCACTTCAGATAGCGAAGTGGAACTTTCTTTTAAGCTTACGGTCATTTCATAGAGTCCGTTGCTGGCTTCAGGCACACCTAACTCTTGCGCTTGGTAGCCCAACATAAAAAACCGTATAATGGCCGATTTACCACTCACTTCGAGACTAAAAATCCCATTAGAATTGGTGGCCGTACCTTTACCCGAACCTTTTTCAGATACACTCACGCCAGGCATTGGCTGACCTTGAGCATCGTTTACTTTTCCTTGAACTCTCAACTGAGCGTATAATCCACTGAAGGAAATACAAACTAGAAATAGAGCAATTGTTACTTTTTTCATATTAGTTGTTTTTGGACTAAAGAACGAAGATAAAAAGTTTTTTGTATGTCCAAAACAATTAGCGTGTGCCAAAGGTGGAAGTAAAAAGGTTTTTTTGTACCTTAGCACACGTCTATTTTAGAACTAAAAAAAGAAATAAACATGGCATTTGATATCCAGATGATTAAAAAAGTTTACCAAAACTTCGAGAGCCGAGTAAATGCTGCCCGTACCGTTGTGGGCAAACCTTTAACACTTACCGAGAAAATTTTATATGCCCACTTGTGGGACGAAAAAACCGATATAGCCTTTAAACGTGGGCACGATTACGTTGATTTTGCACCCGACCGAGTAGCCATGCAAGATGCAACCGCACAAATGGCTCTTTTGCAATTTATGCAAGCTGGGCGCCCGAAAGTAGCGGTACCTTCTACGGTTCACTGCGATCACTTAATTACAGCTAAAGACGGTGCCGATATAGATTTGCCACATGCCCGTAGCGAAAGCAAAGAAGTTTTCGACTTCCTATCATCTGTATCAAATAAATATGGTATTGGTTTCTGGAAACCAGGTGCAGGTATTATCCACCAAGTGGTATTAGAAAATTATGCTTTTCCAGGTGGAATGATGATTGGAACCGATTCGCACACCGTAAATGCGGGTGGTTTAGGTATGGTGGCTATTGGCGTTGGCGGTGCCGATGCCTGCGATGTAATGGCAGGCTTAGCTTGGGAGCTTAAATTCCCGAAATTAATTGGCGTAAAACTAACCGGCAAATTAAGTGGCTGGACAGCCCCTAAAGATGTGATTTTAAAAGTAGCCGGCATTTTAACTGTAAAAGGTGGTACCGGTGCTATTGTTGAATATTTTGGCGAAGGTGCTATCGCAATGTCTTGTACCGGTAAAGGTACTATTTGTAATATGGGTGCCGAGATTGGCGCAACGACGTCAACTTTTGGTTACGATGAATCCATGGAGCGTTACCTACGTTCTACCAACCGTAATGATATTGCTGATGCTGCAAATGCAGTTAAAGAACATTTAACGGGTGATGATGAAGTTTACGCAAACCCAGAATTATATTTTGATCAAGTTATTGAAATTGATTTATCAACACTTGAACCGCACTTAAACGGTCCGTTTACACCAGATTTAGCTACCCCAGTTTCAGAAATGAAAGCGGCGGCTGCAACACATGACTGGCCTTTAACTGTAGAATGGGGTTTAATCGGTTCTTGCACAAACTCTTCTTACGAAGATTTATCAAGAGCAGCTTCTATAGCTAAACAAGCAATTGATAAAGGTTTAGGTACAAAATCATCTTTTGGTATCAACCCAGGATCTGAGCAAGTTCGTTACACTGCAGACAGAGATGGTTTATTAGGTGTTTTTGAAGACTTAAACGCTACAATTTTCACTAATGCTTGTGGCCCATGTATTGGTATGTGGGACAGAGTAGGTGCCGAAAAACAAGAAAGAAATACCATTGTGCATTCGTTTAACAGAAATTTTGCTAAACGAGCAGATGGTAATCCAAATACATGTGCATTTGTTGCATCGCCAGAAATGGTTGCAGCTATTGCAATAGCTGGAAGGTTAGATTTTAACCCACTAACCGATACGTTAACCAACAATAAAGGCGAACAAGTAAAATTAGATCCACCGGTTGGCGACGAATTGCCTACTAAAGGCTTTGCCGTAGAGGATGCAGGCTTCCAAGCTCCTGCTGCCGATGGCTCTGGCGTAGAAGTATTGGTATCACCAACTTCGCACCGTTTGCAATTGCTAGATCCGTTTAAAGCATGGGAAGGCACTGACCTTGTGGGCCTTAAATTATTAATTAAAGCCAAAGGAAAATGTACTACCGACCATATTTCGATGGCTGGCCCCTGGTTAAAATTCCGTGGCCACTTGGATAACATTTCGAACAACATGCTTATTGGGGCGGTAAACTATTTTAACGAAAAAACCGATACCGTTAAAAACCAATTAACAGGCGAATACGGACCAGTTCCGGCTACGCAACGTGCATACAAAGCAGCTGGCATTGGTAGTATTGTTGTGGGTGATGAAAACTATGGCGAAGGCTCTTCTCGTGAGCATGCGGCCATGGAACCACGTCACTTAGGTGTACGTGCGGTATTGGTAAAATCTTTTGCCCGTATCCACGAAACCAATTTGAAAAAACAAGGCATGTTGGCCTTAACTTTTGCCAACACCGCCGATTACAATAAAATTTTAGAAGATGATCAAATCGATATTGTAGGGTTAACTGCTTTTGCTCCAGAAAAACCATTAACCTTGGTATTACACCACCAAGATGGTTCTAAAGAGGAAATTAGTGTAAACCATACCTACAACGCTCAACAAATTGAGTGGTTTAAAGCAGGTGGTGCCTTAAATATGATGAGAGCCTAATTTCTCAACATACATAGCGGCACGCATGCGTGCCGCTATTTTTTATACCTCTTAACCATGAAAATCAGCCTTCTTTGCATCAGTAAAACCACCGAAGCATATTTGCAAGAAGGCATTCGTATTTACGAAAATCGTTTGCAACACTATTGCAAATACCAACGCACAGAAATTCCCGATTTAAAGAACAGCAAAAACCTCTCTTTTGACCAACAAAAACAAAAAGAGGCCGAGCTTATTTTGGCAAAAATTAGCCCGAGTGATTTTGTGGTTTTACTTGATGAAAACGGCAAAGAACTAGATTCGGTTCAGTTTAGCAAAGAACTAAACAAATGGATGAACCAAAGTACCGCACACGTGGTTTTTGTAATTGGTGGCCCTTATGGCTTTCATGCCAGCGTATACGATCGGGCAAATCTTAAATTATCCCTTTCTAAACTCACCTTTTCGCATCAAATGGTGCGCCTGTTCTTTACCGAACAGCTTTACCGAGCCTTTAGCATTCTCCGAGGCGAACCTTACCACCACCTATAAAAAACAAAAAAAGCCCTCCCGAAATTCAAGAGGGCTTTTTACAAAGATGTAGAAATCTATTTCGCTTTAGACGAAGTACGTTTGGTAGTAGCTACCGCCTTGCTTGGCTTTTTGGTCTCTACTGGCTTGGCTTCTGCTTTTTTGGCTACTTCTTTAACCGCAGGAGCCTCTTGGTCTAGTGGTTCGGGTGCTTTTTCGTTAAAAATGGGTAGGCCTTTAATGATGCTAAACCAATTGATAATTTTCTTGATATCTGAACTGTACACTCGTTCGTCGTCGTGTTTTGGAGCGGCTTCTTTAAAAAAAGTTTTCAAGGCTTGTCCATCTGCTTTGGCATCCGGAATGGCCGTAATTTTTTTCATGCGCTCAAAAATGTCAATCAATTTCAAATCATCTTCTTCACCAAAAATGGTAATATCTTCCAATGATGCTAATTTAGCATTAGCCATATTTACAATGGCTTTGGTTTTTAATCCGTCTAGGCTTTCTAAAATAAAACCTGTTTTGTTCTGACCAATTAGCTTAAACAAGCCCGGTTTGCCCGATACGGAAACTATTCCTCTTAAGTTCATACGCTCTTTATTCTGCTACAATCTCTATTCCTAAAATTTTATCTCCTTCGCGGATATCATCAACCACATCTACCCCCTCTACCACTTTACCAAAACAAGTATGGTTGCGGTCTAGGTGGGCGGTATTATCGCGGCTATGGCAGATAAAAAACTGCGAACCACCGGTATTTCTACCTGCATGGGCCATAGACAATACGCCTCTATCGTGGTATTGGTTTTCGCCATCCAACTCACAGTCAATTTTGTAGCCTGGGCCACCGGCACCGGTACCCGTTGGATCGCCACCCTGAACCACGAAATTCGGAAGTACACGGTGAAAAGTTACATTGTTATAAAATCCTGATTCGGCCAATTTTAAAAAATTAGCTACAGTGTTCGGTGCGTCTTGATCGTAGAATGCTACGGTCATATCGCCTTTTTCGGTTTTAATTATTGCTTTACTCATCATATTTAGGTCGCTAAGATACTATTTTGATTGATATGCTAGTTGTAGAATTTCCAACTCAAGCCAAACTTCATCATTCTGTCTTGCATCGGGTAATTTTGTACGGTATAATAGCCGTCGGCCGACCAGCCTTGGCTCATGTGATCCATTTTTAAGAATAAATTGGCTCTACGCAAATTGGCTCTAATAAATACATCTACCACCGGGTAGGTTTTATATTGATTAGGGGTATTCAATTGATAAAACTGACTCACATTGGGTGCATAGCCCGGATTATCGAAAGCGGTATGGTATTTAACATCGAATCCAATATTGGCGTGCAATACTTTAAAAATGCGGCAATCGTAATAAAAACTGGTATTCGAAAACCAAGCTGGTGTTTGCAAAATGGCTTCGGATGGTGTTTTTTGATAGACCACCAATTGCTCTAAATTAAATTTACCGAGCGTAATTTGTTTGCCAATGGATAGTTTAAGTAATGGAATAGCCGCTAAATTTTGCACGGGTTCAATGAGTCTTGAGGTAGCCGTTTCTCGGTAATATAAATAATCGCTTAGGCTATAAAAAGCCGCTTGTGCCACAAAACGTAAAGGCGTATTTTCGTACCTAAAAGCCAAATTGGTGGTACCGGTACGCTTAAAATTGTTAGACCATTGGTGGTATTGGTAGTTCACCTGGTTATATAACTGCTCCGGAGATTTGTTTTGCAAGTAGCCAGATGCTGTAATTTTACCTACTTTTTTACTCAATAAAATGGCCAATTGGGCATCGTATAAATAATCGCCGGCTTGGCTACCTTGTACAATTTGGTTAAGCTGTCCGCTGAGTAATAAACGCTCGTTAAAACGATAGCCCAAGCCACTTTTTAGAGTTAAATTCTGATTTTTTTGCTCCGCTCCCATTTGGGTATAGGTATACGAATCGTACTGGGCCGCAAGCGTTAAACGCAACTCGTTGCGCAAAAAACTTACCGATCGGCCTCTTAAGTAAAAACTATAACTGAATTCTTGACTCAGGTGTTGTAGTGCTGTACTATCATTAGTTGTAGTAATTGTTTCGGGTTGTATATGTGGAAATACATTCAGTTCATCTGGTTCGTTTCTGAAAAACTTGACTCTGTTTTTGCTGTAACTAAACGAATAGGCGAAACGCTGGGTAGGTAAACCCCCTGCTTTTAAACTATCTTTTTTACCCAAATCATAAATTTGTTTTACAAACAAGGTGTTCTCTCTCCAAATTTGTTGCGGCCTATTTGCACCTTCTGCACTTAAACGCACAAATTCGGCATCTCTAGAAAAAGCCGCAGGGGTATCAAATATATCTTCACGTTCCGGCGAACCGTTTTCACCAGCTTTAATATTGTTAAATAAAGCATGAGCAAATACTTGGTAATGGTTTTTAGGGCCTCTGTACCAGGTAAAAATAGCTGCATTTAAATGGCTTACATCTTGATTTTTATACAATCCGGTTCCGCCAATTCGATTATAATTGAAGCCGACATTCCAGTTGGGTTTGATATTTTGGGTGTGGGTTACCCTAAAGGTTTGCTCTACATCTGTTCCGCTTACATAATACAATTCGGTATACGGTGCTCGGGCAATGTAATAACGTACCGAATCGCTTCGCAACATAAATCTATCTAGTGAATGAAATCCGGTTTGAAAGCCAATGGTTTTGGTAGGTTCAAAAAGTAAATCACGGGCAGCCAAACCTGCTCCACCTAAATGAATGGCCGGTTTATCGGGTTTATCGGTAGGACTATAATGCTGAAAATTCACCAAACTGGTGTCTAATTGTTCGGTACGTAAACTATCATTTAGCATACGCAAATTGGTTAAACGAATATATTTAGCGGTAAAAACCACGCTATCTTTTCTAGATTCTTCTTGCTTTCGCAAGGAATCTAGACTGATAGTAGCTCCAGATTTCTGGGAATCACCTCCAGTACTTTTTCCGATCGCATTTTTTAATGTTTGCGCATGCAAACCAAGCATGGAAAAACTAAAAAGAAAGATGAATGAAATCCGTATTTTTATCATAATCGGGCTAACATTTCTTTAAATATTACCGTTAAATTCGGCTCGGCTTTGGCGGCAGTTTGAATAATTTCTTCTAAAGATACGGGCTGTAAATTCTCAGGAAAACCCTCATCAGTTAATACCGAAATAGCAAATACCGGCAAGCCCATATGGTTGGCCACAATAACCTCGGGTACGGTACTCATACCCACGGCATCGCCACCAATTAAACGTAAGTACTTATACTCTGCTTTGGTTTCTAAATTAGGTCCAGCTACCGAAACGTATACCCCTTCGTGGCAAGTAATTCCTTTTTGCTGAGCAATTTCTAAGGCCATGGCTCTTAATTTTGGATGATACGGTTCGCTCATATCCGGGAATCTCGGACCAAAATGGTCTTCGTTACGCCCTCTTAATGGATTATCGGGTTGTTTATTAATATGGTCGGCTATTACCATTAAACCGCCTTTTTTAAAATCGGGGTTTAAAGAGCCACTAGCATTTGAAACAAACAAATACGCTATGCCCAATAATTTCATTACCCGAATAGGAAAGGTAATCCGTTTCATATCGTAGCCTTCGTAATAGTGTAAGCGGCCTTGCATGGCTACCACTTTCTTACCTGCTAGCGTTCCAAATATGAGTTTTCCTGAATGAAACTCTAAGGTAGAAATTGGAAAATCGGGGATATTGGCATATGGGAATTGGAAAGCAATTTCTATATCGTTTACCAAAGCACCTAAACCAGTGCCTAGCACAATGCCAATCTCTGGCTTAAAATCGCCTATTTTTTTCTGCAAAAAGGCTGCCGTACGCTCACTATTGTCTGACATGGGTGTATATTAAATGGTCGAAATTCATTTTATCTTTTTCTGCAAAAGCCGTTTCTACCGGTAATACATATAAAGCGGTATTGGCTAAAGAAGATGCAAAAATACGGCTTTTTAACCTTTGTGCATCTTTTTCGGTAGTAATAATGAGCTTATCGGCAGCTTCACAGTCCTGGTATTCTTGAGTGATTTTTTCTATATCTGCTACACTAAAATTATAATGATCTGGATATTGATAGTGCTTTATTTGTACCGTATTGCGATTTAGCTCGGCTAAAAGTGGCTTGGCATTGGCAATACCAGTAAGCAAAAATATCTGCGTATATTCATTAATACTAGTTAAAGCTCGTGCACTTCCATCTGCAACATTTAGTAAATTGTCATAGCTTAAATACGAGAAAAATATGGCTTGGTGTACTTGAGGTTTTATGCGATTAACCAATTCGGCTTTTTCTGCAGATGTTAAGTTTTGAGGTGCCTTGGTCACAACGAGTACATCAGCCCGTTTAGTGGCCGAACGGGTCTCTCTTAAATTACCCATAGGCAGTAAAAAATCTACTTTTTGTAGCGAACTATATTCTAAAAGTAAGATACTCAAACTGGCTTGCAGCCAGCGGTGTTGATAGGCATCGTCTAATATAACCACGTCATGGTTTGGTACCAAATGGTGCATTCCCGCTACCCTATCTTCACAAACGGCTACGGTTAATGCCGGAAAATGTTGTTTAAACTGCATAGGCTCATCGCCCACTTCAGCAGCTGTACTATCGGTTTCTACTAATTTAAAACCTATTGTTTTTCTGCCATATCCTCTACTCAATACAGCCACCCTAAGTTCGTTTTTCAAAAGTTTAAGCAGGTATTCAGTCATTGGGCTTTTGCCCGATCCTCCAACAGTAATATTGCCAATAACAAGTACCGGAATAGTAAATTTGGTAGATTTAAACAAGCCACAATCAAATAACAGATTACGCAAATAAACCCCTAACCCGTATAGGATAGAAATAGGAAAAAGTAGCGATCGGATAAGCTTCAGTAGCATAAGGGGCTAATTTACAATTTACAAAACAAAAACCCTGCGAATGCCTTAGATATCGACTCGAAATTAGACTACAAAATCATATCTTTGGTTATATCAATAACAACATTATGCTAAAAGGATTTTTTAATGTTCCTACTCCGGTAAACGAGGCTATTCTGCCCTATGCCCCAGGCAGTACCGAACGTACCCAACTAAAAAAAGCATTGGCCGATGCCCGTGCTACCACTGTAGACGTACCCATGTTTATTGGTGGAAAAGAAGTACATACGGATAAAAAAGTGACTATGCGTCCGCCGCATGACCACCAACATATTTTAGGCCATTTTAGCCAAGGCGATAAAAGCCATGTAGAAGCAGCTATAAAGGCAGCTTTAGCGGCCAAAGCTAATTGGGAGCGTTTAGCTTGGGAGCAACGTGCTGCTATTTTCTTAAAAGCAGCCGATTTAATTGCAGGCCCATACCGTGCAAAATTAAATGCAGCCACCATGTTGGCGCAATCTAAAAATGCATTTCAAGCAGAAATTGATGCTTCTTGCGAATTAATTGACTTTTTACGTTTCAACGTAAAATACATGGCAGAAATTTACCAGCAACAACCTCCGGTTTCCTCTAGAGGAACCTGGAATAGATTAGAACAACGTCCATTAGAGGGATTTGTATTTGCCTTAACACCATTCAACTTTACCGCTATTGCAGCCAATTTGCCGGCATCAGCCGCCATGATGGGTAATGTGGTGGTGTGGAAACCGGCCAATACCCAAATTTATTCGGCCAACGTATTAATGGAAATTTTCCGTGAAGCAGGCTTACCCGATGGTGTTATCAATATGGTATTCGTTTCGGGCCCTGATGCAGGGGATGTTATTTTTAAACACCCCGATTTTGCAGGCATCCACTTTACCGGCTCTACATCCGTATTTCAAAATATCTGGAAAACTATCGGAAACAATATTCATCAGTATAAAACTTACCCACGTATTGTAGGCGAAACTGGTGGTAAAGATTTTATTTTAGTACACGGCTCTGCCGATGTAGAAGCAGCCAATACGGCCCTTGTTCGTGGTGCTTTTGAATATCAAGGTCAAAAATGTTCGGCTGCATCGAGAGCATATATAGCCAAATCTGTTTGGCCAGAACTAAAAAAACTACTCGTTCGCGATTTGGCTACCTTAAAAGTTGGGCCAACCGAAGATTTTAGCAATTTCGTAAATGCCGTTATCGATGAAAAATCGTTCGATAAATTGGCTGCTTATATTGATGCAGCCAAAAAAGACGGCAACGTAGAAATTATTTCGGGTGGCAACTACGATAAATCTAAAGGCTACTTTATTGAGCCAACTATTATTGTAGCTAAAGATCCGAAATATGTAACCATGTGCGAAGAACTCTTCGGGCCGGTACTTACTCTTTTTGTATACGAGGATAGCGATTTCGAAAAAACATTAGAACTGATTGATACCACCTCTAGTTATGCCCTAACTGGAGCGATATTGGCACAAGACCGTTATGTACTGGAACAAGCCACCATTGCTTTACGCAATGCAGCAGGTAACTTCTACCTTAACGATAAATGTACCGGAGCGGTGGTAGGCCAGCAACCTTTTGGAGGTGCTAGAGGTTCGGGCACCAACGATAAAGCAGGCTCGATGATTAACCTATTGCGTTGGGTATCTCCACGTACCATCAAAGAAACTTTCGATCCACCAAAAGATTACCGCTATCCGTTTTTAGCGGAAGAATAATCTACAAAAAAGCCCTCCCGAAATTTCGGGAGGGCTTTTTTATGCTTTACAGATGACTTATTCATCTAACTTATTTAAAGAAAATACTTTTCCCAAATTATCGGCATTACTCACCGATACGTTTAAATCTTTTACATAACCGCTATCCAATTGAATTACCCAACCATGCACTTCTAAATCGGCACGTTTTTTCCAAGCATTTTGCACAATGGTAGTTTTGCATAAATTGTATACTTGTTCTACCACATTAAGTTCTACCAAGCGGTTAATTTTATCTGCTTCATTTTCAATTTTATCCAATTCATCGCTGTGCATACGGTACACATCTTTTATATGACGTAACCAATTATCAATTAATCCAAATTGTTGGCTACTTAATGCAGCGGCAATACCCCCACAATTATAGTGTCCGGCTACAATTACGTGTTTTACTTTTAACACATTTACCGCATAATCGAGCACACTCAACATATTCATATCCGAGTGCACACACATATTCGCAATATTACGGTGTACAAAAACCTCTCCCGGCTTAGAATTGGTAACTTCGTTTGCCGGCACCCGACTATCGGAACAACCAATCCACAATACATCTGGATTTTGCCCTTTCGCCAATTTTGTAAAAAAATCAGGATCGGCTGCCATTTGTTTAGCTACCCAATCTCTATTTCCTTGCAAAAGCTCCTCGTAGGTATGTTGTGGTTTTTTCATCGTTATTCTATAACAAGAATTAAGCAAATTTGTGGATTATTTATGGGAATTGAACATTAATTTTTCAAAAAGATAAGATGCATTCTATGTTCAATACATCCCATACATTTTGTATTTTTAACCACTTAAACACAATACTACTTTGAACAATAAGATAAAACACTTATACCAAAAACGAGAAAAAGCCAAATTAGGTGGTGGAGAAGCCCGTTTAGAAAGTCAGCATAAAAAAGGCAAACTTACTGCCCGCGAACGCTTACATTTCTTATTAGACGAAGGCTCTTTTGAAGAAATTGGCATGTTTGTAAGCCACCGTTCCACCGATTTTGGAATGGAAAAAGAAAAATACGATGGCGATGGTGTGGTAACTGGCTATGGGACCATTAATGAACGCTTGGTGTATGTATATTCTCAAGATTTTACCGTTTTTGGCGGATCTTTATCGGAAACCCAATCGGAGAAAATTTGCAAAATAATGGAGATGGCTATGACCAATGGAGCTCCAATAATTGGTTTAAACGATTCGGGCGGTGCCCGTATACAAGAAGGTGTAGTTTCATTAGGTGGCTATGCCGATATATTTTACCGCAATACCCAAGCTTCGGGCGTAGTGCCCCAACTATCGGCCATTATGGGCCCTTGTGCCGGCGGTGCGGTATATTCCCCAGCCCTTACCGATTTTATTTTGATGGTAGAAAATACTTCTTACATGTTTGTAACAGGCCCCAACGTGGTAAAAACCGTTACCCACGAAGAAGTTAGCGCCGAAGAATTGGGTGGAGCAGCTACGCATGCCAGCAAATCGGGGGTTACCCATTTTGCTTGTGCCAATGAGTTGGATGCCATTAATCACGTTAAAAAATTGCTGAGCTACATGCCGCAAAATTGCGAAGAGCAAGCACTGGCCATTCCTTACGAGGCAGGTAATGAAAACCGTCCGAAACTAGATGAATTGATGCCCGAAAATGCTTCTCAGCCTTACGATGTACGTGATATTATTAGCGAATTAGCCGACGAAGGCTCTTTCCTAGAAATACATAAAGAATATGCCGAAAATATTGTGGTAGGCTTTGCCCGATTGGCCGGCAAGAGTATTGGCATTGTAGCTAATCAGCCTGCATTTTTAGCCGGCGTGTTAGACAATCATGCCTCTGTAAAAAGTGCTCGTTTTGTGCGTTTTTGCGATAGTTTCAATATTCCGTTATTGGTTTTAGAAGATGTACCAGGCTTTTTACCGGGCACCGACCAAGAATGGAACGGCATTATTACCAATGGCGCAAAATTATTATACGCCTTTTGCGAAGCCACTGTGCCCAAAATTACCGTAATTACCCGAAAGGCTTATGGCGGTGCCTATTGTGTAATGAACTCCAAACATATTGGTGCCGATATGAATTATGCTTGGCCTAGTGCCGAAATTGCCGTAATGGGAGCCAAAGGAGCAGCCGAAATTATCTTTAAAAAAGAAATTAATGCTGCTGCCGACCCTTCCGAGAAATGGTTGGAGAAGGAAAAAGAGTATTCCGATTTATTTGCAAACCCCTACCGTGCTGCCGAACGTGGTTTTGTGGACGAAGTAATTGCACCATCAGAAACACGCAGTAAACTGATTAAGGCCTTTACCATGCTCGAAAATAAAGTGGTAAACAACCCACGTAAAAAACACGGCAACATTCCTTTATAAATCCTTGGCAAGCATAGAACAAATAACTCCCGAGCTCACTTGGCCCTTACGCCAAGTAGTCATGTACCCAAATTGGAGCATAGAGGAGGTGAAATTAGCCAACGATTTTGAGGGCATACACTTCGGTTTGTTCGACAAAAATGCCTTAATTAGTGTAGTATCTACCTTTATTAAAGAAGATACCATGCAATTTCGGAAATTTGCTACGTTAAACTCCGAGCAGGGAAAAGGCTACGGCAGCTTGTTAATGGCCCATATCATTCAATTTGCGAAAGATGAACACTGCGAACATATGTGGTGCAATGCCCGTTGCAATGCATCGGCATTTTATGCTAAATTTGGTTTTACAGAAACTAAACAAAAATTCCATCAAGACGAGCATGATTTCGTGATTATGGAAATCTATTTATAAGAACATGGCAAAAAAAGAAGTAAAACACAAATCCGTAGTAACCAAAAAATCAGTAGAATTTTTTGAAAAATACATCAACAATGCCTCCCCTACCGGCTACGAATGGGAAGGCCAGAAAGTATGGTTAGATTACCTAAAACCATATATTGATGAACATTTTGTAGATAATTATGGTACCGCCGTAGGTGTTATCAATCCGAAAGCCGACTATAAAGTGGTTATTGAAGCACATGCCGATGAAATTTCGTGGTATGTAAACTACATTACTAAAGACGGCTTAATTTATGTAATTCGTAATGGTGGTTCCGACCATCAAATTGCGCCTTCTAAACGGGTAAATATCCACACCGATAAAGGTATTGTAAAGGCCGTATTCGGCTGGCCGGCCATTCATACCCGTAGTGGCGAAAAAGAAGAAGCACCAACGCTAAAAAACATCTTTTTAGACTGCGGTTGCACTAGCCAAGAAGAGGTAGAAAAATTAGGCATACACGTAGGTTGCGTAATTACCTACGAAGATAAATTTATGATTTTGAACGATCGCTATTATGTAGGTCGGGCGCTAGATAACCGTGCCGGCGGCTTTATGATTGCCGAAGTAGCTCGTTTACTGAAAGAAAACAAAGTGAAATTGCCTTTTGGCTTATACATTGTAAACTCGGTACAAGAAGAGATTGGCCTACGTGGAGCTGAAATGATTGCCCACCGCATTAAACCCAATGTGGCCATTGTAACCGATGTTACCCACGATACGCAAACGCCCATGATTAGCAAAATTACTCAAGGCGATTTGGCTTGTGGAAAAGGTCCTGTGGTTTCTTATGCTCCGGCGGTACAAAGCAATTTGAATAAATTATTGATTAAAGCGGCAGAAGAAAATAACATTCCATTCCAGCGTCAAGCTTCTTCACGTTCTACCGGCACCGATACCGATGCCTTTGCCTATTCCAATGATGGGGTAGTTTCGGCCTTAATTTCCTTGCCTTTGCGCTACATGCATACCACTGTAGAAATGGTACACAAAGAAGATGTTGACAACGTTATTCGCTTAATCTACGAAGCCCTACTCGATATTAAAGCCGGGCAGGATTTTAGATCGCTTAACTAAAAAAAGCCCCGAACATTCGTTCGGGGCTTTTTTTAGTAGCCTAATTCATCTAGGGCAAAAATCGGTTTGCGGTTCAGCCATTTACCACGAGTAAAATCGGGTATTTGCTGTAAGGAACCTCCTTGGGCAATAGACGATTCGGATAAAGGTGTAATGGCATACCAAGTAGCCAAATCATACACATCCATGGCAAAAGGCTCTTTCCGTTTTATCGATTCAATAAAAGAATTGATCACGAAGAAATCCATACCCCCATGGCCAGCACCTTCTGCTTGACTTTCGTATTTTTTCCAAAGTGCATGGTCATAGGCCTTCATATACGCCTCATCTTTTTCCCAAACATGCGCTCTCGGGCTTTTTGCTTGAATATAAATGGAATTCATATCGTCCATCCAAAGGCCATTGGTACCCTGTACTCTAAAGTTTAAGGAATACGGACGAGGTGAATTCGTATCGTGCGAAAGTACAATGGTTTCGCCATTGGCGGTTTGAATAGAAGTAGTCACAATATCGCCCAACTTAAAATTCACTTTCGCATTCGGATGGTCGGCACCACCTTTATCTACCACGTAATTATGCAAGCCACGAGCTTTAGTAGCTACAGCTGACAAGGCCGTTAAACGATTGCCTCTGTTCACATCTAGCATGGTGGCAGCTGGGCCTAAACCATGGGTTGGATATAACTCACCATTGCGTTTAACCGAATGATTCGTACGCCATTTTGCTTCCGAAAATCCTTTTTCGCCGAACTCAACACCTTTGCCATAGGGCTGCTTTCCATCGTTAAATTTAACCTCACGTAAATCGTGTTGGTAACCTCCTTGCAAGTGCAATAATTCACCAAATAAACCCTGACGAGCCATATTAAGTACCGCCATTACATCTCTTCGGTAGCATACATTCTCCATCATATACAAGGGAACTCGGGTTTCTTCTACCGCATCTACAATATCCCAACATTCTTGCAAATCGCTGGCGCCACACACCTCTACTGCGGGTATTTTTCCTGCTTTTACAGCAGCAATGGCTTGTGGAATGTGCCATTCCCAAGGGCTGGCAATTATTACGGCATCAATATCTTCTCGTTTTAAGAGATTCGAAAAATCTTCATCGCCCTTGGTAAATTCTATAGCCCGTTTACGTCCGTATTTAGCAATCAGTGCTTGTGCTTCTAAAGCGCTATTGCTATCCGGATCGGCTATGGCAACAATCTCAACATCATCACGCTGTAAGCAAAGTTCTAAATGATCTCTACCTCGTAAGCCAACGCCGATAAATCCTACACGCACTTTTGGCTGTTTAGCCGCAAACAATACAGTAGGGTTAAGTACCGTAGCAGCAGCACCAGCCGCCAGGGTTGCTCGTATAAATTTTCTTCTTTCCATGGATTAATTTGGTTGTTCAAATTAATTAAGATAGCATAACCATTCTTCGGTATACATTCTTAATTTTGTATCAAGTATAAAAATTTGAACTCAATAATCCTATATAATATAAATGAAACCCACTCTAGTAATTTTAGCCGCTGGCATGGCAAGCCGTTATGGCAGCATGAAACAGATTGACGGCTTTGGCCCAAATGGAGAAACCATCATCGATTATTCTATTTACGATGCTATTCAGGCCGGTTTCGGGAAAGTAGTATTTATTATTAGAGAAGAGTTTGCAGAAAACTTTAAAGCCATTTTTGAACCAAAATTAGCCGGTAAGATTACTACCGAGTATGTGTACCAATCGTACGACTTAAGCCCCTTTGGCATTACCGAAACTATTGAACGAGCAAAACCTTGGGGCACTGCACATGCCGTTTTAGCCGCAAGAAATGCCGTAAAAGAGCCTTTTTGCGTCATCAATGCCGATGATTTTTATAGCCGTGATTCGTATGAGCAAATGGCTAAATTTTTAACCAGCGAAGTAAACGACGAAACCTATTCTTTAATGGGTTTCCAAATCAATAAAACCTTATCCGATTACGGTTCAGTATCTCGTGGTGTGTGCCAAGTAAATGATGCCGAATTATTAACCGATATTCACGAACGTACTCAAGTATATTTCAAAGGGAGCGACGTGGTGTATGAGGAAAACGGAGTAGAATTTTCCTTAGCTACCAATACACCCGTATCGATGAATTTCTGGGGCTTTACCCCAAAAGTATTTGAAGATTCGGTAGCGATGTTTGTTGAGTTTGCTTTGGCCAATAAAGACAATCCGAAAGCTGAATTCTTCATCCCTCTGGTAGCCGAAAAATTAATTAAAGAAGGCAAAGCGAAATTCAAAGTACTTCCAACCGATAGCAAATGGTTCGGGGTGACGTACAAAGAAGATAAGCCGATTGTACAAGCCAGCATCGATGCCCTGGTAACTGCGGGTGTGTATCCTTCAAATCTATGGAAATAGCAATTCCAAGCGGTCTATGGGAACTTTACAATCTTCCCACAGCGGGCTGGAAAATAGAACCCGTCGGTTCTGGGCACATTAACAATACCTATATTGCTAAAGGAAACCAGCAAAGCTGGATTGTGCAAAAACTTAACCATCGGGTTTTTACCCAACCCGAGGCCATTGAACAAAATATTCAACTCTGCCAAGCCTATTTACAGGAAAAAGATCCCAATTATCTTTTTTTGGCACCCATTAGCAATCAAAAAGGAGTTTATACCACTAAAATAGCCAATTCTTATTGGCGAATTTTTCCTTTCATAAGCGAAGGAATAGCCTTTGATACCCTTAGCGACCCCAAACAAGCATACCAGGCAGCCAAAAAATTCGGGGAATTGAGTAGACTTTTGGATGGCGTTACTTTAGCCGATTTCAAAGAAACCATTCCTGCATTTCACGATTTAAGCCTACGCTTTAAGCAATTTGAGCAGGCTTTAATCAAAGCTCCCGAACAGCTAAAAGAAGCCGCAGCGCAAGCGATTGCCCTAGCTTTAGCACACCGAGAAATTGCGGAGACTTTTGAGAAGCTAAAAAAAACTTTGCCCCTACGGATACAACACCACGACACAAAAATAAGCAATGTACTTTTACACCATGAGAGCTATGCCGCCGTTTGCGTAATTGATTTAGACACCTTAATGCCCGGTTACTTTCTCTCGGATGTGGGTGATATGATGCGCACCTATCTATGTGCCTATGATGAAAATGAATCCGATTTAGAAAAAATTACAGTCCGTGAGGAGTATTTTAAAGCCATAGTGAGTGGCTACCTTTCTGAAATGGTGGAAGTACTGAGTTCAGAAGAAAAAGCTGAACTTTTATTTGCGGGAAAATTTATACTCTACATGCAAGCACTTCGCTTTTTAAGCGATTTTTTACAAGGAAACACCTATTACCCCATCTCTTATCCCGAGCAAAATTTAATTCGCAGTTTGAATCAATTTCAATTACTAAAAAGCATCGTAGAAAAAGAAAAAAATCTTGAACAGATTATTCGCGAATGCTTAACTTAAACTCATATTTTAACCAAACACATGATTAAACGTAAATTTTTAAGCCTTTGTATAGCAATCCTTGCGGGTAGCTTTAACCTTTCGGCACAAACTGGCACCTTAAGCAGCCAATTAGGTAAACTACAAAGTGCCACACAAACGGCACAAGGTTTATTAATTAGAGCCGAAAACGGTCAGGTATTTTTATCGGTGTATCAGCCAACCATTATCCGTTTACGAGCGGTAAACCAAACCTTTAAGCCCGATAGCTCCCAAGCCGTTATCCGCACGGTAACTGGCGGCTTTAGCAAATTAACTGAATCGAGCACTGAAATTTTAGTGAATACCGATTCCATTCAAGTACGCATCTCTAAAAGCCCCGTTCGGTTTTCATTTTATAATATTAAAACCGGAGTTTTTTTAAGTGGCGATGATGAACGTATTGGTCTTTCGTGGAATGGCACCCAGGTAAGCAATTACCGTAAACTTTTACCCAACGAACGTTTTATTGGCTTGGGTGAAAAAACTGGAAATTTAGACCGCAGAGGGAGCACCTACGTAAACTGGAATAGCGATGTGCCAGCCTATGCCCTTAATGCAGATCCGCTTTACAAAACCATTCCTTTTTATATTGGCATTCACGATAAGGCTACTTATGGTATCTTTTTTGACAATACGCATAAAAGTTTCTTCAATTTTGGCGCCTCTACCGATGATAGCATGAGCTATTTTGGTGCAGAGGGTGGTGAACTCAATTATTATTTCTTCGGGGCTAGCTCGGTAAGTAGACTTATTGAAGATTATACCTGGTTAACCGGCCGAATGAATATGCCTCCGCTTTGGAGTTTGGGCTACCAGCAATGCCGTTGGAGCTATAAACCCGATACTCAGGTATTGGAAATTGCTAAAACCTTTCGTGATAAAAAGATACCTGTCGATGCCATTTATCTAGACATCGATTATATGGATGCCTACAAAATATTTACGTGGAGCCCTAAAAACTTCCCAAATCCTAAAAATACAATCGACCAGTTAAAGGGCATGGGCTTTCATGTGGTTACTATTGTAGACCCGGGTATTAAAGTAGAAAAAGGCTATAAACAATACGACGAAGGCGTGCAAAAAGGTTATTTTGCCACCTACCCCAACGGCGAATTTTACACCGGAACCGTTTGGCCTGGCCCTTGCCACTTCCCCGATTTTTACCGACCAGAGGTACGTAACTGGTGGGGGAAATCGTTTAGCGCCCTAACCGAAAAAGGAATTGATGGATTTTGGAACGATATGAATGAGCCCGCAGTTTGGGGGCAAAACATCCCAGATTTAATACAGTTTGGTGCCAAAGGAAAACAAATGACCTTGCGTGAAGCACGGAATGGTTATGGTTTACAAATGTCGAGAGCAACCTATGAGGGCACCCAAGATATTTTAGGTCGCCGAGCTTTTGTACTTACCCGAGCAGCCTATGCCGGTATTCAGCGTTATTCGGCTGTTTGGACTGGTGATAATGCCTCGAGCGATGCACACATGCTTTTGGGCCAGCGTTTGGTAAATAGTTTAGGTTTAAGTGGTGTGTCGTATACTGGCGTTGATATTGGTGGCTTTATTGGAAACCCATCGGCAGAATTAATGATGCGTTGGAATTCTTTAGGCGTATACACGCCTATGTTTCGCAACCATTCCGAAATTAACGCCCCCATGAGAGAGCCTTGGCGCTTTGGCCCCGAGGCCGAAGCCGTAATGCGTAAAGATATTGAGCAGCGCTACCGTTTGTTGCCTTACATTTATTCGGCTTTTTACAAGAGTACCCAAACGGGCCTACCGGTAGCACTTAGTTTAGCTATTGAATACACCACCGATGCGGAAGTGTATAAAGAAGCGAATCAGAATGAGTTCTTATTTGGCGATAATATTTTGGTGGCTCCCGTAGAAAGCAACAAAACCAGCACCTCGGTGTACTTGCCGGCCGGCGACTGGTATCGCTTAAGCAGCGATGTTAGCTATACCGGAAACAGCACCATTGAGGCTGCCGCACCACTACACGATTTACCCGTATTTGTAAGAGCAGGAGGAATTATCCCGATGCAAACTGTAGTACAAAATACGTCGGAAAAAGGAGATGGGATTTTAAGTATACACATTTGGAATGGCAAAAAAGGTAGTAGCTATGTGTATTATGAAGACGACGGGAGCTCTTTTGATAATGAGAAAGGCAGCTATTACAAACGCAGTATCAGCTTTTTGCCTGCCAAAAAACAAGTTTTGATAGATAAAGTAGCAGGTAGCTTTAACTCTCAGTTCACTCAGCTAAACATGGTTTTGCATGGTTTTGATACCAAACTCAAAAATATAATGGTAAATGGAAAACAAGTAGCAATCAGTCGTGCTGCCAATGGCACTGCTTCTGCCAGTATTGCTAATCAGACAAGTAGCATCAGCATTGGCTACTAAACAAACATAAACGCATCAAAAAAGCCCTCCCGAATTTCGGGAGGGCTTTTTTGCTCTAGTAGAATTTTACGACTTATTTCTTATCGTCGTCTTTTACTTCTTCGAAATCTACATCCGTTACTTGGTCGCTGTTATCAGCCGGACCTTCAGATGGAGCGCCTTGGGCACCTGCTTCTTGCGTAGATTTGTACATTTCTTCTGAAGCGGCATTCCATGCTTCTTGCAATTCAGTTTGTGCAGTTTCCATCTCTTCGAAGTTTTTAGCAGCAAACGCATCTTGTAGTTTTTTCAAACCGGTTTCAATAGGCGTTTTCTTATCTGCCGAGATTTTATCACCATACTCTTTCAATTGCTTTTCGGTAGAAAAAATCAAGGCATCGGCTGCATTTAATTTATCTACTTCTTCCTTTGCTTTTTTATCTGCTTCGGCATTGGCTTCGGCTTCGTCTTTCATTTTCTTAATTTCTTCATCAGTTAAGCCAGAAGAAGCCTCGATACGAATTTTTTGCTCTTTACTAGTCGCTTTATCTTGTGCGCTTACGTGTAAAATACCGTTGGCATCAATATCAAAAGTCACTTCAATTTGTGGAATTCCACGTGGTGAAGGAGGTAATCCGTCTAAGTGGAAACGACCAATGGTACGGTTTTGGTTGGCCATAGGGCGCTCACCTTGTAAAATATGAATTTCTACCGATGGCTGGTTATCTGATGCGGTAGAGAATGTTTCCGATTTTTTAGTTGGAATGGTGGTGTTCGACTCAATTAATCGGGTCATTACACTGCCCATAGTTTCTATACCTAAAGAAAGTGGCGTAACGTCTAATAACAATACGTCTTTCACTTCTCCGGTTAATACACCACCTTGAATAGCAGCACCAATAGCTACTACTTCATCTGGGTTTACCCCTTTTGAAGGCTCTTTTCCGAAGAAAGCTTTTACCGCTTCTTGAATAGCTGGAATACGAGTAGAACCACCAACTAAAATAATTTCATCAATATCACTGGTTTTTAAGCCTGCATTTTTTAAGGCTGATTTACATGGATCGATGGTACGTTTAATTAAACTCTCGGCCAATTGCTCAAATTTTGCACGGCTTAGGGTACGCACCAAGTGTTTCGGTCCACTTTTATCGGCAGTAATGTAAGGTAAGTTTATTTCGGTTTGCGTTGAGCTCGATAATTCAATCTTCGCTTTTTCGGCAGCTTCTTTTAAGCGTTGCAAAGCCATTGGATCTTGATGTAAATCCATGCCATTTTCTGCTTTAAACTCTTGGGCTAGCCATTCAATAATGATATGATCAAAATCGTCACCACCTAAATGGGTGTCACCATCGGTAGCTTTTACTTCAAATACGCCATCGCCTAGTTCCAATACAGAAACGTCGTGGGTACCACCACCGCAGTCGAACACTACGATTTTCATTTCTTTGCCTGCTTTATCTAAACCATAGGCTAAGGCAGCAGCAGTAGGCTCGTTTATAATACGTTTTACGGTTAAACCGGCAATCTCACCTGCTTCTTTGGTTGCTTGGCGCTGTGCATCGTTAAAATAGGCCGGAACGGTAATTACCGCTTCGGTAACTTCTTGGCCTAAAAAGTCTTCTGCAGTTTTTTTCATTTTCTGCAAAATCATGGCCGATAATTCTTGAGGGGTATAATTACGTCCGTCTATTTCTACACGTGGCGTATTGTTATCGCCTTTTACTACCTTATAGGGTACACGGCTGGTTTCTTTTTTTACTTCATCAAAGCTATTGCCCATAAAGCGCTTAATAGATGAGATGGTTTTTTCGGGATTGGTAATGGCTTGACGCTTGGCAGGATCGCCCACTTTACGTTCTCCATTTTCTACAAAGGCCACTACCGATGGGGTAGTACGTTTACCTTCGCTGTTGGCAATTACTACCGGTTCGTTACCTTCCATTACGGCAACACATGAGTTAGTAGTTCCTAAATCGATTCCAATAATTTTTGACATAATTTTCTTTTCTTAATGTATTCAATGATCTATTGAATTACTAGCCTAGTATCAAGCAACATGCCAAGCCTTAAAAGCCACCGAATTGGCAGAAATGGACTTTTTGAGGCATAAAAATGCCACCCCGCTTATGACAGGATGGCAGAAAATTGAACCCCATTATACTTTGATGGCGTTAAGGTTTACTTAGGGTAATTGTAGCAATTTCAACCATACCATTGTATATTACTTCGGATTGTATAACTAATTGATTGGGTGTTGCTACTATTATTTTGTAGGGATAGTCTGGGCCATTTAATTTTATAAAAAATGAATTATCATTCACTTCAACCCAAACTTCATCATAAAGGGAATTACCCACAAATGCCTTTATTGTTCCATCGGCCTTGAACTCGTAATAATTACCTGCTGGATAATCGAAGGTATAATCTACAGGATCTGCAGGTATATGAGAAACCTCTGCACTCACCAAGGTCCATTTTCCTAAAAGTTTTTGCTCTAAAACTAGAAGGGTGGGAACAGGATTGTCTTTTTTGCAACTACCTGCTAGCATGGCAAGCAGTAGAAGCAAACTAAAAATTATCTTTTTCATA
>Ga0209550_10000272_pt1 | contig 46630 bp, 39 predicted proteins | sample LauGreSuBDMM15SN_2_FD_187567 | JGI IMG/M metagenome (GOLD analysis project Ga0209550, IMG submission 187567) | Freshwater lake microbial communities from Lake Michigan, USA - Su13.BD.MM15.SN (SPAdes) (version 5) | ecosystem: Environmental > Aquatic > Freshwater > Lake | place: Lake Michigan...
GTGGTGCTGGTGCAAAGCAACGGCATGGCCGAGTGGATCAAGATCGAGTTGGCCCGCCAAAGCGGGGTGTGCGCGGCCACGCGGGTGGAGTTGCCTTCGCGTTTTTTGTGGCGCACTTACCGCCAAGTGCTGGGTGCGCACAACGTGCCGCCCGAGTCGCCGCTGGACAAACTGCCCATGACCTGGCGGCTGATGGCTTTGCTGCCCAGCTGCTTGGGGGACCCTGTCTTCAAGCCCGTGGCGGGTTTTTTGCGGGGCGACGAGCCCGATCGCTTGCTGCAATTGGCAAGCCGCTTGGCGGATCTGTTTGACCAGTACCAAATTTACCGCCCCGATTGGCTGCAAGACTGGGCCGCCGGGAGAGATGTATTGCGCAAATCGGGCGGTTCTGTCGCCCTGGCCGAGGACCAACTCTGGCAGGCCGAAATGTGGCGGCGCGTGTTGGCCACGTTGGATGACAGTCAGCGCCAAGCCACCCGCCCGGCACTGCATGCACGGGCACTGGCGCATCTGCAGTCGGGTCTGCCCTTGGCCAGCGCCGTGGCGCGGCGCGTGTCGGTGTTTGGCATGAGCCACATGCCCGGGCAGCTGCTAGAGATATTGGCGGCACTGGCCGCGCACAGCCAAGTGATGCTGGCCGTGCCCAACCCGTGCCAGTACCACTGGGGCGACATCATCGACGGGCGCGAATGGCTGCTGGCTGAGCGCCGTCGCCATGCTTACCGGGGCGAGGCCTTGGTCCATTTGCCGCTGGCGCAAATGCACCTGCACGCGCCCACGTTGCTGGCCGCTTGGGGGCGGCAGGGGCGCGACTTCATCCGCCAGCTTGACGCGTTTGACGACCTGCAAGCGGCGCAGCAACTCACGCAGTGGCCACGCCTCGACTTTTTTGACGACGTGCCTGGCGAAGACGGCACGCGCTTGCTGGCGCAGCTGCAGCGGCGCATACGCGACCTGGAGCCGTCCAGCGGCGGTGCCCCAGTGGAGCCATGGGCCCAAGGCGATGAATCGGTCGTTTTCAAAATCGCGCACAGCCCGGTGCGCGAGCTGGAGGTGTTGCACGACCAACTGCTGCAGTGGTTCCACACACCGCCGGGCGATCAGCCTGTGTCACCCCGCGACGTGGTGGTCATGGTGCCCGACATCGAAACCATGGCCCCGGCGATCCGCGCCGTGTTTGGCCAGTACAAGCGCGCCGATGCGAGGTTCATTCCGTTCGACATTGCCGACTTGGGCGCGCAGGCCATCAGCCCGCTCATCCACGCGCACGAATGGTTGTTGGCCTTGCCGCAGCAGCGCAGCCGCATGAGCGAGCTGGTCGAGTTGCTCGAAGTGCCCGCGCTGGCCGCCCGCTTTGGTTTGAGCGAAGAGGGCCTGCCCACGCTGCTGCGGTGGATGGCGGGCTCGGGCATCCGCTGGGGCCTGTCGGCTGAGCACCGCGCAGGCCTGGGCCTGGGCGTTTGCGGCGACGACAACTCGGCGCTGTTCGGCGTGCAGCGCATGCTCATGGGTTATGCCTGCGGGGCAGACCCTGTGGCCGCCGATGCCCCCGGGGCCACGCCTTACCCCGAAGTGGGTGGGCTGGATGCCGAGCTGGCCGGTTCGCTGGCGCACCTGTTGCAGGCCTTGATCGACTGGTGGCAAACCTGCACGCAAGAGGCCACGCCCGTGCAATGGGCCGAGCGTGGCCGCGCCTTGCTGGCCGCGTTGTTCAAGCCGCGAGACGACAACGACCGCAACGCGCTGTCTGCTTTGGATCAGGCGCTGACTGACTGGGTGCGGGCCTGCGCTGAGGCGGGTTTTACCCAGGCGGTGCCGCTGGCGGTGGCGCGTTCGGCCTGGCTCGAAGCGCTCAAAACGCCCCGGTTGGAGCAACGCTTTCGGGCCGGGGGGGTGACCTTTTGCACGCTCATGCCGATGCGGGCGATCCCGTTCAAGGCGGTGTGCCTGCTGGGCATGAACGATGGCGATTACCCGCGCCGCAGCCCGCGAGCGGACTTTGACCTGATGGGCCTGAATGGCATGAGCCGCCCCGGCGACCGTTCGCGCCGCGACGACGACCGCCAGCTGATGCTCGAAGCCCTGTTGTCGGCGCGTCAAGTGCTTTATGTCAGCTGGAGCGGCCGCAGCGTGCGCGATAACAGCGAACAACCGCCTTCGGTGCTGGTGTCGCAACTGCGTGACGAGATTGATCTGCTTTGGGGCAAGGGCACGGCCCAGCGCCTGACCACCGTGCACCCGCTGCAAGCCTTCAGCCGCAACTATTTTGAAGAGGGCAGCGGTTTGCAGACCTATGCCAAAGAGTGGCGTGCAGCGCAGAACGCTCCCTCCGTAGGAGCGGTCTCCGACCGCGAAGCATCTTCTCCCGTGGGAGCGGTCTCCGACCGCGAAGCCCTCGCCGAAAAACCATCGCGGTCGGAGACCGCTCCTACAGGGGCATCGATCGACTGGCTGCCCCCGCTGGAATCCGCGCTGGGTGTGCCCGTCATCACGCTCACCCAACTCACCCGCTTTCTGCGCAAACCTGTGGGGGCGTTTTTTCGCGAGCGACTTCAGGTGCACCTGGAGGACGAGCGCAGCGAGCTGCACGACGAAGAGTTGTTTGGTCTGGCGGGTCTGGACCTGTACCAGTTGATCGACCACGAGCTGCAGCATGTGCCGACTGAGCTGAGTGCCGACACCTTGCCCGCGCATGTGCAGCAGGTGGTGCGGCGCCTACGCCAGGCCGGGGCCTTGCCGCTGGCCGGTGTGGGCATGCTCGCTGCAGAACATCTCAAGGCCCGCTTTCAGGCCATGCTGGGCACAGCGCTGCACGAGCGGCAGGCTTACCCCGATGCGGCCGAACGCCTGTTGGTGGATTGGGCACATCCCCAAGTCGCTTTGCAGGACGCGCTGGGCGATGTGCTGGTGGGGGAGGGAGGGCAGATGTCCTTGCACCTGCGTGCCAGCGATCTGGCCAATCTGAAAAGCAAAACACCGCAGGCCCTCCCGGACAAGCTGATCGATATTTGGCTGCTGTCGCTGGCCGCTGCTGCCATGGACCAGCCCTTGAAGTGTGTGGTGGTGGGCCGCAACGCCGTGCTGCGCATGGCCGAGCCAGAGCCAGAAGCAGCACGCGCCCAGTTGACCGAGTTGTTGGCAGTTTGGGCCGAAGGCATGCGTTGGCCGCTGCCGCTGCCGACCGGTGTGGCGTTGCAGTGGCTCAAAGACCCGGAAAACCCCAACGCGCTGGCCGATGCCTACGAGGGCAGTGACTTCAAGCGCGCCGAAAAAGACAAAGACCCGGCGCTGGCCCGCACCTACCCTACGGTCGAGGATCTGTTGGCCACGGGCGCGTTTGATCGCTTGGCACAAACCGTTTACGCGCCCTTGAGGGCCTGGGCCGAGCAAGCCGAGATCGAGGCCTTGCCCGATGCGCAGCACGACAGCGAAGAGGGAGAGCTGGCATGATCACCCCCCACGCCCCCCACGCCCTCAATGCGCACACCTTCCCCCTGCGCGGCAGTCACCTGATCGAGGCGAGCGCTGGCACTGGCAAGACTTGGACCATAGCCGCGCTGTATGTGCGCCTGGTGCTGGGCCACGGCCAAGAGGGCACCGCACCTGTGCGCCCCATGCTGCCGCAAGACGTGCTGGTGATGACCTTCACCCGCGCCGCCACCCGCGAGTTGTCGGACCGCATTCGCGCTCGATTGACCGAGGCCGCGCAAGTGTTCCGGGGCCTGGCCACAACCGACGACGCCTTCCTGCAACAACTGAAGGACGAGTACCCCGAAGGCGAGCTGCGCGAGCAAGCCGCGCACCGCTTGGCGCTGGCCGCGCAGGCCATGGACGATGCGGCCGTCTACACCATCGACGCCTGGTGCCAGCGCATGCTGCGCGAGCACGCGTTCGACAGCGGCAGCTTGTTTGAAGAAAACCTGGTGGGCGACGAGGCCGCGCTGCGACTCGAAGCAGTGCAAGACTACTGGCGTCAGCAGCTCTACCCCATGGGCACAGACTTGGTGACGCAGGTGTTGGGCGTTTGGCGCGATGTGCCCGCGCTCGAACAAGACATGCGCGCCCTGATGGCCGTGGCCTTGGCCGACGGTGCGCCCGGCACGCTGGGGCAGGTGTTGGGTGCGGCACTGGCCGAGCGCGATGCGCAACTGCAGTCGCTCAAGCAGGGCTGGGGCGAGAAGGCTGACAACTTGTTGGGTTGGATCGAGGCGCAGCTGGCGGTCAAAAAACACGGCTGGAATGGCACTCTGCTGCAGGTTGGTCGTTCCCAAAAGTGGCTCGAAGCACTCAAGTCCTGGTCTCAAAGCGATGGCGACTTCAAAGCCTTGAAAGACGCGATGGGCAAAGGCTTGAAACGTTTCACGCCCGAAGGGCTTTTAGAGTGCCGCAAAGATGGCGATGTGGTGGATTTGCCGCCAGAAAGCCAAACGTATGCGCAGTTGTTGGCAGGACTTGAGGCCTTGCCCGAACCGGCCCAAGTCGCCCGCCTGCATGCCCGCACCCATGTGCTGCAGCGCATGGCCGAGCTCAAGCGGCGCAGCGGATTGTTTGGCTTTGCCGACATGCTGCAGCGCCTTGATGTCTCGCTGGCCGATCCCGACTCGGGCGAACGCTTGGCGCAGCGCCTGCGTGAGCAGTTCCCGGTGGCGATGATCGACGAGTTCCAGGACACCTCGCCGCTGCAGTTTCGCATCTTTGACCGCATCTACCGCACGGCCGACAACCGGCCAGACACGGCGTTGCTGCTGATTGGCGACCCCAAGCAATCCATCTATGGTTTTCGAGGTGCGGACATTCACAACTACCTGGCCGCACGCCTCGCCACCGCAGGCCGTCACCATGTGCTGGGCACCAACTTCCGCTCCACCCAAGCGGTGGTGGCGGTGGTCAACCGTTGGTTCGACATTCCGTCAGACGCCTTTGGCTACAAGCAGGGCGATCAACACGATCAAGACCCGCTGCCCTTCCAGCCCGTGGGCGCGAAGGGGCGCGATGAAATCTTCAAAACCAGCGAAGGCGAAGTGAAAGCCATGACCGTGGTGCACGACGCCACCCTACGCAGCCAGCGCGACGCGTTGACGCATTTGTCGGCTCTGTGCGCCGAGCAAATCGTGGCTTGGCTGAGCGACCCACAAGCGCGTTTTGCCGATGAACAAAAGGGCGACAAACCCTTGCAGCCCAAAGACATCGCCGTGCTGGTGCGCACCGGCAAAGAAGCCGCTGCCGTGCGCGACGCGCTGCGCGTGCGTGGCGTGGCCTCGGTGTATTTGTCAGACCGCGACTCGGTGTTTGCCAGCGACGAAGCGCAAGACCTGTGCCTGTGGCTGCGCGGTGTGGCCGAGCCACAAGACATGCGCCGCGTGCGCGCCGCATTGGGCACACGCACGGTGGGCCTGTCGCTGGCCGAGTTGTACGACTTGGCCACACAAGACGAACTGCTGGACACCCGCGCCGAGCAGATGCGCGAACTGCACCAGACCTGGGAAAGCCAGGGTGTTTTGGCCATGCTGCGCCAATCGCTGCATGTGCTGAAGTTGGCCGGGCGCTGGCGAGGCCAGACGGATGGCGAACGCCGTCTGACCAATGTGCTGCACCTGGCCGAATTGCTGCAAGCGGCCAGCAGCCAGATCGATGGCGAGCAGGCCCTGATCCGCTGGCTGGCCCAGCAAATCGACGAAGCGCAGTCGGGCAAGGCCGGTGCCGGTGGTTCGGGCAGCGAAGAGCAAACCGTTCGGCTAGAAAGCGACGAAGACCTGGTCAAGGTCATCACCATCCACGCCAGCAAGGGCCTCGAGTACCCGGTGGTGTGCCTGCCTTTTGCGCACAGCCACCGCGTGGTCACGGCCGACAAAGCCGCCGTGCTGCAGTTGGAGGGTCGTGATGGCGAGGGCAAGGGTGAGGGCAACCGCCACTGGACCTTGGACTTTGACAAAGACGACTCCAAGCTCGCGGACCACGACCGCCTGCGTGAAGACCTGCGCCTGTGGTACGTAGCCCTTACCCGGGCGCGTCATGCGCTGTGGGTGGGCTGGAGCGCGCTCAAGCGCGGCAACGGCAAAACCTGCGTGAACCACACCTGCGCAGCAGGGCATTTGCTGGGCAGCGGTCAAGAATTAGAGGCCGCCGATTGGCTGAGCAAGCTGCAAGCCCTGCAGACCAGCAAGCTTGGCCAGGTCTTGTCGGTGCACTTGCAAGTCGCCCCCGCCGAAGTGCCGCTGTCGCTGTGGCAAAAACCTGCGCACACCACCGCACTGCGCGAGGCGCTGAACTGCACCGCCCGCATCGACAAGTCGTGGACGATCGCGAGTTTTTCGCGCCTGACGCGTGACCTGTCTTCGCAGACCCTGACGCCCTTGGTCTTGCACCTGAACCCACCGCGCCCCGCAGACGACGAACCGCCTGAGGATGCGGCCCTGCCCACGGTCTTGACGACCAGCCCCGGTGCTTTGGCCCCGTGGCACGGCTTTGCCAAAGGCCCCACCGCAGGCAATTTTTTGCACGACCAACTCGAATGGCTGGCGGCAGATGGCTTTGTGCTCGAAGCGTCCAAGGCCGAGCGCCTGAAATACCGCTGCGAAAACGCCGGTTACAAGGCCCAGGCCGACGACGTGCTGCAGTGGCTCAGCCGTGTGGTGGCCCAGCCTTTGCGCGGACCCAACGCGCCGTTGAACGCCTTGGGTGACTTGCTGCCCGAGATGGAATTTTGGTTGCCTGCCGAGCGCCTTCATGCACGCCAGGTCGATGCCCTGTGCCAACAGCACCTGCTGCCCGGCGTGAGCCGCCCGCAGCTGCCCGACGCGCAGCTGCACGGCATGCTGATGGGCTTTGCCGATCTGGTGTTTGAGCACGAAGGCCGCTACTGGGTGCTCGACTACAAATCGAATTACCTAGGGGCCGATGACGCTGCCTACACCGCACAGGCGCTGGATGCCGCCATGGCCCAACATCGCTATGAAGTGCAGGCTGCGCTGTACATGCTGGCGCTGCACCGCCTGCTGCGCGCCCGATTGGGAAGTGCCTACGACCCGGCGCAGCAGCTGGGTGGTGCGGTCTACCTGTTCTTGCGCGGCATCGACGGGCCTGCGGGCGGCTGCTGCACTTTGCCTGCGCCACTGGCATTGCTCGATGGCCTGGATGCCATGTTGAACACCGAGGTGGTGGCATGAGTCTGAAAAAATCCTCACGCATCACGAATGTGCCCGCCGCGCAAATGGACTGGCTCATGGACCTGCCTGCCCAAGGCCTGACCGCTGCGCAAATGGTGCAATGGTTGAAATTGTGGACTGGCCAAGGCCTGCTGCGCCACATCGACAGCGCTTTCGCGGCGCAAGTGCTGCGCCTCGATGCCGGGGCATCGGCACCCTTGCTGGTGGCAGCGGCCGTGCTCGCCCACATGGAAGGGCGCGGCCACACCTGTCTGCCTTTGGCCGATCTGTGCCAGCCGCCCGTGGCCTTGCTGGGCTGGCCTGCGGCGGCGGTGGACGGTGCGCAGGGCCTGAAGGCTTTGTGGGCGCACATGCCCGCCACGCTGGCCGACTGGCAAGCCGCTTTGCAAGGCCACTCGTCCAGCGCTTGTGTGCGCCTGGCCGATGCCCCCGACCAAGGCCAGCCGCTGGTGCTGGGTGGCCCGGCCGATGTGCCGCTTTTGTACCTGCGCCGTTATGCGGGCTATGAGCAGCGCGTGGGTCAGAGACTGCTGCAGCGTGCGGGTGAGGCATTGGCCGTGCCCGAAGCGGCGGCACGCGAATGGCTTAACCGTTTCTTTGTGACCAACCCTGAAGCGCCCAATCCCCAAGCGCACAACCTCACCGACTGGCAGAAAGTGGCCTGCGCTGTGGCGCTGCGCGCGCGTTTGTCGGTCATCACCGGTGGGCCCGGCACCGGCAAGACCTACACCGCCGCCCGTTTACTGGCGTTGCTGTTGGCACTGCACCCCGATGGCAGCCCGCTGCGCGTGGCGCTGGCTGCGCCCACGGGCAAGGCTGCGGCGCGCCTGAAGCAGTCGATCGACGACGCCCTGACCCGCTTGCCCGTGCCTGCCGATGCAGGCTTGGATTTAGGCGCGCTGATCGCCCGCATGGGCCCGGCGCGCACGCTGCATTCACTGCTGGGGGCGCGGCCCGACACACGCCAGTTTCGCCACCACGCCGCCAACCCGCTCGATGTGGATGTGCTGATCGTCGATGAAGCCTCGATGGTGCACCTGGAAATGATGGACGCGCTGCTGCTGGCCTTGCCGCCCACGGCGCGCCTAGTGCTATTAGGCGACAAAGACCAGCTGGCCTCGGTCGAAGCCGGGGCGGTGCTGGGCGATTTGTGCCAAGACGCCGCAGCGGGCCGCTACAGCGCGGCCACGGCGCAGTTTGTGCACGCCATGACGGGGCAGACCCTGGCCGCTGAATTTGTGCTGCCCGACCCGGCCCCCGTGCTGGCCCAGCAAACCGTGATGCTGCGCCAAAGCCGCCGCTTCAAAGGGGCCATCGGTCAGCTGGCCTTGGCTGTGAACCGGGGCGATGTGGCGGCGGCTCGGGCTGTCTTGTCCGAGAAACTTGTAGGGGCGAGTCCCCGCGCGCCAACGAATGGCGAAGACGCTGGCCACAACGACACCAGTGCGCTGCTCTCCCTCCAACCGAACACGCCCCAAGCTGTTTGCGCGCTGGCGCTGGGCACCTCCGGCAAGGCTTCTTATGCGGACTATTTGCGCCTCATGCAAACCGGTCCGACGGAAAAGGATGCCCAAAGCCACGCCCAATGGGTGCGCAGCGTCCTCCAGGCCTTCGAGCGCTTTCGCATTTTGTGCGCGGTGCACCAAGGTGACTGGGGCACGCAAGCGTTGAATGCAGCAGTGCAAAAAGCCCTGGCCGATGCGGGCCTGCTGCTCATCCAGGGCGAGTGGTACAACGGGCGGCCCGTGATGGTCACGCGCAACGACACCCAACTGGGCGTCTTCAACGGCGACGTGGGCGTGGTGTTGCCGGGTACCGAAGCCAAGCCCAAGGTCTGGTTTTTGGACGGTGAAGCCCTGCGGTCGGTGAGCGTCATGCGCTTGGCCCAGGTCGACACCGCGTTTGTCATGACGGTCCACAAAAGCCAGGGCTCGGAGTTCGAGCACACCGCGCTGGTGCTGCCCCCGGGTGGCGCTGAGGTGCTCAGCCGCGAGCTGGTCTACACGGGCATCACGAGGGCCCGTGAGCAGTTCACCTTGGTCGAGGCCGAAGCCGGTTTGCTTGAAGCAGCCATTAATCGCCCCAGCGTGCGTGCCAGCGGTTTCAGCCAATGGTGGGTTTGATCACTCGGGCACAGCGCTGAAGAGCTGAAGAGCTGCCCCCGAAGTCCTCAGCTGGCAAAGCCTTCGCACGCGCCCGCATTGGCCTTGCCCCGGCATTCGCGCAGCAGGCGTTTGTCGCGCTCGGCTTTGCTTTCGCCCGAGCCGGACGGGGCCGGTTTGGGTGGTTTGGCTGCTTTGGGTTTTTGGGGCTTGGCCGTTTTTTCTGCAGAGGTGACGGCCGTGAAGCTGTCTGCTGCGGCGCTGGCGGGGGGCATGGCCAGCAAGCAAAGTCCCCATCCGAGGCTCGCTAGTGTTGATGATAAATGCCGTGTGTTCATGGCGATCTCCCTGTCTTTTGTTGTGGTTCTCATCATAGGCAAGCGCAGCTTTTGCGCAAGTGGCGACACATTCAATGATGGGTAGCCATTAGGATGGCGGCATGAACAAAAACACCGTCCCTTTCATGCGCCAGGCCGTCATGGACCTGGAAGAATCCCGCATCCGTGAAGTCGCCAACGCGGGCATGGGCCGACCCGATGTGCTGGCCTTTTGGTTTGGTGAATCTGACGAAGTGACGCCCGACATCGTGCGCCAAGCGGCCATCGATTCGTTGCAAAAGGGCGAGACCTTTTATTCCCACAACCTGGGCCTGCCGGAGTTGCGCGAGGCCGTGTCGGCTTACATGTCGGCCCTGCATGGCCACGTTGGAGTGGACCGTTTGGCCATCACCTCAGGCGGCGTGAATGCCTTGATGCTGGCCGCGCAAGCCCTCATCGACGCCGGTGACGAAGTGGTTGCCGTGACACCCGTGTGGCCCAACCTGACGGCGCAAGCCTTGGTGATGGGTGCAAATTTGAAGTGCGTGTCGCTCCGCCCGGTGAACGGCCAGTGGCAGCTCGACATGGCCGCGCTCAAAGCCGCCATCACGCCCACCACGCGTGTGTTGATCGTCAACTCGCCCAACAACCCCACGGGATGGACGCTCAGCCGCGCCGAGCAGGCCGACATTCTGGCGCACTGCCGCAACACCGGCACCTGGGTGCTGGCCGACGAGGTGTACGAGCGCCTGTATTACGAAACCGACACGGCCAACGGCTGCGCTTCGTCCTTTTTGGATGTGGCTGAGCCTGAGGATCGCCTGGTCGTGGTGCACAGCTTTTCCAAGAGCTTTTTGATGACCGGCTGGCGTTTGGGCTGGCTGGTGATGCCCGCAGCCATGACGCCGCACATGGGCAAATTGATCGAGTTCAACACCTCGTGCGCTTCGGTGTTCACCCAAAAGGCGGGGGTGGTGGCGCTACGCCATACCGCCGACATCACGCCGGGTGTGGTGGCCCACCTCAAAACCTGCCGCGACACCCTGGTGCCGCTTTTGCAGGCCGTGCCGGGCGTGCAAGTGGCCCCGGCCAAGGGCGGTATGTACGCGTTTTTCAGGCTCGAAGGGCACCCCGATTCGGTGCAGACTGCCAAGCGACTGGTGGCCGAAGCCGGTCTGGGCCTGGCCCCGGGTGAAGCCTTTGCCCCTGAAGCGGCCGGCTGGCTGCGCTGGTGCTTTGCGTCCAAAGACCTGGCGCGGTTGGCGCACGGCGTGGACCGACTCAGGGCTTGGCTCCTCGTCAATGGGGGAGAGGGCTGAGGTACGGGCAGAGGGCTTGGCAGAGGGTTGACGGTGGATCCGCCGCTTCACTTGTAGATTGTTCCAGAGCGGCACGTTGAGGCGGTCCGGGTGGGTGAGCCCAGTGACCGTTAAATGGAACGGTTGCGCGCCAGCGGTGGGTTGCGCGAAAAATACTGCAGGATGCCGCGCAACAGGGCATCGGTCAGTTGCTTCTGGTACGCCTCACTGCGCAGTTTTTCTTCTTCTTCCGGGTTGCTGATGAAGGCGGTCTCGACCAGCACACTGGGGATGTCGGGGGCTTTGAGCACGGCAAAACCCGCCTGCTCGACGCGGGGTTTGTGCAACTTGCCCACACTGCCGATCTCGCGCAGCAAGCTGTTGCCCAAAGTCAGGCTGTCCTTGATTTGCGCTGCGGTGCTCATGTCGAGCAAGGCGTGTTGCACCTGTGCATCTTGCCCGCCCAAGTTCACGCCGCCGATGTCGTCGGCTTTGTTTTCTTTTTGCGCCATCCAGCGCGCCGCAGCGCTGGTGGCCCCGCCCTGGCTGAGCGCGAACACGCTGGCACCTTGCGGGCGCGGGGTGTAAAAAGCATCGGCGTGGATGCTGACAAACAAGTCAGATTGCACGCGCCGGGCTTTTTGCACGCGCACATGCAGGGGCACAAAAAAGTCGGCATCGCGCGTGAGGAACGCCCGCATCGGGCTGCCGCCCACGCTGCTGGCGTTGATGCGCTCGCTCAACATTGTGGCGATTTTGAGGACCACGTCTTTTTCGCGCGTGCCGCCTGGGCCAATGGCACCCGGGTCCTCGCCGCCATGGCCCGGGTCCAACGTGACCACGATCAGCCGGTCGGTGCGTGGTGGCTCGGGTGTCTTGTCCGGGCGGCTCGGGTTGTCCATGAAGGGGCCTTCGCTTCGGGACAGGTCGGGCCGGCGGGTTGTTGGCGCGGGCAAAGGCAAGGCACCTGCGCCGGGCTGGGTTTGCCGGGCGATCAGATCGCCCAAGGGGTCATTCACTGCGGCCGAGGCTCCGGGCAGGCTGTCCACGGCAGACGGGGTCTTGGCCGCGGTGCGCTCTTGGATCAGTTGCTCCAGAGGGTCAATGGCCTGGCTGGGGTAGAGGTCGAGCACCAAGCGGTGTGCGTAAGGGGCCACGGGTTGCAGGCTGAAGACCTGCGGTGCAATCGGATGCTTGAGGTCGATGACCAGGCGCACCACGTTGGCGCTGAACTGGCCCACGCGGATGCCGGCAATGTTCGGGTCAGACGCTTGCACCTTGCCCACCAACTCGCGCAATGCGGCGTTCAGTTGCATGCCTTGGATGTCCACCGCCAGGCGCGGTGGCGAGGCGATGAAGGTCTGGGTGCTTTGGATGGGCGCGTCCGATTCGAGCGTGACGCGGCTGTAATCGGCCGCGGGCCAAATGCGTACCGCCAGCATGTTGGCGCCCCGAGCGATCTGTGCGGCGCCCAGGCTTAGCACCAGAAAACCCGCCTTGATCAGGCGGCGGCGGTCACTTTGCATGGGCTGAACCTTGGATCCAGGCTTGCAGCCACATGCGCCCGCGCTCTGTGCCTGTGCTGATGCGCACTTGGCGCTGGTCTTCGTCGATGGCGTCGAGCGCGATCACCCAATCGGGCGGGGGCAGTTGCCCGGCCACTTTGTCGGGCCACTCCATGAGTTTCAGGCCCGGCCCGGCAAAGATGTCGCGAAAGCCGGCGTCTTCCCATTCTTGGGGGTCGTTGAAACGGTAAAAATCGAAGTGCCAAATGGGCCAAGCGGCTTCGCTTGTGCCCGCTGGGTTGACCACTTGGTGCGGCTCGACCACGGCGTAAGTCGGGCTTTTGATGCGCCCCGTGACCCCGGCGGCGCGCAGCAGGTGGCGCACCAGAGTGGTTTTGCCCGCGCCCAAGTTACCGCGCAGCTCGATGCGCGCATCGCGCCCGCCGGGCCATTGGCCGAGGCCTTGCGCCAGCTGTTCAGCAAAGGCTTGGGTGTCGGCCTCATGCAGCCACAAAACCTCCCAATGCGCCGGGAGGGCGGGGCTTTCTACAATTGGTGGGTGATTGCTCAACGTACTCAAATCGACTTTCTTGAACTGTGGCCCCAAATCCAGATCTGGGCGCGCGAGCTGGGATTGTCCCAAATTGGCGTGGCGGGCATCGATTTGTCTTCGGCAGAGCCCGGACTATTGGCTTGGTTGGCAGCTGGGTTTCACGGCAGTATGGGCTACATGGCAAACCATGGCATGAAGCGCGCCCGCCCGGCCGAGCTGGTGCCGGGCACAGTCAGCGTGATCACCGCCCGCATGGACTACTTGCCGCAGGACACGCCGCCCGACTGGCTGGCGCATGAAACCGCCCGCAGCCTGCAACCAGGAGAGGCGGTGGTGTCGCTCTATGCCCGGGGGCGTGATTACCACAAGGTCTTGCGCAGCCGCCTGCAAAAACTGCAGGACCGCATCGCCCTGGCGATTGGCCCCTTTGGCCACCGCGTGTTCACCGATTCGGCGCCGGTGCTGGAGGCCGAGCTGGCCACCCGCAGCGGCTTGGGCTGGCGCGGCAAACACACTCTGGTCCTCTCGCGCGAGGCCGGGTCGATGTTTTTTCTGGGCGAGTTGTTTGTCGACTTTGCTTTGCCCGAAACGCCCGCCGTGTCGGGGCATTGTGGCCAGTGCACCGCGTGCATGGACCTGTGCCCCACCCAGGCCATCGTCGGTCCTTACAAACTCGATGCGCGGCGCTGCATTTCTTATTTGACGATCGAGCACGCCGGGCCGATCGACGAGGCCTTGCGCCCGCTGATCGGCAATCGCATTTATGGCTGCGACGATTGCCAACTGGCTTGTCCTTGGAACAAGTTCGCGCAAGTCAGCCCTTTGCCCGATTGGCAAGCGCGCGACGGTTTGGGCGCGGGAAGCATCGCAGAGCTGATGGCCTGGAACGAAGCCGAGTTTTTGCGCCGCACCGAAGGCAGCGCCATCCGCCGCATCGGACACGCCCGTTGGCTGCGCAATTTGGCGCTGGCGGCGGGCAATGCGCTGGCCTCGTCGGCCCTGCTGGAAGGTGACCGCCAGGTTTTGCTGCAGGGTTTGGCTGTGCACGAAGGGCATCCGGACCCGGTGGTGCAAGAGCAGGTGGCTTGGTCGCAAGCCCAAAATGCGGCCCGCCTTGAGCTGTAGATCCGGCCCGATGAAGTTGACATGAAAGTGCAGACTCTGTTTAAGTCATCCCGGGCGAAGACCCGGGATCCAGTGCGCAGCGATGACCTTTGCAAAAGTACGTTGTGAGAAATGGATCCCGGATCAAGTCCGGGACGACAGAAAAAACTCGTCCGGGACGACAGACAAAGTACGTTCGGGACGACAGACAAAGTACGTTCGGGACGACAGACAAAGTACGTTCGGGACGACAGACAAAGTACGTTCGGGACGACAGACAAAGCAATTCCTGGATCACAGAAGTTTTAGATTCGCCCCGGTATTTTCAAACTTCAATGGGACGGATCAAAAAGAAGTCGGACTGAAGGCGCCGACCTGTAAAGCAAGGCCTTGGCTGGTGGCGCAAATTTTGTTCAGCCGCGCAGCACACCCAATGCAAAAGGCAAGCTCAACATGCCGGCCAAGGTGGACAGTGTGACCAGGCCCGCCACATAAGGTCCGTTGTAGCCCATGCGGGCGGCCAGGACATAGCAAGTGGAGGCAGTGGGCAAGGCTGAAAAAGCCAGCAGCATGGTGGTTTGGTTGGGGGTCAGGCCAAAAAGCAGCGACAGACCCATCGCCATCAGGGGCATCAACACGTGTTTAACCAACAGCACAGCCGTGCTCAGCAATTTGCCTTGGCGCAAGCTGCCCAGTTGCATGCCTGCGCCGGCCGCCATCAAACCCAGCGCCAAAGAGGCTGCACCAATGCGGCTGACGCTGGGCTCCAGCACATCGGGCATGCGAAAGCCCAGCAAGTTGGCCGCCAGGCCTGAAACGGTGGCGATGATGAGGGGGTTGCGCACCAGTTCACGCAAAAAGCCGGTCTGGGCTTGTCGGGCCATGGGCCAGACCGCGGCAATGTTGAACAGGGGCACGCAAAAACCAATCAGCACCGCAATCATCAGCAAGCCCTCGGGCCCGGCCAAGCGTTCGGCCAGCGCCAGTCCGATGAAGGAGTTGAAGCGAAAGCCTACTTGCGCCGCCGCAGCGTGGTCACGCCGGTCAAGGTAGCGGCCCAGCACAGGCCAGTAGGGCAGGCTATAGGTCAGAGCAATGGCCCCCAGCGCCAGGCTCAGGCCCGCGCCAATCAGGCTGGAGGCGGCCTCCAGGTCCAGCGGGCTTTTCACGATGGAGTGAAACAACAGCACCGGGAACAAGAAGAAAAACACCAGGCTCTCCACCTGCTGCCAGACCGGGCGGTTCAGGGCTGTGTAACGGCAGATCAGATAGCCGCACAGGATCAGGGAAAAATCAGGAAAGAGGAGTTGGGCAAAATTCACGGGGCTAGGATAACCCAGTGCGGGTGTGTCCTTGACGAGCGGCTGTCACCTCTAACGCCTTCGTGCGCGGTTTCAGGGCTTTGTGGGTTTCCCCCCTCACGCCGGGCCTCATTTTTTGCCTATCATGTGCGATCTTTTAAGGAGTTTTATCAAATGAAGCGTCGTAGTTTGGTTTCTGCAGCCGGTTTGGCTGTCACCGTTTTGGCCAGCGGATCGGTGTGGGCGCAGGCTTACCCCAGCAAAACCATTCGCCTGCAGGTGCCGTTTGCGCCCGGTGGCACGACCGACATCGTGGCCCGAGTGATCGCCGAACCGCTGGGCAAAGCCCTCGGCCAAAGCGTGATCGTCGAGAACAAAGCCGGTGGCGGCGGTGTGGTGGGCGCGACCGAAACCGTGCGCGCTGCGCCCGATGGCTACAACCTGGGCATGGCCACTGTGTCGACCACGGCGGCCAACCCGGCGATCAACCCCAAGATTCCGTACAACGTGCTGACCGACTTCACGCCCATCATCAACATTGCGGCCACACCCAACGTGATCGCGGTGCACCCCAGCTTTCCGGCCAAGGATTACGCCGGCTTTGTGGCCGAGTTGAAGAAGAACCCCGGTAAATATTCCTACGCCTCGTCGGGCACGGGCGGCATCGGCCACCTGCAGACCGAGCTGTGGAAGAGCTTGGCGGGCGTGTTCATCACCCACATCCCTTACCGCGGTGCAGGCCCGGCCCTGAACGACACCGTGGCGGGTCAGGTGCCGATCATTTTTGACAACCTGCCCTCGGCGCTGCCTTTCATTCAGTCGGGCCGTTTGGTGCCCATTGTGGTGGCTGCCCCCCAGCGCTTGTCGCAACTGCCGAATGTCCCCACCTTCAAGGATGTCGGTCTGGAGCCCGTCAACCGCATGGCTTACTACGGCATCCTGGGGCCCAAGAATTTACCCAAAGAAGTGGTGGACAAGATCAGCGCGGGTGTCAAAAAAGCTCTGCAAGAACCGGGCGTGACCAAGCGCATCAACGACACCGGTTCTTTGGTGGTGGCCAACACGCCTGAAGAGTTTACGGCCCAGATTAAGGCCGAGTTCGAGGTCTACAAAAAGGTGGTGGACCAGCAAAAACTCAAGCTGGACTGATTTCAGTCCATGGACGAGGCCAGCCAGAGCGCCATCGACCGATTTGCCGAGGCCCTCTGGCTAGAGGACGGACTGTCCGCCAACACCTTGGCGGCTTACCGTCTTGATTTGTCCCTCTACGCCACCTGGTTGTTTTTGACGCACAGGCTGGCGCTGGAGGCGACCCAAGAACACCACCTGCAGGCTTACTTTGCCGAGCGCCATGGCCAGACCAAGGCGACATCGGCCAACCGCAGGCTCACCGTGTTCAAGCGGTTTTTTCGTTGGGCGCTGCGCGAACGCCTTGTTCAATCCGATCCCACCTTGCGCATGCTGGCCGCCAAACAGGCGCTGCGCGTGCCCAAAACGCTGGGCGAGGCGCAGGTCGATGCGTTGTTGTCTGCGCCCGATATCACCACCCCGCTGGGCCTGCGTGACCGCGCCATGCTGGAGCTGATGTACGCCAGCGGCTTGCGTGTCAGCGAGTTGGTGAGCCTCAAAACCCTGCATGTCTCGCTCAATGAAGGGGTGTTGCGCATCATGGGCAAGGGCAGCAAAGAACGCCTGGTGCCTTTTGGCGAAGAGGCGCGTGAATGGTTGCAGCGCTATATGGGCCAGGCCAGACCGGCCATGTTGGGCCAGCGACAAACGCAAGATCTGTTTGTCACCACCAGCGGCACCACACCGGGCACAGCGATGTCACGCGTCATGTTCTGGAGCTTGGTCAAGCGCTACGCCATCGACGCGGGCATCACCGCGCCGCTGTCACCCCACACGCTGCGCCACGCATTTGCCACGCATTTGCTCAACCACGGGGCCGACTTGCGCGCCGTGCAGATGCTGCTGGGCCACGCCGATATCTCGACCACCACCATCTACACCCATGTGGCGCGTGAGCGGCTCAAGACGCTGCATGCACAGCACCACCCGCGAGGGTAAGACTTGGGCCTTAGTGGGCCATCTGGCTTTTTTGAGCACGCAAGGCAAAACAAATGCGCAGGCAAGAGCACAAAAAGTTGTTCAAGACCTTGCAAGGCCTCATGGATAATTCTCTCTAGGAAAAAACATGAAACCAGTACTTCCCTCTGTCTTTTTGTCGCCCGATGCCGTGCAAACACAAACCGCCAAATTGATGGGGCGACAGTCAGCGGGCAGAGGATTCATGCGTGGCTTGGCTGAGGCTTACCGTGATGACGACCGCAGTTTGGTGCTGGTGCATGGCGGAGGCTCGCAACAAGCCGTGCTCGAAATCGAGGCGCGTGACACGGGTTGGACGCGTGCCATTGAGCACCGGCGGGTGCAAGAGCCTTCCACCTGGCCCCATGGGGTCATGCATTACCCGGCGCCTTTCAATACGCGGATGGGGTGGCAGCGCCATCGCGAAGGGCCAGCGGGCCTGGCCTTCAGCGGGGTGACCCACACCATCAGTTCGTCGGGCGTGTTGGCGCAAATTGCCGACTACGTGCAAGGGCCGTTCACCGTCGCCGACGCGCTGATCTGCACCTCGCAGAGCGTGCACAAGGCGGTCCATCAGGTGTGGCAGGCGAAAGCAGAGTGGCTGTGACGCCGATTGGGCGTTGAGGTCAAACCGCAGGGCCCCATGACGCCCGTGATTCCCTTGGGCATTCCTACACAAGACTTCACACCCGATGAGGCCACGCGTGCGCAGGGGCGGGCACGTTGGGGCCTGCAGCCTGATGAGGTGGCCGTGTTGTTTGTGGGGCGGCTGAGCCTGCATGCCAAGGCCAATCCTGTGCCCATGTATCTGGCGGTGGCGCGCGCGGCAGCCCTGACTGGTCGACGTTTGCGCGTGCTGGAATGCGGCTGGTTTTCCAACGATGCCACACGCCAGAGTTTTGATGAAGCGGCCCAATTGGCCGGGGTTCTGGTGACCCGCATGGATGGCCGTGAAGCGGGCGTGACGCGTCTGGCCTATGCCAGCGCCGATGTGTTCATGTCTTTGTCTGACAACATCCAGGAGACTTTTGGTCTGACACCGCTCGAAGCCATGGCCAGTGGCCTGCCAGTCATAGCGTCGGATTGGGACGGTTACCGCGAAACGGTGCGCGACGGGGTGGATGGTTTTTTGATTCCCACCTTGCAAATTGGGGTGCCGGCTGCGGCCCAGGTCAGCAGCGAAGCCTATGAAGACGGCCGACTCAACTACGACCATTACATTGCCCATGCGCATTTGCAGGTGGCCGTGGATGTGCAGGCCTGCGCTCAGGCATTGGCACGTTTGGTGCAAGACGACGCTTTGCGCCAGCGCATGGGCGCGGCAGGCCGAGAGCGTGCTGTGCGGGTGTATGACTGGTCTGTCGTGATGCGCCAATACCAAAGCTTGTGGGCTGAGCAAACCGAACGCCTGGCCCATTTGGCGGTCGACCCTCAGGCTGCGGCGCCGCAGCGCGACCCTGCCTTCATGAACCCTTTGCAGCTTTTTGACCATTACCCCAGTGCCTTGCTGCAGGGCCATCACCGACTTTGGCGCGCAGCCGAAGTGGACGAGAACGCTTTGGGCCGCATGCGCGATTTGGCGATGTGGCAGTTTGCCGGTAACAGGCTGTCGAGTGTGGAAGCTTTGACGCAAGCCTGGCGTGCTTTGCCCGAGAGCATGAACGAGGCGCCCAAGCTGCAGGCTTGGGCGCGATCGCAGGGCTGGATTTTGCCGCTGGCGCTGCGCAATGCGGTTTGGCTCGCCAAGGTGGGTGGGGTGCACACCGATGCGCAGCCGAACGCAACGCTGGGAGCGGCGATTTGAAAATTTTGATCATCCACCAAAATTTTCCAGGCCAATTTCGGGGCTTGGTGCCCGAGCTGATCGCTCTGGGTCACGATGTGCGTGCCATCTCCATGCGCCAGGAAACGGTTTTGGCCGGGGTGGCCAATACACCGTACAAGCCTTCGCGCAGCAACGGCAAAGACCCGCACCCCTGGCTTGTCAATACCGAGACCGCCGTTTTGCGCGGCGAAGCTGTGGCGAGTGTGGTGCGCAGCATGCAGACTTCGGGCTGGGAGCCTGATGTTGTGCTGGGGCACACCGGTTGGGGTGAAATGCTTTATGTGCGGCAAGCTGCGCCCGGGGCGCGATTGCTCGGGTTTTGCGAGCTGTATTACCAGGCCGAAGGCGGTGATGTGGGCTTTGACCCCGAATTTCCGCCCCCCCCACAATTGGCCGAGCGGCTGCAAACGCGCAACATGCACCTGGCATCGAGTCTGCTCAGCTGCGATGTGGGCATCACGCCCACCCAATGGCAGGCCAGCTGCTTTGTACCTGCTTTGCGTGAGCGCTTGCGCGTGATCCACGATGGCATCCAAACCGATCGACTGGTGCCCGATGACAGCGCATGGATCAGCCTTTCACGGGATGGGCTGAGGCTGAAGGCGGGCGACGAAGTGGTGACCTTCGTCAACCGCAACTTGGAGCCGATGCGTGGTTACCACCAGTTCATGCGCGCTTTGCCGCGCATTTTGGCCGAGCGACCGAATGCGCGCGTGGTGATTGTGGGTGGCGACGGCGTGAGCTATGGCAGCCAGCACAGCAGCGGTGAGAGTTACAAAAACATTTACCTCAACGAGGTGCGCGATCAGCTGGATTTGTCTCGGGTGCATTTTGTCAACCGCGTCCCTTACAAGGTGTTGCTGTCGCTGCTGCGTGTATCGGCCGCGCACGTTTACTTGACAGTGCCGTTTGTGTTGAGTTGGTCCATGCTGGAGGCAATGAGTTTGGGGGCTTTGGTGATTGGTTCCGACACAGCGCCGGTGCGCGAAGTGATTGAGCACGGCAAGAACGGCCTGCTGGTGGATTTTTTTGACCCGCAGCAATTGGGCCGGACGGTGTGCGATGTGCTGACTGAGCCTCAGCGCTTCGCCCACTTGCGCGAGGCTGCACGCCAAACGGTGGTGGACCGTTACGACTTTAAAACGCGCGCTTTGCCCACCTACCTGGCATTGATTGAAGGTCGCCAAGAGGCTTTGTGATTCCCGAGCATATTCTTGAGAAAACCTGGTGGATTGTGCGAAAAGCCGGTGGACAACCCAAAGCCCAGGTTGTCTTGCGTGCCGATGGGCTTGTTGTGGAGCAGGGCAAGCTTGTGGCTATGCCACACGTACCAATCCCGTTTTGATGAGCCAGCCGAGGTGCCGAAGCACTGGCGGTGTTTCTGCGTCGAAGGTGCTCCAGCTGGACCATGCCAGGCCCTGGGGCGCTTGGGCCACTTGGTGGAGCAGTTGTTGCAGCTGCGCTTTGTCCAGTTCTTTTTTGATCCCGGCATAGACAGGCCGCTCCAGCTGTTGCGCGAGGGCTTTCTCGCGGGCCTTGGGATCGGTGGGCAGCAATGGACCAGGCAGCAAGGTGAGTGTGCCTGACAGGGTGTGGGTCGGGTAGTGCGAGAACGAATGAAAGGGATCGCTGCGGCGCGGGTGGCGATGGCCCCATTGCGGGTCATGGTGTTGACCATGGGTATGCCAATGGCCCACCTTCTCCGCTTGCTGGCGTACGCGGGCCAGTTCCGTAAAAAGCGCCGTGTAACGTGGAATGAGTTGCACCCAATCGTAATCTCGCCGGGCGCGTTGCTGGCCGGCTTGGCCCATGCGCTGGCGCAAAGCCGGATCACGGGCGAGTTGGGCGTAAGCCATGGCGGCCTGCGTGATGTCCAGGCCAATGAACGCGCTGGCCCGGCTGACATAGTCGCGGTAGTTGATCGTCACATCGGCGTGTCCATCTATCAGGTCGACGCCCTCACCAGCGGCCGGCTGCCAGGTGCGGATGCGCAGGCCGTCAATGCCATCGCGTACCGATTCCCGGTAGCCGTCATAGTCGCTCACCACCACGGGCAAACCAGCGGCCATGGCTTCAATAGGGGTCAGGCCAAAGGTTTCCTGGATGTTGTCGACCAAGCTGGTGAACAGGTCAGCGGCGTGCCACACGCCTTGCCTGGCTTCGGGTGTTCGGCCGTCTTCAAACACCACACGCACATCGGGGCAGACTTGGGCGACGGCGGCGCGCAGTTGGGTTTCGTCCCATTCGCTGGCAAACCAGCCCGCCAGCACCAAGTGCAATCGGGGGCCGTTTTCAGCCTGCAGTTGCTGCGCGGCCAATTGCAGGGCGTCCAGCATGGGCAATAAATTGGCTTTGGTGCGCAGGTCAAGACGGCCCATGTACAGCACGCAGACATCCCGGTCGCTCAGTGCCCATTGCTGACGCCAGCGTGCGCGGTGTTGGGCCTTGTCAGTCGCAGGCAGATCCAATGCAGCGCAGTCAACCCCCAGCGGCAGCACGGGCAGTGGGGGGCTTTGCACGCGGGTGGCGCCCAGGTGTTCGCGCAGCCAGGCGGCTTCGTCATCCAGCAGCCGTTGCACCATGGTTTGCACCGAGGCGCTGGGGCAGATTTGTGCATCCCAGGGATAAACCGGGGCGGTGAGCATGTTGGCCAGGCCATCTTGAATGGACAGTTCGCAGCTGGTGTGGGTCATGCCCACGATGCTGAAATCGGTGGCGCTCGCTTGCGCATCGCGTCGGCGCATCCAGGCCAGGTCGGCGACTTGAGGGCCAGGCGCATAAAGTGTCCCAACGCTGCGGATGCGGTGGATCTGCTGTTGAGCAATCCATCGGTAGACCGGTTTGGCCTTGTGCCCTTGATGAACTTGCTCGCCAATGCGAGCAAATACCTGCGCCTCGTCGCGAAAGCGGGCCATGCACCAAAACTCTTCGTGGCCACTGTGCCGAAACCAAGAGGTCAGAAAGCCCTCGTTGGCTGACTGCCGGCCCATGAGTGTGGGGCCTGAAGTGCTGAAGCTGTCCTTGGCTGGAATTCGAATGACGCAGTTGGGCGCGGTGGATGTGTTCATGGGCTTGGGCTTAGGCGTTCTACGCTGGGGATCATGCGCGCGTGGCTGTGGCCGGTGTGGATTCTTTGCAGATAAGACATGGGTTGGCCCACAAATCGGCTGATGTCAGGAATGTGCTGGTTGTAGCGCCAAAAGCAAATGTCAGCGGGACTGAATTTTCCCGATAGGGGTCTGACCTTTCCCGCGTACTGCAGAACTTGGTCACTCTCAAATGCCGAAAGTCTAGCTCGCTCAGGAATTGGGTGTTCGAAACAGCATGCTGTTCCAGACGGTGCCCGTAGCGCGACACGATTTGCCCGAGGACCTGCCCGGCTTCATCATTCAGGGTCTCATCGTGCAACAGGTGCACCACCACCGGCACGGTGGTGTGCTGGCACACCGACGTCACCATCACCGCCACATACGGCCAGTAACTGCCGTGGCGGTCGTGCAAAGCCAGTGCGATGTGGGTGGTGTCAAACATGTTGGCGTTGATTATCTTTCAACAGGTCGTTGCCTAAGCAGGCCAATTCCGTTTCTTCAAAATCTACAAATCTTGAGCTTGGCCCTGTTTGAAACAACGCCAAAAAATCAACTTCTCACACCATACGACCCCGACAAACATGCGGAATTTGAGCCTCAGCAGCTCTCTCTCATCTGAAAAAACGTTGGGACACTATTGGCTGAAAATATAAATAAGTAACCCATCTTTGACCTGGTCATCAAAGCTTCAAACCTTCGCCACAGAACATTCACATGTTACGGGCAACATAAGTCTTTTAGTTAATTGAGGCGTACGCCGTGAAATATCATTTGTCAAAGATTTTGCTGCTGGTGTCATCCATGGCCGTGGTGACCCATATCGGTGCCCAAACCGACAGCCGCCCAACAGTCCGTGTGGCTGTTCAGCAGGTTGCCAATTCGGGTACTTTGACGCCTTTGCGCGAACAATCGAATGTGGGTTCTCGCTCCTTCCCCATGATTTACGCAGGGTTGATTGAACTTGATCGCCAAGGAGATTTGTCGCTCAAGCCGGGTCTGGCCACTTCTTGGAAGCGCATTGATGACTTCACGGTGGAACTCAAACTGCGCAAAGGCGTGAAGTTCCACAACGGTGATGAGATGACCGCCGACGATGTGGCCTTTACCTTTGGGCCCGAGTACATGTTTGGCAGCACCAAACCCTTGGTCGTGGGCCAAGTCGCGGCAACCATTGCCACCACCACCAATCAAACGCCAGCCACGGCGGTCAAGCTGCCTGCGGCCACCTTGCCACCCGAAGTGCCTGCAGTCGCTAGGCGCATGTGGCCTTCGTTGGCGCAGGTCAAAGTGATCGACAAATACACCGTGCGATTCATCAACTTGGCACCCGATTTGACCCTCGAGGGTCGTTTGGCACGGTCATCTGAAATCATCTCTAAACGTGCTTTTTTGGAAGCCAAAGACTGGGCCAGTTGGGCGCGTTCGCCCGTGGCTGCTGGGCCGTTCAAAATCAAAGAATTCAAGCCAGACAACAGCTTGGTGTTGACCGCGCACGATGCTTATTTTGGCGGCAAACCCAACGTGAAAGAAGTGCGTTACCAAGTCGTGCCTGAAGTGTCGGGGCGCGTCAATGGATTGCTCAGTGGCGAGTACGATTTTGTCACCGACATTCCGCCGGACCAGATCAAGACCATCGAAGCCAACCCCAAGTTTGAAGTGGTCGGCGGCCCCGTGCTCAATCACCGCATCATCGTCTTTGACAAGAACCACCCGCAGATGGCCAATCCCAAAATTCGTCTGGCCATGGCCCATGCGATCGACCGTGACGCGATTGTCAAATCTTTATGGGGCAACCGCACCTCCGTGCCCGCTGGCTTGCAGTGGGAGTATTACGGACCCATGTTCCAGAAAAACTGGAGCGTTCCCAAGTACGACCCCGCACTGGCGGCCCGGTTGGTCAAAGAGGCTGGCTACAAGGGTGAACCCATTCCATTTCGTGTCTTGAATAATTACTACACCAACCAAGTGCAAACCGCGCAAGTGTTGGCTGAAATGTGGCGTGCCGTCGGCTTGAACGTGGACATGCAGATGAAAGAAAACTGGGGTCAAATTTTTGAAACAGCCAACTCCGCTCGGGGTGTGCGTGACTGGTCAAACTCAGCCCCCTTCAATGATCCGGTCAGCTCCATCGTGAACCAGCACGGCCCCAACGGCCAACAACAACAGATGGGCGAGTGGAGAAACAGCGAGTTCAATACCTTGTCCACTTTGCTGGAAACGTCCACCAACATGGACAACCGCAGCCGTGCTTTTCGCCGCATGCTGGAAATTGCAGAACGTGAAGATCCCGCCTACACCGTGCTGCACCGCAACGTGGTGTTTTATGGCAAGCGCAAAGACATCCAGTGGAAATGGTCCCCCACCTTCACCATGGACTTCCGGGCTGCCAACCTGACCATGCCCGTCAGTGGCAAATGACTGAATTGACGATCCATCAGCCTCACCAAAGTTCCCCCCCAGTTTTAGTGAGTCTGCGTGGGCTGACGGTGAGCTTTGGCTCTGGCGCATCGCGAGTGCAGGTGCTTCATGGCCTTGATTTGGATGTCCATGTGGGGGAGTCCTTAGGGCTGGTCGGTGAGTCTGGTTGCGGCAAAAGCGTGACCTGGCTGGCCGCTTTGGGACTGCTCGGAGCGAATGCCCAGGTTCAAGGTGAATTTCGTCTGGCGGGTGAACGTTTTGATGGTCTGAGTGACAAGGCTTTGTCGTTGATTCGCGGGCGTCGCATCGCCATGATTTTTCAGGACCCCGCCTCGGCTTTGAATCCTGTGCACCGGATCGGACAGCAATTGCTAGAAGCCGTGAGTTTGCACAAAGGACTCAAAGGTGAGGCCGCCCGTGCGCAAGCGGTGCGTTTGTTGGATCAGGTGCACATTCCCAATGCGCGTCAACGTTTTGATGCCTATCCGCATGAACTGTCTGGCGGCATGAACCAGCGCGTCATGATTGCCATGGCGCTTGCTGGTGAGCCGGATTTGCTGATCGCAGACGAGCCGACCACCGCCTTGGATGCCACGATTCAAGCCCAAATTTTGGATTTGCTGTCTGAAGTGCGCCGCGACCAGGGCATGGCCATGGTCTTGATCTCGCATGACCTGAGTGTGATTGCGCAAGAATGCTCGCGGGTCATGGTGATGTACGCGGGGCGCGCTGCCGAAACTGCAGCCACCGACAACTTGTTTCGCACCGCCAAGCATCCTTACACCCAGGGTTTGTTGTCGTGTGTGCCCGATGTGGCTTCACCCCAAAAACGCCTGACGGCCATTCCAGGGCAAGTGCCTGAAGCGGGCCGATTGCCCAAAGGCTGCAGCTTTGAGCCCCGATGTGCCCAATCGATGGCGCAGTGCAGCGGGCTTGTGCCGATGCTTTCCTCTGTTGAGCCTGACCACCAAGTGGCTTGTTTTTTGGCGACACCATGACCCCATTGCTTCAAGTTCAAGAACTGCGCAAGCACTTTCAGGTGAGCGTGCCTGAAGGCTGGCGTCAGCGAAAAGCCAACTTGCGCGCTGTCGATGGCATTTCATTTGATTTGCACGCGGGTCAAACCCTCGGCTTGGTCGGTGAGTCTGGTTGCGGTAAAACCACCACGGCACGTCTCGTGTTGGGCTTGACCGAAGCCACCCATGGCCAAGTGCTGTTCAACGGCCAGCCCGTTGCGGCAAAGCGCGATGCCACTTGGCGAGCCCAGCGGCAAAACATGCAAATGGTCTACCAAAACCCGCTGGGGGCATTGGACAGGCGCTTGAATGTGATCTCGCAAGTGCAAGAGCCCTTACTGATTCACGGCTTGGGTGATGCGCTTTCCCGGACGGAGCAGGCCCAAGACTTGATGGTCTCCATGGGACTTCCGAAGCCCTTGTGGCACCGCTATCCGCACGAGCTTTCGGGTGGGCAACGCCAGCGCGTGGTGCTCGCGCGCGCCCTCATTCTCAAGCCCAGCTTGTTGGTGTGTGATGAACCCGTGTCAGCCTTGGACGTTTCGATTCAGGCCCAAGTGATCAATTTATTGCAAGACGTCCAAGAACGGATGGGAGTGGCCTATTTGTTCATCAGCCACGACCTCAAGGTGGTTCGTCAAGTCAGTGACCAAGTGGCGGTGATGTATTTGGGGCACATCGTGGAGCAGGCGCCGCCCCAGCAATTGTTCAGCGAACCCTTGCATCCCTATTCACAGGCTTTGGTGTCTTCGGTGCCATCACTTTGGCAACGAAGCAACCCGAAGCGGCACATTTTGCAAGGTGATCCTCCCAGCCCGCTGTCACTGCAAAGTGGTTGTGTTTTTCAAAATCGCTGCCCGCACGCGCAAGCCATTTGCCGTGAGGTGCCGCCGCGTTTGACCCCTTTGACCTCTGAGCGTCAAGTCGCCTGTCATTTGGTCTCAGAGCAGGCAGTTTTGCCCGATGCACCTTTGGAGTCCCTCGCATGATGCGATTTTTGGTGATCCGGTTTTTACGCGGACTCTTGACCTTGTTCTTGGTGCTCAGTTTTGCTTTTCTGATCCTGCGATCAACGGGTGATCCCGCCATGTTGATCATGTCTGCCGACGCGCCGCCGGAAGCCCTGGAGGCTTTTCGCAAAGGGTGGGGCTTGGATGCCCCCTTGTGGCAGCAGTACGTGGGTTATTTTAAAAACCTTGCGCAGGGCAATTTCGGCTACTCAATGCGCGACAAAAGCCCAGCCATGGATTTGGTCTTGGAACGCATTCCCGCCACACTCAGCTTGGCCCTTCCCGCCTTTGCACTGAAGCTGATGATGGGTATCTCTGCTGGCGTTTATGCCGCGCTGCATCGCAACACCTGGATTGACCGGTTCTTGATCAGCCTGTCCATTGCTGGCTACACCATGCCCAGTTTTGTGTTGGGTCTGATGCTGGTGCTGGTTTTTGCGGTGGGCTTGGGGTGGTTGCCCAGCGGAGGGGACGCCACTTGGCAGCACGCGATATTGCCTGTGATTACCCTCAGTTTGGGCGGCGCCGCGGTGCTTGCCCGGTTCACCCGATCCGCCATGCTCGAAGTCATGGGTCAATCGTATATCCGCACGGCCAGTGCCAAGGGATTGGTCTGGCGCCGCGTTGTGCTGCACCACGCCATGCCCAATGCGGCCATCCCGACGCTGACGGTGATTGGTTTCATGGTTGGCAGTTTGATCGCGGGTGCGGTGGTGGTGGAAAGTGTTTTCTCTTGGCCAGGGGTTGGCCGCTTGTTGGTGACCTCTGTGGCCAACAGGGACTTGGCGGTGGTGCAAAGTCTTTTGTTGTTGGTGGCCACCACCATGGTGTCGGCCAATTTGATGGTGGACATCCTTTACGGATGGATTGACCCGCGTGTTCGCTCAGGCCAAGCCGGACAAGGAAAAAAAGCATGAACACACCCTCCTTGCCTGATCAAAGCCAGACCGCGGCACCACCGTCTTTGGCGCAATCTGCGATTCAACTGATCCGATCAATGCCCCTGTTGGTCCGACTGTGCTCGCTGTGGATTGTGGTGGTTTTAGGGATCGCTTTGTTGGCAGATTTTATTTCGCCTTACAGCTACAGCCAACTGGATTTGTTGGCCCGCCTGCGCCCGCCCGCGTTTTGGGGCGGCAGTTCAGACCACTGGCTTGGAACCGATGAGTTGGGTCGCGATGTGTTGTCACGCTTGTTCCATTCGGTCCGCATCAGTTTGCTGGTGGCCTTCATCAGCACGATGTTGTCGGCCACTGTGGGCGTGCTGATGGGCTTTGCAGCCGCGCACTTCAGAGGCTGGGTGGAGCAGTTGGTCTTGACCTTGGTGGATTTCCAGGCCTCGATGCCTTTCATGATCATTGCGCTGGCCGTGTTGGCGTTTTTCGGAAACACCTTGGTTTTGTTCATCGCCTTGATGGGTTTTTATGGCTGGGAGCGGTCTGCGCGCATTGCACGCGGCTTGACGATTGCCGCCAATGAGCAAGGTTACGCGTCCGCTGTCTATGACCTGGGGGCATCGCCTTGGCGCGTTTACCTGCGGCACATCCTGCCCAACATTGCCAGCACCTTGATCGTGAGTGTCACGCTCACATTTCCAGAAGTTATTTTGTTGGAATCCGGTCTGTCCTTTTTGGGCTTGGGGGTTCAGCCCCCCATGACCAGCTTGGGCAATATGGTCGGTTATGGCCGTGAATACCTGCAATCGGCGCCCTGGATTTTGCTTGCGCCGAGTTTGTTCATTGTGGTCACCACGTTTTCGGTCAGCATGCTCGGCGACTGGTTGCGTGACCTGTTGGATCCGACCTTGAATTGAAACTTATTCCCAGAAGAAAGAACCTTATGCACCAACACAAAAACGTTTTGCTCATCGTGGTTGACCAGTGGCGTGGCGACACCTTGCCCATGTTGGGCCATCCTCTGATCAAAACACCCAACATTGAGTCACTGGCCAGCGAGGGCGTGACCTTTGCGCGCCACTACACGCAGGCCGTGCCTTGCGGGCCAGGCCGCGCCAGTTTGCTCACAGGTCTGTACATGATGAACCACCGGGCTGTACAAAACACCATCCCCCTCGATGCACGCCACACCAACATTGCTTTAGAGGTGCGCAAGGCCGGTTATGAGCCCGCGTTGGTTGGCTACACCACCACCACGCCAGATCCGCGCGTCACGGCAGCCCAAGACCCTCGTTACACCGTTTTGGGTGCAGACATGGAGGGCTGGAAATCGGTCGGTTCGTGGGGGCTGAAAATGGAAGCCTACTTTGGCTGGCTTGCTGCCCAAGGTGTGAAGTTGCCCGACAACCCTTGGGATATTTGGTTGCCCGAAGGCTTGGAGGCCGATGACGTAGGGGCCACTGCCCGGCCTAGCCGCATTCCTGCGCACTTGTCCGACACCACCTGGTTCACCGACAAGGGCTTGGACTATTTGCGCAGCGTTCAAAACAAGCCTTGGTTTTTGCATCTGGGTTACTACCGTCCTCACCCGCCCTTTGCAGCCCCTGCGCCTTACCACGACATGTACGATCCGGCGCAATGCCCTGCACCGATTCGAGCCGCTTCACCCCAAGCGGAAGGTGAGCAGCATCCCATGCTCAAGTTTTATTTGGACAACATTGCACGCAAGAGTTTTTTCCAAAACGGCCAGGGCTTGGCCAGTCACATGGACGAGGCCGAAGTGCGCCAAATGCGCGCCACCTATTACGGCCTGATGAGCGAGGTGGACGACCAGATCGGCCGCGTTTTCAAGTTCCTCAAGGAAACTGGCCAATGGGACAACACCTTGGTGGTGTTGACCAGCGACCACGGCGAGCAGTTGGGTGACCACCACTTGCTCGGCAAGATCGGCTATTTCGATGAGAGCTTTCACATCCCAATGATTGTTCGCGATCCTGGTGTTCAATCCGATGCCACACGGGGCCAGATGGTTCGCCATTTCACCGAGACAGTGGACACCATGCCCACCATTCTGGATTGGATGGGTCAAGCCATTCCGCGGGCCTGTGATGGTGCTTCGCTGTTGCCGTTTTTGCACAGTGGTCAAGCGCCCCAAAACTGGCGGACCGAGGTGCACTACGAGTTTGATTTCCGCAACATCTTTTATTCACAGCCCGAAGACGTGTTGGGCACGGACATGGATGAAAGTGCCTTGGCCGTGGTGCAAGATGAGCAGTACAAGTACGTTCACTTTGCCGCACTGCCGCCCTTGTTTTTTGATTTGCGCAAGGACCCAGCGCAATTGCACAACTGCGCGCAAGACCCCGAATACGCTGCGCTGGTGCTGGCCTATGCGCAAAAAATGCTCAACTGGCGTCTCAAGCACGCCGACAAAACGCTCACGGGTTATGCGGCGTCGCCAGCGGGCTTGACGCAAAGGGAATGATCACTGCCCCAACAGTTGCAGTTCTTCGGGGCTAAAGCCGGCAGATTGGCGCGCCGGCATGTTGAAGGGCGGGCGCAGTTTGGGCGCGTCGTATTGCGTGATCAACTCGGCGTAGGTGTGCACGGGGTCCAAGCCGCGCTGTTCGCACAGGTAGCGGTACCAACGGTTGCCTGCGGCCACATGGCCGATTTCGTCTTGCAAGATGATGTCCAAAATCTCACCCGCCCGGTGGTCGCCCACGCTGACCAGTTTGTTTTTGACGCCCGGCGAGGCGTCCAGGCCCCGCGCTTCCATGGTGCGGGGCACGATGCCGATGCGGGCCAGCAAGTCGCCCTGCGTGCGCTGAGCCATGTCCCATAGCGTGTTGTGGGCTGGAAAGTCACCGTAGTCAAAACCCAGGCTCACCAGGTGCTCACGCAGCAGCAAAAAGTGCTTGGCTTCTTCTTGGGCAATGCGCACCCAGTCGGTGTAAAAGGCTTCGGGCATGCATGTAAAGCGCCACACCACGTCCAGCGCCAGGTCGATGGCGTTGAGTTCGATGTGGGCAACCGAGTGCACCAACATGGCACGGCCCTCGGGGGTGGCCATGGATTTGGCTTTGAGCTGGGTGTGCGGCACCAGCAGTGGGCGGTCGGCGCGGCCGGGGCCAGCAGCGGGTGCGACCAGCTCGTCGTGTGCGCCCACGGGCAGATTCAGGTCCAGTGCCAAAGTGGTCTGGGCCTTCAGGTTCGGGTCGGTTTGCGCCCAAGGGATCAGGGCGGCGGTGCGCAGGGTGTGCATGGTCATCGGTGGCTGCGCCCACGGCCGGTGGTGGGCATCCCTACAATTGTAGGTTTTCTAAACCGCAACACCGACAGGAGAGACCCATGGCACTTTACCAACTGGATGATCAAAGCCCCGATGTAGCCGACAGCGCCTGGGTGGCTGACAACGCGCAGGTCATGGGTGCGGTCAAGATTGCTGCCGATGCCAGCATCTGGTTTGGCGTGACGGTGCGCGGCGACACTGAAACGATTGAGATCGGCGTGGGCAGCAATATCCAGGACGGCAGTGTGATGCATGCCGACCACGGCAAGCCCATCAAGATCGGTCAGCACGTCACGGTGGGTCACATGGTCATGCTGCACGGCTGCACGATTGGCGACGAGTCGCTGATCGGTATCGGCGCGGTGGTGCTCAACGGCGCCAAAATTGGCAAGAACTGCCTGGTGGGCGCCGGTTCGCTGGTGACCGAGGGCAAAGAGTTCCCCGATGGCTCGATGATCATGGGCACGCCCGCCAAGGTGGTGCGAGAACTCAGCCCCGAGCAGATCGAGGGCCTGCGCCAAAGCGCCCGCCATTACGTGGAAAACGCCCGCCGATTCAAGGCGGGTCTGAAAAAAATCAGCTGACATTTTGGATAATTTTTTGAACAGTCCAAACGTTTTTTAACTTTTGAGGATCGGCCCCGCGGGGCTGTTGATTGCACTTTGTCCGAACTCCATAAATTCATTTTCGAAGGCCTGCCGGTGCGCGGCATGCTGGTGCGCTTGACCGATGCCTGGCAAGACATCCTGGCGCGCCGCGCTGCCAATTCCGAGACAGGTGCTTACCCCGCACCCGTGCGCCAGTTGTTGGGCGAGATGGCTGCTGCCGGCGTGTTGATGCAGGGCAACATCAAGTTCAACGGCGCTTTGGTGCTGCAGATTTTTGGCGATGGCCCGGTGAAATTGGGGGTGGTCGAGGTGCAGCCGGATTTGAGCCTGCGCGCCACCTGCACCCAGGTGGGCAAGGTGGCTGACGACGCGACGCTGAGCCAGATGGTCAACGTGAACAACGAAGGCCGCTGCGCCATCACGCTCGACCCGCAAGACCGTTTGCCGGGTCAGCAGCCCTACCAGGGCGTGGTGCCCTTGTTTGGCGACCGGGGCGAAAAGCTAGAGAACATCAGCGAAGTGCTGGAGCACTACATGCTGCAGTCAGAGCAGCTCGACACGGTGCTGGTGCTGGCGGCCGATGACAAAGTGGCGGCGGGCTTGCTGATTCAGCGTTTGCCCATTGAGGGTGAGAGCAATTTGGCAGGGCAGGTGGATTCCTTGATGCGCGAGTCGGTGCTGGGTCAAAGCGAGGACTTCAGCCGCATCTCGATCTTGACCAAAAGCATCAAGCGTGAAGAGTTGCTGGGTTTGGATGCAGAAACTATTCTGCACCGCTTGTATTGGGAGGAGCCGCTGGCGCGTTTTGAGCCCTTCATCGGCGAGACTGGACCGCGCTTTGCCTGCCGCTGCAACCGCGAGCGTGTGCGCAACATGATCCGCAGCTTGGGCACCGAAGAAGTGGAAGGCATCATTGCCGAACAGGGCCAGGTGGAGGTGGGTTGCGACTTTTGCGGCGCGCAATACCGCTTTGACCCGGTGGATGCTGCGGGATTGTTCACCGGTTTACCGACTGATTTACACCCGGGCTCGGTGCACTGAGCTCAGGCCAGGCCCAGCAAAGTGGACCTTGCATCCAGCAGCGGTCTTGAAGGCGCTGCCGGACGCGGCACACAAGGCGATCAGCTGCCCCGGGTGATGGGCATCCCCAAATCACCGGGCAATGCCAGTTGTTTGGCCAACTCCAGTTTGGCCAGCGAGTTGCGGTGCACTTCGTCCGGACCATCGGCCAGGCGCAAGGTGCGCTGGTGGGCGTAGGCATAGGCCAGCGGGAAGTCTTGCGACACACCGCCACCGCCGTGCGCCTGAATGGCCCAGTCGATGATCTGGCAAGCCATGTTGGGGGCCACGATCTTGATCATGGCGATTTCGGCCTTGGCGACTTTGTTGCCCACGGTGTCCATCATGTGAGCGGCTTTGAGGGTCAGCAAGCGGGCTTGTTCAATCATGCAGCGCGATTCGGCAATACGCTCTTGCCACACGGTCTGGCGTGCCACTTCGCGGCCAAAGGCCACGCGCTCGTTCAGGCGTTTGCACATCAACTCGAGGGCGCGTTCGGCGATGCCGATGGTGCGCATGCAGTGGTGGATACGGCCAGGGCCCAAGCGGCCTTGCGCGATCTCAAAGCCACGGCCTTCACCCAGCAAAATGTTCTCAACAGGGATGCGAACGTTTTTGAGCAACACTTCCATGTGGCCGTGCGGCGCATCGTCGTAGCCAAACACCGACAGGGCGCGCACCACGGTGATGCCGGGTGAGTTGGCGGGCACCACGATCATGGATTGTTGTTCGTGGCGACCGGCATCGGGGTTGGTCTTGCCCATCACGATGTAGACCGCGCAGCGTGGGTCGCCCGCGCCGGAAGACCACCACTTGCGGCCATTGATCACGTATTCGTCGCCGTCGCGGCGGATTTCGCATTCGATGTTGGTCGCGTCAGACGAGGCCACATCGGGCTCGGTCATCAAGAAGGCCGAGCGGATTTCACCGCGCAGCAGTGGCTCCAGCCATTCGTCTTTGAGGCTTTCGCTGGCGTAACGTTCCAGCGTTTCCATGTTGCCGGTGTCAGGCGCCGAGCAGTTGAAAATTTCGGCCGCAAAGGGCACGCGGCCCATGATCTCGCACAGGGGGGCGTATTCGAGGTTGGACAAGCCTTGTGGGGCGCGTGTCGACTTGGGCAAGAACAGGTTCCACAAACCGGCGGCCAGGGCCTTGGGCTTGAGTTCTTCGACGATTTTGGTGGGCACCCAGGCGTTGCCTTTGGCGCGGTTTTCGGCAATCTCTTCGAAGAACCTCGCCTCGTTGGGGTAAATGTGCTCGTCCATGAAGGCCAACAAACGGGCCTGCATGTCTTTGACCTTGGGGGTGTATTCAAAATCCATGGTCTATCTCCTTGAAGTGATGGGTCGTAAAAAAAGGGGGGTTAGGCTTTGCGGGCGAACTGCCAGGCCAACTCGGCCATCGGGCGCGCACCGGCACCGGAGGTTTTGGCTTGCTCGCTGGACGCAGTGCCGTCTTCGACGCGTTTGGCAATGCCTTGCAAAATCGCGGCAATTCGGAACATGTTGTAAGCCAGATAAAAGTTCCAGTCTTTGGCCAAAACCTCTGGGGTGGTGAAACCGGTGCGCTCGCAGTAGCGGCGGATGTATTCTTGCTCGGGCGGGATGCCCAGGGCTTCAAAGTCCAGTCCACCAATGCCGCGGAAGGTGCCGGGCGAGATGTGCCAGGCCATGCAGTGGTAGCTGAAGTCGGCCAGCGGGTGGCCCAGCGTGGACAGTTCCCAGTCGAGCACGGCCAGCACGCGAGCCTCAGTGGGGTGAAACATCAGGTTGTCCAAGCGGTAGTCGCCATGCACGACGCCAACCATTAACTCGTCCTTGGCGCTGTCCGGGATGTTTTTGGGCAGCCACTCGATCAGCTGGTCCATCTCGGGGATGGGCTGGGTGATGGAGGCGGCGTATTGCTTGCTCCAGCGGCCGATTTGGCGCTCGATGTAGTTGCCAGGTTTGCCGTAACTGGACAGGCCTTGCTTGGCCACATCGACCTTGTGCAGCGCCGCCAGTACCCGGTTCATTTCGTCGTAAATCGCGCCGCGCTCGGCAGGTGTCATGCCGGGCAAGGATTGGTCCCACAGCACGCGGCCTTGGACAAACTCCATGACGTAAAACGCTCGGCCAATCACCGCTTCGTCATCGCACAGCACATGCATTTGGGCCACAGGCACGTCGGTGCCGTGCAGGCCTTTCATGACCGCAAACTCGCGCTCTATGGCGTGCGCCGAAGGCAACAGCTTGGCCACGGGACCGGGCTTGGCCCGCATCACGTAGTGGCGCGCTGGCGTGATGAGTTTGTAGGTGGGGTTGGACTGGCCGCCCTTGAACATTTCTACGCTCAAGGGACCTGCAAAGCCGGGGAGTCTGGCGCTGAGCCAGGCTTCCAAGGATGGGATGTCGAAGGCGTGTGTGCCCGTGACAGGCCGGGTCCCCACAAAATGATCAAAAGCACTCATGGGTTGACCCGTCGAAAATCAGTGGTCGCCGCAGTCAGCGGCGATAGGGTGGAAATGTGTCGTGTCAGTGGTCCGCGTTGACGATCAGCAGCAGCGCGTCGCGGTCTAACACCACCAAGCCGCCCGGCTCGATGCGGATGATTTGCTCGCGCTCCATTTGCTTGAGTTCCTGGTTCACGCGTTGGCGCGAAGCACCTAGCAATTGCGCCAGCTCTTCCTGCGCCAGTTGCAAGCTGATGCGGATCGCTTTGGCGTCTGACAAACTGGGCACACCATAGCTGCGTACCAAGTGGTTGAGTTGTTTGGCCAGGCGCGCACGCAGGGGCAATGTGTTGAGATCTTCCACCAAGCCGTAGAGCTGGCGAATCCGGCGCGCATGCAGGCGCAACATGGCGTCGTAAAACTCGACATGCTGCGTCAGGATTTTCTTGAAGTCGGCCTTGGCCACGTTCAAGGTGGTGGTGTCGCCGTGTGCATAACAGTCGTGTGTGCGCCGGTCTCCGTCGAAGATCGATACATCGCCAAACCAGATGCCTGGCTCGACATAGGTCAAGGTGATTTGCTTGCCCGACACCGAGGTCGAGCTCACGCGCACTGCCCCCTTGGCACAGGCGATCCACTGCTCGGGGGGATCCCCCCGTGCAGCGAGCATGTCGCCGTCTTTGTGGCGTTTGACGTAAGCGCATCGAAGTATGTCGTGACGAAGTGAGGGTGAAAGGCTTGAGAACCAGCGACCACCATTGATCGACTCTCTTTCCTCCATTGTCAGAATGGGTTCGTCCATGCTCTGTCCTTTGAGTGACTGATGATCGGGTATTTGTCGCCTGGGGGACCAGACGCTTTATTCGTATTCGGGTTTTTGCTTGCTAAAAAATGCACCAATGCCAATACCGGCGTTGGGGTGGTGCAGGTTTTTGACAAATTCATCGCGCTCACGCGCCAGTTGCGCGTTCAAGCTGCTGCCATCGGCATCACTCAGCAAATCCTTGATGCTGGTCAATGCATTGGGTGCGCGGGCGTTAAGTTGTTCGCACAGATCCAAAGCTTGATGCAAGGCTTGCCCTGCATCCGCAAGTCGATTCACCACGCCCAGCTGCTGCAGGCGCTCGGCACCGATGCGCTCGCCACACATCAGGAGTTCGGTGGCCAATTGGCGCGGCACGGCGCGCGACAGGCTCCAACTGCCGCCACCATCGGGCGACAAAGCAATGGAGCTGTAGGCCATCACGAACACGCTGTTGCGCGCAGCCACGATCATGTCGCAGGCCAGCGCCAACGAAAAACCGGCGCCAGCCGCCGGGCCTTCCACGGCGGCCACCACGGGCTTGGGGAAGGTGCGGATGGCTTCTATCCAATTGTGCAGGCCTTCGATGCTTTGCGCCTGGTGTTCGGGGGGCAGTTGCCGATTGTTTTGCAAGCGCTGCAAATTTCCGCCTGCGCAGAAGATGCCGTTGGCCCCGGTGATCACGACGCTGCGCACATCGGCATTCGATTCGGCCACGCTGAGGGCTTCTACGCCTGCGGCGTACATCTCGGGGCCGAGGGCGTTTCGAAACTCCGGGTTGCTGAGGGTCAGGACCAGGGTCCGGCCTTCGCTGGTGCTGAGCAGTTGGGCGGTCATTTTGTTTCTTAAGCAGTTGGGGACAGAGCTAAAGATCTGTTCCGCAAAGTCATTCAGATTGGGACAGAGCTAAAGATCTGTCCCGCAGAGTCATTATTCCTCGGTGTGCATGAGCGACAGGCCAATCGCACCGCGGCGGCGCAGCCAGGGGCTGGGGCGATAACGGGGGTCACCATAAACCGTTTGCAGGTTAAACAGCACTTCCAGGATGCTGTCGGGACCCAAGCGGTTGCCCATGGCCAAGGGGCCCATGGGGTAGGCCAGGCCCAGGGTGACGGCGGTTTCCAGATCTTGCGGGCTGCAGATGCGTTGCTGGCACATGTCGGACGCGATGTTGACGATGGACGCCACCACGCGCTGCGTGACAAATCCGCCGCTGTCGCGGATGACCGAGACGGCTTTGCCGTCGCGGGCAAACAAGGCATGGGCCGCATTGCGCATGTCGATGCGCGTGGCCGGGTTGGTGGCCAGCACGCGGCGTTTGGTGGATGCGTCCTCAAACAGCATGTCGATGCCCACGGTGCGGGCCGGGTCCAGGCGCTCGACCACGGCCACGGTGGTGATGTCAAAGCCCAGCGGAGCAACGAGCGTCAGCGCATCGGGCGAGGGCGATGCGCCGGTTTCGATGTTGGCACCCAGGTCTTTGAGGAGCTGAAGCAGCTCCATGCGGCGGGCTGCGCGGGGCGAGACCCACACGGGTGGGATGCTGTCCACCACAGGCACGGGTGGCTCGGCGGGCACTTGGGCTGCGCCGTCCACGTATTTGTAAAAGCCTTCGCCCACTTTTTTGCCGACCACGCCCCCCGCCAAGCGCTGGGCGGTGATGACGTTGGGGCGGTAGCGTGGCTCTTCGTAGTACTGGTGGTAGATCGCTTCGATGACGTGGTGCGAAACGTCGAGGGCCGTCAGGTCAAACAGCTCGAAGGGTCCGAGTTTGAAGCCCACCTGATCGCGCAGGATGCGGTCGATGGTGGCGAAATCGGCAATGCCTTCGCTCACGATGCGCAGCGCTTCGGTGCCATAACCGCGACCCGCGTGGTTGACGATGAAACCCGGCGTGTCTTGTGCTTGAACGGGTGTGTGGCCCATTTGGCGAGCAAACTCGGTCAGGCGTTGGCACACCGTGGGGTCTGTTTTGAGGCCTGCAATCACCTCGACCACCTTCATCAGGGGCACGGGGTTGAAGAAGTGGTAACCGGCAAACTGGGCTGGCCGTTGCAAGGCAGCGGCAATGGCCGTGACCGAGAGCGACGAGGTGTTGGTGACCAGCACGGCGCTGGGTGAAAGCACTTTTTCCAGATCGGTGAACAGGCTTTTCTTGATGTCGAGCCTTTCGACGATGGCTTCGACCACCAGATCACAGTCGGCCAGGTCTTGCAGGCTGGCAGCGCCCAGCAGGCGGCTTTTGTGGCCGGCCACGGCTTCGGCGCTCAAGCGGCCTTTTTCTTGCAACTTGTCCCATTGCTGGAACACGGCATCGCGGGCTTTTTGAATGGCTTCGGCTTGCGTGTCGAACAGCCAAACTTGGCTGCCTGTTTGCGCGGCGATTTGGGCAATGCCCCGGCCCATGGCGCCGGCGCCGATGATGGCTACTTTGGAAAATGCAAGAGTCATATTTAAATTATCAATACAAGGCGCAAGGCCTGGTCAAAAAACCGTGTTGAATCGTTGGGCGAAAGGACAGGTGGGCCGGACGGCAAGCGCCGATTATCACTTCTGTCAATGCGACTTGGGCCAGACGGTTCAGCGTCGAACCTGCAAGGCGCCCGGATTGACGATGTTGGTCGGCGTGCCTTTGATGAAGTTGATGACGTTGTCGAATGCTGAGCCGAAATACAGTTCATAACTGTCTTTTTCGACATAGCCAATGTGGGGTGTGCAAATGCAGTTTTCGAGTCGCAGCAAGGCTGAGCCTTGCAAAATCGGCTCGGATTCAAAGACGTCGACGGCCGCCATACCGGGTCGACCTCGGTTGAGGGCGCTAATCAGGGCATTGGTTTCGATCAGTTCGGCACGCGAGGTGTTGATCAGCAAGGCCGTGGGTTTCATAAATCCCAAGTCATCGCTGGTGACGATGCCGGTGGTGGTTTCATTCAGCCTCAGGTGCAAGCTCAGCACATCCACGGTCTGAAAAAAAGCTTCTCGACTGGTGGCCGCGGCATGCCCGTCCTTGACCGCGCGCACGCGTGATTCATCGCTGCCCCAGACCAGCACATGCATGCCGAAAGCTTTGCCGAACCCGGCCACCAGTTGGCCAATTTTTCCGTAGCCCCAGATGCCCAGGGTTTTGCCTTTGAGCACGGTGCCCAGGCCAAAGTTGGCCGGCATCGAGCTGGATTTGAGGCCCGATTGTTGCCATGCGCCGTGCTTGAGGCTGCTGATGTATTGAGGCAATCTTCGGCTGGCCGCCATGACCAGGGCCCAGGTGAGTTCAGCCGGGGCAGTGGGCGAGCCCACACCTTCCGCCACGGCCACGCCACGCTCGGTGCAGGCTGCCAAGTCGATGTGGCTGCCCACACGGCCGGTTTGGGCGATCATTTTGAGTCGGGGCAGCTTCTCGATCAGGGCGCGGTTGAGGCCCGTACGCTCGCGGATCAAGACAATCACATCGGCGTCTTTGAGCCGAACCGACAGCTGACCAATGCCTTTGACTGTGTTGGTGTACACCTTGGCTGGATAGTTCTCGAGTTTGGCTGCGCATTCGAGTTTGCGCACGACATCTTGGTAGTCGTCAAGGATCACAATGTTCATGCCCGACATTGTGCCTTGTCACGTGCCGGACATTCGTCAGCTGGGCACATATCGGTCATGCGCTAACGCGTGCGGAGGCACGTCGCTTTGTGCCACAGCAACCCGAAGCCGAATATCGGGGGCTGTTTGTGGGGACAAGCCTGTCCTCAGCCTCAGGAGGGGCGGTGTCGCGCTTCCAAGGCCACCAGTCGATCGAGCTCGGCGCAGACGTCGGCCATGCGTCCAGAGATCACCATGCGGCCGGCACCGGGGGTGTTTTGGCCAAATTCATGGACACGCAGGACGCGCAGACTGGGTTGGCGTTTGTTCGCTGGTGTCTTGCCTTGGGATGGCAAGGCACATGGTGAGGACCGAACAGCCCATTCGGGGTGCGGGCGTACAGGCTGTCTTTTTGGTAAATCCTGCACAGGAGTGCCGGTGGTGAAAGAGGGCAGGTTCTTGAACAGACCTGAAAGGGCAAGCAGAGCGATTCCCATGTGAAACCTTTCAAAAGCATGGAGGTTGGACACAGGCAGGATTGATGGAGAAAGTCGTCGGCTTCAGGGCTGATGAACAGCGCCCGCCACCTGAGGCCGCGACTGAAAAATGTCACATGACGAAGCTGTTGCGGATCAGGCCCACGGCCAGGCCTTCAATGTCAAAAGGCTCGCCGGGGTGCACTACGATGGTCGGGTAATCGGGGTTTTCGGGCAACAGTTCGATGCCAGTGGCTGTTTTGTGCAGGCGTTTGACCGTGACCTCGTCACCCAGGCGGGCCACCACGATCTGGCCGTTGCGCACTTCTTTGGTCGATTTGACGGCCAACAAGTCGCCGTCCATGATGCCCGCATCCCGCATGGACATGCCACGCACCCGCAGCAGGTAGTCGGGTTGCTGGGCAAACAGGCTGCTTTCGAGTTGGTAGGTGCGGTCGACGTGTTCTTGCGCCAGGATGGGCGAGCCCGCAGCCACACGCCCCACCAAAGGCAGGCACAGCTGACCCAGCCCGGGCAGGCTCAGGCTGAACAGATCAGAAGGTGCGCGCAAGCTGCTGCGCGAGCTGCCTTTGAGACGAATGCCGCGCGAGGTGCCGCTGACCAACTCGATCGCGCCCTTGCGTGCAAGGGCCTTGAGGTGTTCTTCTGCGGCGTTAGGTGATTTGAAACCCAGCACGTTGGCGATTTCGGCGCGAGTCGGTGGGGCGCCGGTGTTGGCGATGGTGTTCTGGATCAGTTCCAGAATTTCTTGTTGGCGGGCGGTGAGTTTGGGGCTGTCGATCATGGCGGTCTCCTGGTGGGGATTAGGGCTGTTTTTTCATCCAGTGACTGTATTTTTAAACAGTTTTATGGGTTGTGCAAGTTCACAATGAAAAAAACTTGAAATTGACCCTCATTGGCGCGGCCGGATGGGCGGTGCAGTGGCCGAAAACAGGGGCTGGCACGCCGGGGCTGGTGCGAGGAACGCTCTGGCGCATTTTTGCGGGGCGGTACTGAACCAGCCGTTGCACAGGGGGGACACGGTGTGTCGTTCGCCAACAACAAAGCCCCTAAAAGGGGCTTGTCGGTCGGGTCCAGCCTGAAGGCCGGGCGAAGTGGATTATTGGGCCAGTGAGGCAAATGCGCGCGCGGTGATGTCTTCCACGCTGCCCGTGCCACTGATGGCGCGGTACTTGGGGGCGGAAGCGACATCGGCCTGCGCCCAATTGGAATAGTAGTCCACCAGGGGGCGGGTCTGATCGCTGTAAACCTGAAGACGCTTCTTGACGGTTTCTTCCTGGTCGTCGGCGCGCTGCACCAGGGGCTCACCGGTCACGTCGTCCACGCCTGCCACTTTGGGAGGGTTGAACGTGACGTGGTAAGTGCGGCCCGAGGCGGGGTGCGAGCGGCGGCCGCTCATGCGTTCGATGATGGCTTCAAAGGGCACGTCGATTTCGAGCACGTAGTCGAGCTTGACGCCGGCAGCCTTCATGGCGTCAGCTTGGGGGATGGTGCGGGGAAAGCCATCGAACAAGAAGCCGTTGGCGCAATCCGATTGGGCAATGCGTTCCTTGACCAGGTTGATGATCAGGTCGTCGCTGACCAGTCCACCCGATTCCATAACGGCTTTGGCTTGCAAGCCCAGTGGGGTGCCGGCCTTGACGGCCGCACGCAGCATGTCGCCGGTCGAAATTTGGGGGATGTTGTATTTCTGGCAAATGAAAGTGGCTTGGGTGCCTTTGCCTGCGCCGGGTGCGCCCAACAGAATCAGTCTCATGGAAGTTCCTTATCGCTTGTCATGGAGTGGGTCTGCCGGATCTCGAGGGGACCCATGGTGCGGCAAACAACTGAAGTAAGAATATCACGCGAGGCTCAAACCAGGCTTACGCTCTGATCGCGGCGCGAACGCGTTCCAAATCTTCTGGGGTGTCCACTCCCGGGCCGGGGGCTTGGTCGGTGGTGTAAACGACAATGCGGTGTCCGTGCCACAGGGCGCGCAGCTGTTCCAGAGATTCCAGCTGCTCAATGGGGGCGGGAGGCATTTGGGGGAACTGGGCCAAAAAACCGGCGCGGTAGGCGTAAATGCCCACATGTCGCAGGGGCGGCGGGCTGGGCAGTTGGGTGAAGAGTTCACGATCCTCGCCCAAATTAGAACCGGCACTTTGCCCATCGCGCCACCAAGGAATGGGTGAGCGGCTGAAATAAAGCGCCATCTGGCGGGCGTCCGTGACCACTTTCACCACATTCGGATTACAGAATTCGGTCAACAGGGTGATGGCGTGGGCGGCTGTGCTCATGCTGGCCTCAGGCCGTTCAATGAGCAGCTGCGCCACCTGGTCAATGAGTGTGGGCTCGATCAGCGGCTCGTCGCCTTGCACGTTGACCACCACAGCCTCTTCGCCCAGGCCCAGCAGCTGGCAAGCTTCGGCCAAGCGGTCGCTGCCGCTGACGTGGTCCTGGCGTGTCAAGAGGGCCTGCACACCATGGGCTGCGCAAGCGGCCACGATGCGTTCGTCATCGGCGGCCACCACCACTTGGGCGGCGTTCGACAGCATGGCGCGCTGTGCCACCCGAACGACCATGGGCAGTCCGGCGATGTCGGCCAGGGGTTTGCCGGGAAGACGACTGGACGCCATGCGCGCGGGAATCAGGACGCTGAAGTTGCCGTCGGGTAGGGGCTGACGCATGCCTGGGCTTTCAGAGCGGGGGACGCAAAGCAGCCAGCTTTTCGATTTCCTCGTCGCTCAGGGTGCGCGCTTCGTTTTCGAGCAGGATGGGAATGCCCTTGCGCACGGGGTAAGCCAGGCGGGCGCTGCGCGAGAGCAGCTCCTGGGTCTCACGGTCAAAATCAAGCGGCCCTTTCGTGACCGGGCAGACCAGCAGTTCAAGCAGTTTGGTGTCCATGGGGCAATGATAACGGGGCAAGACAAACCGGTCAGCGGTTTGGGCTGTCCAGTGGGTCGTTTCAGCGAAACGGTTTTTCAGCAAGGCGCTTGTCCAGCGCCTCCCAGAACGCGACTTCGGGCGTCAGCACCAAGGGTACGGCCAAGGCCTCAGGCTGGTGCAGCCAGAGTTTGGTCGCGTCTTTTTCTGTGCACAGCAAGAGGCGATCTGATTGGGTTGGTGACCCGTCTGCGTAGTCAAAATGGTCAGGCAAGGCGGTGGTCTGGTTCAGTTGTAGTCCGACTGCGCGCAGCATGACAAAAAACGCCTCGGGGCGAGCCAGACCGGCCACCGCATCGACGGGCTGACCGATCAAGCTGGACAAAGCCAGGCTGCGGCCATGCGCATCGTGCGCCAGTGGGGCCAACTGTCGCTGCGCCTGAAAGCCGCCCGGCAAGTCATTGGGGCCGGTGTGCAGCAGCAAGTCCACCGACCGTGGCCAGGGCTCGCGCAAAGGCCCGGCCGGCAGCAGCCAGCCGTTGCCCACGCCGCGCTCGTCCATGACGCAAATGTCCAGGTCCCGAGCCAGGGCCCAGTGCTGCAGTCCGTCGTCGCACACCAAAATATTGACCTCGGGGTGCGCTTGCAGCAAGGCCAGCCCGGCTTCGGCACGCAGGGTCGCCACCCGCACGGGGGCACCGGTTTTTTGATGGATCAGCAAGGGCTCATCGCCCACCTCGGTGGGCAAGCTGCCGGGCAAGACCGCACGGTTGTCATCGAACAGGCGGCCGTGGCCGCGTGAAATCACACCGGCTTTCCAGCCCTGCTGCTGTAGATGTTTCACCACGGCGATGGTGAGTGGGGTTTTGCCGGCACCGCCGGCCACCACATTACCCACCACAATCACCGGCACCGGCAGACGATGCGCATGACGCCAGCCCCAGCGCCAGAGCAGAGCTCGGGTCCAGAGCAAAGCTGCATGGACGAGCGCCATGGGAAACAGCAGCCAGGCGATCAAACCCCGAGAAGTCCAGATCCGTGGCAATTGCTGGTGCAGCCAGGCGGACAGGCGCATGGGAGTCAGGAGCCAGAGGACTCGGAAGATTGAGTGGCGAAGGTGATCTGCGACAGCCCAGTGCGGCGAGCCGCTTCCATGGCATTGACCACTGATTGGTGGCTGGCCTGCGCGTCAGCGCTGATCACCAAGATCGCCTCTTTGGAGGCCAATGGCCCCAAAACGGCAGCCAAAGCGCCCACCGAGGTGCCATCAATCGGGGATTTGTTCACTGCATATTGGCCTTTCGCACTGACCGTGAGCACAATTTGCTGAGGCCGATCTTTTTGCTTTTGGGCATCCGCCAAGGGCAAGGTCATGTTGATTTCGGTCAGGCGAGACCAAGTGGTGGTGAGCATCAAAAAGATGAGAACAACCAACAGAACATCAATGAAGGGGATAAGGTTGATCTCGGGCTCGACCGAGGGGGCGCGTTTGCGAAAGTTCACAGCGGACTCGTTCAGTGGCGCAGGTGGGTCAAGTGGCGGGCAAATTGTTCGCTGGCCACCTCCATCGACAAAAGCATATTGTCCACCAGGGTTCTAAAGTAGCGCCAAAACATCAGTGAGGGAATGGCCACAACCAAACCAAATGCGGTGTTGTACAGCGCCACAGAGATACCGTAGGCCAGTTGGGCCGGTTGACTGCTGCCGGCAGTTTGAGCCGCGAAAATTTCGATCATCCCAATGACGGTACCGAGCAAGCCCAGCAAGGGGGCAGCAGATGCAATGGTTCCCAGGGCCGTCAGATAGCGCTCCAGTTGCCTACCGGCTACGCGGCCTGCCATTTCCATGTGCGCCCGGATGTCTTCGTCTGTGGCGGCGGGATTTTTTTGCAGGCATCTCAGTCCACTGGCCAGAACCAGACCCAAAACCCCATTTTTCTCAAGTTGCAAAACTGCTTCTTCGGGCGCAAGACCACGTCGGGTCATTTCAACAGCCTGTTGTAATGTTTGTGGGGGTATGACTTTGTGCTCTCGCAGCTGAAACAGTCGATCAATGATCAAGGCCAAAGCCAAAATGGAGCACAAGATCAGCGGCCATATGGGCCATCCTGCGGCTTGAATGATGGATAACAAAACAGTTCCTTCTTTGGGAGGCAAAGCGTCAAAAGAGCACCATTATGGATGAGGACCAGCGCTTCAAGCCCGCCGCAAGCACCAAGCCAGCGAGCACCCCATTGCTTGAATGGGCTGTGGATAAATTTGTGGAAAAGTTTGAGCATGTCTGTGTTTTTTCATTTTTTATGATGGACAAGTATTCTTCATGTAACCATTGATAATTTAAAAAATCAGCCAAATCAAACGCTTATCATTTGGCCAAACCAGCGTGTTGGCCGTGCTGAATTGTTTTGCACCTCGATGTTGTCTGTGGACGACTCGCATAAGACGCACTTGTCATTGGGTCTGCCGGCTGTAGGACAATCCAGGGCATGAGCCATCCAGAGATGCCCCCCCCCCGCGCTTGGACTGTTTCAGCTTTGTGCCGCGCCGTGGCCGATACCCTGGATGCCCAGTTCAACCCGGTCTGCTTGCGCGGTGAAATTTCGGGCTTTTCGCGCGCGGCCAGTGGGCATTGTTATTTCTCTATCAAGGACGAAACGGGTCAGATCCGCTGCGCCATGTTTCGGCGTGCCGCCAATTTGATGGACTTTGCGCCCCGTGATGGCGAATTGGTCGAGGTGCGGGGCCGCTTGGGTGTTTACGAAGCCCGGGGCGATTTGCAGTTGATCGTCGAATCCATGGAACGGGCAGGGCAGGGCGCGCTCTTTGAGCAGTTTTTGCGCCTCAAAGCCAAGCTCGAAGCCGAGGGTCTGTTTGACTCGGCGCACAAACGCACTTTGCCCGCTCAACCGCGCGCCATTGGGGTGGTGACGTCTTTGGGGGCCGCCGCTTGGCACGATGTGGTGACCGCCTTACAGCGGCGCGTGCCACATATTCCGGTGTTGATGGCCCCAGCCTTGGTCCAGGGGGCAGGGGCTGCGGCCACGTTGGCGCTGGCCTTGCAAAACATGTATGCCCTGACGGCCGAAGACAACCCGCTCAGCCCGCCCGTTGATGTGATTTTGCTGGTGCGCGGTGGCGGCTCGATGGAGGATCTGTGGTCTTTCAACGACGAAAATCTGGCCCGTGTGATCGCCCAGAGTCCTGTGCCGCTGATTTGCGGCGTGGGCCACGAGACAGATTTCACGATCGCCGACTTTGTGGCCGACGTGCGCGCCCCGACGCCTACGGCCGCGGCCGAGATGGCGGCGACCGACCGGGGAGTGGTTTTGGAAGCTTTGAACGTGTTGGCAAACCGCTTGAATCGGGGCCTGTTGCGTCAGCAAGACCAACAAGCCCAGCGTCTGGACAGCGTGGCTGTTCGGTTGGGGGTGGGGCTGGCTCGCCAGCAAGATCGGCATGCTCAACGCCTAAGCGCCATCGCCACCCGCTTGAGCCGCCCCCAGGCCTTGCTGGGCCAGCACCGTCAATGGGTGGATCAACTGGCGCACCGTTTACAAGCCGGTGTTCGCAGCGAGTTGAGTAACAGTGGTCACAAGTTGGAGCGCCTCAACGACCGTTTGGGTTTTAACCGGGCTCAGCAGGTGCCGCGGCGCGCCCAGCGCTTGGAGCGGGCCGCTTTGCGTTTGTCGTCGGTGGACCCGCGTCAGGTGCTTGAGCGCGGTTATGCCTGGCTCAGTGACGACAAGGGTCAGGCTCTGACCCATGCCGGGCAATTTCAGCCCGGACAGAGCGTTCAGGCCACTTTGTCCGATGGCGTGGTGCCTTTGG
>Ga0209550_10000273_pt1 | contig 46591 bp, 54 predicted proteins | sample LauGreSuBDMM15SN_2_FD_187567 | JGI IMG/M metagenome (GOLD analysis project Ga0209550, IMG submission 187567) | Freshwater lake microbial communities from Lake Michigan, USA - Su13.BD.MM15.SN (SPAdes) (version 5) | ecosystem: Environmental > Aquatic > Freshwater > Lake | place: Lake Michigan...
GTCCTGAACTGCCTGGAGCTCCTGTTGGGCCACCTGGTCCTGTATTTCCTTGAGCGCCTGTCGCTCCACCACCTCCTTGTGAACCTTGGGCTCCTGTATTACCTGTTGGTCCTACACCTCCTGTGGCTCCTTGGGCTCCTACTGGTCCTAAGTTACTCGCAGCACCTTGTGAACCTTGTCCACCTGCCGCGGCTGTAGAACCTGTCGGTCCTTTAGTTCCTGTGGCTCCTTGGGCTCCTGCATGTCCTATAACGCCTGATGGCCCTTGGGCTCCTGTTGAACCTACACCACCCTGAGACCCTTGGGCTCCTTGAGCTCCTGTTGAACCTGCTGGTCCTGTAGTTCCTATTGCTCCTTGAGCTCCCGCATGTCCTGTATTTCCTTGTGAACCTTGGGCTCCTGTTGAACCTACACCACCCTGAGACCCTTGAGCTCCTTGAGCTCCTGTTGAACCTGCTGGTCCTGTAGTTCCTGTGGCTCCTTGAGCTCCTGTGTTTCCTGTATTTCCTTGTGAACCTTGAGCTCCTGTTGGACCTGCTGTTCCTTGAGAACCTTGTCCTCCCTGAGCTCCTGTTGAACCTGCTGGTCCTGTAGTTCCTGTGGCTCCTTGAGCTCCTGTATTACCTGTATTACCTTGAGCACCTTGGGCTCCTGTTGGACCTGGTGTTCCTTGAGAACCTTGGGCTCCTTGAGCTCCTGTCGAACCTGCTGGTCCTGTAGTTCCTGTGGCTCCTTGAGCTCCTGTATTACCTGTCGGTCCTGTGGCACCTTGAGAACCTGTTGGCCCCACTGTTCCTTGTGAACCTTGAGCTCCTGTTGAACCTGCAGGACCTGCTGGTCCAATCGGTCCTGTTGAACCTTGAGCACCTGTGTGTCCTGTTCCTCCTGTAGCACCTTGAGTTCCTGTATTTCCTACAGCACCTTGAGCACCTGTGTGTCCTGTTCCTCCTGTAGCACCTTGTGAACCTGTGTTACCAATTGCTCCTTGAGCACCTGTGTGTCCTGTTCCTCCTGTAGCACCTTGTGAACCTGTGTTACCTTGTGCACCAGTTAAACCTTGTGAACCTGTATTACCTTGAGCACCTGTATTACCTTGAGCCCCTGTTGTGACACTTGCAGCTCCTTGGGCTCCTGTATTTCCTGTTGGACCCGTAAATCCTGTATTTCCTTTATTACCTTGAGCTCCCTGAGCCCCCGCAATATTAGTTGTTGGCCCAATCCAATTGTTTGTACCATCAATAACCTGACTTCCACCAACTGCCATGTAATTAATTACATTTATACTTGAACCAACAGAAATAATTGCATTCGATGGTTGTATAGATAAAACTCCTACCGAAGTTCCATCAAACGTGATTGTTGCCCCTGATAAAACTCTTAACTCAATAACCCCTGTGTTCTCAAAATCGATGAACGGGATGTCAGTTATTGGTATAGGGACTATTAATATGTTTTTAGCCATGGATGTTTTTTTTCTCTTACTTTATAAATACAACTAAAGTTGTTATTTACCACAAACTTGTATTCGTTTTATTTTTAAAATTTACTATAATTCAATCAACAATAAACATTTATCAGTTTTATTAATGAATTTAAAAAAAATAGGAAGTAAGTTATTCACAACAAACTTATTCGCAGATTTTATATTATCTAAAATTCCTAATAACGAAGAATCAATCATCAAAGTAATTGATTGTAAAAACTTTCTAATAATTAAAGGTAAGACCAGTTATAACGATGTATTAGACTTAGTAACCTTAACCTCAGAATTTGAACAGAAGTATTCAAAATTAATTGGTGATATTAAAATCACACATACTATCGACCTTATTGAATACGCGTGTACTATCCCGCATCAAGAAGAATTAACTTATACATATCATTTTAGTGACAACTGCTCTTATACCCAAAAACAAATAGATTTATTTAAGTCAGAAGAGGAATCTTATGGGTTTGATTTTGTACCTAAAAAAATAGAAGATACTGACTTGGTTTCAGTATCTGAGTTCCCCCATGGTTATTCGTTGAATCAAGGAAGATTGTTGTATTACTACGGTAAACACTTATTCTATAGTGTACCGTCAACGTATCCATATTATCCCCTCACATTTAAATTAACCACTCAAAAAGATGATGAGGGAGACAGTGTGTTTTCAGTTTTTAATCCTTATCTTAATAGTGATGACGAAAGAATTCAATCGGCAATATTGGATGTGTTTGACTTTGATATGTCTTGGTTAAAAGTAGAAATGAAAAAAGTGGATTGGAGTATTGAACTCACAAATCCACTTGAAGAATATTCTTTTATTAAAAAGAAGAATAATGATTTAATTCTATTTTAAAGAATCCCTACGTTTTTCCTGTGTTGTTTGATTATATCAAGAGCTTCCGTAAGTTCATCATAGTTTCTTTCAGGAGTATACAGGAAAGATTTATAGTTATCCCCATCCCCTTCAATAATTAATAATGCAGGAATCATATCGTTTTCAGTAATTTTACTGAACGTGTCATACTCATCTTTATAGACATCAATGTCTCTATCAAAAAATTCAATACCTTCTTTGGTTAATATATTTTTGAAGTCAGTACAAAACGGACAACCCTGCATTGTGTACACGATAACATTTAAATCTTTCATTTTAATTAATTTAACAACTCAAGTACTTGGGCTGGTTGCATAACTCCTGCTTTAGAGAATACTTCAGTTCCTTCCTTGAATATTTTTATTGTTGGTACACTTCTGATACCCAACTCTCTTGAGAATTCCATGTCAGACTCAACATCATATTTGTATACACCATATTTTGGTGAACTTGTAGATTCTTTAATTAAAGATTCATTTACTCTTTCAAGATTAGTTAACATAACCTTACATGGTCCACACCATACCGCAAATAAATCCAGTATGAAGTTTTCCCCTTCATTAATTTTTTGTTTGATTTCCTCTGATGTCAGTTGTTGCATTTTTAAATTGTTTTAATAATTGTCCAACGAAAAGGGTCATTTCGTTCAATTGTTCTTGTTTATAATAAATGGTAATCACTGGAGTACCATACCCTTGTAAAGATAAATATATATAAAATCCTTGTGCTGTTTTATATATTTTTTCAGTATAATTTATTTTTATATCAGGATAATTTAAATCACCAACACTATAAACTATAGTACTTTTAATCTTGTTTAAATATTGTTCAATCTCTTTCGGAATTGATAATAAGTTAATGAGGGAGTATGTCTCACCACCCTCTTCAAGTTTTTTAATATATTCTATTTTTTCCATACTATAAAAAATCCCAAACACCTCTTGGACTTGAGTCAATATTTTTATATGTCCATCTTAATTTACCACCATGGTCAAAATAAGAATCAGAATTAAGTATTACCCCATTCTTACATTCTTTAGTAATCTGTAAGGTTTTAAACTTTTTGTTCTTTACAGAAGATAAGATAACCTCGTCTAATTTAAATAGAACATCATTCCATTCTTCACCAAGTTGGTTATTAAATCTACCCAAACTTTGTATTCGTTTAACCTCAACTTTATCTTCAACTTTAGTTAGGTTATATTCAATAGTTGCTCTGTCTCCATAAGACCCCTTACGAAGGGATATAATGAACGATGCAGGTTTTCCGATGTATGTTTTCACACAGTTAGATTGAATCGAGCTCTCCTCGTTATATTCACTACTGTTGGTTAATAACACTGATTCATAGTCACCAATCTTAGTTTGTACCATATCAACAAAATATTGAGGATATAATCTACTATAATTTCCTTGTTTATAGAATTGTATTTTGTCCGTCCAATCCAAGTGTTCCTGTCTGAATTCCTCTTTATTATTTTCAGACATCCATCTTAAGTCTGTTTCACCGTATAACCTCAACTCCGTATACATTCTAATGTGGTCGGTAAATGTCCAAGTATCTAAAGAACCTTCAATATAAACTTTTTTGAATATAGAATATACTCTTCTTAATTCTTCAACACTAATAACAGATTTGAATTCAGGTAAAATATTAGTTTGAGCTGCAATTGTTGAATTCAATAATTCTGTAATAATTTCATCATCTTGATTTAACCAATCGTCTCCAAACAGTTGTCTGGCATGTTGGTACAATGCAATATTTAATCCTCTACAAGTGTGTAGAGATTTCTTCAATCTCTTACCTGAAATTTTTTGCACCGTCATAAAAGCATCCACCAACTTGTTACCGTTTTTCTTAAGGACCTTTCTAATTTCAGGACCAATCAAATGTTGAGTAAATACTTGGAAGTTGTTTGGGTATTTTATTTGTCTTTTGTTTAAATAAAATCTAAACAACCTTTGATTAAAATCTAATTTCTCGAAGTCATCTCTATTGTCTATCTCAAACATGAATTTAGAAACGGCTTCCATCGCAACATTAGACACTTCATTTTTGTCCGAAACATAAGAGTTAACTACATTCTTAATCATAGACTTTATTGAGCTAATTGGGTCGTTAGCAAAAAAGTTTCGTCTAATTTTCTTCTTACACTTTATCTTCTTTTGATATTCTCTCAGATACCCCGAATAAACATCTCCAGTCTTTGTGTTAACACTAATATAGTCAACATTCCAAGACACCTTAAACCATGTGTTACCCGCTCTTCTATTTCTAAAACCGTGAAATAATTTCAAGGTAACTTTATCACCTACCCTTTCAACAACAACCATGGCATGCATCTTGGTAACCGTACACATTGGGTTACCGTAGTTTTCAAGATAAGACTCTTGGTCAGTAGTAGTCTTTTTAATAATAAATAGAGGATGTTTTTTTGTTGGAGGGTCAGATTTATGAATTATTAACCCATCACCGAACAAATCATCCATATCCATTATTGGATTTAAATGCCCACCCCCAATAGGATTTTGTTCGTGGTGTGAAACGCAATTAAACGTTTCGAAGTTTTTTTTAAATATCTCTACTTTCATTCATCAAATATAGTTAAAATTAAAATGGAGGACAATGTCCCCCACAAATGTACGAATAAAATTCGAACTATAATTTTAATTTAATGAATAATTTCCGAATGGAGTATTAACGATTAACTTTTCAATGGTTAAGTCTTGATACCTTGAGTCATTTAAGATTTCACCGATTGTTTTAGGTTCAGATGTTTCTTTTTTAATTTTCTTAGTCTTACCGTGTATTTCAGCACAGATTATAACTATTTGATTTTTGGTTAAATTAACCTCTTCACCCTTTTCGTAGTTTTGGATGGCAACTTCACGAAGTTTAGAGTAGAACTCCTCCTCTTTGGTTTTTGGGACCAAGTTGAGAAGGTCGTTCGGATTTTCTCTGAAAAACTTAATGATGTTATTCATGTATATTTCAACATCAACACTCATAGTATATTAGTTAGTTGTTAAACAATTAGTCTTCTTGAAGGTCCCACATACCTCCGCCCATGTCAGTTCCTTTTTCCTTGATAGACTCAGGTACTTCCACGTTATTACTTCCTTTTAAATTTAAGAAGTATAGGTTAGGTAAATTCGCAATACACTCAGGGATTGTTCTTAACTCAGGGTTGTTAATCAACGCTAAGAATCTCAATTTAGGTAATGTACAGATTGATTCAGGGATTGATGTAACACAGTTGTCTAATAGAATCATATTCAAGTCTTTGAATCTTCCTATTTCTTCAGGGATAGTAATAGTAATATTAGCGTTGTTATTACCTCTGTTTTGAATTTGGAATTCTTTTAATGATTCAGGTAAACTTCCGATTAAGTCATCTAATCCGTAAAGAGCAATGAACTTACCAATCGCACCATGACTGAAACTGTCAATAACCAATTTCTCTCCACCTACAGTAAGACCTTTAGCAAACTCAGGTTTGAAGAATGTCTTCAACTCTTGCATCGGTCCGTTTAATAATTGAACCAAATCTTGTTGACGGTCATCTTTATCCATGAATTGGTTAGATGGGAAATGGAATTGATAACGAGTCTTAGGTAATCCTGTCATAGGTGAGACATCTGTATCATTAGGATTGAATACCACGTATAATGGACCGTCCTTAATGTATCTATCAAACCATGAAGCACCAGGAGCAGATGTACACCATCTTGTTTCTTGGTTATTACCACCGTAGAAACATGCCGCCTCTTTACCTACAACACCCTTGTCTTTAATTTCAACAACTCTCCAATTCTCACCATCAAAAACAAGTTTACCACCTGGGTGAACTTCAGCTTGTTTTCTTTCCGCTTTAGTTGTTGATGCCAATGTTAAGTCAAAATCTTTAACAGCATCATATAATTGGTCAGGAGTGATTTTATTAATATCTCTCATCTCCCTTGGTAATCTTCCTTTGAATCTTTCAAATTTCTTAAGGTCGTCGGTTACTTTATAAAGGTCTTCCATGAAAGTATCTTTAACTTGTTTAACCTCTTTTTCGTATCCATTGTCACCAAGTTGTCTCTCAGTCTTTGGATTTAAATAATTCTTAATTAACCATTGTACGTAAGCACCTGCCTTCACTTTTGCAAGTTCATCTGAACTCGCAGTATCAATATCAATATTGTTCAATCTTGTTGTTGGGTCAGCCTTAACTAATTCAATAAATTCTTTCTTAGTTAGTTTTGGTTTTACCTTAGCACCACTCTTATCTTCACTTGGTTTGGTCAAAGCATTAAACAATACTTCGAATCTCGATTGCTCGACTATGATAGTTCTTAATAACGATGTAAATTTCATCTATTTTTGATTTATTAATAAATATATTGTGAATACAAAAATAACTAATAATTCAATATAAGCAGCTCTTCCCCCATATTTTGTTTTACACCTTTTTTTGCTGCCGCAGCCTTAGCAAACTCCTTTTTCTCCCATCTGAACGTAGTTTCAGGGTACCATTGATGTAATAACTCAAAATCATAATACGATAAACTAAATTTACCTTCTACGTTATTTAATACCGTTGAGAGTCTTTCATGGTCTTTTCTATCGAAATCGTGGTTATTGTAGTAGTTTTCTGTTTTCCAATATGGAGGGTCCAAATAGATATAAGTCGATGGTGAATCATACTTTTCAATCACATCTTGGAAGTCCATGTTTTCAACATGAGTAATTCTTAAAAAATGTTCAATCCAATCAGTCTTACTTAACTTATCTCTAAATGTTAGATACTTTGATTTGTACTTACCTTTCAAGTCAATGAAAGAACTTGTTTCAGGTTTAGACCCTGAGAATACCTGTGACAACACATAAGCGTATTTAGCGGCAACAGTATAATCGTAAGGTTGTACGCTGAAACCTGATGCAAATATTTCAGCTTGGAACCTGATAAATTGTTCTTTGTATATGTCAGGAGTTACATCAACCCCTCTTTCTTGACAAGGAATTGCATTAACCGCATCCAATAATAAAGATGGGTTCTGTAAACATTGAAACAGATTATAGTTTAATGGGTTGAAGTCGTTATAAACAACTCTCTTTAAGTTTGGGAACTGATTTAAGTTCATGTTGAAGAAACACCAAAACATTCCTGAGAATGGTTCTACATATGTTTCCATGTCGTTAGGGTAGAATGGTACAATCCATTTACCAATTTTAGATTTACCTCCGATGTATGATAATGCCATAGATTTCTTTTTTACAAGTATAACAAATAAATTTCAAAAAGGCAAATGATTCTAATAAGTTTTATAAGATTGACTAATGAATTATGATTTCGTATTATTTATAAACTTAACACACTTATTATGTCTGAATGTCAAAAATGTAATCAAAAACCAACATCAAAATCTCAATACGTTACAATCGTTGTTGGATTTTATTTATTAGGTGCAGCAATTTACGGAACCATCGTTTTAATTAAAGATTTGATTTCTCTTTTTTAAACTGGTCTTTCAAACCTAACGTTTAATTTAACGTACATATCTCCCCCATTATAACCTTTACCTCTAAGTCTTAATGGTCTTGAACTGTCGAACACTCTTGGTGCCTCCATACTCAAACTTCCATCAGGATGTGGTATTACATATTTCTCTTGTTGTGTCTCTTCTAAGTTAAGATATAAGTTATAAATCAAATCATCATTCATTTTTTCATAACCATCTTTATTCACAAGTTCAACTTGGATAACTAAGTCACCGTATTCCCCATTTCTAAAGTCACCAGCGTTCTCAACTTTTAAAAATTGTCCCGAATCAATACCTCTTGGTAATGTGATTTTAATATTGTTGGCAGTAGATTTAACACCTTGTCCACCACAACCATAACATTTATGTACTAAAGTATAACCTTTACCTCCACAGGTATTACACGCACTTCTGATTTGTTGAACCATGAATCCTGTACCAAATGTTTTAATTTCAAAACCTTGACCTTTACAGGTACCACACATTTGTTGTTCCCCACCACTTCCGTTACATGTTTGACAGTGATTGTTCTTAACGTAATGTAATTCCTTGTTTGAACCTAAATAGGATTCAACAGGATTGACTTGAACCTTAATAACTTTATCAGGAGCGTTCTTTCTTCTTGGTTGTCTAAACTGATTATTACCCTTTCCAAACATTTGGGAGAACATGTCAGCATAAGGAGTTCCTTGGAATGGGTTTGATTTTGAATTGTCGTAATTGGCTTTCTTATCGGGATTACTTAATACGTCATAGGCCTCAGCAATCTCTTTAAATTGTTCAGTACCGTTAGGATTTACATCTGGGTGATATTTCTTAGAGAGAGACCTATATGATTTTTTAATCTCATCTGCGGACGCTTTCTCTTCAACTTCTAAAATTTTATAGTAATCTTTCATATATGGAGAACTACATAGTAGTATTGTTTAAAAATAAGACAAAGAAAAAAATAATAAAGAAGTTCATTACCTTTAATAGAGCTAAATTGTTCTATGATAACCTCATTAAAGAGTCCCAAGAGGTCATTTTTAATGTTGAGATAGAAGCAGGTAAAGAATGTAAGTATGAAATTGGTCTTATTGAGATGAGTGGTAAACAACTTGTTCCAGTCTATATGACCGATGAGTTCGGTAGGAGTGTTAAAGTTAAATTAGATGAAGACGGTATGACCTTATTTCAAATCTCCCCCTACAAAAAAGAAGAACTAATCTATGATGTGAAAGAATCCAAAAAGATAACTGTTCAAGAACTTATTAAGAAATACCTGAAAGGTGATGGTATGAAAATGGTGTCTGTTCTAAATAATAAAGTTGTTGTTCAACAGGAGGAAAAGTTTCACTTATTCACATTAAAGAATGAACAGGAGTCATCTCGATTTGTTGATTGTCTTTCTTTCTACTTTTTTAAAATAAAAAGAGGAGATTGTCTTTTTGTGAAAGACTACTCCTCGGCTCAACGAAAATACCTTTATGGTATCTTAGAATCTAATGGGTTCAGTAAAAGTGTTCTCTATAGAAAATTTACTTCTCTACCTCAGTTAAAATAAAATGAAATTCTGTTCCTGAGATATCAATCGAAAATTGCTTATGATGTCTGTCCACTTCTCTAAAGTGATTAATAACTGTTGCGTATTCTCCTTTAGGTAATTCAAATACGATGGTCGCTTTACCACTGAAGATTGTTTGACAAGACTCAGCGATTAACGCTAACTTCTCTAACTCCCCAAGAGTAATATTTTTATTTTCTTCCATAAACTTATCTTTTTTGGGATAGGAAACATATCCTCTTTCTTTATCTTACTTATTTCTTTAATGTAAGATTGTTTAATTTTTTCAACTTGTTGTGAGTCTTTTCTTTCTTCACTCTCCACCATCTTCAGGGCTCTCATCAACGGGTCCGTCTTGCTCATGTATTTCTAATGTTGGTTCATCTATATCCAAAGTAGTGTCTTCTACTTCAAAGTCAAAATATAGGTTTTGAAGTTTATCTAAATCAGTTTTTTCAAATGTAGTTTTTAGCTGTTCTACTGTTTGTTTAAACAACTTTTCTTTTAATTCTCTTTCTTTGTTTAGCTTAATTATCTTGGCAATTTTAGTCATTGTTATTGAAATTTCTCTCTCTTCTATTGGAGATACGAATGAAATTCCTTTGTAGTTTTGGTTTTCAGCTTCAAACCCAACAACTTGTCCTTCATCAACAATACTTTTAGGTAGTGACCATTTAGTTGGGAACGTCATGTCAAAACTTAAATAGTTTTTCAATTTTCTTATTGAATGAACATATTCAACGAATGGTGCAATTTCTTTATAAAAACTCATTTGGTATATAGGTATGTAATTATGTAACTTATGGATAGTCCGAGGAAAATAAGCTCCCTGTTACTGTAAACCAATGGTTTTGGTTCTTTTTGTAACAGGGCACCTATAAACTTTGTGACATTTTTCAATGACACTAATATTGTAAAAACAAATATAAAAAGATATATTGTATCAATATTATGCATTCTTTTCTGTCTTGCTATGTTCTAAAATTTCTTTTCTGAATTGTTGAAGCGCGTCTTTCAACTCTTGAGCAGATTTTCTTGCTCTTGTTCCAGCGCTTTTATTTCCTTTGTAAAATTTAGTAGCATCAACTGATAACAACTCAGTTAGTTCTTTAATTTTTTCTAATGTTTCCATCTTTTAATAATAATTTAGTTTATTGTTTATTTTAGAAATATTAACTTTTTTTACCCTGGTGTAAATAGAATAAGGGTTTTTTTAACTAACACTTTTTTCTAACATCTTATAAAATTCTGTTAATATATCTAAGTCAGACTTACTGAATGGTTTATCCACATCAAAAACTTCAAATAAAAAATTAGGTATTGATTTTTTAACCGAATTATCAGGATGGTTATAAAACGTATCCATAAAAAATGATTTGAGGTAATCCTTATGTTCCCCTTGTTCTTTAATGGTAATATTCTCCGTTTTAAAATCTTTTAAGACTTTAGACCAACACCATTCAAAATGTAGTTCTTTATCTTCTTGAGATATAGATATTTTAGTCTCGGAATACTCGCCTGAGTCACCCATATAGGTATCCACGACAACATGATTCAAGGACTTGAATATGTCACCGTACAGTTCAATTTTCTCAAAATTCATATTATGAATATTGAACCAAATTGTAACCTCATCATCAGGGATTGGTTTGGACATCCAATTAAAAAAATTCTCCATAGAGTTCATCTATGGAGAATATAATAAAAGGATATTAAATGTGAATTTTTATTGTGTCTTTCTGTCGTAAGAAATTAAGTTTTTCATCTTATTCATTTCTTCAGAGATAACTTTTGACTTTTTTTCTTCTTTTGATTCTAAGGTGTTAAGTATTTTAGTTGCCTTATTAATTGAACTTGATTTGTCAGCTCCTTGTTGTTTAGACTTTAAAGAACCTTTGGTCTTACCTTCACCTGCAACTTCTATTGTTTCTTGTGGTTGTCTTTTGTAAGACGCTTTTTGTTGTTCAGCCCCATATAAATTTTCGTCGAAGTTCTTTTTGAATCTTTCTCCTACTTTTTCACTTCTTTTTGAAACATTACCTAAAGCTTTACCATCTTTTCCTGTAACTGCATTTCCGTTTTTAGAATCACCTTTGATTTGTTTTGTAATCATTTCATCATCAGGTTTGATTTCGTCATAAACTAGGTTAGTCATACCAGGGTAAGCAAACGCTTCAATATATTCTCCAACAGCATCAGATGGATGATATTTCTTTTCATTATGTTCTTTTTCCATATCATAATTACTTTGAGGGAAATCGTCAGGGTTTTCCTCATACCCTTTACCACCCATGTACATATCTTTCATGTAGTCTTTCATTTTCTCAACTACCTCTTTAGCATATGAATCGTTCTCTTGTTTGTTTTTAGACAAAACTTTATTAGTGTCTTTTAAACCTTGAGGTTCTTTCTTATTAAGATTACCTTTTTCTGCTTTATCTTTAACTTGTTGTTCTCTAACAATATTTTCAATCATATCAATTAATTCACTTTCAGTTAATTTTAAAGACTTAACCTCTTCTTTAACACTTTTAAGTATTGAAGATAAATTCTTTTGATTTGTAATTCTTCTATTCGATTCTTTTACGTTGTATTTTTTACCATCAACTTCAAAAGAATCTTTACCATCTTTTTTAGCATCAGCTAAAGCTCCTGAAAAAGCATTTCCTTCTTCAGTTTCTTGTTCACCCATATCTCTTGGTGTTCTAACTCTAAATGGCTTACCACCAAACTTATCTTTATACAAGTCAAAGTATTTTTTACCTTCTTTACCTGGTGCAAACATTGCTTGTTTTCCACTATATTTTGAGTCAAAAGAATCAAAATCATCAAACTCTTCTTCATCGTAGTCAAAGTCAAAATCACCTGTATATTTTCTATCTTTTTCGTCGTAAAAACCATGTTCATCATCGAATGATGCCATCATTTTTGGTCTACGAGTTACATGAAACATATCTCTATCCATTTCCATACCCATATCTTCTTTTTCAGCTTCTTCTTCCTCATCTTCGTCACCCTCGTAATCTCCTGGCATCCTTGATATGCCTTCTTCACCTTCCTCGTCGTAGAAAAACCACTCTTCAACTTCTTCTTTATGTGACTTTGCGTCTCTTAATTTTTTAAAGTCAGCGGCAGTTATCTTACCTTTTGGCTCTGCAACGTCTATCTTTTTTTGGCCACCTTTAAGTTTTTCGTCAACTTCAACTTCGGTCCATTCTCCTTCATTGATGTTTTTTGAAAGTTCTTTTACTTTCGATTCAATTTCCTCATTAAGGATTCTTGAAACTAATTTGTCAATATTATTTTTGAAATTACTCATCGTTAATTATTATTTTCTTATAAATATCTTTATTTGGGTCTTTTGTTGATTTTTTCGTACTCATATTCCAAAATAGTCTTAATCACGTTCTCACTAACACCCATTTTACTTGAAACATTCTTAATTGCTTCTTTAACAGATTCATTTTTACTAATCTTTACGTTATTGATATCTCCTTGATTACAATAAGGGAACTTTGTACATTTCTTTTTAATCTTAACAAACCCTCCACCTGGTACTTGTGTTTTTCTACTTGGACCCCAATCTTTCTTCTTCGTTGACTTTGCCCACATTGAAGGACTTTCATAACCGCCAACTGAACCTGAAGTTGTTGCCTCTTTAGCTTCCACCTTCTCAACGTCGCCCTCTTTTAATTTTGGAGTTTCTCTTCTACTTCTTTCCCAAAATTCATCGTCACCTCCGAATACTGGTCCTGAATATGCTCCTGAAGAACCTGAACCTGTGGCTTCTTTGGTTTCTTTCTTCTTACGTCCATCACAATGAGCCTTTTGACTGAAACCTTTTGGATTTGAGCAGTCTATAGATTTCTTGTACTTTTCACTCCACTTTTCAGTAACCTCGTCTTGTTCCTTAGTTTCTTTCTTTTTAGATTTTCTATATGTATTTTTAGGTGTTTCCTCCTTGTCGTCCAATCCTTTTTTACCAATATTTGTTAATATAGTATTTAAGACATCTGTTGTTAAACCAGGAGTTTTACCACCAGGATAATAATTAGAATGACCTTCAGCCTCTTCAATATCTTTCTTTTTTGCATGAAGAAGTTTTTTAATACTTCTTCTAATCATTGGAGTCCCTTCTAAATCATCTTCAGTAACCCCTTGTTTGTATTGTGCATGGTCTGTCATAGTTCCTGTATTTGCTTTAACTCCGCCAAAAGCTTTATCTAATCCGTCTTTAAATACGTTTTGTGGTGTTTTATCCATGGTTATGCGTTTTTAAGTCTTGGTTCCCAATAACTTCTATTCATCCACATAAATTGATAGAACTCACGGAACATTCTTAATGTGATATCTTTAACATCACCTTCAAGTTTTCCTTTTTTGATTTCTTTACCAATTCTGTCGATTAATTTATCTTCGAATTGTTTAACAGTATTGTTATCCATAAAGTTTCTGATTTCTTTACGCATCAACACTTCAATCTCTTTTACCTCTGAACTTGTTAATGCCATTATTTTGAAATTAATAAGAATGTTGATGCAATGATACCAGCATAAGTTCCGACCTTCCATAAGAAAGTCTTAGTCCTTTGTCCCTTTAGTTCTTTATGTAAACTATTGGTTAAGTCTTCTGATATTTTTAATTGCTCATCTTTTTTACCAATGATGAATTGATTGTTTTTATCTTTATCTGTTAACAGAGTAATGATAGTATCTTTTTGAGCTTCTCTTTCGCCAAGTTTGACGATTTTGTTGTTCAATAATTTTACTTCTTCTTTACACCCATCATACTTTATAAGGTCTTTTGCAACCTGTCTAAGAATCTTATTGGGTAATGCCGTCTTGGTTGTATCTGTTTGTGAAAAAGAACTCAAGCTCAGCATCAGAGTAAGTGTCAATAATATTAACTTTTTCATTTGTCTTGTTTTTTACGATGGTTAAATTGTTATCAATACGTTGTACTTCTTTACTTATAGTTACAACATTTTCTTTTACTTCGGAAACTTTATTATCAATTTCCTTATTTACGACCTGAGCCGAACCAATTTCTTTTTGGATGGCATTTATCTTTTCCTTATAGGATTTAATGTCGGTCTTTATACCTTTGATTGTAAAGATGTTCCAAACGGATAATACAATGACAATAATTAGTAAAATAGTTTCTTTATTAACTTTCATTTTTAATGGATTATTGTGGAGACTCAGGAGTCTTCTTTCTACTAGCAAGTACTTTACCCCATTTAGATTTAAACTTTTGGTAGTACTGTTGTAGTTTATTTAACATTGTAAGGAATTCTTGGTCAACCTTAATCATTTGACCGTTAACATAAATTCCACTATCCTCACCAATTGTGAAGATGAATTCAATATCTTCATCGATTAATTTCCCTGACCATTCAACATTGTTTGGATAAACATTCAATGTATTGAAGTCAACTAAATCTGAAACCTCGGTAACAAATTCATCCATTGTTTCTTGGAATGCAATCTTATCGTCAGATGTTATGTCTAACCCACTTCTATCTTTTCCGTGTAATGCCAAAATACCACCAGAGATTCTGTACTTCTGTACTTTATCTTTTTGAGTTGGTTGTTCCCCATCTCCGATTTCTTTCTCAGCTGTTTCGTAGTCAGTATCCTGTTTGATACGACTTTCAACATCTTTGGCAACATTTATTTGTGTGTCTTGTTCAAATAAGAACTTAGACTTTCTTAATAGAGACTTAATCTCGTCGTATCTGTCGTTATGCAAATTGCTCATTTTCTAATAATTTTCTAAAGGCTTCAAAGTTAAATGATGGGTTTAAGTCAGTGAAGTTTGAATTGAAATTGCTCTTTGAAACAATTCCTTCATAATTCGTAATACCTTCAACTTTGGTATTATGACCTATACATCTATTTTCAATTCGAAGAGTCTGTATTAATTGGTTACACAAATCAGCGGTTGATTTAAGTTGTGATGTTGTGTAGGGTTGCCAAAAAAAGTAATCTCTCCATTTTTTTTCGTACACCTGTTCATTATAAATACTTCCTTTCCAGTTAATATAAGAGTTGGACAGTGGTTTCTTTTCTAACCATCCTAAATTCTCCAAACATATGATTACAGAGTTTCTGTTTACGTTTTCGTCAGGGAAATAATTGGTGTGAGAGGTATTGGAGAGTAGTTGTAATACTTTACCCTCTCTTGTTACAACGTAGTTAGGTATTCTATCGAAACTCCCATTGTACCTAAATTTAAGGGAGGACAGGTATTCCCCGACCTCCCTCGATGTATGACACAAGATTATTTGTTTCTTTTTTTTCTGATTACCCGTTGGTTTAAACTCTCCATATTTTTGGATGTTAAGCATCTCTTCTCAAATAGTTCAATACCTTTTTATCAGGTTCGTTTGTTTCAACTTCGTTAAGAGTAGAATCATCAGGTCCATCAAAACCCATTGGTCCTTCAAGTGTTCCAAATTTTTGTTCATTCATTTTAATCAATTCTTCCTCAAGTCTTTTCAATTCCTCTTCGGTTGGAACATATTTGTCTTCAACATATTTTGCTTCTTGTTTACCTGCTTCAATACTCAACTTATCAATATCGATTTCAGTTGGTAATACGGTAGGATTCTTTTTATCTTCCTCCTCAAACTTAACTAACATGTGTAAGAATGATAAAGATATAATTGGTAACATACCACCTGAGAATAACGCTAAGAATCTTTTGTGTCCAACAGGGTCTCCTGATTCAACACCTAAGTAACTTACAATAGGGTCAACCAAATCAACCCAATCTTTAAATGCTGCCGTTGTAACATCAATATACTGATAAGCAAAGAATATGTTACCAATAAACTGAATAAGGGTTACAATACCGAATGGGAAGTAAACTTTCTTACCCATCTGAGCCGATATCGCAGCCAATGCAGATAATGCAGCAATCTCAATACCTATCGATAGGTAAATCGCCCAACTCAATGGGTTTGATAAACCATACCATGTTGTAACGTGTGATATTGACACAAACGCCACCGCAAGGATTGGAACCAAGAATGCAACATAGATTATTGTTTTAAAATTCCTTTGAAACCAATTCATTATTTTTGTGATTTAAGTTTTTTTATTTCTTCTTCAATCTCAGTTTGTCTTCTAACATCAAAAATTTTTCTATCAGTTGACTGAATCATTCTCTTCTCAGCCTCAAGACCTGAAATTTTTAACTCAATACCTAACTCTTGTTTGGTGTAAGTTGAATCTTTTATTGCTGCTATTTCTTTTCTAACTTTAGTTAATTCTCTTGAATCACCGCAGCTCTTAAACAATCCTAATAGTGAAATCACCAATACGATAGTTACAAAGTTATTTTTAATAAAATTTTTCATAATTTATGTTTTTAATTTATCCTTAAAATATAAAAGGTGTATTAAATAAATACACCCTTTACTTCAATTTATAGATAGTCGAATAGAATACTTGTCTCGTTTCTTAATTTTCTAAGAGCTTTTTCTTTAATTTGTCGGACCCTTTCCTTGGTTAAATCGAAGTCATTACCAATATCTTCCAAAGTTCTTGTTGAACCTGATAACCCAAAATAATCTTGAATAATTATTTTTTCTCTCTCATCCAACACGTCCAACATAGACAATAGTTTCTCCTTTAAAGTTTCTTCGGTAGACATATTAGCGTCTGCCAAATCGGCATTAGGATTTTTCAAGATGTCCAATAAGGTATCACCTTCCTCATTCAAAGGATTGTCCAAGTTTACGGTATATGGTAGGTTTGCGAATTTCTCAGGTAGGTCAACACCTGCCTTCTCCAACTCTTTCTTTGCTTTATGAAGTTCTTGAACCACGTTAACTGGTAGACGGATGGTTCTTGCATTCTCATTCAATGACTGTAAGATAGATTGACGAACCCACCAAACAGCATATGATATGAATCGTAGTCGTTTAGACCAATCGAAGTTCTCGATTGCTTTCATAAGTCCAAGGTTGCCTTCTGCAATCAAATCAGGTAGGTCCAATCCTTGGTTTTGGTATTGTTTACTAACGGTAATTACAAAACGTAAGTTACCCTCCAAAAGTTCTTTTTGAATTTCTTTAATTTCTTCTTCTGTGATAAAACCAGATAGCATTCTCTCAGCTAACTCTCGTTCTCTTTCAGGAGTCATAACCTTTATTTTACGAATATCTTTAAGGTAGTGACTAATTTCTTCTTGATTAATAGGAATTGACGATTTTTCTTTCATATGTTTTTATTTGCTGTATGTTTCTAAAGTATCTTTCTCAAATGAGCTTAGGGATTCCATTCCGTTGGTTAGGACTTTATCCAATATTTGGTCCAAAGATGGTTTCTTAATTACATTATTCTCTCTCATCTCCTCCAAAAGTAATGCCACAAGGTCATCTTCCTCTTGTTCCATGAAATCTAAGTTGTTTTTAATTCGAGTCATGTCCAATTTCATGTCGATTTCCCCGTTTGCACTATCCAAATCAAACAAATGATTATAGATGTCCTTAGGCATTGATACTGACACATCGTCAGTTATTGTAGTTAAAATGAATGATTCGGTAACACCATATAGTACACCTTTCACATATTCATAGATTTCTTCCTTAAGAATCTCTGAAGAAAAATGGAATAATAATACTCCTTTGGAGTGTTGAAATTTAAGGTTTGGCGAATCAACAATAGGTGTAATCGATAGAGCAACGTTCTGACACATTTCTTTTGTCTCAAACTCACCGAATACGGTTAATAAGTATTTATTCATGTTTTTATATTAATTTATTCAAATGTACTACAAAAATATTAGACTCTCTTAGAGTATCCAACAATTTGGTAGAAATCTTTTTTATTTTCACAATATTCTTTTACAAGAGTTAGTAGTCCACGGAACATAAACGCTCCCGTTGACTGTTTCTCACACAATGAGAATAACTCCACAAACGTGGTTAAAGTTCCAATTGAGTAGTAACCATGTTGATTCAACACATCATACTTTTCACTTGCGTCGGTTGCATATTTCAACTCGTATTGTTCTCTCTCTTCAACAGATGTGAATGGATTGGTACCATCATATATAACAATAAGGTCATTCACATACGCCAATACAATGGTCTTATTGAACTCGGCTTTCACCAATAGGTCAACAATCCAATGAGTATGAGAAGGTGTCCTTAATCTCTTCCCTTCTTGTTTGTACTTGAGGATAAAGTCAAGGTCAGGTCTCTCTCCTCTACTACCTTGATAAATACCAACGTGAGTGATATCATCCGTCTTCCAGTACTTAATAGGAACGTGTAGTTCCCCTCCTTTATTATAATTTAAACTCGTCATAATATACTTTTCCTTTTTCTCCTGAATGTTGTTCGTACCACTTACCCTCTTTATCTTGCCAACAATATGGATTGGTAGGGTCAACCTGCCATCTGTATTGAGAATAGAAGTCGAAGTCTTTCTTCAATAGATTGGATTTGTGTGATTCATGAAACTTTTTGTTACCCCACCAATTTGGATAGGTTACTGATTCATCAATGTCCTCGTAGTCCATGGTGTTCTTGAACCCACGACTAACCCACTCGTCAATACTTGCATTCAAGTACATCTTAAGTAATGGTACGTGTTTTCTCCACATAACAGAACAAGGATGGTTTAACCACCCTTTATAGGGGGTACCATCCAACTTTGGTCTGCCAGTGATTGCATTTATAATTTGAAAGGTCTCAACTCTTTGTTTACCTAAACGTTTGTTGTCAAGAACCTTTAATGATTCGTTAATGTCTGAATATGGTAAGAATGTTTGCATATGACAAAGGTATATAAATTATTTATAACTACAAAATAAAACCCCACTAAGATGTGGGGTTAATCAATTATTTGTCCTGTTTTTTAGTATAAAAACCACAATAACGGCAAATCCAACTCATTACTTTTTTTTTCTTTTTTTTTTGATATTAAAATTAATACCAATTCCAATTTCATTACTCCACGACAAATCATATGAACCATAAAGATATATTTTATGATTCTTTTTATCAATAATTACTTTATCAAAGTAAATCATTTGATATTTTTCATTTTCAAAATCCTCTAATGTTTTTTTTTGATGTGATTTACTCCATTCAACATAATCTCTGAATTGATTGTAAACTATTGTATCTTTTTTTGGACACTGTGCGTTTACAAAACATACCCACAATAAAAACACCAATAAGATTGTTATTACTTTTTTCATATATTATATTTTATGAGTTTCCACCTATATCAAATTCATCCTCCCACTCTTTTATTGTTTTCGGTTTTCTTTTTTGAGATATAGGGGACTTTTTTCCACTCTTTTCTTGTATCCAATTACGCATAAAGTCCACATCTAATTTTTCTTCTTCCTTTTGGGATTCTAATTCATGTCCAACGTAAGGCGCTATTTTTGGTTTAATATCCATATCAACTTTATTAATTTGTTTAAACATATTTACAACACCAAATATTGCAAATGTTACCATAAACACTATTACAATTGTTACCAATATTTCCATAACTTATTTATTTTTTAATTTTAAAACGCAAAGATATGGAACTTTTATTAAATCACAAAAAAAAGTCCCACTATTGTGAGACTTTTGAAATATTATCGGTTTTTGTAATCTTAACCACGTTGTTAGACCAATTATTAACCAACGGGTTATGAGTAATAACGAATATCTTCTCGAAGTATTCCTTCATCTTGGTAAAGAATTCACCAACCATTTCAAGGTTATCGTTTGATATCTTCCCGAATACCTCATCCCAAACAATGATGTTCGGTTTTGGTAAAGAACATACCTTAGATAGAACGGCTCTCAAGGCCATCGCTGCGATGGTTCTTTCGTAACCTGAACCTGAAACCATTAGTTTCTCGATACCTGTTGAGTTGTCAACCATGATGAATTCAACCTCGTTCTTATCATTGATACGAATCTCCAAGTTGAAGTAACATGAGTCCTGAAGTAACCTCTGAAGTTCAGAGTTAATCAATGGCATCATTGTTTTCATAATCATCTTGGTGATACCGTTCTTACCGTAGATTTCAACGTAGATTTTGTAAATCTTCTCACGTTCAAACTCTTCGGCAATTCTAAGAATGATACCGTTATTCTTTTCGATACGAGCTTCAAGGTTTTCGATTTGAGTTGAGTTGGTAGTTTGAATTCTCTCGTACCCTCTCTTCTCTCCAATCAATTCATCGATACGTAAACCTGCTTTCACAAGTTGAGCTTCGATTTCATTGTTCTTTTTAATCTTGTCCTGAACCTCCTCGTATCTCTTAAGTTTGTCTTTGACACTAGTTAACTTCAACTCATTGGATTCCAACGATATCTCGTATTTCTCCTTAATAAGTTTGTTTCTCTCGTACTCGTCAAAGTCTTTCTTAAGTTGAGTGTAGGATTTCTCCTTACTGTCAAGGTCTTTCCATTTCTTTGAAAGTTTCTCAACCTTCTTCTCCCAATCAGATAGTTCGTCAATCTTCTTCTTTGTAAGTGCCGCTTCCATCAATTTGATTCCGCAGTGTTCACATTGAATTCCATCTCCAAACTTCTTAACCAAGTCTTCAATCTCTTCAACCTTGTTCTGAGCAAGGACCAACTCACCATTAACGGTCTTCATTGAATCCTTAATCTCATCGTGTTTGTCCTCGTGGTAGAAGTCTTTAGGTTCAACGATTTTAACATCTTTGATTTGTCCCTTAAGTCTCTCACTTGAACCTTCAAGGTCGGAGATTTCAGATTGTAACTTGATTGGGTTTAAGGTAATCAACTCCTTGTCCAAGTCTGTGAATTTGGACTTAAGTAAGTTGTCCTTGTACTCTTGTCCCTTCTGAAGTCTGGCATCAACATCACCAATTTTATTGGTCATGTCTTTAATCTCATTCTTCATTTTGGTTATCTCTTCGGAAGATGTCTCGTTGTCTTGTTTCAAAGACTCCGTGTTATACACGTTAGACATCATACCCTTTGAGAACTCAGAGTAAATTTCCTTACCTGTCTCTTCCTTCTTCTTCAAGAATTCAAGGCCTAAGAAACGGCTTAACACCTGACCACGTGCCGTTGGTTTTGCCTCCAATAAATCCTCAAGGTTAGACGCAGTTGTAACGATTGTCATCAAGAAGTCATCCATCGTTCCGATAGACCTTTTCATGAAGTCTTCTGTCTCTCTACGTTGTTCACCTGTGAAGTTCTGAAGTTGACCATCAGCAAGTTTTTTAAAGAACTCAAGTTCTGTCTTAACATTCCATTCCCCAGCTTTGGATTTCTTTCGTTCAATCTGACGAGCAATAACATATTCCTCCCCGTCAATCACGATGTCACCCTTAACACTAACTTTGTTAATGTCTGTAAATCTATTAAAGATTTCTTCTGCCTTCTGGGTCTTCGTAGTGGTGTTAAAGAACAAGAACAATAGTAAGTCCACCGTTAGTACTGTCTTACCTCCAAAGTTAGGTGGGTCTGACTCAACCACGGTAATACCGTTGCACTTATCGAAGTCGATTACTTGGTTCTCACCATAAGATAAGAAGTTGTTAAACTCAATCTTTTTGATGTACCATCTTTTGAATGGTGTAACCTCAACTTCGTTGGCTGCCATTCTGTTTTCCACCGCAAGGTCAATGTTCATAACTTGGTCCAAGTATTGGTCTTGTCCCTTAGATTCAAGTAATGACTTGATTAACTCCTTTTGGTAGTTTTTGTCCATGATGTTCACAGAAACATCAACGGTTTGTTGTGTATCATCAGTCGTCTTCACCTTCGTGATTACGTTGATGTTAGAAGAGGCGTACTTCTTCATGAAGTACTGTTTTACCGACTTAATCCTCTCTTGAGTAAAGTTCTCTGGTGTATCCTCCCAAATAACTTGGATGTAAGGATTTTCCAAAGTAGTTGTATCTAGCTTTGTAGCCATATGTTTGTAATTAAACGTTGGTGGTGGATTGAATAAATCCCATTTCATGTTTATGCTGTTGGTTGTTGCTCACCAGGTTTATTAGCATCGTATTGTTTCTTTAAATCCTCAAGTTGTTTCTTCATTGATTCATCAAATACTTTTTGCATTGCACTCTTCTGAGCGGTAAGTTTTTGATTTCTTGCGGCAACTTTCTTTCTGTGTTCTTTAGTCTTTTTTCCCATGGTATTTAATTTAAATCTTTTAAAATATCTTTTCGTACTGTTTTCAAGTACTTCACTCTTTTTTCATGAGATACGAAAGGTACACTCCAAAATTGACGTGTTTTTGTTTTGAACCATCCGAATACAAATGAATAAACTCCCATCACTAATCTTAACTTAACTGAATTAAGATAGAGTATTTTAACAGGAAGAGCTGGTGCTCCGTGTGTTAAATAAGTTCTAACTTTTTTATCACTTAATAATGGTTTTGGATAACCATATAATTTAGTTATTGGTACAAACTTATATGCAAATCCTGGTGTAAAAACTTCATCAAAGAAAGTCTCCATTCGTGGAGTTAATCTAAACCACCAAACGGGAGATACTATATAAATTCTATTAGACCATGTAACCGCCTCTTTATAAGATTGGATTAAATCGGTTCTTGGTCTTGTAAAATCATCACCATATAAGTCTAACACTTTAACTGATTCATTCTTTTTAAGTAATGTTAGTAAAATAGTTTTGTAAATTCCACTATAACAAAACGATTCCTTATTTGGATGTGCTATTATTATTAAGTTATTCATTAATCTTTATCTATAAACCTTTTTCGGTTATCTTAATTTGTTCTCTAATCACGTTATTCTCAGGGTCAAACAATTTCCCATTCAAATATTTTTTAATAAGTTTACCACCTTCTTCCTTAATCATTGAATCGATATCAGGTTCATTTTCGTTAGAAGTGTTCATAATATCTGAAACCTTTACGGTAATCGTATACTCTGCACATATTCTTTGCATCTTAATCTTGTTTTGGTCTATTCATTTCGTACCACTCAATGATAGAGTTAATCGCCCATACTGAACCTGACGCTAACATACCATCAAAGAACCAAGAAGCAAATGGTGTAACACCAAGTATCTCGTGTACAGGTGAATATAAGAAAATTCCATAAAAGAATCCAATCCATGTAGATGCACACATCATACATTTAATCATATCACTCACAAAGACGAAGAATCCTCTAAAAGGAAAATTTGGTGTATTTGAACTTTTGTTAATGAAAGTTCTTGGTCCGTTGAATATACTTCCGTATACTATGATGTTGGTCATTCCGTAGGCCATCACCATCCATAAAATTAATTGTGTAATCATATTATTTGTTGTTATAAAGTTTATCGTCTAAATTCGAACCCCTTAAGTACAATGCTTTAGTACCTTGTTGATGAGTTTGAATATCTTTTATTGTTTGTTCGTATTCTCTAATCTGTTTGTCCTTGTCGATGTTATCTTGTTTCAATTTCTGAACCGTGTTTTGAAGTGCGTCAAGTTTTGGTTTCAAACTATTGTCAGTTGTAACTTTTTCTACGACAACTTCTTTAATTACCTCGACAATCTTCTCGATTTCTACTGGTGGTTTGTCTAAAGCAATGTCTAAAGTTTGTCTAAGTTCGTCTAAACTTTCATCCTTTTTAGACATTTGAGTTTCCAACTGTTGTATTTTTGACAACAGTTCATTTGTCTTAGAGTTGTCACTAATATATTCTATTTTTGTTACAACAGTCTCGATTGGTACCTCCTTAATAACCTCTTTAATAACTACTCTATCCACAGGTATTTCTTTAATTACCTCAACTATTTTCTCAACCTCAACCTTTTTAATTACTTCAACAGGTTTCTCAACCTCAACATATTCAATCCTCACAACCTCTTTCTCTTCGACTACAGGGACTTCAACATACTTGATGACCTCTTTGATTACTTCCTTCTCTACAGTTCCTCCTGACCCCGACAATAGACCGTACTTCTCAATTCTGAACCCCTCCAAGTAAGATTTCTTAGTAATCAAGTCAGGGTTAAGATTATTAAGTTTACAATAACCCGTTAGGTCCTTGTACTCACTTGAAGAAAGTTCGAATTTAATTTCCATATTAATAATTAACTAACTTTTCGGTTCCTTCAACCAAATTGTCAATCGAGTTAATATAAAATGATAAGAATGGTTTAGGGTTTGGTAAGTCAACAAAGTCGTATTGGTCTTTCTCGATATCATAAACTCCGTATCCGTGTTTAGTTACCTTCTCTCCAAAGTTTTGTTGAATGGTTGAACCAATCATATAGGCTTTCTTTCCACCAGGGATATCAAACACTTGTCTCTTGTGGATATCACCACATAGTACAAGGTCACAACCTTTGAACTTACTCACATCGAATCCGTCCTCAAACTTATAACCGATGTCGGTGTAAAGTCCTTGGATAGGTCCGTGGAATAAACCAATGTTCTTGTTTGTTGATTTGTTGATGTCTGGTGGGATGTTGTGGTCCATTAATGAATATACACACCAATTGATGTTATCGTCCTCATATACCCCTCTATTCTTCAAATAAACGATGTTCTCGTTATTAAGTGAATCGATGATTGGTGTTAAGGCATCAAGTCTGGTGTTGTTATTCTCAAGGAAGTCGTGGTTACCAATGATTACTATTGTTTTAGTAATCTTAGCACACTCCGTTAGAATCCACGCAACGAACTCTATAAGTTCAGGTGTCATTTGGTTCTTTGAGTGAACCAAGTCTCCCGTGAATACAATTCTGTCGGGTTGAAGTGTTTTCCATTCCTTTAACGCAGACTCAAGGATTCCACGATATAAGTCGTGGTCCTTGAATAGTCTTACGTGTAGGTCTGAAAAATGAACTAATCTATTAATCATTGATTATTGTTTTTTCGGTTTCCTCGAAAGGATTGAACCCTTTATTTATGTGACCACATGATTCACACTTGTAAATCGGGAACGGCACTGTGGTATCTTCAGATGAGCCAGTCATAAGAGCTGACACTCGTTTAAGATAAATAACTTCTTTAAAGTAGATTCCATTACAACTCTCACATTTGATAGTTGGACAATCTCTTAAATTAATTTTTGGTTTCTCTAATTGCATATTGTGTTTTATTTAATTTAGTAAGGAACTCTTCGACCTTTTCTTTTATCTTTAAAGTATAAACATTTGCACCCTTATCTTCAAGGTTATTTAAAGATTTCTCAAATTCTTCAAAGTTTAACTTGGTTAACGAACTAACAAACCCATCAACGAAATCTTTATCTTTCTTAATGGTTTTCATTTTGATATGGTAATACCTGAATGTTGTGACAATATCAAACAAATCTGATTCGTCCCATTCATATGATTTAACACTACTAACCGTAATGTTACTATCAATCGTATTAAAAAAATCAATCTTCCCGTTTATTGAACATTCAGAATAATCCATATATAACGCCATCTTACTACCAGTACCTGAGACTTTCTTTGTCTTATCAATAAGATAAGTTAAGTATCCGTTTCTATTATATCTATTGAATACGTCAGGGTCTTTTTTACTTGCTGTACACCATTTAGAACCCGCACCATACTTTAAAGACCCTCTATGTGTGGTCGGGTGAAGTAATAGGTATTTATCATTCTCAATCAATACATTTGCGTGTTCTTCTCTAACAAATGTTTTTTCGTCTTTTGCTGCCTCCGCAGTATCAATAACGTAATATAATAAAGCTAAATCAGCATAATCTTTATGATAGATGTCTTTGTTCTCAATATATGCTAATAAAGAGTTAAATTTTTTAACAACATCTATAATTATCTTGGTAGTTGTGTACACCATCACTTTTTCCCTGTTTGTCCATGTTTTAAGCATAAACTCAAGGTACTTTTTTGTTGGTGTAAAATCAGCTTCAACAAACTTATTAAAAGTTGGTTTTGTGACTTTTGGATATTTCACTCTTAATTCTTCTACTTTTGACATACTAAAAACAATTTATGATTCCTGACAAAGGTAAAAAAATAAATCGAGTTTTACAAATATTTTTTCATGTCCATATCCATAATGATATCAATAACCTCTTGAGGTACCTTGTACTCGTCGTATTGAGAATCATCTTTAAGGTGTGAAATAACACATCCGTAAAGTTTAATGTCCTCGTATTTTGTACCCTTTAACATCTTCTTAAGTAACTTACCGTAGAATGGTAGTTGAAGGTAGTAGTGACCTAATGCCGTGTCAGGATATTTCCCAAATGGTGTCTTAAGCCTTTTAGTATAACTGGTCTCTAAAAAATTCTTTGGTTTGTTGGTCTTCCAATCGGTAATCACTAATCCAAACTCAGTCTTGAGTCTATTCATCATTAACCAAATCTTATCGGGTTGTCCTGTATAACCTAACTCAGGGTCACCAAGTACCATTTCCGTATCCAATAGTATTGCTCCTCTCTCTTCCATCAACTTGATGTACTTGTTACCAGCAACAATCATGTTATCCCCCTTCATAATCTGTGTTAGGTCACAGTCGAATATTGGTTGTCTTACCTCTTTGTAATTTCCGTTACGTTCTATAACGTTTTTCTCTAATACGAAGTGAACTCTACTTCCCATGTTTGTGGAGTATGTTCCTGCAGCTGACCATTCTTCAATCAACTCTTGTTGTCTTTGTGGGTCTCCTCCAGCCTTATTATATGCCGCCTCCTCAGTTGGGAATTCAGTGTAAAACTTCTTTAATACTTTGGAAACTGAAGGGTAGTCCTTCTTTCCATTCATCGTATATATGTGGTCCTCCTCTTCGAAGGTCAATCCAAGTTCTTGTTGTCTCTGAGAGATTAACTCTCTAATCTCCTCTGCAACTTTATTTAATTTCATAATAATACTCATCTATTTGTCCTCGTAAATCACAGATGTCTTTATCACCAGGTAACTTAACGATTTTTACTTTATTGTATAATCTACCACCATTTAACTCATGGTATAATTTTAGTCCATCTTTCCATGCATCACCATCGGTACAGATGATAACATTTCCATTGGCTCTGTTGTATAGATTCTCAAACAACAATTTACTCATCTTCTTACCTAACATCACAATAGAGTTCTCCAAAAAGAATCCGTCAAACGCCCCCTCAACTAAATACACATCCTTCTCCCAATCAATAAGTCCTTCATTGAATATGATTTCATCTTTAGGTACCGTCGGGTTCTTGTATTTCATTTTATTCTGTACCCAAGCACGAGCAACAAAATAGTTCAACGCACCTTCTGTGTTGAATGATGGTACGATGATTCTGTAGGCGAAGTCTCCTGATACGGTATAACCTATCTTGTACTTCTCAATAATTTCTTCGGTGATACCTCTTGAGGTAAGGTACCTCATGGCTTCGATGTGTGGGATGAATCTTGCGTTGGAGTCTTTGAATGTAGTATACCCTTCAGGAAGTCTTAACTTAGTTCGTTTAAGGTCTTCTTTCTTTAACTCCTCGGGTTTGATTAAGTTGTATAGTTTCTTTTGAGCTTTGGTTCCGTGTTTGTCGAATAACTTACCAAGAGGTCCTTGGGTTCCAAGTGTCTCACCACAAGACCAACACTTATAAACGTGTTTCCCGTAGTTAATCTCAAGGTTACCTTTACCATCACCATGGTCTAACCCCTTCTCTTCAGCACAGACAGGACAGTCAAAAGATATTTGACCTTTGGATTCGTAATGTTGTTTAGGTCTCCCCAATACATCCGTAAGTAACTCAACTAATACTTCTATCTCGTCTGACATAATTTAATTATAGTAAATTATTTTGACTTATCATATGGGTCCCAATCCGCAATGTGTTTTCTCCACCATTGTTTCAATCGACTACTGTCATCAAGTTTCTCAATTTTATCTCCAATTGGGAATATTAATATACACCATAGGGTGCAGATACCCCAAATTATAAAAAATGCTATGTCCATTTTATCTTATTAACGTTTTGATATTCTTTGATATTTACACCAAAATAGTTCATTCTAATACGAACTTCTTGTAGTAACGACTTTCTAAGAAATCTGTTTAGTTTAACTTTAGACACCGTGTATCTACCGCAAGTCATAATTTTTGAATCGTGCCAAGTTCTATTTTCGTTAGAAATTCTAACAAAGATTTCACCTTTGAATTCAATGTCAACTTCATTTCTGAATTGATACTGTCGATAATTCTTAATTGTAACGGTTCCTCTAACACTGGAATTATCAATAGGGAATTCACCCCACTTGATAAGTGATTTCTTAATTGCCTTTGATGTGGTGTCTTGAATTAGATATGTTGCCATACCACAAAGATATGGAATATATTTGGATTTACCAAATTTCTTTCATCTTCATATAACCAATGGCACAAGTGTATGCATCGGTCATATCGTAGTTTTCTTTTTTAAGTGTATTATTTTTGGTATAAACCCATGTAATTTGAGGTTCGCGTTTAGCGACCAATTCCCATATAACAACTTTCTTATCTATGTCTTTTGGAAGACCTCCAAATAAGACGTGTTTTCCCTTGTCGTTGGATTGGACCAAATGCGGGAAGGCGAATTTTCTTGAATTATAGGTTGAGATGAATTCTGGTACTATTCCTAATATTTCATAAACTTCTTTACATACTAATGTGTTGAATCTCATTAAAGTTCCAACAGTGTATACGTTGTTTGAATTAAGTAATGGTTCCTCAATAACAACATGACTAATTCCCATACCAACATAAGATTTAAGTTTTTCTCTAAAGATATTACTTTTTAAAATTAACTCCTCAATCTTATTCTCAACTTTTGGTTTTGGAATAGGTGAAATATGTGTTAACTCTAATAATATTTTATCTTGGATGTCGAACAAGGCAACACCAATTGTTCGAGTAGAAACATCTAATCCTAAAACTTTCGGGGAGTCCTTTTTCATATTTTTTGCCATAATTAGAAATCTAATTTAACCACGTACTGCTGAATACCTTGTCTAAGTTCAGGAGACTGTAGCTTAGATATAACGATAAGGTCTTTATTTGAATCGTAAAGACCAATTTCAGTAACATATGATTTTGTACCTTTAGTCCATGTAGGATTTGAGGTATTTGTAAACTGATTCCTACCTAAGTTGATAAGGTATTTCATCTCGTATATTGTTGCTGAGATGTCAGTTTCAAGATTTCCGTAGAAGTAATATTCGTCACCAAAGTTTAATTGGTTCTTTTGTCCATTTTGAGGGATACTAATGTAATTGTTCAACTCATAAAGGGTTGCTCCTGTTGAAGGGTAGTAATTATCTACATTGATTTGGAACGTTGTACCTGTTATTGAACTTTGAGTAATATAACCATTTGTTAAAGTTAACCCTGTTGTCACATCGATTTCTCTCCAAGCCGTAGATGAAGGTCTTGTATCACCTGTAACTATTTGACACAATAACTTCATTGAAGTTGCTGTAAATCCTGTTAACTCATTAAATGTTGTACCCGTTGCTGAATTTAAGAAATTGAATTCAGGTCCGAATCTTACCGCAACATTCTGAGTGTTTGCGGTTACTGTATTGTCAGGTTGTATTACAGTATAGTAGTTACAATGTAATGAACTTGTTGCTCCTGAGTTAGTATCGAATCTATAAGTCACCCACATTCTTTGTTCAGGGTTTGTCATAACTCCTGTTGCAGTTGCATTATCAAACGAACAAGTATTAGGTGTTAATAATGTAAGTTTAGGTGATGGTAATGTCCAATTTCTATTTGACTTGTACGACATTGCTGCAATCACTTCCTCATCGTCAATAATTACAATTTCTTGGTCAGGGAACACCTTACCAATTCTATTTAAATTACCATTGTCATCAGGGTTTAAATCCCATAAGTGATAGTATCTAATACCTGGGTCATTCATGTCAATATTCTTAGTTGACTTGATATAATATGGTGTACATAAATCATATCCAGGTGGGTCTATCCAAAATGTTTGTCCTATAGTATCTCCTGTAGACTTATGCCACATTAATGTCGGTATTGTTAATTTAAAATGTCTTGCTAATCCAATACTGTCTGTTGGATTTTGTGGGTCAAACGGTTGTGTTGAGAATTTCTCTCCATAAACGTTATCAATGTCCTGATTAGTATAGTGAATAATTGAAATGGCTTTTTGAGCTCCTGGTGGTACAATTACTTTCTCGTCAAATGAGTTGTAGTAATAAACTTCACTTGTATCTGTTTGTCCACTTGGTTCTTGGTATCCTAAATATTCTTTGGTACCTATGTAAGTTACGGAACCATACTTAGTGTAGTCCTCGTCAATACTTGGGAAAATACCCGCAGGGTTTTCACTCCAAGGAATGTTCATGTTCCAAATTAAAGTATTCTCACGGTTACTAACATCACAAGGTGATTCAAAGTTAAGAGTGTCTGTTTGCCAAAAAGGAGCTGGTGTAACAAAGTCGTATAATTGAGTCATTCCTGATGGATAAACATAAAGTCTGCCATAATAAGTTCCAAGATTTAATCCTGTGTAAGTTGGTAATGCTCTATCTAATGTTATTGTGAATGTTGAACCTGTTGTTCCCGTTGTCGGGTCCATGTCTTGAATTCTATATGTTAGAATTTGGTTAGTACCAAAATCACCACATCCCCCATTACCATCAAATACAATAGTAACTAAATCACCAATATTAGGTGTTCCTGTGGTGGCTTGATTACAAACATTAATATCAAAGTCTATCTCAACTGCCGTTTGTCCTGTTACCGTAGACATATCAACCCAATAGTTTGGAGTGATAGTATATCCTGAACCCGTTTCAATTAGTGTAGTTCCAGTTGTAAAAAATCCTTTAGGACCCGCAGAATTATAAACTTGTTGAATTTGGTTGTCCATGAAAGGAATACCGTATGTATTACCAAGGTTTCCTTCAACATAATAAGGGTACTTAATATTTTGTTTGTTTGATTGAGGAGAACCCGTATCATTTTGAGCGTTAAACGCTGGCATTAAAATACTATTGTTTGTTTGATTATAATTTGGAACCGCAGTGTAGTTTACCTCACTATCACCTATTTGAAAATATGCAATATTAAAGTTACCTTGTGAGATATTCCTTCTCCCAACGTCGGTTAACCTAGTGTTAATCAGTCCTGCAGTATTTTTAATGATGTATGCCATTGTTAATAAATATTCGTTCTATTTTTTTATTGTAAAATACTACAATTGATTGCGTTAGAAGGACAAGGTTCTGTTTGGAAAACACATCCATCACCATAATCACAGTAGTAACCCTCACCATTATTACAAACAATCTGAACCGCCAAACAAACTACGTTTAATGGGTTATTTTTATCTCTTAATCCAAAATAAAGTAATCCATCAGGTACTTGTATGTATGATTTTGAAGTACTAACATCTACCCAGTCATTAGTTGTTAAAGCTAATTCGCAGTCTTCATAATATGTTTCAGACATTTGATATTGACCCGAACCTCCAACAAACTGAGTAAAGAATACTCTTGTCCCAACATCAGGTCTACAAATAAAACTACTTGTCGCATTTACTGTACTTGTAGGTGGATTCGAATTTGGTACATATGTTGCCGAATTATTATTAATTGAAACTAAGTCGCTATCGGCAACTACCGAACAACAATCACATCCTCTAATAAACGGTGTGGTAAATTGAGCGTAAATTGTTTGTGTTAAATTAGTTAAACAATTACTTTGTGCTCCAGCCTCACCGTCAGTTATTTGTAACATTGACCTATCTGTTATTAAGACATCAGAAGTACTTGTCATTAATAATGAGTAAGTGTCTGCTTCAGTTGTTATAACTTGTGATTCAGGATTACAATTAGGTCTATCACCTGTTTGACTAATTGAACTTGTTGTCGACGGTGTTTTAGGTATTCCTCCTTCAGTTATATTAATAGTATCTGTTATTATACCTGTTCCAGGTCCGTTATATGTTTTAACCGATGATACCGTTAAATCAAATCCAATAGTTAATCCAATTGGTAGTGGTGGTGTCACAACTGCCTTCAAGTAAGTTGTACTTGATGCGTAGTTATCGGTTGTTATTGTTTGAGCTGCACTTGTATTAGCACTTAACGATAGCTGGTAAGTTATTGGCTGAGTATCGAATCCAACACTGATTGTTTGGTTATTTATAGCATTTGTCGCATCATTTGTCAATATAGTGTAAGTTCCTGGACATAAATTGGTAAACACACTTGCGGTTTGATATGTAACTCCTCCATTGATTGAATATGAATATGGAGCAACTCCGTACGACGCGTTAACAGTAATACTTCCATTACAGTTTGTTGTTGTATTACAACTACTATTCTCCGAAGTAAGTGTAACTTGTAATGGAATCGATGATGGACATTTTCCTTGAGTAACTGTCGCTGAGTAAGTTTGAGTACCTCCAACAAGTCCCCATCCTGCATCAGGATATAATGCCGTTGTTGTACTTGCAAACAATCCACCTCCAACAGGTGCAAATGGTGTGATGTTATCGGAACCAAGAATCTCCCATCTGTTTCTACTTGAAACCCATGTGATATTATAGTCACCATTATTTGTCCAAGTTGTCTTACCGTTTTTAGAACCGTTACCAACAAATTGTAATGGACCGTATGACGTACCACCAATTGCGATGAAACATAATTGAGGCGCTGTACCTGAAGGTGTAATTGTTGGTGTTGCGGTTGGGCTTGGTGTAATTGTTGCCGTTGGAGCAAGTAAACTACAAAATGTAGTGGCTGTATAATCACCATAATAATCCACAACAACTACTTCATAAGTTCCTTGTGGTACTCCAATTAGTGTTTGACTTCTTTGACCTCCAGCCCAATAATATGAATAAGGACTTGTCCCTCCTGTTACTATTAAAGATAGAATACCATCTAAAGATTTTGATGTTTTTGGTTGGCTAATAGGATTACATCTTACACCCATTTCAAATAGGGTGAAGACATCACAATCATTCTTAAGTCTAACTACCTGACTATTAGTTGGAGTTTGAGTTGGAGTTCTTGTAAGTGTTGGTGTTGTAGTACTTGTAGGAGTTATTGTTGGTGTTGTAGTGTTTGTCGGAGTAAGGGTTGGTGTTACTGTCGGTGTAGGTGTTGGACAAGTTACTGAGGCAGGACTATATAATATAGTGATACCATTTGATGGTTTTGTATAATCCATCGTAACCAATAGTTTCACATCAGTTCCTTGTTGAAAATTACCACAACAATCGGTATAGTAATAACTTCCCGTTGTTACCCCTTCACCACAAATGATAGGTGTTGTTGACGGAGTTGGATTTGGCGTTCTAGTATTTGTTGGTGTTGCAGTTAATGTGGAAGTCTGTGTTGGTGTCGCAGTTAATGTAGTTGTTGTAGTTGGAGTTGGTGTAGTAGTTAATGTCGTTGTTGGATTTGGTGTTGGCTCAGGTGTTGGTTCAGGAATTGAACCACAACCAATATTATTTAAACACTCATCTCCCGTATTAGTAACCGTAATACCCTCAATAAGTATATTGTCTCCATTAAACCCATATCTAAAACTAATTGAGCTGAATATTTGTGTACAGATATAGAAAGCAAAAGAACTACCTAAATCAATACTTAAGAAAGTCCCAGTGTTTTCAATTTGAGATGTGCCATTACAATCGGTATAAACAACATAAAGTTGTTGACCATTGTTTGAACCTAGTGAGTAAGGTACTTCAATATAATTGCAGACACATGAAAACGCCATTTGTTAATTAGTTATTTCTTATAATTATAAGACCAACATATTTTTTGTATATAAAAATTTAAGGACAAAGGACATAACTCACTATTGAACCTGATGTATCGATTTGAACAGCGTATAAATCTCCACCCCAATTCATCTTTATAAATCTATTACCACCATTATATGGATTGAATAACGTTCCATTATATAAACTTTGGTATAACTTAACTCCAATAACAGGAATTGCATTTGCTTGATTTATATATGCGTATAAATTATTCAATGTCATTGTATCACTACAAGTGTTCGCTGATGTTGAGAAGGTATTTTGTCCGATTGCGTGAATTGAGACCACAGGAGTAACTGACGGTGTCGGAGTTGAGGTTGGCGTAGTTGTAATTGTTGTTGTTGGCGTTTGCGTCATTGTTGGCGTTACTGTTGGTGTGGTAGTTGAGGTAGGTGTTGTGGTTGGCGTTTGCGTCATTGTTGGCGTTACACTAGTCGTAGGTGTTGGAGTTATGAGTACGGTATCCGTATCTATACACCCATTAACATCAATAATCTTAATTACATAATCAACAAAGTCATATGGGTCAGGAACTACAAAAGTGTATGGGAAAGTTGCAACCGCAGCAATGTAAACACAATTCGCACTTAACGAATCACAGTAATATATGTCAACTGGTGTGTTTGCGGTTACCGAAGTTATTGTTACTTGTTGTGCCATTATTGTATTGTTGTTGTTCCAGATATGATACAATTATTTGAGTCAATAATTTTCAACATATATGAATAGGAAGAATTATATGGCTCAGGTATATCAAAAATGTAAGGTGTTGTTTCTATAGTTGAAATATAAAAACATCCCACACCTGTATTTTGACATATATAAACGTCATAAGGGCTTTGTCCTGTTATTGAGTTGATTGTTACTTGTACTGCCATAATGATAAATACTTTAAATTATATCTCCGCCGCCTCCGCCGCCTCCACTACTTTGTAAATTAGATGTATCAAAACATGTTTGACAGTCCACATATCCTTGGACAACAAATTTTGTAGTATTTGAGTTTATATAATAATCTGTCACAATACCATCATAATTTACAATATTATAACAAGTAGTAGTTGTGGTAACACTAACAATATTTCCTCCGTCACTACCTGCAAATGCAAATGGTGCGACACTTGTTGGTGTGTATATTGTTACGTTTTGCTCACTTCCATCACAAGCATTTGCGGTATATTTCCTATACGTTGGACATTCACCACAACTAACAATTGTTGATACTGGTTTATAAACTATATAGTTAGTATTTTGGGATGTAGTGATACTATCAATAGTACAACAGAAGTCCCCTGTTGGGTCAGACACAGTCACAATAGTTCCAATTACAACATTGAAGTCTAGTAATTGAGTGTCACTACCAGCTAATCCAAACTCGAATGTATTAAATGTAATTGGAGTAGGTTCAAGATAAAGACTCTTAACTACAACCGTACCTCCGTTATCACATCTTGTGGCATTAAAGTAATTATAAGTGGTTCCTTCATTTACAGATGTCTCACATGTTGTACAATCAGAATATATTTGTGAAGATGAACCGTCAAACAAATTACCTTCATACGTTACCGTAATCACAGTAGGAGGCGCAATATATGTTGAATCGAATCTACCGATGAATGTCCAACAATATCCTAATAAATCTTTAAAGATAGCTTCAGGTTGATTTGCAAATGATACAACTTGTGTTTGAATCACTTGAGTATTTAAACTGTTTGGTTTAATAGGTGAACAACTTTGGTATACATAGACGTAGTTTGGTGTTGCAGATGGTGATGGTGTTATTGATGGTGTAGGTGTCTGTGTCTTAGTAGGTGTTTGCGTTGGAGTCGGTGTTATTGGTGGTGTACTACCAAATGTTGCCGTTGGTGACGGAGTTACACTTGGAGACGCGGTAATACTTGGTGTTGGCGTTTGAGTACTTGATGGTGTAATGGTTGGTGTCGTTGTAACAGTAGGTGTTGGTGTTGGAATAATACTACAGTATTCACATGATGAGTAAAGTTGTACGACATCTCCAACACTTGCGTTCGAAGAGAAGTTAGTGTCGTCTCTTGTATAACTAACACATTGGAATCCTCCATTAAGGTCTACTAATAACGTCATACCAATAACCGCAGGTATTCCACTGAATGATAAGTTGTCTGTTACATAGTATTCTTGACCTGATTGACAGTCAGTAAGTACCTTAACAGATACACAACTAAACGTTTCGTCTAACATCTCAAACGTTACTTGTCCTTGAATATCCACAGTTCTTGTTAAAGTAACAGATGGTGTTAATGTTACTGTAGGTGTTGTTACTGGTGTGTATCCACTCATACTAAATGAAACCGCAACTAAATTACAACTATCACTAGTTGGTGTAGGTGTTGGAGTAACTCCTGCTACATCAAATATGAAATTTACATCATCACAAGCAACACTTGGCGTTGGAGTTGGGAGTGGTTCCCAATCACAATCAAAATAGGCGTTAAAGTCGAATATACCACAATTAATGGCTGTTGGTGTTGGCGTTGGACAAATACCTGTATTGAAGTCGTTGGCCGCAATGTCAGGACAATCTGAAGTACATGGTGATGCTCCTCTTAAATAACAAGTACCTCCTAAACTATTAGATAGACACCAATAAGATGTGGTACCACTATAATAATAAATTACACCAGTTATTGTTCCATCACCTGAATAAGTTGGTACTCCATTATAATCAGCTCCTACCGTATAATTCCCACTATAACCTGAGAGTGATGGTAACGACGTGTAGAAACAAAAAGTTGATGTGGTACATCCTGATGGTGGTACACTAGAAAACGTTGATATTTCAAATGATTCTTCTGTCGGGGTTTGAGTTGGCGTTGCAGTTGGCGTTGATTCAGGAGTTTGAGTTGGTGTCGGTGTTGGACATTGTGTTGCACCTCCAACAAATACAACTCCGTCAGTTGAATAGATGTCTCCTGTTTCAGAATACGTAAGAACTTTGGCATATCCTGTGAAACCACTTCCACCTGAAATGTTATATACATACCCTTCGGTTAAAGTACCTGGTATGTTCTCAAATCTGAATAGGTTTGAAGTATCATTACAATCCTCAAATAAATAAATGTCGTATGGTTCACTCATGTCTATAATAAATAACCAGAATCTGGCTTTTTACACTTTTTAAAAGATAGTTTTATTAAAAAACAAATAAAGACCGATTTGAGGGATATTTATCAGATATGAAACTTCTTAAAACCATAGAGAAAATCATCCAAGAAGCGGAAGAACAGTATAACAATGCATGTGAAAGTTGTGTGTCCGTTGACGAGCTTGATAGGTTGGAAAAACATTATACAGATTCTTTAAAACTATTAAAGATGTATAAAATTAACGAGGATAAACAAACAACTATCAAAAAATAAGGATGGATTTTTAATTTGACTCTTACTATATTTTTAACAAAGTATAGCTACATGTCAACAAATACAAAATTCGAAAAATCATACATTCTTTACGCCAACGAACAATATTATTCTATTGTTAAAAGTTGTGTCAAATCTATCAGAGAATTTAGTGAGTTACCTATCTTGGTTTATTTACTCGATTCTGATTTAAAAATAGACATCCCAAATGTTAAAACTATCAGATGGAATTCCAATTCTTCTGAAACGACTTCACCAGCATCCACTAAAGAAAATTACTACATCGATAGGTCTGATTTTAATATCTATAAGTTATTAATTCAAAGACCTGCTGTTGTTAAACACGCATTGGAGAATTACTCTAAAGTAGTTGCTTACGTTGATAGTGACTCTGTTGCAACTCAGTATTGTGATAGAATCTTTGAGATGTATGACCCAAAACTTGATTACCCTTACTTCGCTGAAGGTATTTACGAATACCTGCATATTAATGGTCGTGGTGGGGCTGAAAGTCGTGATGACTTAAGTACAACATTGGAACACCCTGCGTGTGAGTTGTTTGGAGCTAATCAATATATCCGACAAAAATATAGACAAACAGGTTATTTTGTAGCAAGTGATAACTGTATTGAATTCTTGAATGAATGGTTTTGGATGTGTAATCACCCTAAGGTATTAAAAGACTTTAAATTATACGCACCTTACCACGAAGAAACTCTTGCCAACGTATTACTTTGGAAATATAACCATCTTGATGGTTTACCTTACATTTATACTAATGGTGATTGCCAAACTATCGATAAAATCTTTAAAGAAAATTTGTTTACAGGTACTCCAAGAAATATCGGTCCTTGGTTTAAAATACCTGCAACCGAGAAAGACTTATTGTTTTTCCATGGTGAAAAAAGAGATTGGGTTATTGAAGAAATGATTGAAAGACTCAAGATTAGGGCTTCAGGAGAGTTATCAGAAAATACTCCATGGAATAACCCTGAGAATAAGATAAAGGTATTATTCTTGGCTCCACACTTATCAACAGGTGGTATGCCAGGGTTCCTACTAAGAAGAATTGAATTACTTCAAAAGTATTGTCCTGAGTTAGAAATATTTGTGGTAGAACATGGGTTCTACGGAGATGCTTATGTTGTTCAACGAAATAAGATTAGAGAAATATTACCTGAAAACCATTTTTGGAGTTTAGGTGATAATAAAATGAACTTAATCAATATCATAAAGGATAATCAAATTGATGTTGTTCACGTAGATGAAATGATTGAAGGATTTGACAGTTTCAATAAGGTATCTAATAAGTTAATGAGTGAGTTATATTCTAATGATAGAACTTGGAAAATGGTCGAGACTTGTCATAATGTTTGGTTTGACCCAAGTGTTCACAAGTTGTATCATCCAGATGCTTATGCATTCTGTACACCATATCACAAAGAAAAGACATTTGTAAATGTTCCTTCATATGCTGAGGTATTAGAGTTCCCTATCGAGAAAAGATTTAAAACTAAAGAAGAACAGATTGACGCTCAAACAGAATTAGGTTTCGACTGTTTTAAGACTCATGTAATTAATGTTGGTCTTTGGACTTCAGGTAAAAATCAATCTGAGGGTGTTGAGATTGCAAGATTAGTTGAGAAGTCTCATCCTGATATTCATTTTCACTTTATTGGAAATCAAGCCCCAAATTTCAAACAATATTGGGAACCAGTGATGAACGACTTACCATCAAACGTAACCATTTGGGGTGAGAGAGATGATGTATCTACTTTTATGAAAGCCGCAGATGTATTCATGTTTAATTCAACTTGGGAATGTAATCCGTTGGTTCTACGTGAGGCAGCATCTTATGGTCTTAAAATACTTGCAAGAAATTTACCTCAATATATGGATATGTTTACGCCTTACATTAGTCATATTGATGAAGATATTAACAACACTAAAGATAGTTTACTGTCTTTAATTATAAGTCAGAAGAACTATAATGTTCCTGAAGGTCAAGGTGAGAAATTTGCTTTAGACCACCTTAAATTTTATGAACTTGTGAATAGTAAAGAACCGAAACAACAAACTAAAATAAACTCTGATGTCAGAATTACACAATACTTTGTTAATCAACCATTTTTGGAAATAAAAGGTGAGAGTGATTCAGTATTTGAAATTAAGTTTTTTGACGAGTATGGAGTTTGTCATTACCATAAGAAGACCAAATCCAATCATTGGTTTAAATTAAATCGAGAGTACTTTACCAAATGGAATACTAAAGTTTGGGAAGAAGGTTCCTTAATTTATGACGATACATTAAACTATAAAGGTAAGAAAGTTTTCATATCTTTTGATAGTGGTTCATTAGGTGATACAATCGCTTGGATACCGTATGTATTGGAATTCAAAAAGAAACACGAATGTGATGTTGTTGTTTCAACTCACAAAAACTTCTTATTTGAGAAGGTTTACCCTGAGCTTGAATTTGTTAAACCAGGTTCAACGGTTAATGATATCCATGGTATGTACGTTATTGGTTGGTTCTACAACCCTAATAAAGAACCTGAAATGCCAAACACAATACCTTTACAACAATCAGCAACTAATATCTTAGGGTTACAGTATACTGAAATTCAACCAAGAATTGACTATAAAATAGTTGAGAGACCTTACGAACAAAAATATGTTTCAATTGCAACCAACTCAACATCAGGATGTAAGTTTTGGACCAAAGAAGGTTGGCAAGGTTTGATTGACCACTTACATTCATTAGGGTATAAAGTGATTAATGTTTCCAAAGAGAAAAATCCGTTTAATAACGTAGAACAAATTTCGGATGCTTCAATGGAGAACACAATGAATGTTATTCACCATAGTGAGTTTTTTATCGGTCTATCGAGTGGTTTGAGTTGGTTAGCTTGGGGTATGGGTAAACATGTTGTTATGATTAGTAACTTCACAGAACCTGACCATGAGTTTACAACAAACTGTACTAGAATCGCAAAACTTGATGTTTGTAATGGATGTTGGAACTCACCAATTTATAAATTTGATAAAGGTGATTGGGATTGGTGCCCTGTACACAAAGGAACTAAAAGACAGTTTGAATGTCATACAACAATTACCTCAAAAATGGTGATTGACCAAATACAACATTTATTATAATAGATACAATATTGAAGCAGGGTTTATTTCTCTGTTTCAATATTCATCTTATCAATATCTTTTCTTTCCCCGTAAACCACATATGAATACTCACAAGTATTACCTCCAACGGTAATCATCGTAGAGTTAATTTCTTTAACATAGATATCATCACCACAGTTTGAAGTAAGTATTACCGTTATGGTATTATAATCAACCAACCATTCCCATTCAAGGGGTGTTACGATATATGATGCAGTTGTCTTGCCTCTGAAGTAAACTCCGTTCTCAGGTCCTTCTAATGACCCATGTCTTAAATTATACCCTTCTTTAGTTTGGTTAGGTACTATGAACGATTTTGAAGTTGCAAATACGTTACCCGCGTTATCAACTATAAAGTTAACAGTACTACCGCTTCCTGTTTCAATAGTATTTCCGTTACCTCCAATAAGATTTGTTATCTTAAATTGGTTGGCGTTTGACCCACTAAAAGTGATTGACTTATCATCAGTTCTTACAATTCTATTTGACGTGAATACTCCGTTTTCATAGTAAACCTCTAATATGGTAATGTTTGTTGTATTATTTTGACCAACAAAAGTAATTACATTGTTAGATACAGTCCCTCCTGTTAGAGTAATGAACGAATTTTGGTCAACACTTCCACCAGGCGCTGGTACATAATATACGACACCCTCATTATCGGCAACTAACACGTTTTGTTCACTACCTGTAGCAATTCCAATAAATCTAAATCCATCGATTACGTTAACCGTTAATGGATTAGTAGGATTAAACGAATTAATTCCTGTGTTTACTCCACTCCAATTTACTCTTTTAATTTTATCTGTCGATGCAAATAATTCATCCGTAACCTCGTCATACCAAAAACCATTTTCACCAAATTCTACTGGTGGTCTTGTAGGAGTATGACTTGGTGTTTGTGTTGGTGTACCTGTTTGCGTTGCAGTTTGGGTTGGTGTTTGTGTTGAAGTTAGGGTTGTTGTGGTTGTAGGAGTTTGGGTTTGAGTTTGGGTTTGAGTAGGTGTGGCAGTTATTGTTGCTGTTTGACTTGCTGTTTGAGTTGGTGTATTAGCTGGTGTTGAGGTTTGAGTTTGAGTTGGTGTTTGAGTAGGTGTTGAGGTTTGAGTTGGAGTGTTTGTTGCAGTATTGGTTGGAGTATTAGTATTTGTTTGAGTAGGTGTTTGAGTGTTTGTTGGAGTTTGAGTTGATGTTTGTGTTGGAGTATTAGTTGCGGTGTTGGTTGGAGTATTAGTATTTGTTTGAGTAGGTGTTTGACTTGCAGTTTGAGTAGGAGTTGCGGTTAGAGTAGTTGTTGTTGTTGGCGTTTGCGTAGGTGTTTGACTCGCAGTCTGTGTTTGAGTTTGTGTTGCAGTCTGTGTAGGAGTTTGAGTTACAGTTTGAGTAGGAGTCGCAGTTAATGTTGTTGTCGTTGTAGGTGTTTGACTCGCAGTCTGTGTTTGAGTTTGTGTTGCAGTCTGTGTAGGAGTTGCGGTTAATGTTGTTGTTGTAGTAGGTGTTTGAGTTGGCGTTTGAGTAGCGGTATTAGTTGGTGTTGGAGTTTGGGTTGGTGTTTGAGTTGGTGTTGGAGTTGGATACGTATAGGAAACCACATTTGAATTTGCCGAACCTCCAAAATCACAAAACTGTGTAAGTCTAAAATACCAAGTACCAGTCGCATCTCCCGTATCTCGTTGTCTTGTTGTAACGCAACCTGTAGTATCATTGCTCCAAGTAATTTGGTCTCTTGAATATGAATATGTTATTGCATTACAATTTGTTGGGGTACTATTACTATATTGAAATAAAGAACCTGAGATTAACGTAATACTATTAAGTGTTGGTGCTACACAAATTGCTGTTGGTGTTGTGGTTGGAGTTTGGGTTGGAGTTTGGGTTGGAGTATTACTTGCTGTCTGAGTTGGGGTCTGAGTTGCAGTCAATGTAGTTGTAGAGGTATTACTTGGAGTTACGGTTTGTGACGCGGTAACACTAGGTGTTGGTGATGGGCATGGTGAGCCATAACATTGAACAATAACGCTAACATCGTCGTTTGTATCTAATTGAGCATATATTTGTGGAAATGGGTTACTATCAAATGTTGTCTGAGCAACTAAATTACCGTTTCTATAAACAAAAATATAGGCACAATTTCCTATACCTGGTAAATTAGTAGTAACGTTTAACTGTATTAAATTAAGACCATTTATAACACCTGAAGGGTATTGTTTAGAACCAGACAAAGTGGATGTTAATGGAAATGTAGAAGGACCTAAAGGTAACGAATTCATGAACGACCCATTAATTCCAACATCATTAATACTACCGAATCCACAATCAGAGTTAGTGATTGTCCATATACCATCTTCCAATCTAGTTGGAGTGTTTGTCGGTGTTTCTGTATTTGTCGGTGTATTTGTCGGTGTATTTGTCGGTGTTGGTGTTGGAGCAATTGGTGGACAACCCATTAAGAATTGCCAAGCAGTGCCTACTATAGGTGCAGTAATAACTACTAACGCGGTTGTTGGAGATGCTAAAGTTTTATTAAAACTTGAACTTCCAGAGCCTCCCCCTGAAACGTTTGGATAACCTAAAGCATTTAATTGAGCATTATATGCAGAACTACCTCTAAATCCTGTATCAATAACAAGAGAGTTATTCCAATAAACTTGGAATTGGTCAGGTACAGTATAAGCGTCAAAGTCAAAAGTAATATTACCTGTTCCAGCCCCCAACTGAACAGTAATTTCAAAATAACCTCTACCACCACTACCTCCATTATATATAATATTACAGTCAGTATTACCTGTAATAATTGTGTATGGAGTTGCGGTTGGTGTTTGTGTTGGCGTTGCAGTTGTAGTTGGTGTTTGAGTTGGTGTTACCGCCGCAGTTCTTGTTGGTGTTTGAGTAGGTGTAGGTGTAGGACATAATCCTAAATCAAATAAACTACCACTACTATATTCAATTAAACCATAAGATTGATTTGCACAAAATGTTATTTGATTTCCACTACCTAAATTATCAAAAATAACAATATCATCACAATCATGCCAACTTATTGAAATAGAACTTTCAGTATTATTTTCAATTCTATATTGATTACATACATTAGGTATAGGAGTTGCAGTCGGTGTTGCGGTTAATGTTGTTGTAGTTGTTGGCGTTGGTGATGGAGGTATTGAACATACTGTGTCGTCAAAACAACTTCCAAAACTTTCATCTGATGAACATGTTAAAGCAACTAAAGTATCATCATACAAATATCCTGGATATGTTGAGTTTTGAAGACATAAATAATATGTATTATATCCTGGATTAGTATAAGGGTCATATAATATACTATTCCACTGCTCATTATGATATACCCCACTATTGTCAGTCCATGAAATATATAATTGGTATGTACCATCATTTGTCTCATCACAATAAATTGGAGCTTCCCCGTTGGCTATTTTGATTGTCCAACAAGTACCCGCGGTTGTTGGAGTTGGAGTTGGTGTTGGTGGTACGTAAGTTGGAGTTGGGCTTGGAGTTGGTAATAACTCACAATCTGCTGTACCAGCACTTACTGAACTATATAATGGTAGTGAGGCGTTGTTGTTTTGATAATAATATAAAGAGACAAATCCTACGTCATCATTATTACAAATTGCGTTTGGATAATAACCTGCACTAAAAACTGTAGTTGTAAAATCACCATTACAATCGTAATAAGTAACATACATAACACCATCAGAATTAGGTGGTGTATTACCAGTTGCATTGTCTAAATCAAATTGAGATATGGTTAAACTATATGAAGTACAAGCCATTAGGTATTAAATTTTTTCGTCAACAATCATTTTATCAATATCTTTTCTTTCTCCATGTATAATGTAGAAACAATTTACATTATCTGTACCATCAAGGTTAGATATTTCTATTTGAGTTGTTGAGATGGATTTAATCACATATTTTTGAAATTCACCTATTGGTGTTATTTGAACCGTTATTGTATCCTCATCAACCAACCATTCCCAATATTCAGGTAATTCAATAATTCCCAAACCACTAAGTTTACCCCTGTGGTAAACTCCGTGTTCAGGACCTTCCAAAGACCCATGACGTAACATGTATCCTGGTTTAAGTTTGTTTGGTATTAAGAATGATTTTGAAGTCGCAGATAAGTCACCATTTGCAGTTACGTAGAAATTGGTTGACACTCCGCTCACCGTCTGTAATACTTTATCTGTAGGTGTATTACCTGTATAAACTATTTTGAATAGGTTTGCGTTTGACCCTGAAAAGGTCATTGAAAATGTTTGAGTATTTACAACTCTATTCCCACTCAAAGTACCATCAGTATTATATAAGGTTTTAATTCCTGTAATATTTGCAATATTACCTGAACCTTGAACTGTAATGGTATCGTTTGAGAATGTTCCACCTGTTATGGCATTGACTGTAAATGTTGTTGTACCACCAGAACTATTAGTTGTTGATACTACGTTGTTGGTTACGGTAATTCCCGTTACAATATCATTTCTATATTTGATATTACCATTGGCGTCAATTACCAAGAATTTTTCTTCTGCGGATTCTGATAACCCAATAAGTCTTAGTGGTGGTACTTCGGTAGTTCCTGATACGGTTACTTGAGCGGTTAATGCAGCGTTCCCTGTACCAAAACCAACCTTACCTGTGGCATCAATAAATTGAGCTAAGTAACCATTAACACCAATTGATATGGTATTATAGTAAGCCGAAGCTTGTTTTGCGTTGTAGTAAAAACCTTTGTGTAAACTGGCCATAAAAAAAGTATACTTATTAATATAAATACACTTTTAAGTTGTTATTTTAAATCTTATTCTAATTAATTTATTTATAGTCCGAATCTATTTTTTGTCGCATTATAGTTTTGTAAAACTTCTGTTGATGATAATCCCCTATTATAAAACATAAAATTTCCCATTCTTCCTCCTGCATATCCTGCGGTACCCATATTTGTAATACTATCTATAGCACAAAGTCCAAAATATAAGGCTGTTGTTGTTTGCCTTGTAAATGTTGTTGTTCCAATACTTGCGCCGTTAATATAAGCAGTAAGAGTCGTTCCTGAATATGTAAAACCTAACTGATACCAAGTGTTAAAACTCTTAGCGGTGGAAACAACTTTATTGGTAAGACTACCACTCCAAGTTGCAAAACTAATCACACCACCTGAACTAATTTCAATATTGGAATCATGCCAACCTGTGTCTATTGTTGCCTGACCTAATTCACTTACAATTTGTCCTGCTGAGGTAGGATAAAACCAAACAAACACAGATTCATTTGGAAATGTTGTTGGATTTAATAAATTTGCGGTTAATCCATATTCATTTACCCCATCAAACACAATACTACCATCGTTGGAAGAATTAAATGTAGGTCCGTTAACAAGACTTGTAGAGTTTCCATTACTACCTAAATCATTCAATGTTGCTCCCGTTCTTGGATATGATGGAATAAATCCAGCATCTAACAAATAAGTCAATCCACTTGTAACAATACTTGGATAATCTATGTTTGTAACAAGTCTATCTGATTGACCATTAAACCAAACTAATGCATCATTAATTGTATTAATATTTGTACCTCCAAGTTTTTGAGCAGTTGTAATAACATTCGCGTCATTAGTTGACGTGAATATACTAGGTCCGTTGTCAGATTTGTTATTATATATTGTATAACCATTAGTTGGAGGTGTTATTCCCGCCCAAAATCCAGTTGTAGATGTTGGTCCATAAGATAATCCCTCTTGAACTCCAATAACAAAGTTATTTCTTCTAATTGTACCACTTGATAGTGTTGTACCACTTTTAAATAGATTTATCATAATTATAAATATTTC
>Ga0209550_10000274_pt1 | contig 46576 bp, 37 predicted proteins | sample LauGreSuBDMM15SN_2_FD_187567 | JGI IMG/M metagenome (GOLD analysis project Ga0209550, IMG submission 187567) | Freshwater lake microbial communities from Lake Michigan, USA - Su13.BD.MM15.SN (SPAdes) (version 5) | ecosystem: Environmental > Aquatic > Freshwater > Lake | place: Lake Michigan...
GCTAAATGTTGAAGAAGCTGATATTAAAGGCGCTTGCGTTGTTGGTGATCACAGCGATCCAATTCTAGCGCTAAAATATTTAAAAGTTAAGGGAGAGGCAAAAATTCTTAGCGATGGAGATCGTGCGCTTGCAGAGAGTATCTTAAAAAAATACAGTAAAATTCGTCGCCATGTTGGAGCAACTGATTTTGGTAGCGCTGAAGCAAAAGATGGCGATTATATTCATCCCGCAAATGAAATCGTGACTCTTATTCACGCTCTGACAGAACTTAAAATTTCAGCATTGCCGGTGCAAGTGCCACTTGATGCCAGCACTAATTATGGCTTTGAACCAAATATAAAATTACCCGATGTAGGAATGAAAGCGGTTGGGCATCTGCATTTATTTGATCGCCAATTGGAAACATTAAGATCTACGATTTATCCACCTCAATCATATCTTACCGAGGCGGAATTAGAAAAATTTACACAATCATTTGAGGCAAAATCTCCAAGCGTAAAAGTTGCAGCAAGAGAATATTCTGCGATTGTAGATGATCTTTCTGCCCCGAAAGAAGTTTGTGGTAGAGGAAAATGACCTGACCCCCTGAGTGACCCCCTGAGTGACCCCCTGAGTGACCCCCTGAGTGACCCCTTGAGACCACTTGAGACCACTTGACTTAAATTGTATTGTTAATTGAATAAGTTGTGATTTATAAAATAATAATTATTAAATCAAAAAATAAATATGGCAAAAAATGCAGGTCTCGATCCCAATTCAGAATTCATGATTTCTTATATTAATTCTAGCAAAGGTAAGAATGGTTGGAAAAAAATTGATGAAGAAATTGGCAGTTTTGACAAAATTATAAAAGATGAAACTAAGCCAGAAGATGAACGGATTGACGCAAAAGGTTATTTTTCAATTTGCCAATTTAAAATTTTAGCAAATTTAAGCGCAGGCTCAGAAGTAGATCGTGAAAAAAAATTTAACGAATTAAAAACCAAGCAAGTTTTTTCAAAATATTTCGTTGAAAAAACGCGTATAAATCAAACTGGGGGAGCATGCCTTTAGTCCTTTCAGAGCCACTGCGCCTTTACAACATGTTCCCTCGCGACTTCAAAGATTTTGTTGCGATGAAAGAATACGTATCCGAAATAGCTAAAATGGGCTTCAACGCTGTGTGGCTAAGCCCGCTACAAGAAGTGTCAGATTTTAAATTTAAAAGGGGTAGAGGGCTTAATGCGAGAAAGGTCATTCCGATCGACGCAGAGGTTTTGGGTAGTCTTTATGCGTCTAAAAGTTTAGACAGGTTAAACAAAGAATTTATTCGATACAGCGAAGATGATTCGGAAGAAGAAATCCAGCGCAAAGGCGATGAACAGCTTACCGCTTTGGTTGATGAAATTAAAGCGCGTAATATGATTCCAATGTTTGATCTGGTGTTAAATCATGTTGCGGCCGATTCTGAATTAATAATGCGCTACCCAGATTTTTTTTGTAAAACTGCAGATTCTTATCTTGATGCACATGATTTTAATTACGAAGAGATGCAAGATGATATAATTGAAAAAATATGGAAGCCTTTTATCGAAAAATACGCCAAAAAATATCACTTTGAAGGCGCTAGAATTGATGCGCCATTTTTATTTGCTTTAAAAAATATTACCGAGGCGCGTAAGAAAATTTATCGCATAATGCATGAAAATATAGAGAATCCGATAATGTTCGAAGAGTTATTGTTTGATGGCTATGATGTCAAAAAAATAGTCAGTGATTCAAGGCTTGATCGCGATTTTCCAACTCATTTTATGAGCTCGCTTTCTTTTCTAGATTTTTTAGATGGGCCGATAGAAAGTAGAAGTCGCTTCATTTTGCAAGAATATCGCGATGAAATATCAGTTAAAGAGGCGACTGTTTTTAATACTTCAGATGGCACGAAGAGAGATTGGCAGGGTGGTGGAGCAGTAAATGTTGTCGGTAGTCACGACCAATATTCTTTGCTTGGAGAGACCTTGATCAATGTTTGTGATGATCAGCTGCGGTATAATGACGAGCTAAAAAGACTTGCATTTATTTACCAAAAAATCAGCGCAAAAATTAATGCTCTTGCAGAATCTGGCGGGCAGAGAGAGGTTCTTATGTTGCGAATGGCTCGTGATAAAATTCAATTTGGCATTATAAAAGAATTAAGTAATCATTTCGAAAAATTTTCTATAACCAGAGAGAATCTAGAGTTTTTTTTACGAGAAAGAATGGCGATAGTGGCGCTTACCGGTGGCGGTGGGTTTTTTATGACATCAGGAGACGAAAGTGGCGATATAAGAGATAAGGCTGTTTTTATGCCAATTGTGGCAAGTGCGGGTTACTCGCCAGAGATAGAATATTCAACTTATTGTGAAATATTACAAAAATATGCGAATTGCTCTTCTAAAGAGTATTCAGAGCTTGAGAAATCTATTATCAGAAATGGCAAAGACTTAATATCCCAAGAAAGTGAATTTTGTAATTTTGGCATTGGGCCACATCAAGGCAATTTTGATTTGCGTGAATTTACGCGCGAGATAAATATTATCTTATCTAGAATGCCGCCAGGAAGAGCTGGTCATCAAGCCGAGATATTAATGCTGAGTGGTCGGCCAGAATTGCTGATTGTGATGCGTACCAACGGCTCTAGTTTTAAAATAGAAGAGGGGCAAGATCCTATTAGTAGGGGTGATTTAATTATCATGAATCTTTCTCCTGAAAAAGTTGCGAGAATCGACGATAAAGACCTAAAAGAAATTTATTTGTATTTTGAGGGGATAGTGGGAAGGCCTTATGACGGTTCTTATAATCATATTCACAAGGCAAATTTGCATTTAAGTTCTGGCATTACTAACGCCTCTTCTAAGGTTGCAAATGTAGCAATATCTAGTGCTAAGGCCACTCCTTTGCAAGGTAAGAGTTTAGAGTTATTCGCGCTATAAAACAGAAGGGATCTATAGTTTTAAACAGATCAATATATTTAAAAAATTTTAGAAAAAATATTGGATTAATTAAAAAATAAATCTAATAAAGATGAATTAAAACTGCTCCTTCTATAGTTATCGAAAAAGGTCGCTAACAAAAAGGTAAATCTGACACACAAATAACTCATGAAAAAATTATTCATCTCAATTGCGGCGACAGCAATTTTCTCTGTAGCTACATCTTACGCACAAAACAATGCTGTAGTAAAAAAAAGTGAAATTATAAGCAAAGAAAGAGCCGAGGCGATGTCTTTAGAATCGAAGCAAAAAGCAGCAGAGCATCAAGAAAAAATGGAAGAGAAAATGAGGTCTGCGCCCCCAGAGCGTAAAGAGCGCACGATGGCAAGAAGAGAAAAGTTCAAATCACTTTCGCCAGAAAAACAGCGCGCTCTAAAGGTTGAAATGAAAAGACATCGCGAAGAAATGCGAAAAATTACCGGCGAAGATTTGCGCGAGCCTCACCATAAAAAAGCTGGCAAGATGTAATTATCTTTCTCTTGTCACTACAAAATCGGCCAATTCATGCAAAATTTTTGCCTTATCTCCAAAAATTTTAAGATGTTCAGTTGCTTGCGTTTTTAGCAAAACCAATTGCTGTAATGCGTGATCCATTCCTACAACATCAACGATGCTGGCATTTTCTTTAGATTTTTTGGGATGGGTTTCGTCAAGCTCAATCTTGCCAAAACTTACTCCTTTGTGGTCTAGAATGTCATCACGAATTTGAAATGCGAGGCCAATATCGTGAGCATAATAACGCAAAGCCTGTCTTTCTTGCATTGTTGCGTGCCCTAGAACCGCGCCCATTTCGCAAGATGCCATAAATAATTCGCCAGTTTTTAAGCGATGTAAATTAGCTAATTTTTCTTTTGAAATTTTATTGTTAAGATTTTCTAGATCGAGCATTTGTCCACCAACCATGCCGTGAAATCCGGCAGAGCGCGCCAGAATTTTTATTAATTCGCAGCGAATTGAAGGGTCTTTGTGGGTTTTAGAATCGGCTAAAATTTCGAAAGCATAGGTTAAAAGCGCGTCTCCCGCCAAGATTGCTGTGGCTTCGTTAAATTTTTTATGGCAAGTAGGGTTGCCGCGACGAAAATCGTCGTCATCCATTGCTGGCAAATCATCGTGAATTAAAGAGTAAACATGAACAAACTCGATTGCTGCAGCAACGTCAAGTGCCGAAATTGCAGGGGTGCCAAGTATTTCGGCGCAAACCAGCAATAAAAATGGACGGATTTTTTTGCCATCAGAAAGGGCGCTATAACGCATTGCTGCAACGATTTGCGATTCTGAAAATTCGTTGGGCAATAAATCGTCCATCTTTTTTTTAGTAAGAACAGCGCAGGTAAATAGAGCCTCGGAAAGCGATTTGCTAAGCATATAAATAATTTATATTATTATGCCGTAGAATTTATTGGCGATTTTAAGTGACTAAAAAAGCCTTAATAAAATCTTGCTACGACATTTATTTTTTAACCAAAACTTTTGCTAAATATTCGCCCGTAACTGATTTTTTATTTTTAATTACATCTTCTGGAGTGCCCTCTGCAACTATATAGCCACCCTTTTCGCCGCCACATGGACCAACATCAATTACCCAATCTGCAGTTTTAAGAACGTCAAGATTATGCTCGATTGTTAAGATAGAATTTCCGGCATCAACCAATTTATGTAAAACTTTTAGCAGTTTGTTGATATCTTCAAAATGCAGGCCGGTTGTAGGTTCGTCAAGTATATAAAGTGTGTCTCCGGTTGCTTTGCGGCTTAATTCTTTGGCAAGTTTAATGCGCTGCGCTTCGCCACCAGAAAGCGTTGTGGCGCTTTGTCCAATTTTAATATAGCCTAAACCAACATTGCATAAAGCTTCAAATTTTTCGTGAATATGCGAGATGCTTGAGAAAAATTCTGCAGCTTCGTCGGCGTTCATTTCTAAAATATCAGAGATTGATTTGCCTTTGTATTTTACTTCTAGAGTCTCGCGGTTGTAGCGTTTGCCGTGACAAGAATCGCAGCGCACATAAACATCGGGAAGAAAATGCATTTCAATTTTTATCATGCCATCGCCTTGACAAGTTTCGCAGCGACCGCCTTTAACGTTGAAAGAGAAGCGTCCCACCTTATAGCCGCGGGTGCGCGATTCGGGCAATGCGGTGTAAAGTTCGCGAATAAAAGTAAAAGCGCCAATATAGGTGCAGGGGTTAGAGCGAGGCGTTCTGCCGATTGGCGACTGGTCGATCTCGATAATTTTATCGATGTGATGAAAGCCTTCAATGCTTTCATAGGGCCCCGGAATCACTTTTGCTTTGTTAAGAATGCGGTCTAAAGCCTTATAAAGCGTATGAATAATTAAGCTCGATTTTCCACCGCCAGAAATACCAGAAACTGCTGCAAACACCTTCAAAGGCAGGTTTAGCGTAACATTTTTTAAGTTATTGGTTGTGGCATTTTTTAGTGTTATCGATTTTTTCCAATCAATTTTGCGACGTTTTTTTGGAATTTCGATTTGCTTTTTGCCGCTAAGATATTGCCCGGTAATACTTTTTGGATCATCTATCACTTTTTGTGGCAAGCCTTCGGCGATGATGTGTCCGCCATGAATGCCGGCGCCGGGGCCAACATCGATTAGATAATCAGAAGCGAGCATCATTTCTTCGTCATGCTCAACCACGATAACAGAATTGCCTAGGTCGCGCAGGTCTTTTAGTGTGGCGATTAATTTATTATTATCAGATTGATGCAGGCCAATAGAGGGCTCGTCAAGCACATATAAAACGCCAGAAAGTCCCGAGCCAATTTGCGATGCCAGGCGAATGCGCTGCGCTTCGCCGCCAGATAAGGTGCCAGCCTGACGATTAATCGTTAAATATTCTAATCCAACGTTTTTTAAAAAGCCCAAACGGCGCCTTAATTCTTTTAAAATGCGTTCAGCAATTTGTTGTTGCGTTTTTGTTAATTTAGAATCGAGAGTTTCAAACCACTCGCAAGAGTTGGCAATAGACATGCGGCAAACCTCTCCAATATTGAGCCCGGCAATTTTTACGGAGAGAGCCTGTTCGTTCAAGCGAAAGCCATGACAACATTCGCACATTTTTAAGCTTTGATATTTTGCTAATTCGTCGCGCAGAGACTCGCTTTCGCTATCGGCAAATTTTTTCTTGAGATTGTTTATAATTCCTTCAAACGGCTTCTTAACCTTGAAAGACTTGAGTCCATCTTCGTAGCGAATTTCAATTTCTTCATCTTTAGTGCCGTAGAAAATTTTATCTTTTACATCGGGCGAAAGTTTTTTGAAGGCAACATCGAGGCTAAAATTATATTTTTGCGCAAGGGCAGAAATTATTTGTTGATAAAATTTTGCCGACATGCCTTGCCACAATGAAATAGCGCCTTGACGCAGCGAAAGGTTTTCGTCTTCAATTACCAAATCTTCGCGAAAATAAACTTCGGTTCCGAGGCCATCGCAAGATTTGCAGGCGCCAAATGGCGAGTTGAAAGAAAAAAGACGCGGTTCTATTTCAGGAATTGTGAATCCAGAAACCGGGCAAGAGAATTTTTCGCTAAAAATTAAAATTTCACCTTTTTTGATTTTATTATCAGAAGATTTTTTAGAAGCCTTGGCAAGGCCTGCATCAGCAAGGGCCAAAGCCTTTTTTGTTTTAGAAGAATTGCTTTTTGCGTCAGAATTTTTTGCAGCAGCGCTATTTGTATCTTCTGGCAATTCAACAATTTCTACAAAAAGCAAACCTTCAGAAAGTTTGATAGCGGTTTCAACCGAGTCGGCAAGCCTGTTGCCAAGATCGTTAGCTACAACAATTCTATCGATTACAATTTCTATATCGTGTTTTTTATTTTTATCGAGCTGCGGTAAAATTGCGCTAAGATCGTGAATTTTTCCATTAATTTTAATGCGTTGAAAGCCTTGTTTTCTAGCGCTCATCATCTCTTTGCGAAACTCACCTTTTTGTCCGCGCACAATTGGGGCTAATAGATAAATTTTTGTGCCCAAAGGAAGATCGAGAATGCGGTCAACCATTTGCGATGCCGACTGAATTGTTATTGCCTCTCCAGTAGCAGGAGAGTAGGGTACTCCAACCCTTGCAAACAAAAGGCGCATATAGTCGTAAATTTCGGTGACCGTTCCAACTGTAGAGCGCGGATTGTTTGAAGTGGTGCGCTGATCAATCGCAATTGCTGGCGAAAGCCCGCTGATAGATTCGATATCGGGCTTATCTTGCACATCTAAAAACTGGCGCGCATAAGAAGAGAGGCTTTCGATAAAGCGTCTTTGTCCTTCGGCATAAATTGTATCAAATACCAAAGAAGACTTGCCAGAGCCGCTTAAGCCGGTAACTACCACTAATTTATTTTTAGGAATTTCTACCGAAATATTTTTTAAATTGTGTTCTTTTGCACCAACAACTTTAATGAATTTTTCTTCCATTTTATTTTTTTACTTAAGGGTTTAACTTCTTTAGTAGTTCGCTACAAAATAAACGATCATCAAATAATTGCCTTGCCTTGTCGTGAAGGAGGTCATTTATATTGAGATGTAGAGTTTTGAATTGTGCGAAAATTTTTACTTATGCGAAATATACAAATTTAATAGAGCATCGCTGAGTTATATGCAACAAAAAACCCGGTCATTCTTAAGAATGACCGGGCTTAACCTAAGAAGCTGTCACTCAAAAGTGACTGATCCCTTATCGTTACGTAAGCGTGGTAACCATCGCAGACACAACTACTATAGCTAATGGAATAAATACCATATATTAGTTTTCTTTGATAGTTATGGATATTTGCCAAAACAAATATCCGACAATAAGGAATTATCACTAAGTTGGCGCAAACCAACCAAGTGACGACCTCCACACAATTTTAAAAGACTTTTACAAGCCTTTTAAAACCTCGTCCCTCAACTTCTTCAATTCAGAATCAGATAGAGGGATAAGACCTTTTTGCACCAAATAACCGCCAGATCCAAGAGCATTCTTGCCGACGATTTCACGAATAAATTCTTTCATTCCGGGTACTAAATCAAAATGTTCGCGCTTAAAATAAATAAAGAGCGGGCGCGAAACAGAATATTTATTGCTGATAATTGCATTAAACGAGGGCTCAACATTTTCAATGGTTGCGGCTTGAATAGAGTTTTTATTTTCTTCTAAAAAGCTGAAGCCAAAAATACCGAAAGCGTCTTTGTCGTTGCGCAGTTTTTGTACGATTAGATTATCGTTTTCGCCCGCTTCAATAAAGACTCCGTCACTTCTAACGGCATGACATTGTTTTTGACGATTTTTTTTGTCAGGAAATGCTGCGACAAATTCAGGTAAATCGGTGCAGGCTTTTTCTAGTACCAATTCTACAAAAGCGTCGCGCGTTCCAGAGGTAGAAGGTGGGCCATAAACCCTGATATCCATAATTGGAAGCTTTTTATCAACCTCGCTCCATTTACGAAATGGGTTTTTAATTAACTTGCCTTTGCTAGGAATTTGATCGGCTAAAGCCAAAAATATTTGCGCTTTAGTTAGGTGAAATTTTTTGCCCGAAACTGCGTTGGCAATAACGATGCCGTCATAGCCAATTTTAATTTCTCCAACATTGCGTATATTATTTTCGGTGCATGATTTTAATTCGCTTGGTTCAATTTTGCGTGAAGCGTTAGAAAAATCGGGGAAGCCAAAGCCAATACCAGAGCAAAATAATTTGAATCCGCCGCCGGTGCCGGTTGATTCTACAGCTGGTGTACGAAATTTTTTCTGTTGTCCGAATTTTTCAGCGATTTTTGAAGTGAAAGGATAAACTGTTGATGAGCCTACAATGCTAAGGTGATTGCGTGAGCTATTTTTGAATTCTGCATTTGCAGAAAATGCAAATAATGTCGTAGTGAATAAAATGGAAAGTGGCAAAAACCGAAAAAAACATGACATAAGCTTATAAATTTTTTTAAGTTAGCCCAAAATAAAGAACTGCTGTAAAAAATCTCAGTTCTTTACGCTGGACTAGTTAATTTTAAAAAATTTAACTAGTAAGCCAAAGTACTGATGAAGCAAAATGTCATAAAACTGTGCACAATTTAATTGGCGATGAGCCAAAAAACCAAAAACTAAGTAAATTAAAAATCTTTTAAAAGAAAGAAAATTTCTTATGTAAAAGATAATAATGTTTTGATAAAAGTCAAACTATTTTTCTATTCATCATCAAGCCTTAGAGCCGCTAAGAAAGCGCTTTGCGGAATTTCTACATTGCCGATCTCGCGCATTTTTTTCTTACCTTTTTTCTGTTTATCAAGAAGTTTGCGTTTGCGTGAAATATCGCCGCCATAACACTTGGCGGTAACGTCTTTTCGCATCGCCGAAACAGTTTCGCGTGCGATAATTTTGCCGCCAATTGCCGCCTGAATGGCGATATTAAACATTTGTTGCGGAATAAGTTCTTTTAGTTTTTTGCAAAGTGCGCGGCCACGGCCTTCGGCGCGAGTTTTGTGAGTGATTATAGAAAGTGCATCAACCGGTTCTGCGTTTACTAAAATTGAAAGTTTTACAAGATCGCTTTTTTCGTAGCCATCCATGCTCCAGTCAAAGCTGGCATAGCCTCGTGAGCATGATTTAAGGCGGTCATAAAAATCATAAACAACTTCGTTTAGGGGCAGGCGATAAACAACCATGGCGCGGTCTCCTACATAAGAAAGCTCTTTTTGAATGCCGCGTTTTTGGGTGCAAAGCTCTAAAATTGAACCAAGATATTCGTCTGGCGTCATAATGGTGGCCTTGATCCAAGGCTCTTCCATAAAATCAATTTTTTGTGGATCGGGCATATCAGCGGGGCTATGAACATAGAGCACATCTGCCTCGCGCTCTGCTTCGCTTAAGTTGCGAGCCCTGGTAGAGTGAATGCGATAAAGCACCGAGGGAGCAGTGGTTATAAGGTCTAGATCGAATTCTCGTTCGAGGCGCTCGATTGCAATTTCGAGGTGCAACAGGCCAAGAAAGCCGCAGCGAAAGCCGTGGCCAAGGGCCGAAGAGGTCTCTGCCTCAAACTCAAAACTTGCATCGTTAAGATGAAGTTTGCCGAGAGCATCGCGAAATTTTTCAAAATCTGAGGCGTCAATTGGATATATTCCGCAAAAAACTACGGGCTTGTTCTGCTTAAAGCCTGTAAGTGCAACGGCATTTTCGTTGCTAGATAAAACGATGGTGTCACCTACTTTGCAATCAGAAACTTGTTTAATTTGGCCATTAATAAAGCCAATTTCGCCGGCACTTAACTCGTCACAAAAAACTTTTTTTGGAGTGAAGAAGCCGATAGAATCAACGGTGTAGGTGGCTCCCGCTGCCATCATTTTTATTTTTTGGCCTTTTTTAATTACGCCGTCAATTACACGAATTAGCACAATTACGCCAAGATAGGGGTCGTACCAGCTATCAACCAGCAAGGCTTTTAATTCGCCGCTTGGATTGCCTTTAGGGGCGGGAAGCTTTGTAACAATTGCCTCTAGCGTTTCTTTAATGCCAACACCAGTTTTTGCAGAAACTAAAATTGCTTCCGAAGCATCGATGCCAATAACCTCTTCGATCTGCTTCTTTACTGCATCGGGATCGGATGCAGGAAGATCGATTTTGTTTAATACCGGAATGATTTCGTGGTTATTTTCGATGGCCTGATAAACGTTGGCCAGGGTTTGCGCCTCAACTCCTTGCGTAGAATCTACTACTAAAATAGAGCCTTCGCAGGCAGCAAGCGAGCGACTAACTTCGTAGGCAAAATCTACGTGGCCGGGCGTGTCCATTAAGTTTAGGATGTAGGTTTTGCCGTCATTTGCCTTGTATTTAAGGCGCACCGTTTGCGCTTTGATGGTGATTCCGCGCTCTTTTTCTATATCCATAGAATCTAACACTTGCGCTGTCATTTCGCGCAGCTCTAGGCCGCCACAGTCTTGAATGAGGCGGTCAGACAAAGTAGATTTGCCATGATCGATATGTGCAATAATAGCAAAATTACGAATGAGAGAAATTGACGACATTTATGAATTTAGATTTAAAATTTTTGCTTTATGATAGAAGTATCATTGTTTAAGTGGTCACTTTAGATGGGCGATCGCAACAAATCAAAATTTATTTTAATGTCAAATCACAAACTTCAGCCGGTGCGCGGCACCAAAGACCTTTTTGGCGATGATGTAAAAATTTTTAATGCTATTATAAATATAGCTACAAAATGCGCTAGCACCTACGGTTTCAACGAATTACAAACCCCAATTTTTGAATTTAGCGAAGTGTTCGAGCGTAATCTTGGCGAGGCTTCAGATATTGTCTCTAAAGAAGTTTATAAATTTGCCGATCGAGGCGATAATTTTTTAACCTTGCGCCCAGAATTCACTGCTGGCGTGGTGCGCGCTTTTATTTCTAATGGAGAATTACAACAAATTTTGCCGCAAAAGTTTTTTTCTTACGGCCCAATTTTTCGTTATGATCGCCCGCAAAAAGGGCGTCAACGCCAATTTCACCAAATTAATTTTGAAGTTTTGGGTGAAGAAAATTTTTATGCCGACGTAGAAATGATTTTGCTTGCAGCGGCTATTTTAAAGGATTGCGGCGTGTTAGAGCAAACCACGCTAGAAATAAATTCGTTAGGATGTGCGCAAACAAAAATGCGTTATGAAGAGGCGTTGAAAGAATATTTTACGCAGCATCAGGCGCAACTTTCGGCGGATAGCAAAGTTCGTTTAGAAAAAAATCCACTGCGCATTCTAGATTCTAAAGATGCGGGCGATATCGAGCTTTGTGAAGAAGCGCCTTTAATTCAGAATTTTTTTTCAGATGAAGCAAAAAACCGCTTCGATTCTATTTTAGAATTGCTAACAAAATTTGGCATAAAAACCAAGGTAAATCCTCGCTTGGTGCGTGGCTTAGATTATTATACCTCGACAGTTTTTGAGTTTACAATGCCGGTTGAAGGCGCGCAAAACACAGTTTTAGCTGGAGGAAGATATGATGAATTAATCGAAAAAATGGGAGGCAAAAAAGTGCCGGCAATTGGCTTTGCTGCTGGCATTGAGCGCTTAATGCTGCTAACAAAAATTGCCGCTAAAAAATCGCAACCAATTACTGTAACTTATATTGCAGAAGAGCAAAAATCTTCGGCATTTGAATTAGCGCAGCGCCTACGAAACAAAGGCTTTGAAGCAGAATTTATTTTTGATGGTAACTTTAAAAAACAGATGAAAAAATCTAATCAAAATAATTCGCGCTTTGTATTAATTTTAGGTGAAGATGAAATTAAAAACGGCGAAGTAATGGTAAAAGATTTTGAAAATTCTAGTGAGCAAAAAGTGAAGCAGGAGTTGGTTTTAGCTTATATAGAAGGAAAATATAATTCGGTTCGCCTTTAAATTTGGGCCGTATTTAAAATTTATTAAAATCATGTTTAATTTTTTATTCGCATTTAAAAATTTTGAAAAGAATTTCCGTTTTTTTGCGCCATTTTCACTGGCTGCGGCGCTTATTTTTCTAGGCTTGGCAATTCCTGCAATTATTAATTCGCCTCTAGATTATCAGCAGTCAAACGCGGTAAAAATTATGTATGTTCATGTTCCGGCGGCATGGATGTCGCTTATAATATACACCTTAATGGCAATGTTTAATTTGTCGGGTTTTGTTTGGAAAAATCCATTTTTCTATTTAATTGCGCGAGCCATTGCGCCCATAGGAGCCATCTTCACTTTTATAACATTAGTTACTGGCAGTATCTGGGGCAAGCCAATTTGGGGAGCTTGGTGGGTGTGGGATGCGCGCCTCACGTCGGTGTTAATTTTATTCTTTCTTTATCTTGGTTACATAATTTTGCTCGATGCTTTTGATGACCGCGAAAAAGGCGAGAAAATTGCCGCGATTATCTCTATTGTTGGCTTCATCAATGTGCCGCTTATTAAATTTTCTGTAGAATACTGGAATTCTCTGCATCAACCAGCAAGCATTTTGCGCTCTGGTGGCGTGGCTATTGATAGCGCTATGCTTTGTCCCTTGTTATTGATGTTTGGGCTATATTTTTCTTACTTTGTTTTTATTTCGTTAATAAAAGTGAAGAACGAAATTCTACTGAAAAAATCTCGCATAAAATAAGGTTTGTGGTGTAGGGTTAAAAATATCTGCCTTATACATTATGCGAATCGCGTTCTTTTGTCCCTCTTAAAATAGAAGTGCCAGAAGGAATTGGAGATGTTCGTGGATTTGCAAAATCTAATGATAAGCCTATATCGCCCAAATCTAAGCTTGGTAATGAAGCGGGCATTGCTTGCAATTGATGAGCCATTCTTTGATATTCCGCTTTATTTTGCAAATGCTCTGGGCTATGTAAAAATGCTGTACAAAAAATAATCATTCCTGCTTTTATAAAGCCAACTTCTGTTTGTGTTATAAGTTGCGACCGAGGATCTAAGCTGCCCAAGGCTTCTCTCTGCTTTGCTGCATAATAGTTTATTAAGAAATCAAAGGCACTTAATGTGCAAGCTGTTATGTCTTCTCGATCTATTGATGCGCCTTCTAATTCAAGGTTAGCAAAATTTATTCTTATATTAACAGAAGAATCTGATAACGATTCGTGTAATACCTGCTGAAATTCTTCAAAGCCTCTAGAGCTTGATGGGTCTAAATAAAATGCCTGATAATGCGTTGCGTCAGGGGTGATATTTTTTTTAATAAAACATCCAGCCCAATTTCCATCTGCTAGCTGTATAGGAATTAATAATATTGATTGAGGCGATGTTTCTGCTTGTAATAAAATTTCTTTAATTAGCGCAACCGCTGCTGCCCTGGGTTGCATTTTACAGGCCGAAGCTATTATGCAATCTTCGGGTTTTGTAATTGATTTTAGTATTGCGGTAATCGTTTCTGAGGCATGCATTGCTGCTGTTGGCAGCAAATCATCTGCTGCATTATATTGGTTAGGAATTGGTGGCAAGTCTGTTGCGCCAGGATTTGCAAATTCTCCAAATAAATATTCAGATGAAATATCTAGTGTTAATGGATATGATTCTTCTGGTAAATCTAAGGTTAAATCTTGCAAGGTATTTGTGGGGGCTGTGGCTTGATGTTTTGGTTTTTTTGGTTTTCTTGGCTTTGACTCATCCTTTAACCTTTTTCTTTTAATTACTGTCGCTGATGGCATTTCTTGTGGCGCTGGAAGCGCTTCTTGCGCAAATTCAGCTTCGTGGCTAAATCTTGTGACTGTAGTGCTGCTAGCACCTGAAAGTGTAATTATAGAATCATCTTTGGCTTTTAAGGACTTATAAGTTAAGTTGTTTTTAAGAAATGATTCTTTTATTGATACCGACATTAAACTTGCGTTTAACATTTGTATCGAGCGCTTTTTGCAATATTGAATCAGTATTCTAAAAACTTCTAGAGTGGCTGGTGCGTAGTCGATTGAATCTTTCTGCAGTTTGTCCAATTCAAGATTTTCTAGAGTAATTATTTTGTCTTGATGATCTGTTTGCAATAGGGCTTTTTTTATAACTACTTCTATTTCGTGAGAAAAGTATTTTAATTTTGGCAAATAGTTTGCATAAAATACTCTAAATCTTCCTTTTTCTGAATCATATATTATAAAACATCCAGTCTGGTGATTATTAAAAGTTAAGTGTATAGGAACCAGCAATGCCATTGTTATATTGTCTGTGCTAGGATATTTGGCCAATTCAGATAATCCTTGTGATATAAATGACAGATTTTTTTCGTCATTGGGCAGGTGGTATGGAGGAGTTGTTAAGTATGATTTAAAGTTAGGATCAGTTTGTAAGATTTGTAAAATTCTTTTATCCAAAGAGAGAGAAGCTTCTCTTGGTAACGATTCCTCTATTTTTTGCGCATCTTCTGGTTTTGAATCTTCTAAATTTTCGCTTATTTCAACGTCATATCCATCACCTAAATCATCCGCTCTTTTTTTTACTTCCTCAAGATGTTGTTGAAGTAATGAATTATGCAGTCTTCGCATCTCGATAATTTTATCGGGCTCATTGGGGATTTCTCTTTGTATTCGTAAAGACATTCTTTTGAACACCACTTCTGCAAATACATCAAACTCAAAATCGGTAACGAAGCGATCAATAATACGCGCTGTCTCAACTAAAATAGGACCGCAGCTGCTGCCATCGTACTGAAGAGTTAATTTAAGATCTCGTACAGAACCAATTCTTAACCCTTGCAGCCCCGCAACTTTTTTGATATTTTCAATTATAGAATCTCGAGATTCTTCATCCGCTTGCAAAGGATCGCTATAAATAATATTAAATTCTTTCTTATCTTGACTAAATACTAAAAAACATAATACCCAGTGATTTTCATTAATATTAACGGGCAAGATTACGCTGTTAGTATTACTTTTTTTTATTGATTTAAGCGATCTTTTTAATGCGGCGCTAAAGAAGTCGATGCGCTCTAGGCTGCAATCTGCGGCGATTAGGGCTTTTGATTCTGGATTTTCAAGTTTATAACCTTCAAGAGCTCCATTTATAACTTCGCCACTATACCAACCAGATAAGGCGCTGGGCTCTTGTTTTAATAAATCTAAGCTTGGCAATAGATTTTCTTCTTGCATTGCCGGTCCTGCTTCTTGCGCAAATCCGTCTTCATAATATTCATGCCCTTCTTCAAATTTAGCCACATGGTCAGAGCCTAGGATTGTAGCGCCACCTTTACTTGAGGATTTAATTATAGAATCATCTTTGGCTTTTAAGAAATCATAATTTAAGCCTTCTCTGGCGAATGCTTCTTTTATAAATTTTGACATGAAATATGCATCTAATGCATTTACATTACGCTCTGCTTGCTCGCTGCAATATTGAACCAGCATTCTAAAAACTTCTAGAGTAATTGGTCCGCAGCTAATTGAATCTTGCTGCAATTCAGATAATTCAAGATTTTCTAGAGTAATTTCTTTATCTTTGTGCTCTGTTTGCGATAGGGCGTTTGCCATAGCCACTGCTACTTCATAAAAATAATTGCCCTCTACTTCTGGTAAAGAGTTTGTGTAAAATGCCACAAATCTTCGTTCTCTTGAGTTGTATGTTATAAAGCATCCAATCCAGTGATTGAAATTTATTTGTATAGGAACCAGCAATGCTCTTTTTGCATCGCCCGCGTCAGAAAACTTGGTTAATTCAGATAATCCTTCCGATATAAATAACAAATCTTCTTTATCGTGAGATAGGTAATATGGAAGAGTTGCTAAGCACGAGCTAAAGAGAGGATCGGTTTGTAAAATTTGTAATATTATTTTGTCTGAATAAAACTGTGCTTCTATTGGTTTTTTTGGTGCCAAAAGTTCTGTTGAGGCGGGTTTTGGTGAAGATGGTTCTTGCGACGGTAACCATTGCGAAGGCTCTTCTTGTAAGGCGGTGTCGTTATTGGAAGCGTAATCCTCTTCATGTTCAGCTAAGTCTGCAATATCATCACCATTGTCGTTATCAGGAATATCAAATTCAGAATCAAGTGGGTGATTGATATAGTCAGAGGCACGATTTAGCTCCCCATATTTCTCAAATCGCGATTGCATCATCGCACTTTGCTCTGTTATAACTTCTGCCGTAAGCCCGGCTATGTGTTCAAAAATAGATTTTTTTTGTTCTGACGAAAGAGCGGATTGACCAATGACAGCTCTACAGAGTAATTTGTAGAAAATTATTGAGTCTGTTCTTGATTTAAGAATTTTGCTATAAATTTTTGACAATTCTTGTTTGGCATGTTCAACAGAAAATAACGTATCTGCCGCCGACCGACTTTCTTGCGAAGCTTGGCTTAATAATAATTCTATTGATTTAATTTGTTTTGCCGTTTCTATTGTTAAATAGCTTGTTGCCAAGCTATCTTCAGAAACTTTATCTTTTATAAAATCGATATTATTTGCTAATGTTTTTACAAAAGATTGCAGACAGAATTCTCTTCTGACTTTTTTCTCCGATTTGGTGCCTAAAATACTTATTTTAATTAAGTTATGAATCGCAATAAATATTTCAGCCACTTCATTTGAATCGCTTTCCGATAGCTCATAATCCAAAGGATAGGCGCTTGATATCGCTTCATTAAACCGAGAAAAATGTTCAGAAGTTGGGAAGCCGCTTGATGAAAATCCTGGCTTTATTGCTATTAGGGCCGACGTTATTATTTTTGCTATCAGGGCTTGCTCTGTTTCTGTTGGCGAAGATTCTCTATCTCTTAAAATAACTTTTTTACAATTTGTGTGAAATAGATCTATTTCTTGTTTTGTTGGTACTTTTTTTTGAAAATTTACAATCACAATTAAACGAAAAAGCTTTATTATTGCTTTTTTAGATTCGTGTCTTTCTTTTAAATAGGTGCTTTTATTTCGCGGAAAGTTGGTTTGGCACCATAAGAATAATTCATCTAGGTTATCAATTAGGTTATCGGGCAGGCCTTTTTTAGATTGCATAACGGCAATAGAAGAAAATAATTTTAATGCCGTTCGCCGGTCTTCTGGAAATTTTTCTTCACACCATTTGAATATTTTTTTTAGGTTATCAAGCAGCCTACCATCTATTCCTCTTTGGCATTGTATACTGGTAACAGAGGAAAATAATTTTAATGCCGCTCGTGGGTCTTTTGGAAATTTTTCTTCACACCATTTGAATATTTTTTTTAGGTCATCAAGCAGTCCATCAGGCATGCCTTTGCTATGCTGTATACTGGTAACAGAAGAAAATAATTTTAATGCCGCTCGTGGGTCTTTCGGGAACTTTTCTTCACACCATTTGAATATTTTTTTTAGGTCATCAAGCAGTCCATCAGGCATGCCTTTGCCATGCTGTATACTGGCAATAGAAGAAAATAATCTTAATGCCGCTTTAGAGTCTTCTGGAAATTTTTCTTCACACCAAGATAAAACTTTCTTTACTTCTCCAATGTCATCATAGTTTGGAATGCCTTTTCTAGAATATATTCCAGAAATAGATCTTAAAACATCTGCCGGCAAAGTCAGAAGCTCTGTTAAAATCTCGTGCCAGTTATCTTTTTCGAGTTTCGGCAAGGATTCTGCAATGCTTAGCATCGAAGTAATATTTTGCCTCTCGAACCCTGCAAGCAATAAGAAAACGATATAAGCGGCGACAGAGTCGTAGGGCTCACCAGTTTTTAAGTGGATTATAGGTTTATCATTGGGCTCTGGGCTGCGGTGGCCATAAGGTTCATAATCCTCATCATCCCCATCCTCATCATCTTCAAGATGTGAACTTGCTAAAATAAAGGATGATACGGATTTTTTAAAAAGTTCAGGAAATCCTTTTTCTGCACCATCAAAATTACGAATAATGTCTTGAATGATTTTATTTTGTGCGTGTAGTCTTTTTTTTACGTGTTCTTTGATTTCTTCTGGTGACGTGTGTGGAGCCGCTCCTTCTTCAGACAAAGGAGGCGCTTGTCTTTTTTGTTGTCTTTTTAATCTTTCTCGAAATTCATCTGGCGATTCTTTTAACTCTTCTTCTTTTAATCCTTTTTTCAATTCATCCGCCGATCTATCAAACGAATCTTCCTCCTCCTCTGGATCTTTAAAATCTAAGGCTAATTCTTGCGGTTGCGTTTCATCGACCGACATTTTTTCTAAAGCAATGTTTTCATCCTTGTCTTCTTGCCAATTTCTACCCTCATTTAACATCTTTTTAAGATTTTCTTCTGCTGCATAATCGAGATATTTTTCAAGATGTCTTAACCTTCTGTCGATTTCTTCTTCGCTTAAAATATAGCGATTCAGCATTCTTAAAACGGCATCCGAAAGGGAGGCCATATCTAGATCGGCTAGCTTTTGTTTTTTAGTAGATTTTTTTTTAGAGGATTCTTTATCTTTTGCGTCTTCTGCCTTACTTGTGTCTTCTACATCCATCACGTCGCCTTTTAATAACTCTTCATCAAAAACAGTTTTTGTTTTCTTTCTTTTTTGTGTAGCTTTTGGCTCTAAACCCGCTTTTTGTTTTGACATTGAGATTTTTTTAAAAAAGTTTTGATCGGTATATAAAAAAAATTCTGCAAAAAATCTATTAGTATTTTTTGCTTAGTTGCGAAGTTTTTAATTTTTAGCCCAATCCTCATCTTGCAATAAAAGATAGCGCCAAGATTGAAAACATTGATTTTTTCGCAGAATTATTATAGCTTAAAGCTTACGCGTCCTACATCAAAAATAATTTAATACGGTATCCCGCCCCAATATGACATACATAGTCACCGACAATTGTGTAAAATGTAAATACACCGACTGCGTCACAGTATGCCCCGTCGATTGCTTTTACGAAGGCGAAAACATGCTAGTAATAAACCCCGATGAATGCATCGATTGCGGCGTTTGCGTGCCAGAATGCCCGGCAGAAGCCATTTTTCCTGAATCGGAAGAATTGATAGAATGGGTAGGAATCAACCGCAAATACGCTAAAGAATGGCCAGTAATCACCAAGCAAAAAGATCCATTGCCCGATGCCAAAGATTTTGATGGAATGAAAAACAAGTTTCAAAAATTTGTGTTGGGCGAATAATTGCCGTCTCTAAAAATTTAGCAATTTTTAAGAGATATTTCAATCGCGCTTCTAAAATTAAGATTTACAAATGTCGAAGTCAGAAGATTTATTTCCAGCAAAATCAAAAGCGCGTCCATTGGCCGATTTATTACGTCCGCAAGATTTACAAGACATTGTCGGGCAAGATCATTTATTTGGCGAAAGTGGCCCTTTAAGTATAATTGCAACCTCAAAAGTAATTCCTTCGATGCTGCTTTGGGGCCCCGCAGGAGTAGGCAAAACAAGTATCGCAAAAATTTTAGCAAAAATTTCTGGTGCAGAATTTGTCATGCTTTCGGCAATAAATTCGGGCGTAGCAGATTTGCGCAGAATTATTGACAATGCGCATAAAAATCAAGTGCGGCATAGCTCTAGCCAAGATAATCGTACAATTTTAATGATTGATGAAATTCATCATTTTAACAAAACGCAGCAAGATTTATTTTTGCCTTTTATCGAAGATGGCACGATAATTTTAATTGCCACCACCACCGAAAATCCCTCGTTTCATCTTAACTCGGCCCTGCTTTCTAGATGCAAAGTAGTTACATTAAAATCGCTTAGCGAAGATGCGCTAAAAAAATTAATGGAACGTGCCGAAAAATTTGCGCAAAAAAATTTGCCATTAACCGACGATGCTCGCGAGAGCTTGATTTCTCTGGCTTGCGGCGATGCGCGATATTTTTTGAACGCAATTGAAGAATTATTAGGATTAGTAAAAAATCAATCTCTGACGGCGAAGCCTTCTGCCGCCTATCTAAACAGTGATCAGCTTTTAAATATAATAACTAAGCGCTCAGCGCATTTTGATAAAAAGGGCGATTTTCATTATAATCTTATCAGCGCCTTTCACAAAAGCTTGCGCGGCTCTGATGTTGATGCTGCGCTATATTATCTTGCGCGCATGATTGTTGCCAAAGAAGACCCCTATTATATTTTGCGCCGCCTTGCGCGCTTTGCCACCGAAGACATTGGTATTGCCGATCCGCAAGCTTTAGTGCAGGTAATGGCGGCAAAAGAAAATTATGATTTTCTTGGTAGTGCCGAAGGTAATTACGCTTTAAGCCACGCAACAATTTACTGTGCTACCGCGCCAAAATCTAACGCATCATATTTAGCGCACGCAAATGCAATAAACCTTGCCGAATCTACAACCGAGCTATTTCCGCCCAAGCATATTTTAAATGCACCAACAAAAATGATGAAAGAACAAGGCTTTGGCAAGGGTTATATTTACGATCACGATACTACAAATTGCTTTTCTGGACAAGATTATTTTCCTGAAAAAATTTCTAAAAAAGGTCGTCCAAAATTTTACGAACCAAACGAAAGAGGATTTGAAAGAGACGTAAAAAAGCGCCTAGAATACTGGTCTGAGCTGCGCAATAAAATTAATAAAGATTAGCAAGATAAAATCTTTTCTTAAAAAGAAATGGCAATGGTTTATCGAGATCTGCATTAAAACTAATAAAATTTTTTATGTCTAAAAAAGGTAGAGAAGAATCTATGGATGTCGCAAGCCTAGCTCATGCATTTGCAAGCGCCGATCTTGGTGGCGAAGATCTAGAGTTAGCGATTGCCAAGATTATGAGTCAAGAAAATATTAACATGCAAGATCTTATAGAACTAAGATTTGGCGCTAAAGATGCAGACTATCAGCAGGCTATGATTAACGCGGCACAAAGCATAGAATCTAAAGTGGAAAGCCTAAGTGATCCAGTCTTTAATAATGGAGAAACTTTGCTGCATCTTGCTGCATTTGAGGGATTGTAAGATATTTGCTAGACAGAGAAGTTGAGTTAAATGTGTCAAATGATGATAACAAAACGCCAATAAGGCTTGCTTTAGAGGGCTTGGTGCGCAGTCCGGCAATTTATCGAGAAATAGCTATATCTCTTCTAGAAAGAGGGGCCACAATGGGAGAGGGAGAAGATTCTATATTTCAATTTATGGCAGAGACCTTAAGTCAAGAGGGTATTGTGCCGCTACTTGATAAAGATAGCTTGATTGCAATATTAAATGTTTTTAACGAAGCGGCTCAAGCTGAAATTAAAGAATCTCAAGCCAAAAGAAGACCTGTATTAGTGGCTAAAAGAGGCAGATCTGGTATTGCTGTGCCATTAGAGGCACTAGAAGAAAAAAATCCAGTTTCGGTAATTTTAAACAAACACTTAATTTTTAATCCTCAAGATTGCCTAGATTTATTAAAAAGCTTAGAGGAGAAAGATGCTTTTGCTGCTCTTAATTTATCGGCTTTAACGCCGTTTCAACAGGCTATGCAATTGATTTCTTCTAATCTTGAACTGGTAGTGAATTTACCTCCTCTTCATTTGCAGAAAATAGTAAATGTTTTAGTGACGATTGGCCTAGAAGAGTCGGCCGTTAGGGTAAAGTGGAGTTACGGAGATGCTTGTAATGGAGGATGGGCCAAAAAAGCGCAACACAACTAAGGTTGAGTCTCAAACAAATAGCGCGCTGCCAAGCCCCGATCCTAAAAAATTATGTAGACCTGATCGGTTATCTGGCGAAGATGATTTGCAAAAAGGTAAATAATTTAACTCAAGCCTTCCGACATCAATTTATAAGTAATGCTGTCGTGCAGCGCGCGGTAAGAGGCGTCAACGATATTTTCAGAAACCCCAATTGTTGTCCATCTGTTTCCCTTGCTATCTCGTGATTCAATTTGCACGCGAGTAATAGCTTGCGTGCCATCAGACGGCGTAAGGATTCGCACTTTATAATCGCTTAATTTCACGTCTTTTAAAACTGGATATTTGCGCGAAAGGGCTTTACGCAAGGCTTTATCTAAAGCATTTACCGGGCCGTTTCCTTCGGCAACCGTTAATAAAGTTTTGCCACCGATTTTAATTTTAGCAGTAGCTTCGGCAACAGTAATAACGCGGCCTTTCGCATCAAATTTTCTTTCGTCAAGTACGCGAAATCCAATTAAATCAAAAAAATTAGGAACGATGCTTAAAGATTTTTTTGCTAAAATTTCAAAACTGGCATCGGCAGAATCATAGGCGTAGCCTTGCGCTTCAAGCTCTTTCACCTTATTTACTAAATCGGCGATTTGGCTAAATTTAATGTGATCTTCGGCATCAAGCCCAATTTCTTTTAGGCGCGAAATAATGTTAGAGCGGCCCGATTGATCAGACACCATAATTTTGCGCGTATTGCCAACTAATTCGGGTTCTATATGTTCGTAAGATTTAGTATTTTTTGCCATAGCCGAAACATGCAGCCCGCCTTTATGGGCAAAGGCAAACTCACCAACATAAGGCGCAAAACGATCACGATCTTTATTGAGTAAATCATCGAGAAAATGCGAAGTTTTGCATAGGGTTTTCATGTTGGCATCAGAAATACCGACATCGTATCCAAGCTTGATTTTCAAGGTTGGAATGAGGGTAATAAGATTTGCATTGCCGCATCTTTCGCCAAGCCCATTGATGGTGCCCTGAATTTGTCTTGCTCCTGCTTCAACGGCCGCAATCGAGTTGGCTACTGCGTTGCCGGTATCGTTGTGACAATGAATTCCGATATTTTCTCCCGGAATTTTTTTGCAAACTTCAGCAACAATGCGCGAAATTTCATGAGGCAATGTTCCGCCATTAGTGTCGCAAAGCACTATCCACCTAGCTTTAGCCTGGTAAGCAGTTTGCACGCATTGCATGGCAAATTGTGGATTTGCTTTATAGCCATCGAAGAAATGTTCGGCATCAAACATAGCTTCTTTTTTCTTGCCAACGATCTGCTTGATTGAGTCGTTGATCATTGCAAAATTTTCTTCGGCAGAAATATTGAGAGCATTTTTTAAATGAAAATCCCAAGATTTACCAACGATACAAATTGATTTTACATCGGCGTTAATTAAAGCATTAAGCCCGGCATCATTAGAGGCTGAAGCATTGGGGCGTCTTGTCATTCCGAAGGCGCTAAATTTTGATTTTTTCAAAACTGGTAAATCGGCAAAAAATTCATCATCGGTGTGGTTTGCGCCGGGCCAACCAGCCTCGATATAGTCGATGCCTAGCTTATCAAGCATTAACGCAATTTCTTTTTTATCGCGCGACGTAAAATTAACAGTGCTCGTTTGCGCGCCATCACGCAGAGTAGAATCATACAGATAGACGCGTTTTGTGTTTTTTGTCATTGATTATTATATAAATTAGATTCATATAAAAGCAGTTCTAACTAGTAAAATCAACTGTTTTAAGGTCAGCTAAATAATTTTAACTCATTTTATTTATGTCAAAAACAAGCGTTTCGATTCGTGAATTTACTAAAAAACTAACAAAGGGGGCGGTTTTAGATGCTAAAATGCTGCGCGCCATGGTTCGCGATAATATTCATTACGATAAAGAATTAATAAGATTGATACGCGAAAAAGAGAGTCAGTCTTATGCCTATCCAACTCCGCCACAGCAAGAAGTGCATAAGGCGAGGCGCATCGATAAATATAGCGCATCTTGGTCAACAAGTGTTTTTTTAGAGAGTGTTTTTGAAGATATCGGGCCAGAAAGAACAAGAGAAATTTTGTTGCAAAAAGATAGTCATGGTCAAAATTTTTTACAATTTTTTCTCAAAGAATATGCAGAACTTTACGAAGCTAATCTGCAAATAAAAAGGTTTGATAGTGGCGTCGCTTACCTTGAAGATGCGCACAGGGTAAGGGTTACTCTGCAAAACAAAGAATACGAAAACAGCCGCACGAAGTTTTAATATTGGTAAAAAAATATATAGAATTCGAGACGCCACTAGCGCAGCAAGAAGCGGCGGTTTTATCGGTGCGGCAGCGGCAATCAGAGGTTGAGGGTATTTTTTTACAAAATGTGCCAACAATGATTGCGACATATTTTTCTAGCGCCTTGCCTAATCTTATAAAAATTATTGATCATCATAAAATGTACAACGATCAAAATGTTTACGAGCTTCTAGGCTTTGCAGCAAAGGCCTCTGTAGCAAGTAATAATTATAGTATTTTTACAGAAGTATTAAATAGCGTTAACGGGTTAATAAGAGACAAAAAAATAACGATAGATCAAGCAAAAATGACAGAATTGCTAAGTAGCGAAATATCTCTGCCGCAAGAGTTTACCGACAAAGATTTATTCGTGATACCAAAGAGACCGTTCATTAGCGTTATTAACTGCAATCTTGCGCATAAAGATAAATCAACGAGTGGCCCTACACAACAATTTATAAAATATGCCAAAGAGGCGGCCGCAATCTTGCCTGGCGCTGGCGTAGAAGCGCCAACTTATGGAAAAGTAAGTGCGGTAACAAGCAAGTCTTGTGTAATATCATAAATCAAGCAAAAAGCCATTTTTGCGCAACCATAAATGACAATTTTTATAATCAGGAATCATCGTTTCTACGCAATTCCAAAATCGCGCCGAATGGTTTTTATGCAGCAAATGCGCGGTTTCGTGAGCTATTACATAATCAACAATTTCTTTTGGCGCCATAATTAAGCGCCACGAAAAATTCACATTACCACGCGCAGAGCAAGAGCCCCAACGTTTTTGCGCCGATGTAATTTTTACCGCACGATATTTTGTATTAATTTTTGCAGTAAAATATTCAAGCTTCGGAACTATATATTTCAAGGCTTCGCGCTTATAAAGAGCAATAATTTCTGTCTTATTCGACAAATTTTGAAACGAAAATTTTGTCTTCTCTCCCAAAAATAAAATCCCGTCATTCCTTGATAATTCTTGCTTCGCAAGAATCTCATTGCGCAAAATAAATCGATTTTTCATCTCTGATTGTTTCGTAATGATCCACTTATTTTTCTCGGCAATAAATCGATCAATTCGAGAAATATCATAGCGCATAGGAGCCCTTACCACAAGGCTTCCATCACTTTTTATCTGCAAGGATAAAGTTTTTCTTTTCGAGCGAATTAGTTGATCTATCACAACTTTCATTGGCAGAAATAAAATATTTAGATTGACTTACGTGCCGCAATGTTAAATCCTCTGAACATGCGAGTTTGTTATTTATAACGAGTTCCACTTATTAAATTAGGCTTTGAAGCAATCTTTTACTAGGTTTCTTTTTTGCTGATTTTAATAAAAGTTTTAATTTCTAAGTTTTTTTACATGTCAAATACAGTTATTGGTATCGTTAAATGGTTCAACGATGAGAAAGGTTTCGGCTTCATCAAATATGAAGGCGGCAAAGATGTATTCGTACATCACAACTCTATCAAAGGAGTTTCTGGTCGCAGAACTCTACGCGAAGGACAAAAAGTTTCTTTTGAAATCACTGAAGGCAAAAAAGGCCCTCAAGCTGACAACGTTACTCCACTAGACTAGAATCTGCTGGATTAATAAGAAATACCGTTTATGATAGAGGCGTTGCCCTTGGTGCGCCTCTATTTTTTTGCCTTCCTAAGTAAGATGGTTACCTAAGTTTTCTGAATTGATGTACAACAAAATTTTCGTTTTGTTGTGAGGATCTTAAGATGATCCAATTAAGCAGACTAGTTCTGCAACGATAGTGAAGGCTCCTTTATAAAATCTAATATGTCTAATTTTCAATCTTTAAATCTAATTGCACCAATCCTTCACGCTCTTGAGAAGAAGGGTTACACCGATCCAACTCCTATTCAAGCACAGGCTATTCCGCATTTGCTTGAAGGAAAAGATCTACTTGGCATTGCGCAAACCGGCACCGGCAAAACGGCAGCTTTTGCATTGCCAATTCTTAATAATTTAGCAAAAAATCGTCGCGAAGTTAAGAGTAAAAAAATGCGCGTACTCATTCTTACTCCTACGCGCGAGCTGGCTTCGCAAATTGCTGATAATATCAATACTTATGGCAAAGGCCTTGGCTTAAAACATACTGTAATTTTTGGCGGAGTTGGCGAAAACCCGCAAATTACCGCGATGCAAAAAGGTATGGATATTGTGGTGGCAACGCCAGGAAGGTTGCTAGACCTTACCAATCAAGGCTTTGTTAGCTATGACGAGCTAGAAGTTTTTGTGCTTGATGAAGCAGATCGCATGCTAGACATGGGTTTCATCAATGATATAAAAAATATTATTCGTCGCCTGCCAAAAGAAAGACAAACTTTATTTTTCTCGGCAACAATGCCGCTTTCTATTGTTTCTTTGGCTAATTCAATTCTTAAAGACCCGGTGCGCGTTGAGATAACGCCTCAATCTACTACTGTCGAAAAAATTGAACAAAAAGTTTTATTTGTCGAAAAATCTAACAAAAATTTATTGTTGAAGCATGTTCTTGAAAATGAAGATGCAAAATCGGTATTGGTTTTTTGCCGCATGAAACATAGCGCCAATAAGGTTGAAGATTTTCTTAACAGCGAAGGAATTAAGGCCGAGGCTATTCACGGCAATAAGTCGCAATCGGCTCGCGAGCGCGCGCTGCAAAGCTTTCGCGATGGCAAAGTGCGTGTGTTGGTGGCTACTGATATTGCGGCACGAGGCATTGATATTCCTAGCGTGACACACGTTATCAACTACGATTTACCGCAAGAGCCAGAAAGCTACGTGCATCGCATTGGGCGCACAGCTAGAGCTGGTCGCGAAGGTATCGCGATTGCATTCTGCGATCCAATGGAGCGCATTTTGTTGAAAGCGGTAGAAAAAGCGATTAAACGCCCAATTCCGGTTGACAACAATCATCCTTATTTTGGTGTTGAGGGAGTTTCGGTTCATCGCAAAATTTCTTCAGGTAGAACATCAGGTTCTGCTGCGGCAAGGCCTGTAGCGCGCCATTCTTCAGAGGCTAGAGCTGTTGGATCGCGTATATTTTCGGTGAAGTCTGATGGGGCAAGACCTCATGCGGCGCGCCCAGAAAGAGAGCATTCTCGTGGTGGCCCGGCTGTTCGTGAGACTCGCGGAGATCATCCAGCTCGCGCTGAACATGCGCCTCGCGCCGATCGCCCAACGCGTGAACATTCTGCTCGTGAAGATCGTCCGCGCGATGATAGAAGAACTCCACGCCATGAAGGCTCGAGAGATGGCGCAAGATCTTCTTACTCTTCAAGAGATGGTGCGCCACGCAAACCAGGAGATAGAGATCGTCGTCCTTCAAGAGGCCCGGTTTCTGGACCAGATGGCACGGCTAAACCTGCTCATCGCTACGCAAAATCTACTTCTAAAGGGCATGCTTTTCATGCTAATAAAAGAGGTGGTTCTAATGGTGCCAAAAAATCTGGCAGCGGCGTAAAATCTGGGATTGGTAAGTTGGTTAGCTGGTTTAAGGGTAAATAATTTACGCGCTGAAATGTTAGTTTTTAGATTGTGCAACTCTTGGTTTTTGGGGTTGCGCAATTCTAGGCTCTCTAGATCTTTATGGTTGCAAAGCTCTACACTCTCTAAATCTTGCGCGCGGTGCGAGCCTTGGCGATCATGCTCTGCTCCTCAAACATGATGACCCTATTGCAATCTAATTTGTTTTTCATTTTATTCGTTATACCAAACTTAAATTGCTGAAAAGCCCTGATTTTTAAAGATCGCCTTATTATGATATTTCTGCTTTCGCCATCCAAATCTTTAAATTTTGATATAAGCATCGGCAAGATAAAGCCTACAGCGCCAAGCTTTCTTGCAGATAGCGCTGGCCTTATCACCATCTTAAAAAAACTTTCTATCGCAGATTTGTCACAATTAATGAAAATTAGCGACAAGCTTGCAGTCCTTAATTATCAACGCTTTCAAGAGTTTAAAACTCCATTTACCAATCAAAATTCTAAGCCGGCAATTTTTGTTTTTGATGGTGATGTTTATGATGGAATCGATACAAAAAATTATAGCGCCAAAGATTTAGAGTTTGCCCAACAACATTTACGAATATTGTCTGGGCTCTACGGAGTTCTACGTCCGCTTGATTTAATGCAGGCATATCGTTTAGAGATGGGAACTATTTTAAAAAACTTGCGCGGGAAAAATCTTTATGAATTTTGGCAAGAAAAAATTACAAATTATCTTAATGAAGAATTGGAAAAATCTACAGAAAAAGTAATTCTTAATTTAGCTTCCGAAGAATATTTTAGTGCTGTTGACAGCAAGAAAATCAACGGTAAAATCATCAATATCATTTTTAAAGAGAAGAAAGAAAATGGCTATAAAGTCATCGGGCTTTTTGCAAAAAAAGCTAGGGGGCTTATGGCAGATTTTATCATAAAAAATAAAATTGAAAAAGCCGAAATGGTGCAAAAATTCACCATTGGGGGCTATAAATTTTCTTCTCAACTTTCTAATAAAAATAACTGGCACTTTTGCAGATAAAACTTTGCAGATAAAAATAATCGGCAGATCATAAAATAAACATGACAAATAAAAAATCTTACAAAAATACTCACATCAACAGCCACCAATTAAGGCCCGAAACCCAAATGATGTCTTATGGCTATGATCCATTTATGTCGGAAGGGGCAGTCAAGCCACCGGTTTTTTTAACCTCAACATTTGCCTTTAAGTCTGCCGAAGACGGCGCTGATTTTTTTGATGTAGTTGCTGGCAGAAAACCTGCTCCAGAGGGCAATGCTGGCGGTTTGGTTTATAGCAGATTCAATCATCCAAATCTAGAAATTACCGAAGATCGTCTTGCTTTGCTTGAAGGCGCAGAAAGTTGCAACGTTTTTTCGAGTGGAATGGCGGCAATAAGCACGTTATTTTTGGCATTGTTAAAACCAAATGACGTAATCGTGCATTCTTCTCCGCTCTATGGCGGCACCGAAACCATGGTGAGCAAAGCCTTAGCAAATTGGAGCATTCAGCGCGAAGGATTTGACGACGGCCTCAGCGAAAAATCAATGACCGAAGCCCTAGAAAAAGGCGCAAAAAAAGGACATGTCGCAATATTTTTTATTGAAACTCCGGCAAATCCAACCAACGGAATTGTCGATTTTGCGCAAGTTAAAATCGCGCTCGATAAATTTGAAAACCAGCACAAATACAGGCCAATTTCGGTTTGCGACAATACTTTGCTTGGGCCGGTTTTTCAAAAACCATTAGCTCATGGCATTGATTTAACTTGCTATTCATTAACAAAATATATCGGCGGACACAGCGATCTTGTTGCCGGAGCAGTTATGGGAGCAAAAAAATATCTAAGCAAAATTCGTTTAACCCGCAGTGCGTTTGGCACGCAGCTAGATCCGCATTCTTCGTGGATGATTAGTCGCTCGCTAGAAACACTTTATTTGCGCATGACTCGCGCCGCAACATCTGCCGAAGAGGTCGCAAATTGGCTGGCAAATAATCCTTACACAAAAGTTAAGCTTTATCATCCTAAATATATCGCCGATGCAAAATATCAAGCGGCGCGCAAAGCCCAAACAGAAGGCGATGGCAGCACTTTTGCTTTTGTAATTGAGGGTGGGCGCGAAAAATCTTTTAAATTTATTAACGCATTATCTTTGTTTAAATCGGCGGTGAGCCTTGGTGGGTCTGAGTCTTTAGTATGTCATCCAGCTTCAACAACGCATTCGGGTGTTTTAGCAGAATTGCGTAAAATTTCTGGTATTGAAGAAGGCTTAATCCGCGTGTCTATTGGCTTAGAGCATCCATTAGATTTAATTGCCGATTTAGAAGCGGCAATGAAAGTAGTATTTGCCTAATATTAAAACCGCAGATAGATCATCGCCAAAGATAATCTATCTGCCATAGGTTGCTGTCATTGTTGCCGAGGCTAATTTATGGCGGTTTATCATGTAAGACGTCAACCCTGGTGTGCTTGTTTGGGGCAGATCAAGATTTGAATCAAGGGCGTAAACCGTAAAAATATAGCGATGGGCCTTATCGCCAGCAGGAGGGCAGGGGCCCATATAATATTTTGTGCCGCTATCGTTAGTAATTGCTATGCCGCCTGTCGGAACCCTTCCATTTACTACCTCTCTTACATCGCGCGCAATATTATAGATAACAAGGTGCCACCAGCCGCTGCCAGTAGGCATGTCGGGATCGTATACAGTAAGGGCGAAGCTGCGAGTTTTATTAGGAGGATTGTCCCATTTAATTGTGGGCGCGATATTTTTTCCGTTGCAATTTAGGCCGTCAAAACGGTTGCCGTTCGAGCTGCAAAGGTCGTAGGGCCCAAGCAAAACTTGGTTGCAGCCAAAGCCGCCAAACTCATTATTTTTTGTTAGAGATTCGCCATTTTTAAAATCGGGGCTATAGATAGAAAAATTATCAGCCCTTGCAATTGCTTGGCTTAAGGTAACAGCTAATAATGCAATGGTGAATATTTTATACATTTCGATTTTTTAATTTATAAAAAGCGAGCCTACGTTTTTGTAGGTTCGCTTTTTTATACGCTATTTTTAAATTATAAATTTCCTAAAAAATCTCTCTTGCCAACATCAACGCCGTTGTGGCGCAATATTGCATAAGTTGTGGTAATATGAAAATATAAATTAGGCAGCACGTAGTTTAGCAAATAAGGCAGCCCGATAAAATTACTTTCTTTGCCGCGTTGTGTGTAGGTAATTTTGCGATCTTCGCTGCCATCAATTTGTGCGGCATCGATATTTTTTATAAAGGCGATTGTTTTTGCAACGCGTTCTTGCAGTTGAGAAAACGTAGTCTCGCTATCTTCAAAGCTAGGAAACTCAATGCCAGCAAGTCTTGCGGCGCCAGTTTTTGCAGAGTCGCATGCAATTTGCACTTGGCGCGATAAAGGAAACATGTCGGGAGCGAGTCTTGCATTAATAAATACAGAAGGATCAATTTTTCTTGCTTCTGCATCGGCGGCGCCTTTGGCTAAAAGGTTCGACAGGTTTTCTAGTTTGTGGATAAAAACCGGAATAGATGCTTGATACATTGAGATTGTCATAAGTTTTGGCAAAAAAATTAATAGAAATTGTAAGAGAAATATCGAATCTTTAGTTTGTAGTTATTTTTTTGAAATGCATTAAAATTTGTGTGATATAGGTTAAGTATTGTGCATGACTGCCTCATCGACCAGGCGCTTCCATCTCTAATATATTTTTTATAATTCCATCTTTAAGGCCATAAACCCAGCCATGCAAAGTTGGTCCAGTGCCTTCTTTCCAGCTATCTTGAATTATTTTTGTTGCCGCAAGATTCTTCACCTGTTCAATAACATTTATTTCAATCAAGCGATTTATTTGAAGGGTTTTATCGGTAATTTTTTGCAATTCTTTAATATGCGTTTGCTTAACATTTTTAATATTAATCAGCCATTTATCGATATCACCGAAATCTTCGTTTGAATCGGCTGCTAATACGCCGCCACAGCCATAATGTCCGCAAATAATTACGTGTTTTACTTTGAGGTATTTTACCGCATATTCTAAAACCGTCAGAAGATTTAAATCATTTTTTACCACTAAATTTGCAACATTGCGATGAACAAAAATTTCTCCCGGTTGAGTGCCGGTGATTTGGTCGGCAGGAACGCGACTATCAGAGCAACCAATCCATAAAAAATCTGGTTTTTGAATGCTGCTAAGTCGTTTAAAAAACTTTGGATCATCGGTAAGTTTTTCGGCGGCCCAAGCTTTGTTTTCAAGTAACAATCTTTCGATTATATCCATGTGGTTTTTAACAAGATGAGTATGATTATCGCTAGAGTTTTTCATATATTTTAACGATTTATTTTTTTGATAAATTACCTCTAATTAAGCGGTGCAAAGCCTTGAAATTATTCTTCTTAATTTCAACCGTAATTTTTTTTAGTTGAGCATGTTTAGAGAAATCGTTGATTACCTCAATTACATCTTTATCAATAAAATCGCAGCGACTCACGTCGATCAAAACATGCGAAGAGATAGGCAAATTTTCTAGCATATTTTTTAATTTTGCCTTATTTAAAAACGAAACATCTTTGCGCAAGCGTAACAAATAATGGTTTTTGTCGTTATTTACAATCATTAGCGAAGACTTGAAATTGCTGTATAAAATGAAGGCGAAGCTAACAATAATTCCGATGCAAATTCCTAGCAATAAGTTGGTTAATAAAATTGCTAAAACAGTAATGATAAACGGAATTAATTGATCGGCACCAAGGCGATATAAAGCTTTAAAAATAGAAGGTTTTGCAAGCTTAAAACCAGTAAGAATCAAGATAGCGGCAAGCGCAGCGTAAGGGATCTTTTCAAGAAAATGCGGGATAAAAATAACCGCAAGCAATAGCCAGGCGCCATGAAAAATTGTCGAAAATTTACTTTGCGCCCCGGCGTTAACGTTGGCGCTGCTACGCACAATAACCGAGGTAATCGGCAAGCCGCCAAGTATTGCAGATAAAGCATTGCCAACGCCTTGCGCTTTTAACTCGCGATTGCCATCGGTGCGTCGTTTTAGGGGATCTATTTTATCGGTGGCTTCAATGCAAAGTAGGGTTTCGATGCTGGCAACCAGCGCAATTGTTAGTGCAATGCCCCAAACATGAGGATTAAAAACGGCTAACATATCAGGAAAAAGTAAGATCGAATTAAGATCGGCTAAATTTTTGAGTGAGGGCAGGGTAACCAAATGCTCTTGTTGCAAAGCCAGCACAGAGTTAACGCTGGCAAAATAATAATTGATTGCTACGCCAATTATCACCGCAATTAGTGGTGCTGGAATAAATTTTAAAGTGCGGTATTTTTTTAGAAATTTTGTTTCCCAAAGCAACAAAATTAATATCGAGATGGTTCCGATGCCAATAGCTAGAGGCGAAATGTGATTGGCAATATCAAATAAATTGAGAAAAGTTTTTTCTTGCTGATCTATTTCTAGTAAGCCTTCGTCAATTTCGTGATGTGTGTCGTAGCCAACAAAATGTGGAAGTTGCTTGATGATTAAAATCACGCCAATTGCAGCTAGCATGCCTTTAATTACCGAGTTAGGAATAAAATCGCTAAGGCTACCAAGGCGTAAATATCCAAACATTATTTGCAAAATTCCGGCGATAAAAGCGGCCAACAAAAACGCTTCGAACGAGCCAAGTGTTTGTACGCCAAGCACAACAATTGCAATTAAGCCAGCGGCGGGGCCAGAAACGCTAAGCGAAGAATTGCTGAGAAATCCGATAACAACGCCGCCAACAACGCCGGCAATAATCCCAGAAAATAGCGGGGCTTGCGAGCCAAGTGCAATGCCTAAGCAAAGCGGCAGGGCTACTAAAAAAACTACGATTGAAGCAGAAATATCGGCGCTAAAACTTTGTAATATTTTTTTCATGGATTATTTATAAATTTTTTAAAATTAAGCCGCTAATTTTTTTTTGTAAATTTTGATCAATCGCGTCTAAAAATTCTTCGGTGTAAAGATAATGTTTGCCATGCTCAACTTTGTTGCCGTGAATGCAAACCGCTAAGTCTTTTGTCATCTTGCCCGATTCAACTGTTTCTACGCAAACTTGTTCTAGTGCGTGACAAAAATTTATAAGCTCTTGATTGCCATCAAGTTTGCCGCGAAATTCAAGGCCGCGAGTCCAGGCAAATATTGAGGCGATTGGGTTGGTAGAAGTTGGTTTGCCCGCTTGATAATCGCGATAATGGCGCGTAACCGTGCCGTGCGCGGCCTCTGCCTCCATAGTTTTTCCATCTGGTGTAATTAACACAGAAGTCATTAAGCCTAGAGAGCCAAAGCCTTGGGCCACAGAATCTGATTGCACGTCGCCATCATAGTTTTTGCAGGCCCAAACAAAACTACCACTCCATTTTAATGCCGAAGCAACCATGTCGTCGATTAAGCGATGCTCGTACACAATGTTTTTAGCGGCGAATTTTTCTTTGTAATTAGCTGCAAAAATTTCGGCAAAAATATCTTTAAAGCGACCATCATATTTTTTAAGAATGGTATTTTTGGTAGAAAGATAAAGCGGCCAGCCCTTATTTAGCGCGATGTTAAAGCATGAATGCGCAAAACCGCGAATAGATTCATCGGTGTTATACATTGCTAAAGCAACGCCGCCACCCTTAAATTTAAAGACTTCGTGCTCGATAATTTTGCCATCATCACCTTCAAATTTAATGGTAAGTTTTCCTGCGCCAGGCACAACAAAATCGGTTGCTTTATATTGATCGCCAAAGGCGTGGCGGCCAACTATAATTGGCGATGTCCAGTTAGAAACCAAGCGAGGCACGTTGCTGCAAACAATTGGCTCGCGAAAAACTGTGCCATCTAAGATGTTGCGAATTGTGCCGTTGGGCGATTTCCAAATTTCTTTAAGATTGAATTCTGTCTTGCGAGCTTCATCTGGCGTGATGGTGGCGCATTTAATGCCAACGCCATGCTTCTTAATTGCGTTTGCTGCATCGATTGTAACTTGATCGTTAGTGGCATCGCGGTTTTCAACGCCTAAATCGAAATATTTTATATCAACATTTAGATAAGGTGTGATGAGTTTTTCTTTGATAAATTTCCAGATGATGCGGGTCATTTCATCGCCGTCTAGCTCTACGACGGGGTTTTTTACGGAGATTTTTTTCATGTTAATTATTTTTGTTGTTACAAAATTTATTGTAGTTGCGCTTGATGCAAAAAGAAGTTTTTTGTTCAAAACTTTATATGCGCTAATTAATATTATTTAGTGATAAATTTAATAAGATTGCGCATAATAAAGCCATAATAATTTGTTGATGGGTTAAAATAGTAGTTGCATTTGTTTATGGCTGCCATTATAAGGGGATGGATGTTGATTTTAATAATCATTAATTTTTGATAAATATGTCTCCCCAACCTCCTCCTCCACCGCCACCTACAACAACGGTGAGGGTGTCATCTGATGGCAGAACTACATACATAGTTACGGTTACGCCTGCGCCAACTAATGCGCCAACTGGCACTCCAAGCACAACAACCAGAACTCTAATACAAACCACTGTCTCTTCAGCCGGCGTATCTTCGTCGACCTTTAGCAGAATTACCCAAACCGGTGACGGAACTAGTCAAGGAACTATCCTGCGAACAGAATCTGGCAGTTTAACCTCAACTTCTGCAGTAAGGGCCCAAAGTTCTAGTGCAAGTTCGACATTCTTGTCTTCTAGCTCAATGCCAGCAAGCTCTGCTGCTGCAGCCCCTAGTTCTGCCCAAGCAATTTCTAGTGCTGCTCCGGCAAGCCGGAGTAGTGTTGCCGAAACATCGCTTGCCTTTACATCTTCTCAAGGAAGATCAACTGCTGCCCCAGCTTCTAGTGCTGCGGCAGGATCAAGCTCTGTTGCAAGTGCATCTCAAAGTGCATCTCAAAGCTCGTCTCAGGGGGCATTTTTATCTACTCCTGGCGCAAGTTCGACATTTTTTCCTAGCCTGCCGCCAGCAAGTTCTGCGCCAGCTGTAAGCTCTAGTGCTGCTCAAGTAGCTTCTAGCGCTGCCACGGCGAGCTCTAGTGCCGCTTCAGCAAGCTCTAGTAACGCTCCGGCGAGCTCTAGCGCTGCTACTTCAAGCTCTGGCGCTTCTTCGGCAAGATTTACTTCTGCTGCGGCAAGCTCTAGATCTGTCCCGGCAAGTTCGAGCGCTTCTCAACCGGCTTCTGCCGAGGCAAGCTCTGTTCCTACTTTATCTTTCACCTATAAATCAACCACTATAAGCAAAGAAGGCGACGCTAGCACGGTAAATGTAGAAGGAAGATCGAGTTCGCAAGGCTCTACATATACAGTTACAACCCCTAGGGGAGGAAAATATGTTAGCTCTACCGAGCCTGGAACAGAAGCTGTTCCTACCGATTCTACGCCAGATTTTACCCCCACTCCTGAGGCTGTAATACCTACAGATTCTTCGGGTAAGAAATGGGTTGCTCCAGTGGCAGGAGTGCTTGCCGCTTTTGCTGCTGCTGCTGTTGGTGTTGGTGTTGCTAAATACTTTCAGAAGAGAAGAAGGGATCAGGCTCAGAATGCTGCGCTGGGAGCGCAAGGGGCGTTTGATGCTGAATTGCGGAATACTGGAATAGCTATAGATGAGGTGAATGCTGAGCTTGGTACCCTGCGGCGAACAAGGCGAGGTGCTTTTGCGGAAGTAAGCGATGGCGATCAGGGGCAAATAATATTTGAAACCCAATTAAAAGCCGCGCTTAAGCGAGAACCTACGCCAGAAGAAATAAAAGCTGCGCACCTTCTTTTTGCTGATTTCAGCCAACAATCTGCTGGGCATGTAGAAGGCGGTCCGGTAACTCTTGTTCCTCAGAGGCGCGTTACCGCTGGTCGCAACACGACTCAACCTGGCATGGTTCAGGATGCGCTAGAAGTAAATCCGACATACGCTGCTATAGATGAAGAGGGCGCTGTCGTCGAGACAGAGATTAATGCTTATCAATTGCAAGTGCAGCGCGATGTAGACTTTGGGCGTGCTGCCGTTGGAGGACAAGATGCTGCGAGAAGTATGCAAGGAACGTTGCTTATGGCAAGTTTTTTTGCTCAATATAAAAGTGTTCAACTTCAGACAGCTCTGCAAGCAGAAATTATTAAATTTCGAGGTGGAGCTTGGGCTGATAATGATAATAGGCCACTGCCGTCAAGGCCATTTTCTGAGGATATAAAAGCTGCCGCTGCTCGAGGCGGAGGTATGTATGAAAGTGTTGGAGGGCGGGGTGAAGGCGAAGATTATGGTGATGAGATTAGTCATTATACTACTGCCGATAGTGTACTCGGAGGTGGCGCGGGTGAGAGAACGCGCGAACAGAAAATGAGTGATGATTTTGAGGCAGCAAGAACAAGAAGAGCTGCTACAAATGAAGGTGGCGCAGGAGCGGCTGCAGAAGATGATTATCAGCAGCCAAGAGGTGCGGCGGAGGATGACCAAGTTACGGGAGTAACACTAGGTAGTCGGTTTGCAGGGGATGGAAAAGTTGTTGATGAAACTTATCAGGTTCCGGGGGCTATTTATAACGCTTCACTGCCAGGTCAAGTTCCTCAACCAGGAGCAGGGTTTGATGTTGCTGCTGTGCCTGCAACTAATACTAATCCACCTGCTGCTGTGCCTGCGCCGCCACCACCACCTATCTATACATTACCCAAAAAAGAAGCAAAGGGTAAGAGGTCCGTAGAGCCGAATGTAATGAATCCTGATAACTCTTCTGAGCCATTGGCGCCACCACCAACGCCGGGAAGACGCTACAACGATATGGAAAAAGCTACTGCTACTGGTGATGAGAAGAAACTTGCAGCACTAAATACTAAACTGCCACCGAAACCAGTACTGCCACCTCAAGCCCAAGCTCCAGCTTCAGCTCCAGCTCCGCAGGGAGGAGGACGTGTATCGCCAACAACAATACAAGAGAACGAAGTTTGATTTTAAAATAACAGGAGGTTGCCACAACCTCCTGTAACCGCAATTATTTAGATAAAATCCAATCCTGCGCCTTTTCAATCTGATTATATTTAAAAACTTTTATTTCAGGATGAACGCGGCCACGCGCAATTCTTGCCACAATTTTAGTAAAAAATCCACCCATAGCAAGAGCGGCTCTTTTAAATTTATGGTGATTATTGCCAGCAAAATCTATATATTGCGCACGATTTTGAGCGCTTAACCAGTAAGGAAATTTTTTCGAGTGAATAATTACTCCCGCAAGCTCGCCATTAGCTGCAAAATATGGATCTATAATGTTTGAAATTGTTCTAAAATCATCTTCTGTAAAAGGATTTTTTACATCTAACAAAAGCACGCCGTGATGTTCATCAAACTGACAAAATAAGCCATTATTACTCGTGACTTCTTTAAAGATAACTTCAAGGATATCGCCTGATTTAGTCATTTTTTTATTTATTAATTATTTACTTAAAACTCTTTGCATTCAATCAAATCGCGGTTAGAGATAAAATTAAAATAGTCAAAAAGATTGAAACGAAAACTATTTCAATCTTTTACGTAATCGACAATTTTGCAATCAATTGTTTTGGTTTAAAAAATGGCTTTCTTATCCCGCTTTCTAGGTTTAAAATAAAAGACGTTATCCAAAATTTTTATTTCAAATGAGCGAGCAAACTTTAATAACATTATCGCAATCAGCATTAGAGCGCATTCACGAGCTGCGTCAAAAAACAGGTAACGATGCAAAATTTTTGCGCGTTGGTGTTTCAAGTGGTGGTTGTAGCGGTTTTCAATACTTGTTTAAATTAGATGACAAATCAAATGCTGATGATATAAAAGTTTATATTGAAGAAGATCAAATTTTAGCAACTACAGATGAAGCTTCGATGCCATTTTTAGAAGGCTGCGAAGTAGATTTTGTGCGTGATTTGGGCGCTTCTTATTTTAAAATAATTAATCCAAATGCAAAGGCAAGTTGCGGTTGTGGCTCGTCTTTTAGTGTTTAGTTTGTCTTAGAGTTGCGCTAATCGCGCTTTAATATTTGATGTGATATATTTATTTTTTTCATGACTTCTTTTCAAGAAATTATTCTAAAATTACAACAATTCTGGGCCTCTAATGGCTGCGCAATCTTACAGCCAGTTGATATTGAAGTGGGCGCCGGAACATTACACCAAGCTACGGTTTTGCGTGCGCTTGGTGTAAAACCGTGGCGTGTTGCTTATGCGCAACCATGTCGCCGCCCTACAGACGCGCGCTATGGGCAAAATCCTAATCGCTTAAGTCATTACTATCAATTTCAGGTTTTTTTAAAACCGGCTCCACAAAATATTCGCGAATTATACCTGCAAAGCCTCGAGTTAATTGGCCTCGATATAAAAAATAATGATGTGCGCTTTGTTGAAGACGACTGGGAAAACCCCACGGTGGGCGCTGCCGGCCTTGGTTTTGAAGTATGGTTTAACGGCATGGAAATCACGCAATTTACCTATATGCAGCAAGTTGGCGGCATAGAATGCAAGCTAATCGCCGGCGAAATCACTTATGGTTTAGAGCGCATCGCCATGCATGTTCAAAATGTTGACAGCGTTTTTAATATCAACTGGAATGGCATTGAAGGCGAAGGAAAAATCACCTATGGCGACGTATTTCTAGAAAACGAAAAGCAAAATTCAGCCTTTATGTTAGAGCATTCTAACAAAGATGTGTTGTTGCAAAATTTTTCTGACTGTGAAAAAATGGCGCAAGTTTTAATCGCAAAAAAATTGCCAATTCCGGCCTACGAACAAGCGCTTAAAACTAGTCATCTATTAAATTTGCTAGATGCTCGCGGCGCAATATCTGCAACCGAAAGAGCCAATTATATCGCAAGAGTGCGCAACCTAGTAAAAGCCGTTTGCCAAGAAAGTATAACGTAATAAATAACCCTCATTTTTAATAATTTATTTTTTTATGATTGAATCACTAGTTATTATCGCAAATTCTATACCAAGCCTTGGCCTAATTGCATTTGGGCTAACTGTAGCATTAGCTTATTGTGGCGCGCCATTTATTTTTTATGTCATAACTTTTGCTTTTTATTCTCTTAAATTTGATCACGGATCTGGCTTTTGGATTAGCTACGCCATAATTTCTCTGCTATTTGCAATTCCACTTCTCAGAAGTGTTGTTGTTACAAAATTAATCATCGCAATAATAAAAAAACTCGGCCTTCTGCCAAAAATTTCTGCAACAGAAAAAATAGCTCTAACTTCAGGAACCGTCTGGGTTGATGGCCAGCTATTTTCGGGCAAACCAGATTTCAAATGGATTTTTTCACAAAAATATCCGCAGCTAACCGCCGAAGAAAAAAGTTTTCTCGATAACGAGGTCGAAGAAGTTTGTAAAATGTGCGTAGATTACGACGTGCAGCGCCTGAGAGACTTGCCTCCGCAAGTTTGGCAATATTTAAAAGATAAAAAATTCTTTGGCATGATTATTCCTAAAGAATATGGCGGGCTCGGATTTTCAGCATATTTTCATAGTGCGGTAATTCAAAAATTAGCTTCGCGTTCTGTGCCTTTGGCCATTACAGTTATGGTGCCAAACTCGCTTGGGCCCGCAGAATTATTAATGCATTATGGCACTAAAGAGCAGCGTGATCACTATTTACCTCGTCTTGCCAATGGTCGCGAGTTGCCATGTTTTGCGCTTACAGAGACAACAGCTGGCTCTGATGCAACCTCGATAATTTCTAATGGCGTTTTGTTTAAAGATGCCGATGGCTTAGTAAAAATTCGTCTCAATTGGAACAAGCGTTATATCACGCTAGGAGCGGCCGCAACGCTTATTGGTGTGGCATTTCAATTGCGCGATCCAGATAAAATTTTGTTCGATAGTCAAGATGTTGGAATTACTTGTGCCCTTGTACCTCATGATACGCCGGGCGTTGTGCAGGGCAGAAGACATGATCCTCTTAATACGCCTTTTATCAATTCTCCGCTTAATGGCGAAGATGTTGTAATTGGCCTTGACGCCGTTATTGGCGCGCAAAACGGCCTTGGCAAAGGTTGGAAAATGTTAATGGAATGTTTAGCTGCTGGCCGCGGAATTTCTCTGCCATCAACAAGTTGCGGAGGCTCTAAATTTATAGTGCGCGCCGTCGGTGCCTATGCGGCGATTCGCCAGCAATTTGGCACTTCTATCGGAAAATTTGAAGGCGTAGAAGAAGTTTTGGCAAGAATCGTTGGCAGAACCTACACGGTTGAAGCCTTGCGCAGCTTTACCGCAGGCGCTATCGATTCTGGCTCTAAACCAGCTGTAATAACTGCAATTGCAAAATATCACGCTACCGAAATTTTTCGCCAAGTAGTAAATGACGGTATGGATATTATGGGCGGACGCTCTATTATCAGGGGCCCGCGCAATTTAATGGCTAATGCATATTTCTCGACACCAATCTCAATTACGGTTGAAGGCGCCAACATTATGACGCGCTCGCTTATTCATTTTGGTCAAGGTGCAATAATGTGTCATCCCTACGCCTATGCAGAAGTAGAGGCCCTAGAAAAAAATGATACAAAGGCTTTTGACCGTGCATTTTTTGCGCATATTAAACATTTGTTGCGCAATTTTACCCGATCAATTTTCTTATCAATTACTCGTGGATACCTGATTTGCGGCTCTTGTCAGTCTCGCCCAGTAATTGTTAAAAAATATCAGCGCAAAATTGCTTGGGCTTCAGCCACCTTTGCATTTCTTGCCGATATAGCAATGGCGCGCTTTGGCGGCGATTTAAAACGCAAAGAAAAACTTAACGGGCGTTTTGGCGATATTCTTTCTGCTCTTTATTTATCGGTTTGCGTGCTAAAAAAATTCATGGAAGATGGCGCTAAAAAAGAAGACGAGGCCATGGTAGAATATGCCATGAAAGAGTTGTTGTGCAAGGCGCAACAAGGTTTTGACGGAATATATCAAAACCTATTTTCGGGTTTAAGTAAATTTATTTTTTGGCCTTTTGCTCTTTGGTCGCGCTTTAATGCATTTGCTTGTCCAGCCAATGATAGCCTTGGTCACGCTGTTGCAAAAAACTTTATTAAAAGTGGCGAAATGCGCGATTCTCTTACAGCAGGAATTTTTGTCTCGCAAGATAAAAACGATAATCTTGGCAGATTAGAAAATGCCTTTAAGCTTTATGAGAGAAGCTCTGGTGCAATTGAAAAAATTAAAACTGCCATTCGCAATAAAACATTGCCGCGCAAAAAAGTTGAAGATCTGCTAGATTTAGCATATGAAAAATCGATAATTTCTGCCGATGAATATAAAATAGCGCAAGAAAGTTTTGTCGCCGTGCTAGACGCGATGCAGGTTGACGAATATTCTCTTGATGAGTATAAAAAAATATAGTGTTAGTTTTGTGGTTTAGGTAATTATTTTTGGATTGAATTTCTTGCCTCTTTAAGGCGCGAAAGAGAATTATTAATCTAAAAATACTGTCTAAAAAAAATAAAAATTTACAATGATTTTACTAATCGATAACTACGACAGCTTTACCTACAACCTCTACCACTACTTAATTGAAGTTGGTGAAAAAAATGTCGTAGTAAAAAGAAATGATCAAATTTCTGTTGATGAAATCAAAAATTTAAATCCGCGCGCAATTGTGCTATCGCCGGGCCCGTGCACTCCAGATGAAGCGGGAATTTGTCTAGAAGTAATTGAAAAACTGCAAGGAATTTTTCCAATTTTAGGTGTGTGTTTGGGGCATCAGGCTATTGGCCAAGCCTTTGGGGGCAAGGTAGTAAAAACTTATCCGATGCATGGAAAAATCAGCGAAATTTTTCATAGCGGCAAAAATTTATTTCAAAATTTACCATCGCCATTTAAAGCAACTCGTTACCATTCGCTAATTATCGAAAAAGAAACTTGCCCGCAAGACTTAGAAATCACTGCATGGACATCAGATCAAATTATCATGGGTGTTGCGCATAAAAAGTATAAAATTTTTGGCGTACAATTTCATCCAGAGTCTATTGCTTCTGAATATGGCCATCAAATTATCCAAAATTTTCTCGCCAATATTTAAAAAAGAAATCCACGTTATATAAAAATGAGCCTGAAGAACCTTACTTACACGCAGTTTGAGCATATCTTTTCTAATATTATCGAGCAAAAAATATCTCCATCAGAAATAAAAAAAATCCTTCTCGAAATAAATCATGAGGGCTTTTCTACTCAAGTGTTTCTAGGTGCGGCAATTGCGTTAAAAAAACGCATGACCAAAATTCATGCCCCACAAAATACTATTGATGTATGTGGCACCGGGGGCGATAAACTAGGCACGCTTAATATTTCTACCGCGGTTTGTTTTGTGGTTGCAGCTGCGGGGGTTACAGTGGCAAAGCACGGCAATAGGGCTATTTCTTCGCAATCGGGTTCGGCGGATATTTTTTCGGCACTCGGAATTGAAATTTCTAGCGATGTAGTTACGATTGAAAAAACTCTGCAAGAAAAAAAGCTATGTTTTTTATTCGCGCCATTTTTTCACGAAAGCTTGAAAAGCCTAGCTAAAATACGCAAAGAAATTGTGCAAGAATTTAACGCGCCAACAATTTTTAATTATTTGGGGCCATTGTTAAATCCGGCAAATACTACAATTCAGCTTATTGGAACTTCAAAAAAAGAAACGATGTTACCAATAGTTGAAACCTTAAGAGAGTTGGGCTCGAAGCGAGTTTATGTTGTGCATGGATTTGATAAAATGGATGAAATTACGCTTTGCGATAATTCGTATTTAATGCGCCTAGAAGATGATGAAATATTTGAAGAAATTATTGATCCAACAAAATTTGGTTTTGCTAAAGTGGCGCTAGAATCGTTGAAGGGCAAAGATCCGCAGCATAATGCGCAAAAATTAATCGAGCTTTTATCGGGAGATAAATCGGCTTATCGTGATATTGTAATATTAAATGCGGCCTTTGCTTTGCATCTGGCGCAAAAGGTTGAGAGCGTGGAAGACGGCGTTAAGCTAGCGCAGAGCGTATTAGATGAAAAGAGGGCGCTAGCGGTGCTGCAAAGCCTACTTCCTGGCAAATAATTGATGCACGTCGTTAAAGGTGGTAAAAATCATCAGAGTTAAAACTAGTGCCATGCCAATCTGAAAACCAATTTGTTGTGTTTTTTGCGATAAAGGTTTTTTCATGATCATCTCGATTAAATAAAAGAGCAAGTGGCCGCCATCAAGCACTGGCACGGGCAGCAAATTCATTACGCCAAGATTAATAGAGATCATTGCCATAAACCATGCCACAACGGTAAAGCCCATTGCCACGGTTTTTCCTGAATATTGGGCAATTTTAATTGGTCCGCCCAACTCTTTAACCGAGCGCTTTCCGGTGATTAATTCTGCAAGTGCATCAAAAATTGCCAGAGATGTTCGATAGGTTTCAACATTGGCTTGCACAAAAGCTTGGGCAATATTTAGATCTTCGTGAGTGGTTTGCGACGCAGTAATGCCAAGCATTCCAGTTTTTATTTCGTCGCCAAAAAAGTCTTTGCTGCTTTGATATTTTGGCGTGATATTAATTTTTAAAGCCTGTTGATTTCGTTCAATTTCAAAATACAATTCTTGATCGGCGCTTACCGAAACTATCTGGCGAATATTGTTAAAATCGGTAACTTCTTTGCCATTAATTGCCAAAATTCTATCGCCTTTTTGTAGACCAGATTCTAGAGCGGCACTTTGCGGCAAAATTTCGTCAACTATTGGTAGTACTGTATTGAGGCCGCTTATTTTAAACAAAAAAGTGAAGATTGCGATGGCTAGCAAAAAATTTGCCGCAGGCCCGGCAATAACAATAGCAAATCTTTGATAAACATTTTTAAAGACAAAAGATTTTGCTTTTTCAGAGGCGGTCATTTTTTCCATCTCTTTTAGATCGGGTATCGAGGCGCCATTTTTATCGCCATACATTTTAACATAGCCACCAAGGGGCAAAACGCATAGCTTCCAGCGCGTGCCTTTTTTATCATTAAAGCCATAGATTTCTTTGCCAAAGCCAATGGAAAAAGCTTCAATTTGCACGCCGCAAAGCCGCGCCACGTAGAAATGTCCAAATTCGTGGATGAAGACAATCGCCGAAATGATGGCGATAAAATAGAAAAAATTGGATAAAATTAATTGTAAAATTTCCATTTTGTTATGAATTGTAATTAGTAGCAATCTCGCGTGCCAGGCGATCAAACTCAAGCACCTCTTCAATTAAACGTACATTTTTATGCGGTATTTTATCAAGAGTTTTTGCAACAATTTTTGTGATATCGGTAAAGCGAATTTTGCCTTGCAAGAATTTTTCAACCGCAACTTCATTGGCTGCGTTAAGGATTGCCGGGGCGTTGCCATCAAGCATCATCGCTTCTTGGCATAGTTTTAATGCAGGAAATTTTTTCTCATCGGCAGCAAAAAAGCTAAGATTTTGCATGGCGGCAAGATCTAGTGGTGCGTGTTTTATCGTCATTCTTTTGGGGTAAGAAAGGGCATAGGCAATAGGAACCTGCATGTCGGGCTTGCTCATCATCGCTAGAGTAGAGCCGTCTTTATAGTTAACCAAGCCATGAATTATAGATTGCGGATGCACCAAAACTTTGATTTGATCTTTTGAAATTGGAAATAAATGAAAGGCCTCGATCATCTCTAAACCCTTATTCATCATGGTTGCAGAGTCTATGGTAATTTTTTCACCCATCTTCCAGTTAGGGTGTTTTAGTGCCTGGGCAACGGTAATTTTAGAAAAATCACGATTGCTGTTAAAGAATGGCCCGCCTGATGCGGTGAGGATTATATTTTCAATTGCCGCTAGGTTTTTGTTTTCAAAAATTTGAAAAATTGCGTTATGTTCAGAATCGACAGGAAGGATTTGCACCTTATTTTTCTTGGCTTCGCGCATTAAAAATTTGCCAGCGCAAACCAAAGATTCTTTGTTTGCCAGCGCAATATTTGAGCCAGCTCGAATTGCGTTTAAAGTAGGCAGCATGCCGGCAGAGCCTACAATGGCCAACACAGCAAGATCGCATTTTATTTTTGCGATTTCTAAAATTGCCTCGCGCCCGCATAACAGCTTGGTTTTGCGAGATTTTACCAATGACTTTAATTCGGTAAGTTTTTTTTCATCTTCAATTACGGCAAATTTTGGCTGCAATAAATTTATTTGCGCAGCCAGTGTTTTGGAGTCTGTGCGGGCGGTTAGGGCGATAATTTCAAAGCGTTTAAGATCGTTTTGAATCACTGCGATAGTGTTTTTTCCAATCGAGCCGGTGGCGCCAAAAATTATAATTTTTTTTATCATGATTTTTTGCGTGGTTTTTTTGCTTTAGTTGGCGCTGCTATTGCCATAGATTCTTTCTCTAGCAAGGCCTCGAGGCGAACGGCATTTTCTTCGGTGCGATCTAAAATAAAAGAAATTTCGGGCGTATTGCGCGAAGTTAATCTTTTGCCAAGTTCGTGACGAAAATGCGGCGCGGCTTTATTTAAGCGGGTTACAATGGCATCGTTATTTTTTGTATCGCCAAAAATATCGATGTAAATTCTGACATTTTTAATATCGGGGCTGGCATCGGCTTCAAGAATTGTAATGCAGCTTCCCATCATTGTAAGCAGGCCTTCGCGCAAGAAGATTTCGGCGATAACGCGTTTGATTTGTTCGCCAACCTGAAGTTGTCTTTGAGATTTCATGTGTATAAATTAATTATATAAAGAAAGATTCTTTTTATGATATAAGTTATGATTGAAAAAAAATAGCTATAAAGGTGGGTGGTGTTTTGTTTG
>Ga0209550_10000277_pt1 | contig 46055 bp, 26 predicted proteins | sample LauGreSuBDMM15SN_2_FD_187567 | JGI IMG/M metagenome (GOLD analysis project Ga0209550, IMG submission 187567) | Freshwater lake microbial communities from Lake Michigan, USA - Su13.BD.MM15.SN (SPAdes) (version 5) | ecosystem: Environmental > Aquatic > Freshwater > Lake | place: Lake Michigan...
ATGAGCAGGGGTTGCTTTTTCTCATTGCCCCAACCATTTGCTGCCTTAAGTTAACAGTTGCCTTTGACGCCCAAGTCCAGACCGGGTATTGCACCGTTCCTCAATGGGGCTGGATCAAGCATCCAACACAGAGTCGTGATTAAATTTTGTCTTTGATGTGTGAGCCATGCACACGTACTTGTATATGGCCGTTGTAATAATCTGTTGATTCTAATACTCGTCTTGCAAATTGTTCTCTTGCCTCAATGTATGAACATTCAGACTTTGATTTGCAATAGTAAAGTATTTCTCTGGAGAAGTTTTCGGTGCCTAGTGTGATTACGTCTGCGGTTAATTCTGGGCTTGACCCGTAGTACTCACGCCAATCTGAATCGATCTTGGTTCGTATCTTTTTCCGCTTTTTGATGCCGTTCTTTTGTTTTACTGTCTTGTACGTTGTTTTTGAAAATTTCGCTAATTTTTTGCCTATGTACTTGCGTCCAGATAGATTATTTGTGATCTGATAAACAAATCCCACACATTCTTCGGGTAAAGTCTCAACTGGGGTGTCTTGATATTGCCATGTCATGTGAGTTTTGGGGAATTGCCTTTCGTGCTATAGTTATGCCTTGTGTTCAAAGTTCACGTAAAAAGTTGCCTCTTCTATCACAGTATTTGGGGACACTGTGGTAGCGTATCGTATAAAATTGCTGATATCTGTTAATGCTACACCGTTTCCAGTCCATGTGGGTCTGCTACGGCTTAGTTCTGTGTCCAATCGATCTGGCGTGATCAATGTGGTTCGGAATCGTACTAGATTCTGTTTGAATGCGTGTGTGCCTTGTCGACTGGTATGACTCAAGGCTGCCTTGGCCACACGATAAGTTTCAAACCTGGGTTCAGGTGCCACAATGTGTTTTTCACCTGTGGATCCAATGTTAAAAATCCAACCTGTCTTGCCAGCTGTTTTCCATGCGTCATACACAGCAAAATACAACTGCGCCTGACCAAAATTGGCCCACAACTCCTGGGGCGGCCCGTCAAATGCATTGTTTACAAGCACATCATATTCCAAACTCAGGTCAGCAATTTCATGTGTATTGAGATTGATGTCAAATCCATTGGCACGGCTGACACTATCAGCGCCAAATACATCCACTAAATGTTTGCCCAGTCCTCGATTACCACCTGTTACTAACATTTTCATCTTGTGGATCCTCCTTGATCCCATACTTTTGTAAACTGCTTGCCGCAAGTCATTGAGCATTCAAACAGGCTATTGTTGTTGGTGAATGAGGCCACAAGATCTGACCAGAAGTCATTGGCAAATATTTCTGGCAATGTTTTGTGGTGTATATTCAAATTATCTAATCCATAACGTTCTAAAAACTCACGCACTTGATTTTTGCCGTTGACTGTGCTCAGTGGGTTTGCTCCAGGCAATGTGCCGTCTCTAAATCTTGCATCATACAAATTGTGATTGAAAAAATTACAAGGCAGCACAACCCCTTCAGCATTAATGGCAACTTTTTTTCCAGCCAGTGCGTCACATTGTATTGGTGTGGTGTCAAAATATTCTTTGATATTGATGTATTGTTTCTTAATTTTGGGCAGGTGTTGCATGCTACGATTTCTATAATGTTCATTGCTAGGCGGTTCCAACACATGGTCTGTACCAGCAATAGGCCAAAAATCTAGTTCGGTCATTGTGGCATGATTCAAAAATCTTCCTGTCTTACGGATCAGCACATTGTAGAAACCCATGTCCTGACCCAACTGCTGAACTTGTTCAACTTGATGTTCGTTGTGCCGGAACACAATAAAATTCCATTGTGCTCGACCGCCAGCGTTGATAAATGCTTGAGCATTGGCAATTGCATTGTTGTATTTTACATTCTTTCTGTACAGATGTAAAGTGTCTGCCAACCCATCGATGCCAAAGTCTATCTGACCATGGCCATTCATGATAGTAGCTATCTCTGCCCAGTACTCATGATCATGAACCCCACCATTGGTGTGTATGTACAACCACAGTGTGGGACTCTTACTTCTAAAGTCACGCAAGATGTCCAAGAAATCTGGATGCATGATAGGATCACCGTAACTGCCACAGAAAAACACTTGTCGCAACCGCTGGCATAGTTCTGTGTCAAATGCCTGGTTAATTGTTGCCCGTGGCAAGTGTGTGAGTGGCATGTAGGGATTGATACCTGTTCCCAAGTTATTGCGAGGGCACTGAGGACAGGCAGCATTACAGTAGGTTGTAATTTCAATTTGATATTCGTCAATGGTATCAAAATCAAACAACATCCACGTCCGTATTGTAACTGGTAAATCCATTTTCTTTCACAACACGCAAAATGTTTTCCACACGACTGGTAAGTTCATCTCTGTGCGACACAAGCCAAACGCTCTTGTTGCGTTCACGTGTCATCTTCTTCAACAGCGCCAGGGCATTCTCCACACCTTGTGTGTCCAAGCCAGAGTCAATCATTTCGTCAATGAACAATATGTTGATGGGTGAATACAAACTCTCCCATACATCACGGAATGCCCAGCTCATGCTGAGTATTAGCCTATTGCGTTCACCACGACTCAGATTGTCAAAGTCCAGTTCGCGCCCCAGTTCTTCAATGCTCACACTCAAGTCGTTCTGAAACTTTACTGTGTGTGGCAATCCAATTCTATCCAAGTACCAGGTGAGTCTTGCATTTAAGTAACTCAAGTTCTGATCAATGATTTTTTTGCGAACAAATGAATCTTTGCTTGTGAGCAACTTCAACAAAAACTCTTGATGTTCCTGTACTCTAGTGAGTTCGTTCAAGTGATCATAGGTGACAGTTTGTAGAGCCTGGTGCTCCATGTCTGAGATTTGATCAGTGTAGGGATCTATTTCGGCCTGTTTGTTTTGAATTTGTTGTTGCAATGACTCCAGGGTGCTGCGATGTTTGAAAGCATCATCTTCGTTGTCATAGAACATCACAGGAGGTTTGCCCAGTACGCCTAGTTCGGTGTGTGCTGTTTGCAGTTCGGCCAATACGGCTGTGTGTGATACTACATTAGCATCAGCGTCAGATAACTCGCGTTTTTTATCTGCCAGCACCTTGGTGTGTTTGGTATCATGAAACTCTTGTCCACAAGTGTGGCAAGTGTGTGCCTCTAAACTTTCAATTTCTTTCACAAGTTTGGCAATGGTTTTTTCTTCACGCTGAACATCCAATTTGGTTCTACTGATTTGTGTGGCCAGATCATTTATGTCACGACGGCGTTGATCCCAGGCCGCATGTTGTTTGTGAGCGGCAATTTCCGCATCAATGTCTATGTTTTGTAGCGATTGTAGTGCGGCATGTAGTCGACCAAGATCTTCTGCATGCTTGGTGGTCCACATGACGTGTCTGCGCTTTAAACTTTCGATCTGTTCTTCAATGCGTTTGTTGGCTTCTTGCACAGCACGTATTCTAAATTCTTCTGAGGTAATTGATTCTTTGGTGCCACGGTTAAGTTCTTTGATGCGGTCGGCACGTTCGCTCAGCAGGGTGATGCCCAACAACTGCTCAATTATGGTGCGTTGATCATTGGCCTTTAAACTCAAGAACGGTTCTGTGTATGTGTTCAAAGCCAAGATGTGTTTGAACATGTCATGGCTCATGCCAAACACTGATTCAATGGCATCTTGTGTTTCGCGACTATCGCCTTGTGCATCGTCTGTGGCGGCGTGTTGTTTGCTGTCCACATAAAAGCGCAACACATTGGGTTTGCGCCCACGTTCAATCTTGTATGTTTTACCGTTAACAGCAAAGTCCAGACTCACCATCATGCCCTTGGCATTGGTCTTGTTCACCAGGTTGTCCTTGCGAATGTTGCTGAGTGCTTGTCCGTACATGGCATAACTCAGTGCATTGATGATCGTGGTCTTGCCTGTGCCGTTACGACTGCCATCGCCGCCCAAGTCCAAGTTCTCTCCTAGTACCAGCGTTAAGTCTTGACGATCAAAGTCAATGCCCTGTGTAGCATTACCCACACTCATGAAATTCTTAACAGTGAGATTTTTAATTTGAATCATATGTCGTTATTATACACGTATCCCATGGCTTTTGCAATCTCAAAATGAGATTTAGCAAAATTTTGATTTCTTAAAGTATCAAAGTATTTGCACAATTCTAAAAATGCTCGACCGTCTGAATTGGGCACTGCATTAATGTAATTGATAATATTTTTTATTTCTGGCCAAGGGTGATGTTGAAACTTTTCAAAAATTAACTGCTTGGCGTCAGCCGTGAGATTTTTAAGATCAAATCCTGCCGGATCTATTAGATAATTTGAATTAACCGAAACACCTAATTCTTTGGCCCACTGCAAAATTTCATCAAGATACAACACGTTCATGATACTGATGGTGGGCATGATACTGATACTGACATTATCTAAGTTGAGGCCAATTAGTTTTTTGATATTTGATTCAACTTTTTGCCACGAGCCGCCACGCTCAAGTTCAAACCGAGCACCAATATTGTCGATACTAAATTGTATATCTACATGTTTAAATTTTTTCCAATACTCAATTTGAGCGTCAGGATAGATAGAACCGTTGCTGTTGTAATGCAAGCGCATTTGTGATGCATACCCTTGTTCTACTGCTTGCTGGACCACATGCAACAAAGGTTTGATTAAAAATGGTTCACCTCCGTACATGTCTATGTTGGCTAAATTTGGTAACAACTTTACAATTTCGTCAATGGTCTTGGAATCAGATTCTGCCCAATTAAAACTTTCTATGGAAATAGATTTAAATAGGCTTACTTCTTGCGCAAACAAAGAACTGTTCGATGGGTCACAGATGCGGCATTTAAAATTACAGGTGTTGCCTGGCTTGAGATCCAGACTTTGTAAAGTGGGATGATCTAAGTCAGAGGTCAATAGTTCTTTTTTCCGAAGACGCATGTGATAAGATCGATTACTGGTCAATCCTTTTGATTCTGCAACCCAACATTTGTTACATCCACTGGGTTTTTGACCATTCAACAAGTCTTGCCTTAAAGTTTGCATTTTGTTATGGTTAAAAGCAGCGGACAATGAGTCATTTTTTACATGTCCCACAATGTCAGTATGCACACAACAAGGGCGAATTTCTCCTGATTGCAAAACTTCAAGATGCGTCCACGGCTGTGGGCATAAAGTTTCCGAAACGACAAAATTGTTCTGTAAACTTTTGGTACTTTCAATCATCACTTGTAATGATTGAAATGAATCTGTGAGGTTTAGAGTTGCAAGCTCTATTAGTTGTTGAGTAATGTCATGAGGGCTACATATCAACACAAAATAATTTGATACATCAATTAACTTGGTAGCCTGATACAAATGAGTTAGTAGACTGTCTGATATAATTTCAGATGTGTAAAAAATCAAACGATCTTTATTGTTTAATTCTATCTGATGACAACGATCAAAGTATTTGTATGCATGAGTAGAAGAAGTAGTCAGATCTGCCAGATCAATAAAACATTTTAACTCATAAAGATTTATTAGCGTGTTTTCTAACTGTGATATTGATATCATAAGTTTTGGTATATTTTCAACAACAGTGAGATTTTCAATATGGATCATACGTTGATATTACACCCATTCCATGGATTGTGCAAGCTCAAGGTAATTTAAAATCTTTGGTGCCAAGAAATTCAACTATTTTACGTATTTGTGATGCGTATTCGTTGGCAAAAGATTCTTGGAGGTACGGAACGTATGGATGATCGACTAAGTTTGAATAATCATATTGTATTCTATAACACAGTCTATTGGTGATACCTCCCAGTCTTCTATGAAGGGTAATACTGTTGTCAAACAAACATAAATCATTGTTAGTTTGGTACCAGTGATCGTATATGAATTTATTGACAAATAGTTCTTTGTTGATGCGTTCAAACAGTCGTTGAGATTCGGCTGCACTCATACCTTGAATCTGGTCCATGGTATTTACACTGTAGTGAAGTCCTTTTATTCCTGCAGGACTTTGTATCACCAACGGAATAGGAATGTTATCCACAGGACACATGTTTTTATTCATAATAAAATCTTGTTCTAGTCGCAGTCCTGGATTGATTTTACCAGGTGTGAACTTGTGCAAAATAACCATGTTATCAAGTTCACTGCGAAAGCTCTCGCTTTGTTGTTCATACCAATCTGTAGTGGTCAAAAATCCAGTGGCACTGCCCACAACACCTTCCTTGGCCAACAATGACACACCTGGAGTGAATGCAAGATTTCCTGATTCATTGCTGTGCCACAGCAATTCGCCTTCGGCAAACATACCTTCGGCTTGACCCCGGTCATTGCGACGCCCAGTTACTTTTATTATTCCGTCAATGGCCTGACCGTTGTTGATCTCCATGAAACTCATTATATTTCTCATCCAAAGAATATCTTCTTGGTCTATACCTTGTGTGTCGCCATTGGCCACACGATCAAACAGTATGTCAAAGTTAGAAGAATACTTGGCAGATATTGTGTAACGATGTATGGCACGGTCCGTGCCCCATTTGCGCATGTAATCGCGGTATTTTTCTGGAGTGAGATTGACATTGCGTAAAATAGTCACAAGACTGGTCAAATGCAATCGACCAATTTCCATCCACTCTTCATCGGTAATGTGATCAAAATCAACATCGTCAACAAATACACCAAATCGTCCTAGTCCGGGTATCTTGCTAATTTTCATAAGTATTGTCTCCCTATATCAAATCTTTTTTGAACTTTTAGATATTTAAAATGATACACAATATATCGATATCTAATAATAAATCCAACTACGTATTGGTCGTTTGTGAATGCTATCATAAATTTTGATATATTTGTAACAACAACTTGTTGTCGTAAAACTCTGATTCGATGTTGGTCAGCTGATCTGTGACAATTTGATCCACAGATTCAAATTTCACATCTCCGGGTGCCAGATCCACATCCACACCGGCGGTCTTGTTGGGTATCAAGGCCATCTCACGTAGGCTGTAATCTCGAATAAATGTTTCTTTGATAAAGTTGGCCTCTTCATAACTGATCTCAATGTCCAGGTTTACACGCACATGCATCCGGGGTGCAAGCAGTGTGGCTGCATTGTCAATAAGATTTGCAAGTCCGTGAACCCTGTATCGGGGTTGATCTGGCCAGGCATGATACTCGGGTTCCTTGCCCCATTCCAGAATCATCATGCCACGTGCATCATCTCCAGCATCAGCATAGTTATGTGGAAAGCAGTTGCCAATGTAGGTGATGTTGTTGGCAGTCTGCCGCTTGTGAAAGTGTCCAGTGAACACCTGATCAAATCCACCAAAGTCTCCACGTTGTATTGTGCCATGATCTGGCATCTGTACCATGGCATTCATGTAGTAGCCAGGCAGTTCAAAGTGCCCAAACATATATTTACCCTTTAGTTTGGGAATACGCTTGTGGTCATCGCCGCATAGCCAAGGAGCAATAACAACGTCACCGTCACTGAACCAGTCATTGCAAATGTTAACTTTCGGCAAATGTTTGGCCCACTCCACACTTTGAATATCTCGCTTGTCTCGATAATAAAGATCGTGATTGCCAGGAATAAAATATACCCGATCAAAGTTGTCATTCATGTGCTCCAAGGCCCGAAGACTATAACTCAGGGTAACTATATTTAAACTGGCCCTGTTGTTGTGCCAGTCGCCAAGAAACATGCAGGTTTCGCAGCCCTCTTCTCGAGCCTTGGCAGTGGCCCATTTGATAAAGTCCAAACAGTCATCGTTGTGTGTTTGACTGTTGGACTTCAACCCAAAATGTATGTCTGTGAAGACCGCGGCTTTTTTAAATAGATTAGTCATCTACCTAGTATACTACTCTTCGTAGGTGATTACAACCGGACCGGACATGGCTGCCATGCCAGCCTTGCCGGAGTTCTGTCGTGTCCATGAAGGATTGAGTCCATTCATTTCAAGAATGTCATCACGGATGTTTTGATTTTTCTTTTCAATGTTTAGGATGCGAGTAAAGCTGTTGGTGATGGCAGCAGTATAATATGCAAAAGGGTTCTGCGATTTTGATTCGTCAAATTGTAGTCCAATTTGGCTGAGTTGCAGTAGAGCTTGTCCGCGCATTTCTTCATTGTAAGTGTAGCCGCGCCAGTTTGATCGGGTGGCATAACGTTCACACAGTTTCATAAACATAGTGGCCAGTTTGCGTGTCATGTTGCCATGATCTTTAGAAAACTCACCTGTTTCTAAATCACCTCGCCAGTGACTCTTGCCTATTAGCACAGGCATTTTGTTTTCGTCTAATCTATAATGCCAGAACGGGGGGAAATTCACTCGCATGTGCGTGGGATTCAGCACAACATCTTCAACTAAGTCTGCTAGTGGATCTTCCACTATGTCATCCAGGTCCAGGATGTCTTCAATCTTTTTCTTTTTGGCAGCAGTTTTTGGTATTTTCTTGGGAGCCATGGGTATGTGTTCCCAAGTCATAACACGGAAAACCACTTCCGTATTTGGTATTTTTTTGGGATCAATCACTAGACCAGTTTCACGCTTGTGACGATCAGCACGAACACGGCGTGCTTCGGCCACGGTCTTTTGATTGATTTTGTCCACTGAAGGAAGGATCATGTCAAACTGATGATCAGTTGTTCTGTCTAGAAATGAGCAGTAGGTGTTTTTGCTTAGATGTATTTCTTTCAAGATGTCACGGTTGTTAAGGTAGTTGACCTTGGCAGCGGGTTTTGCGATTAGTGTCATCGGCGGGGTTCTCCAGATATGTACTTATTGTAGCATGTTTACAACATTTGTCAACCTGATCTTAAACTACGTGGTTAAAAAAATGGGTAAATAACGCATACAGGAATACAAACATGGCCGGGTACGATCCAAAAAAAGCAGCTGAATATAATAAACTTCGTCAACAAGGACTTAATGACGAGGCTGCTTTTCAGCAGTCAGGCATATCCAATGCTGATGCAGACAACTATGTGGTCAATGATGTGCCTGGCGACTCTGGCCGCGGAACAATAGGTCCTGCTATTATTGGTACAGGAACAATCACTCAGGCACCTACTGCTGCCGAACAACGAGAGTCAGCCCAGTTTTATCAAGGCCTAGAAACTTCAAACTTTGAAAGAGTTGATTATCCAGTAAAAGCCAACAGTAATCCCAGTGTTAAAACAAATACAACCTATGTTAATACCAGCACTGAACAAGTCAGTGGCGGCGGATCAACAACCACAACATCTGGACTACCAAAAGCCAATGCAACAAGTGATAGTATCCAGACCCAGGCTGATGTCAAGACTGCAGAAATAGCTCGGTACAACGAAGAAAATCCTGTTACACGCAATTCAACTCCTGCACAAATAGCGGAACGCAGAGCAGTTCTTGGACCGCTGATTGCTGAACGAAATCAGTTGTCCAAAGACGCAGAATCGGCCAAAACCCCCACTGAGCCCACGACAACCGTTGTACCCAATACCACTACAAATGTATCAAACACCACGTTTTCGCAGGAGTCAACAAATGCTCCAGTGCAGTCAATAGGTGGTGATGATCCAGTGGTCAACCAACAACAAGAACAACGTGCTGGACTTAGAATAGATCAAATAAACACTGCACCGTTGTCTCCGGTTGTGCCTACTGATGTGAATCCATTAGGGCCAGTGGTCAATGTGATTGCACAACCTGATCTTGTGCCATTACAACCTGGCAACAGCGAGTCATTGGGACCAGTGACCAATGTGATTGTAGAACCTGCTCTTGTGCCACTTGAGCCTGGCAACAGCGAGTCATTGCCTCCAGTGACCAATGTGATTGTAGAACCTGCTCTTGTGCCACTTGAGCCTGGCAACAGCGAGTCATTGCCTCCAGTGGCCAATGTGATTGCAGAACCTGAACCTGTGCCTGTTGACGATCCTGCGGCCGCGGCCGCGGCTGCTGACTTCAATGCCAACACCAATGCTGGTGTGTTGGGAGCCATTGGAGTGACAGCGCCTGCACCTGTGGCTCCGGGGCCTGACTCACCGTTTGGTGGTGCCGCCTTCAACAATGCAGCCGCAAGAAATCCTGAAGCAGCAGTAGATGCAGTGGCCGCTGCTGAGGCAGCTCAGCAGGCTGCAACAGAAGCACGACTACGAGAACAACAGGCCATACAAGCACAGTTCCAATCTCCAGCCAATGGTGACTGGCGAGTGAAATTAAAACTATCGCCGAATGCCACATACTTGTACAAAGACGGTGGTGCAAACTCAATTTTGGCTCCATTGGCTGCCAGTGATGGCGTGGTGTTTCCTTACATGCCCGACATACAAACCACATACAATGCCAATTACGACACCGCAGATTTAACACACTCGAACTATCGCGGACAGTTTTACAAAAGTTCATATGTAGGCGACATCAACATCACTGGCACTTTTACTGCACAAAACACTCAGGAAGCCAACTATCTGCTGGCAGTGATACATTTCTTTCGTAGTGCTACAAAAATGTTTTATGGAGAAAAAGATTCATTTCGCGGCGCACCACCTCCACTGGTGTATTTGTTTGGACTGGGGCAATATCAATTCAACGCACATCCTTGTGTGATTCGCAGTTTCAATTACAGTTTGCCCAACGATGTGGATTACATTAGAACCAAACCCAACAACTACAATGTGAACCTCAATAACACATTGCCCAAGACAGAAAGTGGCGGCAATCCCATATCTGCAGTGATCAGCAGATTGAGAAATGCCCTGTTGCCCAAGGGTGCGTTGCCCAACGTGCCTCAGGAATTGATAACAGTGAGTCAAAGTGTCAGCAACATAGACAATTCAACTTATGTGCCTACCAAAATCTCAGTGACCATCAGTTTGTTACCCATACAAACAAGAAATCAACAAAGCCAGCAATTCAGCGTCAAGGGATTTGCCAATGGTGAACTACTCAAAGGAGGGTTCTGGTAATGGCCAACTACGATTCAACCAGCCCTTATTTTCTCACAGGGTACAATCAATTTTATCTTGACGTCATGGTGGACAGACCCTTGCCCAAAGAAAGTGATGATTTGAGTTTCAGCATCAATCTCACATACCAATATCGCCCTGACCTGTTGGCCCATGACTTGTATAGTGATGCCAGACTGTGGTGGGTGTTTTATCAACGCAACCCTAACACATTAACAAAGCCTCCGGTGGATTTTGTAATAGGCACCACAATCTATCTGCCCAAGATCACCACACTGAAATCTGTGCTGGGATTCTAACACATGGCCTACGGTACCCCACCTCCAGTTTTGCCCAGCGCACAAAATCAAGACACAGGCTTGTCAATTAACATTGCCACTGGCAATGAAAATGCAAATAAAGTGCCTGCTGATGCTGCAACTCTACCCGAAGTAACAGTTACAGCAACTCGCGCTGATGTAGTTGGCGATCTCTCAGCTAGAGATGACATAATTCCTCAACCCAATATACTGGACAAATTTGCCAGTTACACCTACAGCGCCAGTGTGTATTTGATGAGTGCCAAGCAGTATGAACGATTGCTGCTCAGTAATAAAAAAAACATCAACGGATATTTTTTGTTGTTTCAAAGTGGCGGTGCGCCTACCAACAAAGGCGGATTTTTAGGCAAAGGGTCTGGCACAGTGGATGGTGTGGATGCTAATGCTGATTTTATTAATGATGAAACTGCAGACTACGGGCGTAATCCAGCGTTCCCCCAAGACTTTTATATTGATTCAATCACTATAGACAATGCATTGCCTGGCCAGCAAACACAAGCAGCGCACATGGTCACTGATTTAAAGTTCACTGTGGTAGAACCAGGTAACATCACACTGTTGGATAGAATATATCGTGCAGTACAAGATGCTGGGCAAATAAATGATTCCAACCAACCAGTCAATTACACAGCAGCAGTTTATCTCATGGTTATACGTTGGTACGGGTATGACATTGATGGCAATCTTGTGGCCGGAAAAACAGCACCAGACAAAGATGGATTGTCGGATACCAATGCCATTGTGGAAAAATTTATTCCATTCTTGATTAAAAAAATCAACTGGAGCGTGAGTTCAAAACTGGTCACCTATGATTTTGAATGTGCGCCAGTGGCACAGATGGTTGCTGGCTACACACGGCGTGGCACAATACCTTATGATGCACAATTTACTGCGTCATCAGTGCGCGAGTTGCTGGGCGGAGAATTGCAATTTGTAACACCCGCTAGTACCACTAACACTGCCACTAACAGACAAGCATCAGTGCGAGCAGTTGACAACGCCATTGCTGCCACAGGATCACCGCCCAAAGCATCAGGGGCTCCTACTTCTAGTCAAGTGGTCAGACAAGGCCTTATGCAGGCCATGAATAAGTATCAACAAGAATTGGTCAAAAAAGGCAAATATGAAGTAGCCGATACTTATTCAATAGAGTTTGATCAAAATCCTGACGACCCTGACCTCAACATTGCTGATGCCACACTGAGATTACCCGGTAGCACAGTTACTCAAAGTAGAACTTCAATGGGCGTGGCAGCTGAGACAAACCCCAATGCAACATTAAACCCAGACACTGATGCAATGAAGATCAACAATCGTAACTACAGCATCACAGCCGGCATGCAAATCATACAAGTGATTGATCTGGTGATTCGCAACAGCAGTTATATTGCCAAACAACAATTGACCACTATAGATTCCAGTGGAGTCGAACGACCCGATGCTCAAGCACAGAAAAAACCCATGTCTTGGTTTAAAATCAGCATGGAAGCAAGACAAGGCAAATACGACAAACTGCGCAGAGACTATGCTTACAATATTGTATTTGTTGTGACTCCTTACACTCTGCAAGATTTTGACTCAACATATTTTCCGTTGACCAAATTTCGTGGAGTCCATAAATCTTACCCTTACTGGTTTACTGGACAAAACACAGCGGTGTTAGATTTCACTGCCAACTTCAACAATCTCTATAACTTGACAGTGACAGGCACCAGTAAAGAAGATTCAGGTACCGCAGCCATACGCAGAAATTTCACTTCCAGCATGAGAGACATAGCCAAATATACCTATGCAGCCAGCAGTACACAAAACAGAACAGGTGAAGATGGTCCGGCATTAGAAGCACAAGCCAATGCTGCTGAGTATCTTTACAGTCCTGGCAACATGGGCGACGGGGCATTGCGTATCATTGGTGATCCTGCTTGGATACAACAAGGCAGCATGGCCGGCAGAGTCAGTGCCGCAGAATTCAGTTATTCTGCATTTTTACCTGATGGCACCATAAACTTTGATGCACAACAAGTGATGTATGAAGTTGCCTGGCAAAGACCAAACGATTATGATTTAACCACTGGACTGGCAGACCCTTATGCAGGTGGCGATACAAAAAATCGACTGCCAATACAAAGTTCAGTATACCTTGCCAACCGAGTGATCAGTGAATTCAAACAAGGCAAGTTTGAACAAACTATCAAAGGTTCATATTTCCGCTTTCCCAAACCTAATGGGTCAAACACTGTGGGCAAGTCAGCCTCAACTATGGCAACCAATGGTGCATCTTTGAGAGAAGCACAAAATAGAGCTGCAGGCAATGACAGCGTCACAGACAATCCCATATTGGCCAGAAAAAACGCACAGTCTCCGTCGGCTGCATTGTCCAACGGCAACTCCGCATTGGACAATGGTGTAAAAACTGCGGCAGCGGCTGTTGAAAACGGTGCTCTTCCGGCAGCTGTACAACAGGCAACAAACATTGGTAGTTCTTCGTCGGCGTCGCCAGTGAACAGCAACAATGCAATCGCGCCGTCGGCATATCCACGAGCACCAACTGGCTCAGGAGTTAGCCCTATTACATTTGCAGAAAACTCTCCGCCGCCGTTAAATACCAACCCGTTCGCCAATGCAGGGCGTACACAAACCATAGTTAAAGAAGCATAAGGAGCAACTTTGTCAGAAGATGTACAACGCAGTAGAGGTCGTCCCACAAACTACAAATTAGACCGCGGAGGTGTGCCAGCAGAGTTTGGCCCATTCTCGGGCATAGTAATGAACAATTCAGACCCCACACGAGCAGGGCGTTTGCAAGTGTACATTGAAACATTTGCTGGTATTGACAAAACTGACAGTTCCAAATGGATCACAGTAAGTTATTTGCCAGGGTTCTTTGGATACACACCAATGGGCAAAACAGCTGACAACGACTTTGGCTCTTATCCAGGCAATCAAAATTCATATGGTATGTGGTTTACCCCGCCAGACATTGGCATTCAGGTGCTGTGTGTTTTTGCAAATGGAGACAGAAATTTAGGGTATTACATTGGTATAGTTCCGGGCAACGGTATAGGCCACATGGTACCAGCCATTGGCGCGGTTAGAAGTTATGTGTCAGGCAACAAAAATCAAGAAACATACTTTGCTGATGCAACGTTGTTGCCAGTTACAGAGATCAATACCAACAACAATAGCGTTCTAAATTCCAGTGAATTTTTCAAGCAGAAAAAACCTGTGCAAGGTGTTGTAGCACAGGCATTGTTTCAACAAGGCGTTGGTGAAGATATAGAACGTGGTCCTATACAATCTAGTAGCCAAAGAGAAAGTCCCAGTGCTGTTTTTGGAGTAAGCACACCAGGAGTTGCTGTGTATCAAGGCGGTATGAGTCCTGATGATCTTCGTAAAAAAGTACAAACTGGAGAACTCAAACCTGAAGATGCACAAGTAATCAGCCGCATGGGCGGACATACTTTTGTGATGGATGACGGTGACATTGACGGCAAAAATGCCTTGTTCAGACTGCGCACAGCCAAAGGGCATCAGATCACAATGAACGACTCTGGCAACTTCTTTTACATATTGCATGCCAATGGACAAACTTGGCTGGAGTTTGGTCAAGAAGGCACAGTGGATGTGTTCAGTACCAACAGTGTGAACATACGCACCCAGGGCGACATCAATTTGCATGCTGATCGTGACATCAACATGTATGCTGGTCGCAATTTAAAAATGAAGGCCATGTCTAATATTAATTTGGAGGCCGATGCTGATCTCACTGCCACAGTGAAAAAAGACATAACCATCTACAGCAAAGCCAAGATAGGTATCAAGGCCGACGGATCAATGGCATTGCAAAGTGCAGGTGGATCTTGGAGCGGCGGTGAATCATTGTTGTTTACTGCTAGCGGTATAGACTTAAATGGTCCTGCGGCACCCACAGTGACCGCACCCAAGCTCATACAAAAAACCACCATGGACGATGTGACGTTCAGCACAAGCACCGGATGGAAAGTGCAAAAAGACAAACTAGAAAGCATTGTCACACGAGCACCCACACACGAACCGTATCCTTATCACAACAAGGGTGTGGCGGTGGAAACACAGTTTGAGCCAGGCAAACCAACACCTCCACCGGGTGCTACGCCTGTGCCTGCTGGCGTGGAGATCTCAGCCAAATGAGTATTTTTAGTTTTACCAATCCTGTTAATGGACAACCTTTTGAAATCAAAGGCCCGCCAAGTCTCAGCCAGGCTCAAGCCAAGGCCATATTTGACAAACAAGTCAGTGCTGGCAGTTTGGTGGGATTCAAAAAAGGTGATGTACTCAGTGCTGCCACACAGGCTGCTGATGGACTGGCCGGTGCTCAAGCACAACTGGCACAAGCAGCCAAGGGCATTGGTGGCGACTTGTCAGGAGCCATTAAAAATATACCTGGAGTTGGCGACATAGCGGCACAAGCACAATCAGTGGCCAGCAAAACACTGTCAGGAATATCATCTGTTGTGAGTAACTTGCCAGTGGCCAATGGCATCAATGTAGCAGACTTTGCCAAGCAAGGTGCGTCTCTTGTGCCCATACAGGGATTGGGTATCTCTGATGTCACGGCTGCCATGAGTTCGGCCAGCAAACTTGTGGGACAAGCATCCAGCGCAATATCAGACGCCCTCGGTGCAGGCAAATTTGGGTTTGACGCATCACAATTAGAATCTGTTGGAGTACTCAAACCAGGCACCGCAGCCACATACTTGAAGCAAGGTATTAATTCTCTGACTGACGTGTTGAAAAGTCCAGCAGTGTTTACTGGAAAAGATGGTATCAATAGTCTAGACAGTTTGTTAGGTTCAGTGCCAACTCAGGATAGTATTCAACAGCAACTTATGAGTCAAGGACTCAATGCAGTCAAGCAATTGGGCATACCCACAGACAAATTAAGCACCGCATCATTGGCCGGCCTGGCCAACGCCGCTGCCAAAAGCATACCCACTACACTGGACTGGGCCAAAGGACTACCGTTGCCAGCAGACATCAAGTCTAAATTAGACACCGCAGTAAGAGATGGAGCATTTGCAGCAGATTTTGCAAATTTTAAAATAGATGATCCCATGAAAGCAGTGATCACACCGTTGCCGGCAGTTGACACAGTGAATCGACAAACTGTGGATGCAGCCAGCAAACGCATTGTGGGCAATGACAAAGTGCCCACAATAAAATACACTGTGTCAGATCAAATCAATGCACAAAAAGAAGCCTTTGAAATACAAAAGAAATTTGGGGAAATAAAAACAATTGATTTGTATATCAAACGAGATGTAATAGGAAGAAGTGGCAACAGTAATAATCCTTTTGCTGTGATTCTTCAACTTGAAGATCTGCTGGGCGAAATTGCATTGGCAGACAGCAAACTATTGGATCTCAAACGGCAAGCTGAACGAGTAGTTCGCATTGAGCCAGCAGCGTCTATAGTACTAACAAGCATTGACAAAGAAATCAAAGATCTGATTGGACTTAGAAAACGTATTGAAACCACCATTGAAAAACTCAAAGAATTTGCTGCGCAAAGTACCACTGCCTGACCACCATAAATATTGTCATGACCACATTTATCGGCTTCAACACCATCAATCAATTCAAAAAGTTCACGCTCACAGACTTTGATCTAATTCAGCGAGACCTGTTGAACGCCTTTAGCATTCGTCAAGGTGAACTGCCTGGGCGTCCGGGCTATGGCACTGCACTGTATGATTTTTTGTTTGAAAATCAAGTTGAACAAATTTCACAACAGATACGTGCTGAAGTGCAGAGAGTGGCAGGTGGTGATCCCAGACTCACTATCAATGACATACAAGTGTTTCCCCAGGAAAATGGCATATTGATACAACTTCAGATCACGGTTATCAACACCACTAACGCCGAAATTCTCAGCATATTCTTTGACGAACAAACTCGTAATGCCAGTTACGTATAACTACGCCGTTTTTATTATTAATAAATAAAGCACGGACGAGACAAAAATGGCAACAACCACAAGACAGACAGCAATATTTGGCGTAGAAGATTGGAAACAAATCTACCAAACTTATCGCGAAGCCGACTTTCAAAGTTACGACTTTGAAACCCTTCGTAAAAGTTTCATTGACTATTTGCGTTTGTACTATCCTGAAACATTCAATGACTACATTGAATCCAGTGAATTTATTGCCTTGCTGGATGTCATGGCTTTCATGGGCCAGGCACTGGCATTCCGTACTGACTTGAACACCAGAGAAAATTACATAGACACAGCCGAACGTAGAGATAGTGTAGTACGACTGGCCAATCTTGTAAGCTACACTGCCAAGCGTAATGCAGCAGCCGAAGGATTCCTCAAAGTATTCAACGTAACTACAACTGAAAATGTTGTGGATTACAACGGTGTAAATTTGAGCAATGTCACTATCAATTGGGCTGATCCCACCAATGTGGACTGGCAAGAACAATTCACAGCCATTATCAACGCCAGTCTTGTTGACAGTCAAAAAGTAGGTCGTCCGGGCAATCGTCAAACCATCCTGGGGGTAGACACTGCTGAATATGGTATCAATTTGGTGTCAGGATTTTTACCTGTCATTCCTTACACTGCCACAGTGGACGGCATCAACATGCCTTTTGAAGCCACGACTTCTACGTCGGTTGGAAAAGATTATGTGTACGAACCTGCTCCTGCGCCCAACACAGTGTTTAACATGCTGTTTAGAAACGATCAACTGGGGTTTCAATCAGCCAACACAGGTTACTTCTTCTTTTTCAAACAAGGCATTTTACAAAATCAAGATTTCAATTTAGCCGAACGCATTGCCAACCGCACAGTGGACATCAATGTTGAAGGTGTAAACAATGACGATCGCTGGTTGTTTCAATTGGACAACATTGGCAACATCAGCCGTGAATGGCAATTTGTTGAAAACGTGTACACTGCGGCTGAACAACGCAACAATATTTTGCAACCAATTTATTCAGTGACTTCTAGAGCCAATGACCAAATCACCATGGTGTTTGGTGATGGCGTATTCTCAGAGATTCCTGTGGGCATTTTCCGTGCCTATGTACGTGCCAGCAACGGCCTGCAATACATTATCAACCCTGAAGAAATGCAAAACGTTGTGTTGCCCATCAGTTACACTGACCGCAACGGCAACTTGCAAACAATTACATTCACTTGCGGTATCACACGTCCTGTATCAAACAGCCAGGCACGTGAACCCATTGGCGAAATCAAGCAACGTGCTCCTGCACGTTACTACACACAGAATCGTATGGTCAACGGCGAAGACTATAACCTGTTCCCTTACACACAATACAACAGTATTATCAAATCAAAAGCATTGAATCGTGCCAGCATTGGTACCAGCCGTTACCTTGATCTTGTGGACAACACAGGCAAATATTCATCAACCAACACATTTTCAAGTGATGGCGGTATATGGAGACAAAATATTTTGCCTACTATTTTGTTTTCATACACAAACCGTAACGAGATTGCAGATATTATTACCAATCAAGTACAGCCAGCCATTGACGGTGATACTGTACGACAATTTTATTATTCAAATTTTCCACGCATCACATCTACTACTCAACCCACAGGCGTCACTTGGTTAAGTGGGTATACCTGGAATCAAAGTACAACATTGGCCAATGAAACTACTGGTTATTTTAGAAATACCACTATCAGTGCGACCTGGCCAGACGGTACTCCTATTCCGGTAGGAGATACCACTACCACAATGTTTCAGTATGTGATACCAGGCAGCTTGATCAAGTTTGTGCCGCCCACCGGCTATTACTTTGATCGCAACAACAGACTGGTGCAAGGCACCCCCATGCGAGCAGATGAACGCATGGAAATTTGGGCCAGTCCACAACTCATCATAGGAGATGGATACAATGGTGGCCTGGGCAATCTAAGCACAGGTGCCGGACCGGTCACAATCAACAACTTTGTGCCCACAGGTGCTATTGTAGACACAATTATTCCGTTGTTTGTGACAGATCTACCAAATGACGTTGAACAAGCCATGGCAGAACAAATTTTGTTGTACCGTAACTTTGGTCTAGGATATGACAACAATGGTGACATAACCGGCACCCCTTATACCTGGTATATCATATACAGCACCAATCTTGATGCATATTCACAAAGCAACTCTGCGCCATGGAGTCAGCAGTATGCTGACAATACATCTGGGGCCAATCTTGATGCCAGTTGGTTGGTGCAATTTGTAGTGCAAAATCAAAACTACACTATCACATTCCGTGGACTAAGTTACAACTTTGGATCAGTACTACAAACAAGATTTTTCTTTTACGAAGATCAACTGGTATACGACAGCCGCACAGGCACAATTATCAAAGACTTTATCAATGTGTTGGCTGTGAATACACAGCCTGATTCCACAGCACCTTTACCTGGTGATATCTACACCACTATCATTGGGCAACCTGTAGAAAGTGACGGCTATGTAGACGACTTCCAGGTGTTGGTAAGTTATCGTGACTCAGACAATGATGGTGTGCCAGACAATCCGGACTTCTTTGATGAAATTGTAGGGCCTGCTACCACTTCAGGACCATTTGTGTTCTTGCAACAAACTGTGGACTTTGACAACTTGCAACGTTACTTGTTGGTTGAAGAAGGCATTGTGATATACGACTATGGTACATTGGACGAAATTGAACTGGCCAAAACTGAATGGACACCGGGGCAGGTGTTTTATGCCTATGAAGAAGATGCGTTTTATCAACTCAGCATCACCGTTACTGGTGTGCGTACTATCATTTCAGTAACTGGGTGGATTGCAAAAACTGGCCGACAAAGTTTGTATTTTCAATACCGTCACAACTCACCATTGACCAACAGAATTGACCCAGGCTCTACCAACATCATTGACTTGTATGTGGTCACATTGAGTTATTACACCGCATATCAAAATTGGTTGAGAGATACCACTGGCACCGTTACAGAGCCAGCATTGCCCACCATTGATCAGTTGTCAACTGATTACCAAGCACTGCAAGATTACAAAATGATTTCAGATAATATTGTGGTCAACTCGGTGATATTCAAGCCACTATTTGGTCCCAAAGCTGCACAAGAACTACGTGCCACTATCAAGGTCATACGTGCGCAGAACAGCACAGCCAGCACCAGCGAGATCAAGAGTTCAGTATTGGCAGAAATGAACACATATTTCAGCATTGACAAATGGAGTTTTGGCGATACTTTCTATTTCTCAGAGTTGGCGGCATACTTGCACAGACAACTAGGTACTATTATCAGTTCAGTGGTGCTGGTTCCGTTAGATCAACAAAAGAGTTTTGGTGACCTGTATGAAATTCGCAGTCAGCCTAACGAAATTTTTGCCAATGGTGCAACCATTGACAACATTGATGTAATCGAAGCATTGACCAGTACCAACTTGCGTACTGCACCAGGCAGCGGAGTAATTTAATGGCACGAACTAGATCAGTTGATTTTTTACCAGAAATTTTTAGAACTCCGGTCAACAAACAATTTTTAGCGGCCACACTTGACCAAATGGTTCAAGAGCCTAAATTTAAAAAGACACAAGGCTTTATTGGACGCACTGTGGGTCCTGGTGTGAATCCCAATGACAGTTATGTTGTTGAACCAGATCAAATTAGACAAGACTATCAACTTGAACCGGGTGTTATCAGCCTTGAACCAGATACTCAAAATGTCAAGAACGTGATAACTTATCCTGGCATGAATGATGCCATTGGATTCCAGGGTGGTGATCAGGCTCGTGCTGACCAACTATACAACAGTGAATATTATACCTGGGATCCATTTGTTGATTACGATGCTTTTATCAATTTCAGTCAGTACTTCTGGTTGCCTAGTGGACCAGAAACAGTGGACGTACGATCGCTTGGCATTCCAACCAATGATAATTTTGTGGTCACAAGAGAAAATGGGGTTTACACGTTCTCAGGACTATCTGGTAACAATCCCACAATTGATGTGGTACGAGGCGGTAGTTACACATTTCAAGTAGCGCAAAACGCCAAAGAGACTGTGAACTATCGTGTCACAAACAACAGCACCACCGCATACTTGATTGACTTCCAATCCAATCCGACCCTGACGTTGGCACGTGGCAATACCTATGTGTTCAACATCACACTCAATGGTGTATATCCTTTCTGGATCAAAACTGCCCTGAGTCTGGGCACAGGTGATGCATACAATTCGGGCGTGTTGCGAAACGGCAGCAGTTTTGGTCTTGTGACATTTGTTGTGCCACAGGATGCCCCAAACACATTGTATTATGTCAGCGAGAATCAAACCAACCTGCGAGGCACAATCAACATTGTTAACGGCACGCCTGGTACTGGACCTGGATTTTGGATTCAAACCGCCCCAGGAGTGGATGGTGTAGTACCTACCACTCCCAATCTCAGTAACCGCGGTGTTTATGGTGTGACCAACAACGGCGAAGACCTGGGCATAGTAACATTTGACGTGCCACAAAAAACTGCACAAGAATTTTACTATAATCTCACAGACGTAGGCCCAGTTGATTTGTTGACGGAATTAAAATTCAATCAAATCAACAACCAACCACTAGAACAATTTATTACAACCTATGGCGGCATTGATGGTACCACATATCTCAATGGTCGTACACTGGTGTTTACAAACAGCATTGCAGATGCTGAAGATGGCGGCTGGATTGAAACCACATTCTATGATCCGCTGCCTAGACTGGATTCATTCAACGGCGCAGTGGGCAGTTATGATTCTATTAACTTTGATCAGTCTACCGAAGTGCCATTGGCAGATCGGTATCAAATATGGCAAATCAGCACAGTAGACCGCGACGGTGTAGAATACATTAGTCTGTCAAAAATTGCTGATGTTGATATCAATGAAAAATTTACCATCAGTTATGGCAACACCTACAGCAATACCAGTTGGTATAAAAATGCTGTTGGTTACTTTCAACGCATACCTTTGTTGACAGCGTTGTTCAACGAGTTGTATTATCAAGACGGAACTGACCCAGAAATTTTTGGTAAAATTCGTCTGCTGGACCAAACAGAAACCAGTACAATTTTTGTTGATCAAATTATTGGACAAAAAACTTATACCAGCCCCAATGGTGTGGCATTGACCAATGGTCTCAAAGTGCGTTTCACTGGTGATGTACTGCCAGTAAGTTATGGTTCAGGTACTACCACATTTACTTGTACTGCCACCCAGGCCGGCAGCAATTATATCACATGCAGTTCAACCGACGGATTGTACGAAGGCGAAGAAATTGTGTTTTCAGGCACCACCGCAGGTGGTATTGTTGCTGGCCAAAGCTATTATATCAAATCATTAGCAGCCAACGGTATTCAATTTTCAATAGCCACAGTAGCCGACGGTGCAACATTTGAATTGAGCACTGCCACAGTGGTAGGATTTACTGCTGTGGCCATTGCCAACAATGAATTTTATGTAGCAGGAGTTGGCACAGCAATTGAGTTGCTGCCAGTGCGAAACTTTATCACCCCAGAAACTTATGTGGTTGATGCTAGAGATAGTACCATTGCCACAGAACCAGGAGAAGTAGACTATCTCACCGTTGATCGGGCCAGCAAAGATTTGAATGCATGGACTCGTAGCAATCGTTGGTTTCACATAGAAGTCATCCAGGCCAGTGCTACCTACAACAACAACGTGGCTGACCTGGACAACAACTATCGAGCCAAACGCCCAATTATCAACTTCAGACCTGACATTAGATTGTACAACATGGGCACTGAAGGCAAACAGCCAGTGGATATCATTGACTTTTCAGAAACTGATGCACTCAGCAACATTGAAGGCAGCACAGGATATTCAGTGGATGGCTATACATTTGTTGATGGCAGCCGAGTAATTTTTGCTGCTGACTCAGACCCGGAAGTTCGTAATAAAATTTATGTGGTTCAATTCATCACACCTGACAGTGTGGCACCGTTGATTACACAACCAATCATTAATCTTGTAGTGGCCAGCGACGGCGCAGTATTGCTGGATCAAAGCCTGGTATGCCTTGAAGGGACTACACAAAAAGGTGTGAGTTTTTGGTACGATGGTGTGCAATGGACGGAAGCACAACAGAAAACTGGAATACAACAAGCACCGTTGTTTAATGTGTATGATTTGACTGGCATCAGTTTTGGCGACAGAGTCAAATACCCATCCAGCACATTTACGGGCAGCAAGTTGTTCAGTTATGCTGTGGGCGATACTGGCATACTTGATCCAATTTTGCAATTCCCATTACAATATTTGAACATCAACAACGTAGGTGACATTGTATTCGAAAACAATCTCTACAAAGACACATTCTTGTATGTTGAAGACAATGTGTCAATTGTATCTGACATCAGTTCAGGTGTGGCCAGAGAATATGTAGATAGAATTGCGTTTGGCAAACTAATTGGTTGGCAAACTGCTGCGGCAAGCAGTCAGCAATATCAACAATTTAAATTTACATACACTGGGCAAACATTAAAACTTGATGTTGCGGTTAGCACTAATTCAGTGCTACCCCCGATAAAAATTTATGTAAGTTCAGATTTCTTAATGCCCGACGAATACAGTTATCTAGTGGGCGCTGACAGCACAACTATTACTTTGGTCAACACGTATTTGCCCACCAACATCATTGAAGTGTTAGTGTTGAGTGATCAGACCAGTTCAACTGCATTTTATCAGGTTCCAATCAACTTACAAAATAATCCGTTGAATACCAACAGTCCTAGTTTTACACTGGGCACAATTCGCACACACTACGAAAGCATTTGCGAAAATTTGTTGACCTTGTTAGGCCCGGTTAACGGTGCAAACAACACCAGAGATTTGGGTAATATTGTGCCATACGGTGCCACCATACTGCAACAAAGTTCTCCGTTGACCTTGGCTGGATATTTCTTGCGCAGTGAAAAATACAACATATTTTCAAGCCTGCAATATAACAGCAATGAATATTTGAAATTCAAAGGTCAGATGTTGAACACTGCAATTCAACAAGTGGTTCAATTTCAAACTGCCGGCGAAATACTTGATATTGCCATAGCAGATATCACACTGGGACGCATAGAAACACAACCATTCTACTGGAGCGACATGATACCTGCAGGTGCAGTGTATCAAACCACAACATACACTATATCAAATACTACCGGCGATACATTTGATATTGTTAATGTGTACAATTACACATCAGCCAACTACCTGGGTATGAATGTGTATTTGAATGATGTGATTCTTTCCAGAGATCTTGATTACGCAGTGGCCACAGATGGTCCTCGAATTGTAGTATCAGTAACATTGTCTTTGGGCGATGTGTTGACAATAAATGAATACTCTACTACCTATGGTAGTTTTGTTCCTAATACACCTACCAAACTAGGCTTGTATCCTGCATTCCGTCCTGAGATTATCACACAGAAGACCAGTTCAGGTTTGCAAACAGTGATTGTGGGACATGATGGCAGCATCACAAAGACATTTGGTGACATTAGAGATGATGTGCTGTTGGAATTTGAAACAAGAATATTCAACAACTTGAAACTGGACGGAAATCCTGTACCAATCAGCATTGCAGAAGTGCTACCTGGACAATTTAGAACCACCGGCTACAGCATTGCTGATGTCAACAACATCCTGGCCACAGACTTTTTGAGTTATGTGGCCTGGAACAAGCTGGATTACAAAACACAAGATTATTCAGCTGCCAACGAATTTTCATGGAACTATAGTGGAAGCACCAGTCGATTAGATAATGACGCACTGCCAGGAGCATGGCGCGGAATCTATCGATACTACTATGACACTCAACAACCTGCAGAAACACCTTGGGAAATGTTGGGATTCTCAATTCGTCCAACCTGGTGGAATCTGGTGTACGGGGATGGCCCATACACTCAAGACAACTTGGTGTTGTGGGACGATTTGGCAGCAGGTTATGTTGCAGATCCTGCTGCTCCGTATTACCGTCCAGAATATGCTAGACCAGCAAGTATTGACCCAAACACTGGTGAACCATCATTGTTGCCAGTAATACCTACCAGCTCAGAAGGCGAATTGTTGAGTCCGTTTGATTCAGTGGTGGGTACCTACAATGATACCACATTCCGCAAGAGTTGGGCAGTAGGCGACGGCGGACCTGTAGAAGCATCATGGTGGAACTCCAGTGCATACCCATTTGCTGTCATGCGACTGTTGGCATTGACTCGACCCGCCAAGTTCTTTGCCTTGTTTGCTGATCGTGACTTGTACAAATTTGACGCAGACCTTGATCAGTATCTTTACAACAATCGTTATAGATTGAATGCCAATGATTTGGAAATATACGGCAACGGTGTTAGCAAGGCCAGTTATATTGACTGGATTGTGGACTTTAATCGTCAAAGCGGAGTAGACAGCACCGCTGACCTCACTGCCGATCTTGGTGCATTGGATGTGAGATTGTGCTACAGAATGGCCAGTTTCTCAGACAAACAGTATATCAAAATTTACACTGAAAAGTCCAGCCCTAACTCTACCAACACCACTTTCTTGATTCCTGACGAAAGTTATGACCTGGTATTGTACAAGAACCAACCGTTTGATCGAGCCAGTTATTCAGCTGTTGTGATACAAAAAGTTGCAGGTGGCTACGCAGTGTTTGGCTACAGTACATCACAACCGTACTTCAACATAATTCAAAGCATCTATGCTGGACGTTTGCAAACTTATAGTGCAGGCGGTGCAACTGTGCAAGTCCCTACGTTTTATACAAACAACGTTACACAGATTCCATATGGATTTATTTTTGCCAGTGAAACCGCAGTGTCTGACTTTTTGTTGAGTTATGGAAAATACTTAGAACGACAAGGTCTGATATTTGACAATCGTACCAATGGGTATGAATTAAACTGGGGCCAAATGGTCAATGAGTTCCTGTACTGGAGTCAGCAGGGTTGGGACGAAAATGCCTTGATCAATTTGAATCCATTGGCATTCAGACTCAGTATTTCTCGTGAGCAGGCTGTGGTAGACAGCATTGCTGCACAAACGTCTGACAATATTTTGTTAGATCAGAATCGTAGAGAGTTGCCCACACGCAATCTCATTATCACACGACTGGACAATACATTCACAGCAGAACCTGCTACAGATCAAACACTGAGCTACATTGATTTAAAATACACTTCATATGAACACATGATTGTGTTGAACAATGCCAGCGTGTTTGGCGATTTGATTTATCAACCAGTGACCGGTGCCCGTCAAAGTCGACTAAATCTGATTGCTGTGACCACAACTGAATGGAATGGTTCAGTAGATGCGCAAGGTTTTATTCTCAACCAAGACAATATTCAAGAGTGGAACTCATATACAACATATACCAAAGGTGAAATTGTCAAGTACAAAGGAGCATATTGGTCGGCGGCCAGCATTGTGCAACCCACAGCAGTGTTTAATGCTAACAACTGGTTAGCTAGCGACTACACGCAAATAGAATTGGGGTTGTTGCCTAACCTGGCCAACAAGGCGGACCAGTTACAAAACAGTTACAATATTAATACTGCCAATCTTGAAACAGACAACGACTTGTTGAGTTATGGTTTGATTGGATTCCGTCCACGTCAATACATGACATCATTGAATCTTGATGATGTCAGTCAATTGAATGTATACCGACAGTTCCTAGGCAGCAAAGGTACCATACTCAGTGCTGAATTGTTTGCTCAGGCCAACCTGGGTAAAGAATCTGCAGATTACAGCATTTACGAAAATTGGGCAGTACAACGTGCAGTGTATGGCGCCAATGCCAATCGCAGTTTCTTCCAGTTGCGATTGAATCGTGCGTTGTTGGATTCCAATCCCAGTCTAATACAAATCGTTAATCCTCAGGAAACCAGTCAAGCAGATCAAATTGTTTTGGTGTCAGATATATGGCGGGAAAGTTACAATATCACTTCCCCAGACATACTGCCTACTACTACCACATTGCCCACAGACATTGCATTGCCCACAGCAGGTTATGTGAATCTTGACGATGTTGATATCACAGTATTTGATATCGATAACACCGACAGCTTGGCCGCAAACATCAACTCAATTGGTGTTGGTACAAATGTATGGGTAGCAAAGATCAACGCTTATGACTGGGCCATTTACAGAACTCAATCAGTACCGGGCACTATCAATCACGTGTGTGACAACTTAGATGGAACCAGTTTGGTCATATTCTCTGGACAGCATGGACTAACAGTCAATGACAAATTGGTCATACGATTCTTTGACACTGAAGTGGATGGTGTGTACACTGTACTCAGTATAGTAAGCCTTGACACAATCACTGTTGCATTTAGTTTTACTGGTGATCGCACTGTGGGCAACGGCACAGGACTAGGTTTTACTTTACAAACTCAACGTGTGGCACAGGCCAGCGATGTATTGAATCTTCCTTATGCCAATACCATTGAACCAGGAGCCAAAGTTTGGGTAGATGACAATGGCCAGGGACTGTGGAGTGTGCTTGAAAAACAAGATGTGTTTGCTGAATTATTGGGATTGAGTCCTTCAGAAGTTGACCAAGGCGAACAATACGGCAGTGCAATAGCACAAGCACAAAATAGATATGCTGCCTTGGTCGGCAGTCCAAGATATCGATTCCCAGTAGGTGCAACTGAATGGGCCTTTGCCAATGAATATGTTGAATTTTCAATTGTGTATGTGCCAGATCCACTACAAACAGAATTTTTCTATGCACCTGCTCCTGTACCACAAGGCATCAGCATCTATAACACTGCATACTGGACTCCGTATCCATTGACCAACTTGCCACCACGTGGTGGAGTTTATGTGTACGTCAAGGGCGATAGTAATGTGTACGCACCAGTTAGTGCCCTGGCACCCAACGATGCTGTGCTAAGCCTGGATGTATTGGATGTTAGCGGTGGCGTATACAATGGTCAAACGGCTGCTCGTGGATACGGCACTAGTGTAGACTTTGGTAACCAAACCTGGGCTGTGGCTGGAGCACCAGGCAGTTTGGGATCAACCGGTGCCGTGGACAATGGGTATGCTGTGGTCATTTTTAGAGATCCACAACTGGCAGCACCAGGAAATATTCCTTACGGACAATGGCAATTGTTGACCAGCCCTGGGTCCACCACTGCGGCTGAAGAATTTGGATACAGTGTTGCAATCAGCCAGGATGAACGTTGGATATACGTCGGTGCACCTGGCGTAAATGCTGTATATGCGTTTGGACGGGTTGATTGGCAGTTACAAAATCTCAAAGCAGTTGGAGACGGAGCAACTACTAATTATTTCATTGGCAATGCAATCAAAATTGATGCCAATACTCAACTCACAGTCAGTGTGGACGGCGATGAACAAATTTTAGGCACAGATTATGTGGTGCTCAATTCATTGACCATGGTGGTGTTTACTACACCTCCTGCAGAAGGCAACGCCATTGAGATTATCAGAACCAGTCGTAAAATTCTTGATTATCAGGCCACTTACAACTTAGGCCAGTCTGCAACCAGTGGATCAGGATTGGGAGCCAAGTTTACTGTTGTGTATCAACGCAACGAAATTGGCCAACCAGCAGCCAGCAAAGGTTTGGTATCAGTTACCACACCTGGCGCAAATTACACAGTGTCTGACACTATAACCTTAAGTGCTGCTAGTTTTGGCGGCTCTGTGACCAATGGCAATATCACTCTAACAGTGACCAGCATTGGTGCGGGCGGATCAGTAACTGGATTTTCTATTGCATACTCTCCGTCAGTGTTGGTAAGCACATTCTCATTGAATGAGTACTTGTTTAGTGCTGACAACATTTACAGTTTTACTTTGCTGGTAGATGGTGTAGTGCAACGTCCCAACATTGACTACACATTTAACAATGCCACATATGATGTGACATTTGCAGCAGCATCTAACCCACCTGCTGGTGCAAGTATCATTGTACGTGCCGAAGGCTATTTTGAATACTCGGGCACAATCACATACACAGGTTCACAAGCAGGTGATAGATTTGGGCATACAGTCAGCACCAGCACTGATGGTCGACAAGTGTTGATTGGTGCACCACACACCACAGAATCTAGTCTTACTGAAGCAGGCACAGTGTATGTGTTTGATCGCGACGTACAGCGATTCTTCTACGGCACTGACGGATCAACAGTATCTTTTACTACACTAGGATCAGTGGCAGCCCCAGTCAGTGTGTTGGTTAATGACACGTTTTTTGTTAATGAATTAAGTGCAGGGCCCGACGAAACTGACACATTCTCAGTAAATAGCAACATTGTTACCATACTTGGCAATTTACAAGTGGGCGATATTATTGAAATTGAAACCAACAGTTTACAATTTGTACAGTCGGTCACACAAAACACAGTGGAAGAGTTTTCTAACTTTGGATATGCAACAGACCTGTGCAGTTATAATTGTAGTCTGTATGTTGGCGCACCAAACAGCAGTCTCCAGCAATTAAAAGGTGGCATAGTTGAAAGACATATCAATCAAAGCCGCGCATATGGAATTACCACTGCCACATTGGCCAATGCCAACTTAAATAGTGGCGATACCATTAGAATCAACAACCAAGATGTTGTGGTTCCTAATGCATGGAACAATACTGCATCTTATGCAACAGATATTGTGGTGTACAACTACAGTGCTGCCACTGCAATAACTTCAATATATTTGAGTTTGCAAAGTGTGCCTGCAGGTACTGCACTATCCAACACTTCGTATTGGTCAGCAATCACAACAACCGCAGTTGCCGCCAGCGCAGAAGTACGTGCGTTGGCCGTACAAATCAATGTGGATGTTCCTAATGTACAGGCCACAGTTGACATTGACGGGTATCTGACTATTGCGGTTCAGAATTCAGCAGCAGCGCCAGTTGGTGACAAATTAAATGTTGCACCAGGCAGTGTTGGCACCACATTTGCTGATCTTGAGTTTGAAACTTATGTGTTTACCCAAACAATTAATAGTCCATATCCTGCAGACTATGCTGGGTTTGGCAGCAGTCTCAGCATTGAAGATAGTGCTATAAATCTAGTGGTTGGTGCACCTCGAGGTACACTGTATCTGATCACAATTTTTGATCTCAACAACACAGTGTTTGACGAAGATGCCACAGACTTTTTTGATCAAACTGTACAAAGTGGTGCTGTTTACACCTATGATTTGCTGGCCAGTGCTACCCCATCTGTCAGCAACCCAGACAAGTTTGTGTTTGGCCAACAAATTGACAATCCTGATGTGGTATCTTACGATCAATATGGCACGGCAGTGAACTACACTGACGGTGTGTTGTTCACAGGTGCACCGGGCAACGAATTTGAAGACAGCACACTCACAGCAAACTATGGACGAGTATTTGTGAGTACCAACGAAACTCGTACTCCATCTTGGTCTGTGTTGCGTGAGCAGAAACCTGTAGTAGATGTAAGATTGTTAAACTCTGTTTACTCTTATGATAGACTTACATCAGCCACCACACAGTACTATGATTTCTTCAACCCATTGCAAGGCAAGATCCTTGGAGCTGCTAGACAAAACTTGGACTACATTGGTGCAGTAGATCCTGCCAGCTACAATGTTGGCCCTGTTGGTATACGTGGCACCACCTGGGGACAAAGTCGTGTAGGTGAAACATGGTGGGATACCAGCACAGTGAGATTTATTGATCCCAATCAAGATGATATTGTGTATGCAAGTCGTCGTTGGGGGCAAGTGTTTCCTGGCAGCAATGTGGACGTTTATCAATGGATTGTGAGCACAACATCTCCCGCAGACTACGTAGGAGAAGGAACTCCATACAGCATTGATAGTTATGTGGTAAACACGGTGTTAAGTGCCAATGGTATTTTTAATACTGAATATTATTTTTGGGTGCGCGGCATAACTGCTACTGCCACACAAAAAGGCAAAACTCTGCCAGTCAGTACAGTGGCCAACTATATTGAAAACCCCAGAGCATCTGGTATAACTTATCTTGCACCCATTGATGCCAGTACCATTGCATTGTACAATGCTGGTGATTACATCAACGCACAAGACACAATTATCAGCATTGAGTTTGACAGAGAATTAACCAGTGACAATGTTCACGTTGAATATGAGTTGGTTGCGCAGGACCGTGAAGATGCATTCATCAGCAGAAATTTATACCGCAAAATGCAAGACAGCTTCTGCGGTGTTGATACCAACGGCAGTCTAGTGCCCGACATCAATCTTGGTGTGGCAGAACGATATGGTGTGCAGTTCCGCCCACGTCAAAGCATGTTTGTGGATAGATTTGCAGCGTTGAGAAACTACTTGACTCGTGCCAATACAGTGCTGGCAAGATATGCCATTGCCGAAAGCCGCCAGTTTGTGTTGTTAAATAGCAGTGAACCTGAGCCGCTGGCAGGCACAGGCGCATGGAACAAACGTGTGGAAAATTTGGAAATACTTGAGTTCCAAAATATTAATATTGTGGTACTGGGGTACAAATACCTGGTAGTCAGTGATTCTAGCAACAGAGGACTATGGACAATTTACACTGTTGAAGAAAGAGATACTGGCGCCGGCATTGTAAGAATTTTGCAATTGACTCAGGTACAAAATTATGACACCAAACAATACTGGAGTTATATCAACTGGTATTTGCCAGGATACAATAGCAGTAGCAAAATTATTGCTGAAGTTCCAAATGTATCTAGTCTTGACACGTTGAATGTCGTTGTTGGCAGTAGTGTAAAAGTCACTGCCAACAGTCTGGGTAAATTTGAAATTTATCTGCGTGGTGCCACTGGGTTTGAACGTGTGGGATTGCAAGATGGCACAATTGAATTTTCTGCACAATTATGGGATTACCAACTAGGACGTTTTGGTTTTGATGTTGAAGTGTTTGACGCTCAATATTATGACCAAGAACCTGTGATTGAAACACGCAAGATCATCCAGGCCATCAACGAAGAATTATTCATTGATGACTTGCAAATTGAACGCAATCGTCAACTGACATTGATGTTCAACTTTGTGCTCAGCGAATTTGCTGCTCCTGAATGGTTGGTCAAAACCAGTCTGATTGATGTGGAACACAGAATTCGTAGTTTGACAAAATTTCAAAACTACAGTCGCGACAACCAAGAGTTTGTGCTGGACTATATTCAAGAAGTCAAACCGTATCATGTGCAAGTCAGAGAATTCAATCTGCGTTACAACGGTTTTGACCAATGGTTTGGGGACATGACTGACTTTGATTTACCAGCATACTATAACACCAGTTTGCAAATTCCTCAGTTTACCAGTCCCATCTTGTTGCCGTATGTTCACAGTACGTCATTTAATTCTGAAACAAATAACCTCAGTGATTTACCGGCCAACTCAACTGTATGGGCATCATGGCCATATAGCCAATGGTTTGAAAATTATTTGTTAAGGTTGGATTCTGTTGATCTGATAAATGGTGGGTCAGGATACACCGAGCCCCCTGAAGTTGAGATTACTCCTAATCCGAACGATCCTGCACCAGAAGTTCTTGCTCAGGCTGTGGCAGTGTTAAATGGAATAGGACAAGTGGTTGGTATAAATGTCACGGTCAGTGGATCAGGTTATCATTCCACGCCAACAATTACTTTCATTGGTGGCAATGGCACAGGTGCCATAGCATATCCACGTATGACAAATGATGTTGTTCGTCAATTCCGCACAGTAATACGATATGACAGATTCCAGTATCAAACTACAATCCAGATCTGGAGCAGTGAAGGCACTTACGAAAACGGTACCTTGGTTCGATACAACGATCGTGTATGGTCCGCACTCAATGCTGACGGCAGTTCAGCAGTGGTGGGCCCAACATTTGATTTGGAAAATTGGGCAGTGGTCAACGCAGCCACATACACTTATCCAGGCAGCACACAAGCCACTGGATTGACTGGTGTTGACCGTACCATGGGCCTTTATGTGCCCGGAGCCAACGAATTTGGACTAGAATTACCATTGTTGGTAGATGGTGTTGATTATCCTGGTGTACAAGTTTTTGGCGATTACTTCACAGGCACACAAACACTGGACGCCAACTATCAAAGCGAGTTTGCTGACATTTATCTTGGTGAACGTTTTAGTGATATCAACGTGGATGGTGGCGAGTTCGTTGGGCCATATGAAGGTCATGCACCAGAAGAACTGGTAAATGGATCAGAGTACGACACATTGGACATGCGTATCTACACTCGTCCAGGATCAGACTGGCAGAACGACGGACACGGCTTTCAAATTGGCACAATTCGTTACACATTTGAACCGGGCATTACATTTGATTACAGTTGGGCCGGCATTGTAGATAATCCAATCAACATAGTTGTGTCTAACTTGACCACTGGTCGAGTATTAGCAAGTGGCAGTGATTATGTTGTTAATTGGGACGAAGGCACAGTTACTATCGCTATCACCCCCAATGTCAATTCAGGTGCTATTATCAGCATAGATGTTTATGAAATTGGCGGCGGAAGTCAGTTATTCAAAGGCAACTACACAGGCATAGATGTTATAGCAGACAACAACACAATAATTGTTCCAGTTGGATATAAAGAAATTGTGAACGTTTATGTGTTTGTAAATGGCAACTTGGTGGCAAGTCCAGAAGTTGCTGCATACACTGCCAGTCAGGCATATAATATAAATGACACATATCAATCTGTTGATATTGTATTCAACAACAATGCACTAGCAGTGACCAATACAGTGAGTGGATCTAATTTAATCACTTGCAACAGCACCAGTGCGCTGACCATTGGTCAACCAGTTGTTTTCTCAGGCACAGTGTTTGGTGGAGTTGTTGCAGCACAAGAATATTATGTGCAAAGCATTCTCAACGGAACACAATTTTACATAACAAATATTGCAGGATCTACTACCCCATTGGCCTTGACCACAGCATCAGGCTTGATGACTGGATCACCAAAAGGCACATACTATCGTGCTGTTCAAACAGTTCCTCCTGGTATTGTGTTGACTAACACCAACTATTGGATACCGTTTGTTCCTTCTGTTCGCAGTGAAGTCGTTATCACAGCCACCATCACAGCCACTGATGAAATATCACTATTAGTATTAGGGAATGCAAACAGTATCACAGTGACTGACACGCAAGCATTGGGCAATGCTATTGTGTTGCTGGGGTCAACTGCATCATTAAGTGTGGGGCAAACTGTCACATTCTCAGGCTATAGTCTAGGTGGGGTGTTAACAGGCACCACTTATAATATACTCAGCATTGTTGACGACTCAATGAGCGCAATTACCATTACAGAAGATGGTATTACAGAAGTCTCTTTGATTGACGACGAAGCCACTTGGTCTGGGGAATTGGTGGCAAAATTTGTGCCCACAATTTATCAGAGTTGGAGTACTCCTGTAATTGAGATATTTGTTGTGGACCAAGTCATTATTGACAGCAGTTCTGTAGAGATTGAAACTGCACCTATTTTCAGCAATCCAGCCAACATGATCGTCATGATCAATGGTTACAGAATACTTGGCCCAAGTTGTATAGAATGGATTGGTGATGGCACCACTGCCAGTTTTGGACTACCACAACGTATGGGCACAAGTTTTTTACAATCAACAATTGATGCTGTGAACGATATTCAAGTGTACGTAAATGGCGTGTTGCAAAAACAATCATTTGGTGCCGAAATTGGTGTTTACAGTGTCACAAACTGGGACGGCAGTAACACTCCTGGACGACAAGTTGTGTTTGATGCAGTTCCAGCTGATGGTACAGTTATTGTGATTGCAGTCAGCACCCTGGTCGACGGTGAGTTTGCATACAATCCTGTTGTGCCAGAATTTACATCTACCTTGCAAATTTCCAGCACACTTAACTTGGGCGATATTGTGCAGGTTATTACTTGGAATGACACCCGTGAACAAAATGCATTGACATTGACATTTGCTGGACCAGTGCAAACAGGCACAACAATTTTCCAAGCATACGACGAAACGGATTACGACAGCCCAACGCTGAATGATCCAACACAACCGTTGCCTGGAGAATTTGCTTTTGAAGTAGGAACATCAAGCCCAACTAACGATTTTGATTTGTTACGTGATAACATTGATGCCAGCAGACTATGGGTCACATTAGATGGCTACAGATTGTTCGAAGGCAGTGATTATACTATTCAAGGACAATATTTGATACTGGCACAAGGTGCAATTGGCGCGGCTCAAGTATTGATTGTCACTGAGTTTACTAATTCTGTGGTACCCGAAGCCATTGCATTCCGTGTGTTCCAGGACATGCGAGGAGTGCAAGCCACTTATAGAATGACCACAGCTACCACTACACAAGTGGCACAAGCAGTCAGTGCCACTGCTGATGTTGTTTATGTGGAAAATGCAGCAGCATTGAGTGAACCTGACTTGCCTGCTGGAGTTTTTGGCGTCATATCCATTGATGGCGAACGCATCATGTACAGGTATCGTGATTTGGTCACTAACAGCGTTTCTGGATTACAACGTGGCACAGCCGGCACAGCAACCAATAGTCATGCAGTAGGCGCAGACGTTTATGACATTGGACGCGGCAACTTGTTGAATGTTCAGTATCAAGACTACGTGGTCAAAGACACAGGCATGGGCGATGGCACAACTGCTGTGTTCTATGCTCCTAGCATTGACATTGCAGACTTTGGTGATTCTAGTACTGTGTATGTGGAAAGTATTGAAGTTTATGTGGGTGGTGTTCGCCAATACAACTACAGTGATACCACTGCCAACAGCGAATATCGTTATATTGTTTCGTTGTTTGATCCATTGGCCATTGAGTTCATAGTTGATGATACATATCCAGCACCGGCTGCAGGCAGTGAAGTGACCATACTACAACGCCGAGGTAAAACTTGGTATGAGCCCGCTAATGGCAACCCCAGCAACGGTGTAGCATTACAAGAAACTGATACAATAGCCGCAAGGTTTTTGTGTGACAGATAACACGGATAAATAAAAGACCATGTCAAACACAGCACCAAAACAGGCAACCGAATCACAAAAAACTGCACCACAGTCGCGCCGCCCAAACGAAACTGGCACAATCAGTGTGCAAGCGCACATGAGGATTTTTGATCCAAAAACACAAAAAACTTATGTGGAGGGACGAGCATGATTCAGCCTGGACTGTGCAAAATTGAAGGATTTGTCAAGATACATGATCCTAAAACTGGTGAAGTTCTTGTGGACAAAAAGAACGCAATTCACTACGAGAATATCAGTTTGGCCATGGCTCAAACTCTAAGCGATCGCAACACTGGTTATATATACGAAATGGCATTTGGCAACGGTGGATCCAGCGTAGATCCCACAGGTGTTATTACATATTTGCCCCCAAATACCACAGGTCAAAACGCCGACCTGTACAACCAAACTTACGCCAAAGTAGTGGATGACAATTCTGCAGCTGATACCGACCCCGAAAACAACAAAATGACACCGTTGCATGTGAGTGGCAATGTTTACAGTGATATTTTGGTAACGTGTTTGTTGGACTACGGCGAACCGCCAGAACAGCAGGCATTTGACAATTCAACCAATTTCAGTGGTGAATTTGTGTTTGACGAACTTGGATTAAAAACATGGAATGGATCAGTAGACAATCTAAGGTTGGTTACTCACGTGATTTTCCATCCTGTACAAAAGAGTTTGAATCGTCAGATTCAAATTGATTACACCCTGCGTATACAGACGCTGAGTAACATAAATGCTGTATAAATATAGCAACTAGGAACCTTTGACATGGCATATACAATCAATCTAACAGACGGCACAGTTTTTGCTACCATCAGTGATGGTACCATTAATACATCAAGTTCAATGATCTTGGTGGGTAAAAACTACGCTGGATACGGTGAATTTTTGGACGAAAACTTTATCCACTTGTTGGAAAGCGGTGCAAATACCACTGCACCAGCAGCGCCATTGACCGGACAACTTTGGTGGGACAAAACCAATACACTGTTAAAAGTGTACACCGGCACTGCATTTAAAAACATTGGGTCAGCCACATCCAGTGCCAGTCAACCCAGTCCCAGTGTAGTCGGTGATTTGTGGTACAGTACTACCAACCAACAACTCAATGTATGTACTGTAGCAGGCAATCCAGGAACATTTATTGTAGTTGGTCCTGGATTCTCCACTGCACAAGGTACATCAGGCGCTATACCTGAAACTATCTTAAATTCAGTCGGCGCCCAACGATTCATTACAAGTTTGTATGTGAACAATACCAGAGTTGGAATTGTGTATGAGGGGGCGTCATTCATACCTGAAGTGGGTTTGCAGGCAGCTTTCCCAACCATCTTCCCAGGCATCACACTGAGTTCTACAGTGGCAGGTGCGGTGTTTGCTGGATCAGCCACTAATGCACAGTTGTTGGACAGTTTGGACAGCAGTCAGTTCATGCGTACTGACACAAACACTTCTACTACTGGTGTGTTGCGTGTACAAACCAATACTGGCTTGTTTGTTGGGTCAGCCAACGTGTTTAACGTCAACACCACAACCACAGATGCCAACATCAAGAGCAATATCTCTGGTGGTAATTTAATCATACAAGCCAATGTCAGCGGCACAACATATACCGTGGCCACTGCTTATGGTGCCAATGGCGTTTTTGCCATTGGCAATGCTGCCACAGTAGGTACAACATTGGGCGTGACTGGCAACAGTTCTGGTGGTAATTTGACCACAGGCGGACAAGTATCAGCCACAGGCAACGTGACTGGTGGCAACATTATTACTGGCGCTTTAATGCAAGCCGCCTCAATCAGTGCCACAGCCAATGTGCAAGCGGGTAATTTACGCACCGTTGGGCAAGTAAGTGCCACTGGTAATATCACCGGCGCAGCTAATATTGCAGGTAATTATTTCTTGGGTAATGGCTCACAACTCACAGGCTTGAGCCTGGGGGTTAGTGTGACCAAGATTGAGAATGGTACTTCAGAAGGCTTTATCAATGCGTCTGGTGGCAACATTGCATTTACTGTGGGCGGAACTGGTAATGTGTTGGTGCTAACGTCAGGAACTGCATACTTTGTTGGCAATGTCAGCACAATTGGCATTGAGAAAACTGGTTCCAATGCAATTGGTAACATCGGATCCAGCTCAAACTACTTCAACCGTGTGTTTGCCACTGCTACCACAGCACTGTACGCCGACGTGGCAGAACGCTTTGCTGCCGACGAATTGTTGGAACCTGGTACAGTTGTAGAATTGGGCGGTACTAAAGAAATTACTCGATCTACTGAAGATTTAAGTGAAAACGTATTTGGCGTAATAAGTACAAGACCAGCCTACACCATGAACGGCGGAGCCGGTGATGATGACACCCATCCAGCGGTTGCAATGACAGGTCGAGTTCCTGTAAAATGTGTGGGTACAATACGCAAAGGTGATCGATTGGTCAGTGCTGGCGAAGGTGTTGCAAGAGCAGCACAATCTGGTGAAGCCACAGCATTCAATGTGATTGGCCGCTCGCTGGAAAACAAACACACACCAGAACTTGGAACAATTGAAGCAATTGTAACAATCAAATAATAGGAAACGAGAAATGACATATTCAAGTGGCGGCTTAATTCAGGCAGCAGATTACAATGGTTTTGTAAGCACCAACGTTGGTGCCAATCTCAATGCTGTGTTGAACACTGCATACGGACAGACTGCTGTTGGTACTGTGGCCGCGCTGGGAACTGTCACTGCCACCCAGTGGGCCAGTTTGGTCAACAGCACTGCCAGCATGGGCGCACATACAGTCACACCGCTCACTGCAAGAACCGCACCTAGTGCAGGACAAACCATCGACATATTGGCCGCTGTGAATAGTGACTTGGGTAGCATTTTTTCAAATCGCTACAATGCTGTTTCGGTAGGCAGTCAATTCACAGGCTGGAGCGGCACCAACAGCAAAACTTCACAAACTGGCACATCAGGTGGTGTGCCCTGGACCATTACATTTACCAACACAGTGACCTGGGCCAGTGCTGCTGCCGCAACTTATTTTTTCAATGCCGGCGGTCTGATCAAAATTGATGTGGCAAAAAGTTCAACTGGTCTAACAGGTGATCCAGAATGGAACGACTTGGCCACCACCTTGTGCGGTGACATTTATGTTTCCGGACTGGCTGCAGCACATACCATAGCCGGTGTTTCATACACAGGAACAACCAAAATTGGCGGCACCGGCACACCAACCACACTGAGCACTGCCACTGGTTGGGATGCTCTTGTGGACGGCGCAGGCGCTACCATTGTGTACAAACAGTTTGCTGACACTGCGCCTTACACCGGCAATTACATTCAACACACATTGGCCAAAAGCGCAGGTTCAACCATATTAACCATCTCCACAACCTGGGTTGCTGTGGATACCAACGTGCCTCCCACAAGTGGTACTGATCCAATCACAGGTGGTACAAACGCATCAGGTGCCACACCCGGCACAGCACCTTGTACCATTGTGACATATTATCCACCAGAAACAACCAATCTCTCCAACTCCTGGGGCACACCCACTGTGGTTGCCACAACAGCCTAACCAAAAGGGGTAGTTGCCCCTTTACTTTCCCCTACTTTTCCTATATAATGCATTATGAATACTGATGCCTTGGTTGCTCACGCACGAGCAAGATTTGATCACGCAGCCGCTCGACGAGTGCTAAAAGAAAAGTACGAAGCACGTATGGTGTTTGCCCATGGGGGCGGAATGTGGCGGGCTGGACCAGACCTGTTGACTGTGTTGTTGGCCTGCGCACAAGACAAGGATGTGGTGATATTAGACTTGTACGAAACACCTGTTAAAATTGTTGTAACAGACTTGTTTGCTCGAGCACACGAACGCTGGCAAGAGCAAATGAACGCATGGAAAGTAGAATGGGACGAACTAAACAAAAAACGCTGACACAAGGTGTGTTGATCTTTGCCTTCAACAATGAGGCAACGGATTACATTGCCATGGCAGCATGGAGTGCAAAGAACATTCGCAGGCATTTAAACCTGCCAGTGGCCTTGGTCACAGACAATCCAAAAGTGGCCGCACAGTATGATTTTGAACACATCATTGCAACTGTGCCCGATACTGGTGGCTCACGATACTTTGTTGATTACAATGCCAATGTGACCTGGCACAATGCCGGGCGCATCAATGCTTACGAACTGTCGCCGTTTGAACAAACCTTAGTACTGGATGCTGACTATGTGATAGCCAGTGATAGATTATTGCAAGTACTAGCACTACCACAGCAATTTGCAGCCTTTAAGGATGGATTTGATCCCAGCAGTATGACCAATCTTGACACCTTTGGTGCGTATAACATGCCCATGTGGTGGGCCACAGTAATGATGTTCCGTCGTGGCAACATCAGCCAATACATATTTGATAGTATGCAAATGATACGCAACAATTGGCAACATTATCGAGACCTGTATGGTATTCACCAAAACAACTATCGCAATGACTATGCCCTGAGCATTGCCCTAGGCTTGGTAGCAGGCGCTGAACAATCAGTACATGAGATATTTTTTCCCATGCTCAACGTCATGCCAGATCATGGGTTAACTTGTGTGGAACAAGATCATTATGAAATCACATACACCAACACCGAAGGTAAATTGAAAACTTTAAGTTGGGCTGGATTAGACTTTCATGCCATGTGCAAAAAGCATTTGGGAACCATCGTTGCAACCAATGGATGAACAAGGTTATGTGATTGTTGCTGTGAACAGTGACACAGTTGATTACTTGGACTGTGCTAGAACCTTGGCCAAGACCATACGTTACTGGGATCCGTCAGCACGTATCTGTCTGGTCACAGACAGCCCCTATACTGATCCCTTGTATGATCACCACAGGCAACTTGTGCCTGACGCCAACCCTTATGCCAATGACGCACAACTGTTCAGACTCACACCATTTCGTGAAACTATTAAACTGGAAGCAGACATGTTTGTTGTCAGTCCTATTTCACACTGGTGGGATCAGTTTAGACATAGAGATATTGTAATACCTACTGGCTGTAGAGATTGGCAAGACCGTGTGAGCACAGCAAGGCATTACCGCAGAGTGTTTGATGCGAACAACTTGCCCGATGTGTATAATGCTGTCACATACTGGCGGCGCAGTACAACTGCTAAAGAGTTTTTTTCATGGGTCAGCAACATATTTGCCAACTGGGCAGAGTTTAAGAAACTCTTAAAGTTTCCGGATGAAACACCATCAACTGATCTTGTGTATGCCATGGCAGCAGAGATCATGGGTCGAGATCGTGTGACCTTGCCATTCAGCACATACCCAAAGATAGTGCATATGAAACGACACATAGCAGGCACAGGTACAGAAGCCTGGACCCGAGAACTGATTTGGGAATATCAGGACATGCGCCTGCGTATACAAACTGTGGCACAAACCGGTGCGTTTCATTACAATGTCAAAGAATGGCGAGCATGACCCCTGAAGATTTTTGGTCAATACTACACAACATGCCGGAACCCCAGCCAGTGTTTTATCGCTTGTATCATGATAACCAAGGGCACCCGCTATTCTACAGCATGGCGGATGAGCCTGGTACATACATTGAGATTGACCAGGAAACTTTTGCTCGTAACGTGTCTAATGTGCGTGTGCGAGATGGCAAGTTAGTAGAAATAATGTGGACAACCACAACAAAATTGGTCCCTGGCAACTCTGGATCCCCTTGTCATCCTGACAATGTCGCTGTAATCGTTGCTGAGGACCAACCTCATACCAAATGGAGCAAACAAATATATGAATCAAATTGACGTAGCAGACTTGGACTGCGTATACCTAAGTTATGATGAACCTGAAAAAGAAGAGTTTTGGGTCCGGATCAAAAACATGGTGCCTTGGGCCACCAGAGTGGATGGAATCAGAGGATCAGATGCAGCACACAAAGCCGCTGCCACGGCCAGTACAACTGAACGCTTTATCTTGATCGACGGAGACAACATCCCTGACGCCGCTTTCTTTAACCAAACACTAACATTTGACACACCAGACTGGGAACAAGCAGTGTTTCGTTGGCGTGCCCGTAATCACATAAATGGCCTAATGTATGGCAATGGCGGACTGAGTTCATGGACCCGAGAGTTTGTGTTCAACATGCGCACACATGAAGCCACAGATGGCCGTGTAGAAACTGAAGTGGAGTTTTGTTTTGATCCCATGTACTGGCCCATGTACGACTGTTACTCAACCACATATCCTAATGCTTCCCCTTTCCAAGCATGGCGTGCCGGCTTCCGTGAAGGCGTAAAGATGTGCCTGAGCCGAGGTGCCCGACCCACAGTGGAAGAATTTCAACAACAAGTGCATCAACGCAATCTGGATCATTTGACCATTTGGCACAACATTGGCGCCGATGTCAACAATGGACAGTGGGCCATGGCTGGGGCAAGACAGGGCACATACATGACCATGCTCACAAACTGGGATCATCGTAAGGTACAGGACTTTGATGCCTTGTCTGAGATATGGGACACAATAAAAGATGCAGAACCAAGATTACTGAGCGGGCGTGTGGCAGATGATTTGCACAACCAATTGGACTTGCCTATGGCCATCTTTGAAGGTGAGCAAAGCCGATTCTTCAAACAACACTATCGTAGCAACTGGCACAACCGTGGTGTTATGGTTAGAGAGATTGATGTCATCCGTGAACAAGAAGGTTGGTAATGAACAAAGGTGACGAGTCAGCAGGAACCAAAAGTAATTTCCTAAATTCTGCTGAGCAGATGAAACAACAACTGGGTACTGCACTTTGTCTAGCTAAGTGGAAGCAGGTTAGTTTGCATTTGACCACAGGTATGAACAACTCGTGTTACCATCCACCACTGCACCCAATCAACCCTGCAGAGATTGCTGTGGATGTTTCGGCATTGCACAACACTGCATATAAAAAACAACAACGTCAAAAGATGTTGGCAGGTGAAAAGCCCGCAGAATGTCAGTACTGCTGGAACATGGAAGATCAAGGCAAGTTAAGTGACAGACACTATCGGTCAGGAGAACCCTGGGCAGCCGTAGATTTTGAATCAATAAAGAACAGCACAGGAGCGGAAAATGTCATTCCCAGTTATGTTGAAGTTAATTTTAATCATGCTTGCAATCTGCGGTGTAGTTATTGCAGCCCTCAGTTTAGTAGTTCATGGGCAGATGAAGTCGCTAGACTGGGAGCATATCCTACCCTGGTGCCTCATAATGCTCCTGAGCATTTTGCTGGCAGCCGTGGTCCTATTCCCGTTCGAGAATCAAACCCTTATGTTGAGGCCTTCTGGTTATGGTGGCCAGACCTGTACCCTCACCTAGAGCACTTTCGCATGACTGGCGGCGAGCCACTGCTGGATAGAAATACCTATCGTGTGTTTGATTATGTGTTAGCTAACCCCAGCCCCAAGTTACATTTGAATGTTACTAGTAACTTTTCAGTAGATGAAAAGAGTTGGCAAAAGTATTTGAGTTATGTCAAACGCATCTGTGACGGACGTATCGAGCACTTCATGCAGTACGTGAGCCTAGATGGATGGGGCGCTCAAGCAGAATACATGCGTGATGGTCTAGACTTTGACCTGTTGTGGGATCGAGTAAATCAATTCCTTACAGAAGTGCCTAACTATTCTAGTCTTACATTTATCATCACAATGAACAACTTGAGTGTGACCAGTTTGGACAAACTGTTTGCTGGCATCTTGGGCCTGCGCAAGGTATACAGTCATACCTACCAACGTGTGTGGTTTGACACCCCTGTGTTGCGCGAACCTGCTTGGCAGAGTCTACAAATACTTCCTGAAAGTTACGTGGACAAGTTGGAATTATTATGGGCTTGGATGATACGACAAATAGAAACAGAAGAAGCACCGTTCAAAGGATTCAAAGATTATGAACTGCACAGACTGGATCGTGATATTGCTTGGATGCAATCAGCACAGTTGACGGATCACTCTATGGCAAAAGCAGATTTCTATCGTTTCTTCAATGAACATGATCGCAGACGCGGTACAGACTTTTTGGCAACGTTCCCTGAAATGAAGTCATGGTGGGAGGAGTGTGCGTACCATGCTAGGCAATCGTAAAATCATTGTGGATGAGTGGGCAGAAGTGTGGGATCTGCTCAAGTCTTCGGCAGACAGCAGTTTCTGGCAGTGGCCCGCACAATTAGATCCTGATGCTGTTTATATTGTGGGCAGAGTTGTACTCAAAGAGAATTGGCAAGCCATAACTGAATGGGCCACAAAATGCCCAGGGCATATTGTTTTTTCCAATCCTGCAGAAGGCAGTGAGACCATATTGTTGCAACTGCGCAGATTGGTAATAGCAGACTATGTGCGTGATGGCCGTATTGGGTTGTTGACTTCTGGTGATATGGAACCAGGCTGGCACTACTGCAAAACAGATTGCTACTTTGCCAACATTGTAGAGTATATAGAAAACTTACGTGCGCATGAGTCCTACCCCGAAGTGTATCATAAAACTAACAAACCCTATAACTTCTTGTTTTTAAACGGACGACTGCGTCCACATCGCAAGTATCTAATAGATGCCATGCGTAAACGCCACTTGCTGGATCGAGCACTATGGACCAATCTCAATGATCGTGTGGAAATGGCCTGGAGTAGTCAATTGCAAACTGGTACCTCTGAACCTGTGCGTTTGTTGCCGGCTCAATACGAAATTGATCGTGCTTTGCCCAACATGGACACAGTGCCTGGGGGATTCGTAAAACATCACTTGTTTGGCAATACCTGGGGCGATGCTGAAGTCAATCCTGCACCCTACATTGACACCTACTTCTCGGTAGTAACAGAAACCATATTTGATTACCCACACACATTCCGCACTGAAAAAATTTGGAAACCCATGATTATGTGTCATCCGTTTGTGGCAGCGGCTAATCGTGGGTACTACAGAGATTTACATTCAGCAGGATTCCAAACATTTGGGCACTTGATTGACGAAACATTTGACATGATAGACGATCCTAAATCTCGTGCTGACAGAATAGTTGACGTTGTTGCTGATATATGTTATAATGGTGCTGCCAGTTTCTTGGAAGCTGCTGAATCCGTTTGTAAATATAACTATCAACAACTTCGCGAACACAATGCTCGCGAACGTGCAGAACTTCCTGAACGACTGGCCCAATACATAAATGAATGATTTAGAATTTAAACAACAAGTGTTGGACCCTGTGTCCCGAAGTTTTTGTGCGGCGAAATGGTACAACGCTACCATTTGGTTAGGAAGTGGGCAGACCACAAGTTGCCATCACCCGCCAGCCCATTTGATTGACACTGATAAAGTCTCTAACAACTCTAGGCTGCTGCACAATACTGATCAAAAGAAAGAAGACCGGCGCAAGATGTTGGCCGGTGAACGTCCTGCAGGGTGTGAATACTGCTGGAAGATCGAAGACATGCACACTGACGCTGTGAGTGACCGTGTGTACAAAAGTAAAATTTATCCCATAGAGGCCCTGCATGAAGCTGTTCGAACTCCCATCCAACACGATGTCAATCTTAAAACTCTCGAAATTAGTTTTGATCGCACTTGTCAATTTGCTTGTTCTTATTGCAATCCTGCTTTTAGTTCCACTTGGGTCAATGACATCCGCAAACATGGGCCCTACGTCGGACTTGTTAGCGATGGCAGGAACCATTTTACTCACACTCATGATAATAGTCAACTTTATAAATTCGGTGA